>Ga0209486_10000846_pt1 | contig 13496 bp, 10 predicted proteins | sample NCCompost_FD_187518 | JGI IMG/M metagenome (GOLD analysis project Ga0209486, IMG submission 187518) | Agricultural soil microbial communities from Utah to study Nitrogen management - NC Compost (SPAdes) (version 2) | ecosystem: Environmental > Terrestrial > Soil > Agricultural land | place...
CTGCGAGCAACTCGGGTAGCGTGCGCGCGGCGAGTATCGCGCGCTGCCAACCGAACACCGCCCGCAGCGGTTCGTCGCCATGTGAGTCGCCCGCGCCCATGCCCTGCGAAGAAGAAGCTCCACTCATCCATCAGCCTGCTGCGCCGCGCGGCGCTCCTGGAGATATTCGCGGCCGCGCTGCATCATGGCGATGAAACCGTCCGCGTCGCCGTCGTGGACCGTGCGGCAGAGCCGTTCCACGGCTGCGCGCAGGGCGAGAAGCGATTCCTCGCCAAACGCGTTCATGTTCTGGATATCGAAATAGAGATCCGGATTGTCACCGGCGACCCGGCTGGCCACGTCGAGCTGCGCATCGAAGGTCGTGCTCGACATCCGGGCGAGCCGGGGCGCGGCCTCGCCGCTCTCGGCGAGCGCCGTGAAAAAGACGATGTTGAGCGCGTGCGACAGGCCGAGCACGAAGGCGATCAGGCGATCGTGTTCCTCGAGCTCCATCACGACCAGCTCCGCCATCGTCGAAGCGAAGAGGCCGCGGGCCTGGTCGAGCGCTCCGCCGTGGCCGAGGTCGACAAAGATCACGTGGCGGCCCGATAGCAGCTCCGTGTCCGGCCCGAACATCGGATGCACCGATGTGACGCTGCAGCCCGCCTCCCTGAGCGCGGCGAGACCCGTACGCAGAGGCGTCTTGAGCGAGCCCAGGTCGAAGATGAGCCCTCGCGGCCGGCGTGCCGCCAGCGCGACGAGCACCTCGTTGGCGATCCGCAGCGGCGTCGCGACGACGATCAGGTCATGATCGAGTTGCGATTCGTGCCAGTCGGCCAGCCACTCGTAGCCCGACACGGCCCCGGCCGGGTCCGCGATCGCGAGGCGGAAGCCCTGCGAAGCCAGGAAATCGGCCATCCAGCGGCCCATTTTGCCGCGTCCGCCGATGACGAGCGCGCTGCGCCCCGTGCCCGCACCCTGCGCCGCGACGCGCGCCTGCTCCTGCGTGGTGAGCGAGCCGCGGATCAGTGACCTGAGCAGCGTCTCGGCAAGCGCCGGCGCCACGCCGAGGTCGCGGGCATCGGCGCGCGCGCGCAGCAGCACCTCGCGCTCGCGTCCGAAGTCCCGGGTGGATTGCCCGGTTGCACGCTTCACCGCGTCGATCTGGGCGCCGAGCGCCTGGCGTTCGGACACGATCTCCAGGAGCTTCCGATCGAGCACGTCCAGACGCGCGCGCAGGTCTTCGAGTGGTTTCATCGTCCCCGACAACGGATGCGACGCGGTCTTTTACCAAAGGAATCGGGGTCACGGCCATGCCGGCTGCGAAAATACCCGACGGGTGCGCGGCCGGTTTGTTCCCTGGGGCATAATTCCCGCCACGACCCGAGTACGCCCTTGCCCCGCCACGACCCGTTGCCGACCGAGCTGCCTTCCGACCCGTTGCCGTTGTTCGCGCAGTGGTTCGAGACCGCGCGCACGCGACAGGTCCAACCCAATCCGGATGCGTTGGTCCTTGCGACCGCGACCGTCGACGGGCGCCCTTCCGCGCGCGTGGTGCTCCTCAAGAGGCTGGTCGTGGATCCGGGTTATGTCGTCTTTTACACCAACTATGAGAGCCGGAAGGGCGGCGAACTGGACGCGAACCCGCGTGCGGCTGCGGTCATACACTGGGACACGCTGGGGCGCCAGGTGAGGCTCGAGGGCGTCGTGAGCGTATCGCCGCGCGAGGAGAGCGATGCGTACTTTGTGTCCCGTCCGCTCGACAGCCGTATCGGCGCCTGGGCGAGCCTGCAGAGCCAGCCGCTCGACACCCGCGCCACCCTGCTCGCGCGGGTCGCAGCCGAGTCGGCTCGGCTCGGCGCAGACGTGCCGCGCCCGCCGCACTGGGGCGGCTACCGATTGTGGCCCGAGGCGGTCGAGCTCTGGTGCGAAGGCGAATCCCGGATCCACGATCGCGCGCGCTGGACGCGCAGCGTCGCACCCGGATCGGCGGGCGCGTTTCGCGTCGGACCCTGGCACGCGACACGGTTGTACCCATAGAGCGCGACCGGGTGGCGAGACGCAGCTTTCTCGGCAACCTGCGACTCGCGCTGCTCGTGGGGGTGCTGCTGTTCGTCGCGGTCGGTGCGTGGCTCGATCGCCGCCGCAGCCGCGACTGGGATGCGCCTCTGCGCGTCACCGTTTACGTGCTGACGGCGGGCGACGACGCGGAGTCGAGGTCCTACGCGGCCGCTCTCGACGATGGTTCCTTCGACGACGTGGAGAGCTTTCTCGCTGAGCAGGCAGGCGCATACGGCCTGCCGCTTGCCGAACCCATGCGTGTCCGTGTATCGCGCGCGGCCCGCGCTCTGCCGCCCGACCCGGGCGCGGAGCCCGGTCTGGTGTCGGTCATGCTCTGGAGTCTCCGGATGCGCTGGTGGGCGTGGCGCGTCGCCGCCGGCGATCCGCTGCCCCCGCCGGACATCCAGCTCTTCGCCATCTACTATCCCGAAGTCACAGGCCAGCCGCTGCCGGATTCGCTCGGACTCAGCAAGGGACTGGTAGCGGTTGCCCGGCTCTTCGCCGGCCAGGGCTCGGCGGACGCGAACCAGGTCGTGATCGTGCACGAGCTGCTGCACACGCTCGGCGCGAACGACAAGTACGACCTGCGGAGCGGCCGCCCGCTGGTGCCGGAGGGTCTCGGAGACCCGTTGCAGGATCCTGTGTATCCGCAGACGCAGGGCGAGATCATGGCGGGTCGCATCGCGGTCAGCGCCAACCGCGCGGAACTCCCGGAGGCGCTTGCGGACATGGTGATCGGCGCCGCAACGGCTCGCGAGATCGGGTGGACACGATGAATGGCGGCGAGCAAGGGCTCGCCTGCGAAGCGCTCTCCGTGCGTGTACCCGGCCGCAATCTTGTCGAGGCGCTCTCGATGCGGATTCGGCCCGGCACGATCCTCGCGGTGCTCGGTCGCAACGGCGCGGGAAAGAGCTCGACGTTGCATGCCCTCGCGGGGCTCAACGCCGCCGCGTCCGGTGAGGTCCGGATCGACAGTCGGCGTCTGGCGGAGTGGCCGCGACGGGCCCTCGCACGTCGCCTCGGCCTCCTGACGCAGGCGGTGGAGGACCCGTTTCCCGGCACGGTGCTCGACGCCGTCCTCGTCGGGCGCCATCCGCACATCGATTTCTGGCAGTGGGAAAGCAACGGCGATCGCGACATCGCGCGACAGGCGCTCGCCGACGTCGATCTCGCGGAGCTCGATGAGCGCGAGATCGGAACTCTTTCCGGCGGCGAGCGCCGCCGTCTGGCCGTGGCCGCCGTACTCGCGCAGGATCCGTCGATCTACCTGCTCGACGAGCCGATCCAGCAGCTCGACCCGCGGCACCAGATCATCGTGCTCGAAATCTGCCGCCGCCTCGCGGACACCGGACGGTCCGTCGTCATGAGCGTGCACGACGTCGGCCTCGCCGCTCGCTATGCCGACGAGGCGCTGTTGCTCTTCGGTGACGGTCGCTGGCTGCATGGGCCCGAAGGGGACGTGCTTCGTGCCGCGAACATCGAGCAGCTCTACGGGCTGCCCGTGCGCGAGCTCACCTGGAGCAGCGGTCGAACCTACGTGCCCGCCTGACGAGACCGGTTACGGGATCACGCCGCATGCGATGCGCCCCGCACCGCCGCCGAGCGGCGCGGGATGGTCAGCGTGATTGTCACCGCCAGCATGCACCATCAGGCTGCGACCCGAGACATCCTTGCGGGTGAGACGCGGCGCGAGCACGGGGTAGGTGGCCGTACCGTCGGCCGCAACATAGAGCGCCGGCAGATCACCAAGATGACCGTCTCCCCACGGCAGCCCGTGGTGGCCCGATCCTTGCGGGTCGTAGTGCGCTCCGGCGGCACCCCCCGCCACCATCGCGCCATCCTTCTCGGCCGGAGCGCAGCTCGGGCGCTCGTGCACGTGAAAACCGTGCAGGCCGGGAGGCAATCCCTTGAGCCGCGGCGTGAGCACGAGGCCGTGACGCGATTCGCTGAGCACGATCTCGCCGACCGCCGCGCCCTGGCCCTTGGTGTCGACCAGGGTCATCGACACGACCGTGTCGCTCGTGGGCGCGGGGGCGGGGGTTGCCGCGATCACCGCAACTGCGGCGAGGACCAGCAGGCAGACAGGGAGTCTTCGCATGTATCCTCCTTGAACCTTGGTTCGTCGCTGCCACAGAGCCTACAACAGCATGTGGGGAAATGTGCCCCGCGACGGGCAGACCTGAGTGGATCGCACGCGCGTCGCAAACCCCGCAGGTCGTGATGCGGCCGCGCCAACGGTTGCGGGCGGTGCACCTGCTGCAGGAGCCGAGGTACCGGGAGGCGCGCCGGTTGCGGCCGGCACCGGCAACCTGATCCGGGGCCGTTATCGCCTCGAACAACTGCTGGGCGCCGGCGCCATGGGCCAGGTATGGAAGGCGAAGGATCTCCTGCTCGAGGAGGCCAGGGATCCGCGGCCGCACGTGGCGATCAAGCTGCTGACCCGCGATATGCAGCGCCACCAGGATGCCTACGTCGCACTGCAACGCGAAGCGCGCAAGGCAAGCTCGCTCGCGCATCCCAACATCGCCACGGTCTACACCTTCGACGTGGATCCGGGCACGGGCCAGGCGTTTATCGCCATGGAGCTGCTCGACGGGATGCCGCTCGACGCACTGATCCGCGCCGAGCCGGGCGGCATCGCGCCGGAGCGCGCACGCGGGATCATCCGGGGGCTCGCCGCCGGGCTCGCGTACGCACACACGCGCGGCATCGTGCACTGCGATTTCAAGCCGGGCAACGCGTTCGCCACCCGCGAAGGCGCCGCGAAGATCCTCGACTTCGGCATCGCGCGGCTCGCGAGCGAAGCCGACCGTGCGGCGGATGCATTCGACGCGGGACGCCTGTCGGCGCTCACGCCGCGCTACGCGTCCCGCGAGATGTCGCAGGGCGGGCAGCCGCATCCGGCGGACGATGTGTACGCGCTCGGCTTGGTGGCCTATGAGCTCCTCTCCGGGCGGCATCCGTACGGCGGCCTGCCGGCCCGCGATGCGGCGGCACGAGGGCTGCGACCCGCGCCGCTCAAGGACATCAGACGGCGCCGCTGGCGTGCGATCGAACGCGCTCTCGAGCTCGATCGAACCAGGCGATGGCCGCACGCGCAGGCATTCCTCGACGCATTCGAGGGTGTGCGGTCCTGGATACCCGCCCTGGCGGCGCTCGCGGCCGCCTTCGCAATCGCAGCCGGTTACTCCACCTGGATCGGGTATTCACAGTCACAGCCCGACGTGCCGTTTGCATCGCTTCCAGCCGAAGTGCAGGCACAGTTCCGCGCGGCAATGGAGCTCGGCGACTACGCCTTTCAGGCGGGCACCGGATCGCTCGACGGCTCGGAAGCGCTCGCGCTCCTCTACGACGCCGTGTCGCAGTACTGCGAGGCCTATTCGCTGCATCCGAAAAACCCGGACGCCGAGGCCGGGCTCGACCGGGCACTGGCTGCCTTTGGCGCGCAGCTCGAAGGAGCGATACCCGTGGTCCGAGCCGATGCGCGCGCTGGTCTCACGTCACTGCTCGAGCGTCATCCGGCGCTCGCGCAGCACGCACCGCTCGCGGACCTGATCCACGACCTGAGTTGACCCGTCGGACCTTGGCACGGCTCATACCTCATCTTGACAAGCGAGCGCCCCGGAAATAGCGTCCTGCCACGATAGCGCCAGCCGCGGGCCGGCGCATGCCGCCGGCAAATGCAGGACGCAATACAGGCACTCGACCGATCACCGGTCAGGATTCGCCGCGATCGGGGGTGCTCGCCCCGCATATCGCGCGCCGTCACCATCGGTGCACTCCTCGTGCTGGGCGGCGCCGCGCTCGGCCCCCAGGCGGCGCGCGCGGATCTCACGGATCCACGGATCCTGGCGCAGCTCAATGCGCTCGAAACCGCGGCGGCGCGCGCCAACCAGGCAAGCTTCGACGCGCTCTCGGGCGCGTGCGCAGCGGGACCCGGGTCGGACTGCCCCGATGACGTATTCGGAGTGTTCGAGGAGACACGCGAGCTCGTCCACACGGCGAATGAGCTGCTGGGCACCGGCGAGACGACTTTCAGCCTGGGACTCGACATCGACGGCCTGGGTTTCGCGCTGCGCTGGACGGCGGCCGAGGAAATCGCGGCCCAGGGCTCGATGACGACCGAGTTCGCGGCGAGCCAGCTCTCGGCGCTGTCGGCGCGCGTCGCCGCGCTGCGCTGGGGCATCAGCGGACCTCGTCTCACCGGCGTGCACGAAGCCGACGGCTCGATCCGCGTCGCGCGATCCGGGTCCTTGCCGGTGGGAGGCGGCGCAAGCGCCGATGCCGAGCTGGTGTACAGCCGCTGGAGCTGGTTTCTGGACGGCGCGTTTGGCTACGGTGACAAGGATCCGACCGATCTCGAGGACGCGTTCGACTTCGACGGACAGGAGATCACCTTCGGCGTCGACTATCGCTTCTCGCCGATGCTCGCGGCCGGCGCGATGGTCGGTTACTCCACCAAGGAGGTGGATTTCGATTCCTCGCGCAGCATCGTCGACGGGCGGATCAAGACCGACGGCTACAGCGGCATCGCCTACGCCCTGCTCGAAGGCGAACGCGCCTACCTGAGCGGCTCGCTCGGGTTTCAGCGCCTGTCGCATGATTCGCGACGCCGCATCACCTACCCGTCGCAGAATCCGCTGGTCCCGGCGACCGACAGTCTCGCGACCGGCTCGACCGAGAGCGACACGCTGCTCGCGACCCTAGGCGCGGGCTACGCTTTGCGGTGGGGCGCATTCTCCATTGAGCCCTCCCTGGGACTGGATTACGTCGACGCGAAAGTCGACGGCTTCCGCGAGACGAGCGTCGACAACACGTCGAACGGCAGCCCCGAGGACCCGTTCGACCTGCAGATCGGCGATCAGGACATCGAGTCGCTCGACGGCAGCGCCGGCCTGCAGCTCCAGTACGTATTCACGCCGCGCTTTGGTGTGCTGGTGCCGTACGTGAGCGGGCGTTATCACCACGAGCTGCTCGACGACGTGCGGCGCGTGTCAGCCCTGTACGCCGACGCGCTCGGCCAGCTGATCCAGACGATCGACGCCGACTTCAACGTGCCCACTGATCCGCCCGACGAGGATTACTACACGGTCGCCGCCGGGACCACCGTGGTGCTGGCTGGCGGCCTGATGGGTTTCGTGCAGTACATGAAAGTGCTCGACCTCGAAGATTATTCCGATGCGGTGATCACCGGCGGAATGCGCTACGAGTTCGGTCGGTGAGACGCGCCGTGCGGTTCCTGTTCGCCATCGGGCTGACGTCGCTGCTGCTCGGCTGCAGCGGCGCGAGCGACGTCGGCGAGCAGGACCAGGGGTCGCCAATCGCGGTGGCGAAGGTGCTCAATCACCCGTTCACGGCGGAAGGCGGCGATGCGACGGTCCGGGTGCGCAGCGGCTCCGAAGTACGGCTGAGCGGGAAGGACAGCAAGGGGCAGGGTGTTCCGGTGCTGAGCTGGACCTGGAGCGCGGCGAACCCGGCCGCCGAACCGATCGCGCTCATCAAGCGCAACGAGAACACGGTCAATTTCACGGTACCGGGCACGGCCGCCGAGCTGCAGTTCCGTCTCACCGTCGCGGACGGCAACGGCGCCACCGATGAGGCGCTGGTGACGGTGCTCGTCGAGGAGGTGCTCGACCCGGATGCATTCCTCAGCTACGCGGGGGACACCGGCTACACGGTCGTCGCGGTGACCAGCGCCCCGACGCCGCTGGCCTCCGACCTGCCCTTCCGGGTGACGATCGAGCACTTGCTCGACTACACGGGCCTCGACGGCGCTGCGCACGTGGATTTCCCGCTTGCGACACGGACGCAGACGCTGAGCGGCCGCTGGCTGCAGACCAACGGTACCGGTGGACCCGACTGCGCGGACTTCCGCAACCCGCGCTTCGCGTTGCCCCTGCCCTCGCTGATCATGGACGACGTGCTCAGGAACGTCGGGGTCGACCATCCCGAGCTTGCCGTCGACCCCGCACGCATCGACGATGCCGTGCTTCATCTGCGGATCACGCTGACGCCCGAGGGCTCGCTTCCGGCTGGCGTACAGGCCGGTCTTTGCGTGCAGGACGCCGACGGCCAGGGCGTGGTCGCGAACGCCGCTTCCGCGCGAGGCTCGTTCGTCGTCGCAGCCGATGGCGTCTCGAGCCTCGCGGATGTGCCGCTCGACGCGCTGCACGGCTCCGCTACGCGAGTGCGCGACACCCGTGCGTCGGCGCTCGCGTATTACCGGACCATCGACGAGCCGGACGACGAGGCAACGAAGCGTCTCCTATCCGGCTGGCTCGCGCAGGCCGGCTTTGCGGGCGGCGCGACCGACTGGGCGGCGATGCGCGCCGCACTCACGTCATCGACGACCGGAGCGCACGCGGTCTACCTCAACAACTTCGATCTCGGCTTCGGGCGCGACATGTACCTGCGCCTCGGCGCCTGCGACGACGGCACGCCCGCGAGCCTGGCGCAGGGGACGCAGGGCGCCTGCGATGTCTACGGCGTCGTGATCAACTATGGCAGTCTCGAGGCCGCGGCACGCAACCTGCAGCCGATCATCGCAGTGGCCATGGAATACACGCGTTCGCCTGCGAGCGGCGATCAGCGGATCACGAAGTTCTACACCTATGCGCCAAACCGGCGCGGTGATTTCGACCGCGTGCTCAGCATCGATCTCGACGGGCGGGGCGAGAAATTCATGCCCGGCGCCTGCACCGTCTGTCACGGTGGAACACCGCGCGGGCTCGACGCCGGCGATCCCGCCCGCTACGGCAACGGCGGCGACGTCGACGCAACGTTCCTGCCCTGGGACCTCGATTCACTCCTCTATAGCGACACCGATCCTGCGTTCTCGCACGCGGGCGACCCGGACTTCCCGCCGACCGAGCAAGACCTCGCCGCGGCTTTTGCACGCGCACCGCAGGAAGGAAGCTTCAAGCGGCTGAACCAGCTCGCCTGGCTCACCTATGGCGACGAGGATCGCTTCGCACTCGCCCGTGACCTGGTCGAAGGCTGGTACGGCGGCGCCGCGTTCCCGGACGCGGCGTTTGACGGGAGCTATGTACCGGCGGGCTGGCGCGCCGAGACCGAGGGCAATCCCGCGGACGCGCCTTCGATCTATCTCGACGTGTTCGCGCGCAACTGCCGGTCCTGCCACGTGATGCACGTACCCGGGCCGAGCGGTACGGGTCAGTTCGCGATCTCGAGCTACGCGGATCTGGCTGGTGCGATCAACCTGACGACGCAGCTCGAGAGCGGGCGGATGCCGCTCGCCCGGCTCACGATGGACCGCTTCTGGCTGCCGACACCCGGTGCCGAGGACGGTGTGGCCGCGGCCGAGCGACTCTCGGAACATTTCCGTAACGATGGCAACGACGCGACCGCGGCGTTTGCCCGACCCGGCCCGGTCGCACGGATCGACGGTCTGGGCGCAGCGGGTATCACGCTCGTACGCGGCGCAAACTATCCGCTCGACGGACGAGGCAGCACCATGCAGGCGGCGAACGGCTTCGCCTGGCAGCTTGCCGCACCCTCGGGAAGCCAGGCTCGGCTGAGCTTCGCGGATTCGGCTGAGCCGACCCTGGTCGGTGTCGACCTTAAGGGCGACTATCGCGTCAGCCTGTCGGTGTCGGGCACCGACCCGGTCGATTGCGACCAGGCGCTGACCGACGGCACGGCAGCCACGACCTGCGAGACGCGCACGCGCCGTGACAGCGTCCCGATCGTCGACACGGTCCGCAAGCAGGCGCTGACCGTGCCCGTGGCGCTCGATGCGGGCCGCACCACGCAGCTCGAGCTGGGTCTGCGCTGGGACAGCGCGGGCGACGGCTTGATCGCGCTTCGCTCCGCAGCGGCAACGGCAAATACCGCCGGCATCGAAGCCGCGCCCTGCGCCGATGGCCTCGCGGTGTGCGTGACCGTGCCGTCCGGCGCGATCACGACGGAACCCGTGCGCATCGACGCGGTGGTCGCGGACGAGGATGCCGATGCCCTCGCCGCAAGTTTCGGTGTGTTCGTTCCGACAGAGCTCACGGTCCTTACCTGCGTGCGCGAAGTGCCCCTCCGGCCAAACAATGCGAGCGCCTATCCAACGCAGACGCTCGACATCAACGACTGCGTTGCAGGCGCAGGCACGCGCGGTGTCCGGTTTCTCGACAGTGCGGGCGGCGAGATCGTCGAGGGTCGTCTCAACTACGTGCCGCCCGCCGGCCGGATGAGCGTGTTCGTCTCGGCGCAGCCCGAGTCGATTCGCCGGCCGGTGTCACCTGACTCGGACCTCATCGCCTTCAGTGCCGCGTATGCCGACGCGGGCCCGGCGGAACCATCACGAAGCGGAACCGTGGAGATCCGTTTTGTCGGTGTAGACGACGCAGACTGGACCGACGCCGCGGCGCCGGGCGATGCGGCCTCGTTCGCGCGGTTGTACGAGTCGATGCGGCTGCCGACGACCTGCGGCGACTGCCACGGCCGACCCGACAGCCCGATCGGCTTTCTCGGGATCGACGCTGCTGACGGTTACGCCCGCATGCGCTGCGGCATCGACGGGCGCGATCCGCTCGCTACCCCGTACGTGCTGACCGCCACACCCGACGCGAGCGCGTTGAACCTCAAGCCGCGCGGCGGCCTGACCCATGGCGGCCGCTCGCTCGACCTGACGAGCGACCCGGTGATACGCCACGAGGTGCTGCCGGGCATCCTGCAATGGATCGAACAGGGCGCCTACGACACCGAGCGCGTAGGCGTATCGGGTTGTCCATGACGAGGAACGGAACGATGCCGGAATTCACGCCCAAGGACAGGATGCGCGGATGCGCCGCGGGCCTGATGCTCGCCGCGTGGATCCTGGCTCCGGCGGGCGCCACCGCCGCGGCCGCGCAATCCATGCAGCGGAAGGATCTCGAGATCGTGGATTGTCTGCTGCCGCCCCAGGTCCGGCAGGTAGGCGGGCGCACGTTCTCGACGCCAAGACGGCCGACGCGGACTACCGAGACCGAATGCCGCGTGCGTGGCGGCGAATGGGTGAGCTACGACCGCGCGAAGCTCGAAACCGCGCTCGGCATATGGCAGGCAGCCGCGGAATCGGGCGACGCGGAAGCCCAGACCGTGGTCGGCGAGATCTACGAGAAGGGGCTCGGCACCGCGCCCGACTATCCGCGCGCCGCGAGCTGGTATCGCAAGGCGGCCGACCAGGGCCACGCGCGTGCGCAGTTCAATCTCGGCACGCTCTATGAGCAGGGACTCGGCGTCGAGAAGGATGCATTGCAGGCGCTCAACCTCTATCGCTCCGCCGGCGGTCTCGAGGGCGACGTCGGCTACGAGGAAGCGTACCGGCGGGAGCTCGAGCAGCAGCGCGCAGAGCTCGAGAAAGCGATCGAGGAGCGCGACCACCAGATAGATGCACTCGAGCAGCAGATCGAGGAGCTCGAGGGCAAGCTCGAGGCGCAGGGCAGCGCTTCGGCGGAGCTGACGGGCCAGATCGCATCGCTCAACGCCCTGCTCGCCCAGCTCCGGCGCGAACGCGAGGGCAGCCAGACGCGACTCACCTCGCTCCCGCCATCGCGCACGCGCGAGCCGTCGCCGGGTCGGACGCCGGATACAAGCGCCGCACCCGCCGACGGCGCCACGCCGCGCGAACTCGCCGGACTCCGGCTCGGCCGCTACTACGCGCTCGTGATCGGCAACCAGAACTACCGGCGGATCGAGCCCCTGGTGACGCCGATCAACGATGCGCGACGCGCCGCGCAAGTCCTCAAGGACGACTACGGGTTCACCGTCACCGTGGTCGACGACGCCGACGACGTCGCGATGCTGCGCGCGCTCAACGATCTCAACGGAATCCTGAAGCCGGAGGACAATCTCCTGATCTACTACGCGGGCCATGGCTCCCGTCTGCGCAGCGGTGACCGCGAGACAGGCTACTGGCTGCCAGTGAATGCCGACCCGCCCCCCACCGACACGTTCTGGGTGGCAAACGAGCAGGTCACAGGGCACCTCGCGCGGCTGCCGGCGCGCCGCGTGCTGGTCGTCGCCGACTCGTGCTATGCAGGCCTGTTGTCGGACGATCCCAGTTTCCTGATGCGGCAGGACGCATCGCGCGTCTCGCTCGACTACGTCCGCATCCGGCTGCCGAAGCGCGCACGGCTGCTCATTTCATCGGGCGGCGACCAGCCGGTGCTCGACACGGGCGGTGAAGGGAACTCGGTCTTCGCGCGGGCCTTTGTCGATGCGCTGGAATCGAACCGCGATGTCCTGTCGGCGCCGGCGCTGTTTGCGCGGCTGCAGAGCCGCGTCAAGGCCGCGTCCGCCCGCACCGGATTTCGCCAGGTGCCTGAATTCAAGGCCATCAAGGGCGCAGGGCACGAGATCGGCGACTTCTTCTTCGTGCCGGTAAGCGGCCGCCCGTGACCTCAGCGGCGGCGGCTGTGATAGCGTGCGGCCGGGCGGGCGGTCGCGGGCAACCTGGACGATGCGAGCATTGGCGAGACAAATCGGATCCCTGATCAGCGAGATCCGGCGGCGAGGCGTAGTCAGGATCGTGACCGCGTACGCCGTCGTGGCCTGGGGCGCGTCGCTCGCGGCCACCTCGCTCCTGCCCGCATTCGGCGCGCCGCCCTGGGCCGCGCGTGCGTTCATCATCTGCGCGGTGCTCGGCCTGCCGATCGCGGCGCTGCTGGCCTGGATCTACGAGATCACGGCCGGCGGCATCGTGCGCGACACCGGTGCGGGCGGAGACGTCGCCGTCGGTGCAGCAAGTCCGATCTCGGGCAACACGACGCTGCTCTTCGGGTCGACCGACAGCGTCCGCGCGCGCTGGCAGGATGCCGAAGGCAGCCACGAGCGTGTTTTCTTCGACGCGTTTTGCATCGGCCGTCACGAGTCCTGCGAGGTGCGGTTCGACGATCCGCTGATCAGCCGGCGGCACGCCGAGATCCGCTTCGAGCAGGGGCGCTGGTGGGTCATCGACCTTGCAAGCCGCAACGGCACCCGGCTCGACGGGCGGCTCGTCGAGCGTGCCCCGCTGCCTCCGACATGCTCGGTGCAGCTCTACGATGCGGCGCCCGCGCTCAGCCTCGAGCTCGGCGGTCCGTCAGCCGCGGCAATCACCGTGGCGACGCGCCCGGGCGCAAGCCCGGTTGAATGAGCCGCACACCTGCAACGTCGGAAAAGCAAGCGCGCAGGGCATAAAGTGAACTCGTTAAGGCGTTCTTATTGATAGAGCCACGAATTTGTGCCACCCGGGGCGCCATGAGCACTCAAGATTAGGGCTCAGACGCGCTCCAATGCTCTCACTCGCCGCCGGCGACCGGATCTAGCCGCCATTCCCAGATACGGCCGTCCTCGGGATGATCGAGCTCCGAGTCCCAGCGAAAGCCGGCCTTCTCCAGCACGCGCGTCGATGCGTTGCGCTCGGGCAGCGTCTGGGCCGTGATGACGATGGCGGGATCGGCCCTGCGCGCAAGCGTCACGAGCTC
>Ga0209486_10000847_pt1 | contig 13495 bp, 5 predicted proteins | sample NCCompost_FD_187518 | JGI IMG/M metagenome (GOLD analysis project Ga0209486, IMG submission 187518) | Agricultural soil microbial communities from Utah to study Nitrogen management - NC Compost (SPAdes) (version 2) | ecosystem: Environmental > Terrestrial > Soil > Agricultural land | place: USA...
CTGGAACGCCCATGAGGATCCGGCGGACCGGAACTTCCATCTTCTTGCCGGTCAGGGTGTACGGAATGCCGCTGACCTGAAGGATCTTGTCCGGCACGTGCCGCGGCGAGTACTCACGGCGAAGCCGCGCCCGGATCTGGCTGGCGATCTCGTCATCCAGCGGCGCGTCGTTCCTCGTCTTGACGAAGAGCGGCATGAAGAACCGCCCTCCGGGGAGGTCCAGGTTCACGATGAGCGAGTCTTCGACGGCGGCGACTCCGAGCAGCGAGCGATATACCTCGGCGGTGCCGATGCGCACGCCGTGGCGATTGAGCGTGGCGTCCGAGCGGCCGAGCACGAAGCAGCCGCCGCGCGCGTTCACGCGGAAGAAATCACCGTGGCGCCAGACGCCCGGGTACGTGTCGAAGTACGACTCCCGGTAGCGGCTGCCGTCGGTGTCGCCCCAGAACCCCACCGGCATCGACGGCAGCGGTTTCGTGAGCACGAGCTCGCCGACCTGATCGACGACCGATCGCCCTTCCTCGTCAAACGCATACGCCGCCACGCCCAGCTGGCGCGCCTGGATCTCGCCGGCATAGAGCGGCAGGTTGACGACGCCGGCGACCAGGCCGCTGCACACGTCAGTTCCGCCGCTTCCTGAGTGGGCCCACAGATCCCGCTTCACGTTCTCGAAGAACCAGTTCTGGCATTCGGCGGTCACTGGCGACCCGGCCAGTACGATGGTCTCGAGATTCGCAAGCGCGAAGCGCTCCCGCGGCACGATGCCGGCGCGCTCGAGAAGGCCCTGGTAGCTGGGGCTCGCGCCGAACAGATGCGCGCCGGTGTCGTCGGCCAGCTTCCACAGGAGGTCTGGCGTGGGCCACGTCGGGTTGCCATCGTAGAGCACGGGCACCACATCGACGATCAGGCTGCTCGCCAGGAAGTTCCACATCATCCACCCGGTCGTCGTGAAGAAGAACATGCGCTGCCGGGGATGCAGATCCATGTGGAAGTGAAAGAGCTTCAACTGCTCGATCGTGATGCCGCCGTGGCAGTGGATGATCGGCTTCGGAAGCCCCGTGGTACCGGACGAAAACAGAATCCATAACGGGTGCGCGAACGGCACCTGTTCGAAGTGAAATGCCTCACGGCCCGGATCCGGGCCGGCGATCACCTCGTCCCAGAGCATCGCGCCCGGCGTGATCGGTGTGCGGTCGTCCGGGTCGAGATAGGGAAGATGGATCACATGCGCGAGCGTCGGCAGCTGGCCGATGATTTCGCGGATGTCGGCGCGCCGATCGAACGCTTTGCCGCCGTAGCTGTAGCCGTCCACCGCGAACAGCAGCTTCGGGGCGAGCTGTGAGAAGCGGTCGAGCACGCCGCGGGTGCCGAAGTCGGGGCCGCAGCTCGACCAGACCGCGCCGATCGCGGCGGTCGCCAGCATGCCGATCATCGCTTCAGGCGTGTTGGGCAGGTACGCGACCACGCGATCGCCGGGCCCGATGCCGAGGGCACGCATGCGCGTCGCCAGCGCACGAACCTGACGCGCGAGATCGGTCCAGGAGAGGGCGGTCAGCGGCCGGCGCTCGGAGAGATACAGGAGGGCGTCTTCGTTCGGACGCTCATGACGAAGTGCGTGCCAGGCGTAGTTGAGCCGCGACCCTGGAAACCATTCCGCGCCGGGCATGGTGCGCTTTCCGAGCACGCGCGACGGCGGGGTGGAGAACTCGATGCCGCAGAACTCCGCGATGGAGCTCCAGAACGCGTCGAGGTCCGACACCGACCACCGCCAGAGCGACTCGTAGTCGTCGAACCGGTGGCCGCGTTCCGCGAGCCAGTTCAGGTACCGCGTGAGATGCGAGCGCGCGACGCGCTCCGCGGACGGAGTCCAGAGCAGCTGGCCTTCTTCGACCTTCATGCGGGACGTCGTGGTCTCTGGTTCATGTTCTGGAGTACAGCCGGCCACAAGGGTGATTGGCTGAGCAACGGTTCGAACGGTCGCAGCAGCGTGGCGAGGATGATCGTGTAGCGTTGATCCACGGCTTTGCTCGCCCATTCGACCGCCTGACCGATATCTCCGCCTGCCACGGAATACATCATGAATCCTGCGGGTCCGGCGTAGGCGTCGTCGCGCAGCCGTGCCAGATACGTCTCGGCTTCGCTGTGTCGCTGAACGTTGGCGAGGACCGCCGCTATCAGGCCCATCGTGACAGGAGACCATGGCGCCAGCGCGATCGCCTTCTCTGCCGACGACAGCGCCTCGTCGTGCTGCCGCTGGATCGCCTGCAACGCGCCGAGCCACATCCATCCGACCCAGAAGCCGGGGTCGATTTCGACCGATTTCCGCACCGCTGCGCGCGCATCCTGCTGATGCCCAAGCGCGGCTAATGTTGTCGACAACGTGTAGTACCACGTCTGGCAGAGCGGATCGTCATCCAGCACTCGGCGGTGTTCGGCGAGCCCCTCCTCGGCGCGGCCGGTGGGTAACAGATGAAAATACGCATGCCACTGGCGCAGATGCGGCGACATCTGCTCGCGTTCTGCCGCCTTGAAGCGCCGCGCGGCCTCGGCCCAATCGAAATCGTAATGCCCGGCGACAATGCCGAGCATCGCGTGCGCTTCAGGGAGATCCGGATCGATCTCAAGCGCGCGCGTCGCCAGCTCCCGCGCGCGCGGCATCGCGTCGTGGGACGGAATTGCCCCAACGGCGGAGAGGGCGAGGTACGAGTCAGCGAGACCGACGTATGGCAGTGCGAACGCCGGGTCGAGCGCGATTGCCTGTTCCAGGCACTCGCGACTGCGTTGGGTGGTCTCCGGCGTGAACTGCCATTGGTACGAACGGTATTTGAGATAGGCCTCGTAGGCGGCGACCTTCGGCATGCGCCGTTCCGGCGCGGGTGCGAGCTTCAGCTTCAGTGCATCCGCGATAGCCGCCGAGATCTCGTCCTGGACGTCGAAGACGTCCGCCATCTCGCGGTCGTAGCGCTGCGACCAGAGATGCGCGCCGTCCGACGCCTGGATCAGCTGCGCCATCACGCGGATACGGCTGCCCGCGCGCCGCACGCTGCCCTCGAGGATGGTGGTCACACCCAGCGTCTCGGCGATCTTGCGGATGTCTTCGTTCTTCCCTTTGAAGGCGAAGGCCGACGTGCGCGCAATGACCTTCAGACCAGGCACCTGCGCCAGCAGGTTGATAATTTCCTCTGCCAGACCGTCGCTGAAGTACTCGTCGTCAGCGTCGCGGCTCATGTTCGCGAACGGCAGCACCGCGATTGAGGGGCCTGACGGGCGTCGAGCCGGACGATCGGCGCCGATTTGCTGCAGCGCCGCCCTCACTTCACCCATCGTCTGGAACCGCTGCTGCGGCTGCTTCGCCAGGCATCGCTTGATCACGTCCCACGCCGGGGAGTCGGGCGGCGCGGGATCGTCGTGCACCACGGCGCTGAGCGTGTCGAGCATCGACGCGCCGCCGAAGGCGCGCTTGCCGGTCAGCATCTCGTACAGCACGGCACCGAAGCTGAAGACGTCGGAACGCGCGTCGGCAGGGCGCCCCTGCGCCTGCTCCGGCGACATGTACGCGGCGGTCCCCAGGACCGTGCCGGCCATCGTGCGCGTGGCGTCAGCCTCTGAGCTGTCAGACACGATTTTGGCGAGGCCGAAGTCGAGCACCTTCGCGCCGGTGCGCGTCACCATGATGTTGGCCGGCTTGAGATCGCGGTGGAAGATGCCTTTGCCGTGGGCCGTGTCCAGGGCATCGACAATCTGCAAGGCGATCCGGATCACATCGTCCAGCGGCAGCGGGCCTTGCACCGGCGCTCCGTCGAGGAACTCCATAACCAGGTAGTCGGGTCCGACGTCGTGGAGCACGCAGATGTGCGGATGATTGAGCGCGGCGATGGCCCGCGCCTCCTGTTGGAAACGCGGTCCATGTCCGCCGGTCAGCGTTTTGATGGCGACCGTCCGGCCGAGCCGCGTGTCGGTGGCCTTGTACACCTCCCCCATGCCGCCCGCGCCGATGGCACATTCGATCTGGTAAGGACCGAGACGGGTTCCTGGAAAAAGTGGCACTGGGAAGATGTCGATTATATCGACCGTCCGGAAGTTCCTTGACTCGCCGGGGAACGGGTCAGCAGAATCCATCCGGCGGCCACCCCGGTGTCTCCTTCCGACCACGACGACGTGACCCGGCTCCTGCACGCGTGGACCGCCGGGGATCTCGAGGCGCGCGAGCGCGTGCTGGTGCTCGTGTATGGCGAGCTTCGTCGCCGCGCCGCGGCGCACCTGCGGCGCGAGCGGCCGGACCACACCCTTCAGCCGACCGCGCTCGTGCACGAGGCGTACATCCGGCTCGTCGATCAGCGCCGCGCAGCCTGGCAGAATCGTGCGCAGTTCCTCGCCGTCGCGTCGCAGGTGATGCGGCGCATCCTCGTTGACGGCGCCCGCGCCCGGCGCGCCGAGAAGCGCGGCGCGGGCGGAATCCACGTGCCGCTGGACGATGCGCCTCCTGTGCCCGTGCCGGCGCTCGACGTCGACGTGCTCGATCTCGACGCCGCCCTCGAGCGCCTTTCGGCGCTGGATCAACGCAAGGGGCAGATCGCCGAACTGCGGTTTTTCGGCGGCCTCTCGCTCGAGGAAACGGGCCACGTGCTCCAGGTGTCGGAAAAGACGGTCGAGCGCGACTGGCAGGCCGCACGAGCCTGGCTGTTCCGCGAGCTGTCGGCGCGTCCAGCGGGGAGCGGAGCGTGACGCCTGAGCGCTGGCAGGAGGTCGATCGTGTCTGGCACGCCGTGCTCGCCCGGCCGCAACCGCAGCGGGCGGCCGCGATCATCGAGCTGTGCGCCGGCGACGACGATCTCCGGCGCGAGGTCGAATCACTGCTGGCAAGCCTCGACCAGGCGAGCGCGGCTGGTTTCGGTGTAACAGTCGGCGTGGCCGCACAGTCGCTCTCGCTGATCGGCCGCGAGGTCGGTCCCTACAGCGTGACGGCGCTGCTCGGCGTCGGCGGAATGGGCGAGGTCTACCGCGCCCACGACTCGACGCTCGGGCGCGACGTGGCGCTGAAGATTCTCCCCGACGTCTGGCTCGACGACGCCGAGCGGCGCATGCGCTTCGAGCGGGAGGCGCGCCTGCTCGCCTCGCTGAATCACCCCAACATCGCGTCCATCTACGGCATCCACGAAAGCGCGGCGTCCGCACAGCTCCAGAGACCTGTGCGCGCGCTGGTACTGGAGCTGGTCGAAGGCGAGACGCTCGCGGATCGACTCGCCGCACATCCGGGAGGTCTGCCGCTGCACGAGGCCACGAGCTTCGCCGGACAGATTGTCGAGGCGCTCGAAGCCGCACACGCACGTGGCATCGTTCACCGGGACCTGAAGCCGGCGAACGTGAAAATCACCCCCGAGGGGCGCGTGAAGGTGCTCGACTTCGGGCTCGCACGCGCCGTCGCCGGCGACGGCAGTCCTCCCGGTCTTGCCAGCTCGCCGACGATTACTGCGCAGGGCACCCGTGCAGGCGTGCTGCTCGGCACCGCCGCGTACATGAGTCCGGAGCAGGCGCGCGGACATTCCGCCGATCGCCGCGCGGACATCTGGTCGTTCGGTTGCGTGCTCTACGAGATCGTCACTGGCACGCGGGCGTTTGGCGGCACCGAGGTCGCCGACGTGCTGGCGAACGTGCTGAAGGCGGAGCCGGACTGGAGTCTGTTACCCGTCGGAACGCCGCCGTCCGTGAAACTGTGCCTCGAGCGCTGTTTGCAGAAGGATCGGGCGCAGCGATTCCACGACATCGGCGACGTTCGGCTCGCGCTCGGCGGGGCGTTCGACCGAGCGCACGATGGAGGGGGAACATCCCCACCGACGACTCGCCTCGCGTGGGCCGGGTGGGGGATCGCGCTGATCGCGACTGCCATTGCGGCGGCACTCTTCTGGAGCTCATCGCGCCCCGTCGTCGAGGCGCCCGAGACCCGTCTCGATCTCGTCACCCCCGCAGCGTTCGATCCGCTGAACATCGACATCTCGCCGGACGGCCGCAGCGTCGTATATGAGGCCTACGACCCCGAGCGTGTTCCGCGGCTGTGGCTTCGCGATTTCAAGAGTCAGGAGGCGGTCCCGCTCAAGGGGACCGAATACGGCCACATGCCGTTCTGGTCGCCGGACGGCCGATCGGTCGCCTTCTTCGCCGTCGGAGAGCTCAAACGGATCGACCTGGCGGAAAACTTCGTGCGCACACTCGCGCCCGCGCCGCAGGCGAGAAGGGGCACGTGGAACCGCGACGGCACAATCGTCTTCGGTGCGGTTGCCATGGGCCCCCTGTCGAGCGTCCCGGCGGGTGGCGGTGCGGTGACGCAGGTCACCGATCTGCTGCCTGGCCAGACAAGCCATCGCTGGCCGCAGTTTCTCCCCGATGGGCAACGGTTCCTGCTGATGGCGCTCGGGACCCCCGACGTCAGAGGCCTCTATGTCGGCTCGCTCGACACGCGCAGCGTACGGAAGCTCGCCGAGCGAGACACTGCATTTGCGTTCATGCCGCCCGACATGCTGCTGGTGGCGCGCAACGGCGCGCTGATGGCGCGGAGGTTCGACGTCGACAGGCTCACCCTCGATTCCGAACCGGTGCCCGTTGCGCCGAAGCTGCTTGTCCAGAGCGGGGCTACTGGCTTTGGCGCGCTGCGCGCTGCTCCGAACGGACACATCGTCTACCGCAGCGCCGCCGCTCGTACGCAGCTTGTCTGGCTCGATCGGTCGGGCCGTGAAATACGCGCCATCGGCGTACCCGACGACACGCAGGCTTCCATCACAGGCCTGTCGCCGGACGGTCGCTCGGCGGCGCTGCAGCGGATCGTCAACGGCAACATTGATGTGTGGCTCGTCGATCTGGAACGAGGCGCGACGCGACGGCTGACCGTGGATCCGGGGTACGACGGAAACGCCGTGTTCTCGCCTGACGGGCTGCGCGTCGCGTACATGCCGGACGGCGCTGCAGACGTCAACGACAGGATCCACGAACTGCGCACCGACGGTACGGGGAAGAGCACGCTGCTGGTCGATTTCGGTATCCGAGTCAACCATTATGCCAATGACTGGTCCCCGGATGGTCGTTTCGTGCTCTACACCCGAGAGGGCGCTGATACCGAGTCGGACGTGCTCGCCATTCCGCCCAGCGATCCGCAGCGCGCGATCGAGGTCGCAGCGTCGGCGTTCGCCGAGTTTGACGGCAGATTCTCGCCGGACGGGCAGTGGGTAGCGTACTCGTCGAACGAAACGGGTATTAACCGGGTGTTCGTGCGGCCGTTTCCGGGGCCCGGGCCGAACCGGCAGGTTTCGTCGGGGTTCGGCATCGTGCCCCGGTGGGGGCGAGACGGCCGGGAACTCTTCTACGTGGACGGGGCTGGGCAGCTGGTCGCCGTTCCAGTCGTACGCCGCGGCGCATCGCTGGACTTCGGCACCGCACGCGTGCTCTTCAAGCTTCCCGAAGGGTCGGGCGGAGTCTTCGAACCCTCCCCCGACGGCCGGCGCTTCCTGACGATGCGGTCCGTCTCCGATGCCAGCCCTATTACGGTGATTTTGAACTGGAAGCCTCCAGCGCGCTGAACCCTCGAGCGGATGTCGGCGTTCGCCGGAGTTTTACGCGTTCCTTCCTGAACGCCGCCTCAGGCGGCATGGGAGGACGCTATGAACCGGGCACGTTCGGCAGCTCTGCTCACGGCCGCGACCCTGACACTGGCGGCGCTGACCAGCCCCGCGCTTTCGGGAAACGGCGGCCGGACGATCACCTTTCCCGAATTTCCGAATCCTGACGCTATCGGCACACAGGTCGGCGACATCAGCACGGCGGTCCGCCGTGTGACGCTCTTGCCGCCGGCGAATGTGTCCCGCGCCGGGCTGAATTACTCCGAGATTCGCGGCACCATCGAAGGCGTCGGCTGGGGCAGCCAACCGGTGACCGCGCGGTGCCATTACACGTATACCCTGTCGTACGTCCTCAGGATTCCGGCCGCCTGGAGCGGTGGTCTCGTCACGTTCCGCCACGGTGCCGCCGGACTGGCGCTGTGGGAGCAGCTCGAAGCGGAGATCGGATCGCGAAGCGTCGGCCGCATCTTCCACGAGACGGCAGACCGGATGATCTCTGACGTCGCGCTGCATCCAAACCGGCGCTGGGCGTTCTTCGCCGTCAATTACGTCGGCGTTGCTCCTGGCGGCGCGCACAACACGCTTCTGCTGGGTCAGGAACCGGGCTGCGTCGCGGGCACCGCGACGCAAGGAATCGCCGACGTGACCATCACACGGGATCACGCCCTGGTGGCACGGTATCTCCTCAAGACGTTGCGCGGCCGCGAGCCGTCCATGACGCTGGGGACCGGACATTCATCCGGCGTGACCGTGCACTTGCTGCTGAACGCAGGCTTCGATCATCGCCGGAGCGGGACTGTCCAGGCCGGCGACAACCATCTCACGCCGTACGATGCTTCATCGAGCCGGCTGTTCGATGGCTTTCTCTCGCTCATGGGTGGCGCCGGCCCGGTTCTTCCATCGGCCTTCACCGGAGAGATCTCAGCGCCGACGATCTTCATCAACACCGAAGTCGATCGCGGCACGACCGGCATGGTGACGGCCATCAACGAGATGGTGCTCCATCCATCCCTTGACGTTCCATCGCTCGTTCGTCTCTACACCGTCCGGAACATGCCGCACATCGATTCCGACCTCGTCCTGAGCGCGCACCGGCCGGGCAGCGAGTTCGCCGATCCGTTGATCCCCGAGTATTTCGCTGGAGGCGGCGAGCGGATCAAACCGCTGACGGGTGCGCTGCTCGACGCGCTCGCGCGGTGGGCCACCGCCGGCGTTCCACCGCCCCACTCGCTGTTCAACGGCGAGTTCTTCACCAACCCCGACCGCATCGTCTTTCACCGGACCAGCCCCTCGACCACGTCGTTTCCACTCCTGGACGATGTGAGCGTCGACACGCACGGGCTGATGCCGCCGGCCGGGCCGCTGACCGCGGCGCAGCGCACCGCCTGGAACAACGTGCGCGCCGAGCTCGCCGCGACCGTTGAATCCATCGTGCTGCCGGAGACGGCCTGCCGCCGCGCCGGACTTCACTTCCTCGGCACGGGGCCGGTTGGCACCAAAGTCACGCCGCTCGACGCGTCGGCGTTTCTGGCCCGCTGGGGCACGCAGGCGGCGCACCAGACCTGCCGTGTGCAGACAGTCGACATCCTTGCCGCGCGCGGCCTGTATGACGAGACGGTTGTTACCATCGACGTCCGCCCCGAGACGTTCCCGAACGTTATCGACGTCGCCGCGGACGGACGGCTGACCGTGGCGATCTTCAGCACGGCGGGATTCGACGCGACGGCGATCGTGCCTGGCTCGCTGCGGCTCGCCAGCTCGAGCACCTTCGGGGCCGCCGATCATCCCGCCAGCACGCACGGGCAGGTGATTGACGTGAACGGAGACGGCCGTGCCGATCTGCTCGTCGAGCTCGAGATCAGTCGAGTTCAGCTGGTGCCCGGCGATCTCGTCCTGGATCTCTGGGGTCGCACTCGAGGAGGCGTGGCGTTTACGGGATCCGACCTCGTGGAGGTGGCTGATGGGCCCTAAAGTCCCACAAAGTCGCATCGACTGACGGCACTCGAAGCACGTGTGAATTGTCGTGGCGCCGGCCGGGGCGGGAGGACTAGACTCACGCCCTCAGTCTCAGCGGCAGCAACGATGACTCCACACCTGTTTGGCCAGAGCGGGCTCGTCAACGAGCCCGTCTCTCGCAAGCTCCGTATCTTCGCGTTCGACCCGGGGGTCTCCGCGCAGTTCGATCTCGCCGGCATCGGCGAGATCACCATCGCGGTGCCGTGGGAACGCGATCTCGCCCCCGGTCCGGTCGGCGAATACATCGAGGTCGTCGACGCGGACCCGGCCAGCGGCGTGGTCTACAAGCCGATCGATCTGAACGATCAGTGGATCCTCGCGCAGAACGGCGTCGCTCCGTCGGAGACGAATCCGCTGTTTCACCAGCAGATGGTCTACGCGGTCGCGATGACGACCATCGGGCACTTCGAGCAGGCACTCGGGCGCGTGGCGCTCTGGTCGTCGCGCCGCGACCGCACACAGGACGGCGAAGCGCAGTTCGTTCGCCGCCTGCGGATCTACCCGCATGCGCTGCGCGACCGAAACGCCTACTACAGCCCGGAGAAGAAGGCGCTGCTGTTCGGCTACTTTCCGGTGGGGGTGAAGGACGCGAGCAACACGCCGGGCACGCTGGTGTTCACGTGCCTCTCCCACGACATCATCGCGCACGAAACGACGCACGCGCTGCTCGACGGAGTCCACCCCCGCTTCAACGAGCCTCACAACCCGGACGTGCTCGCGTTTCACGAAGCGTTCGCCGACCTGGTCGCGTTGTTCCAGCACTTCTCATATCCCGGCGTCCTCCGCGATCAGATTGCGCGGACGCGCGGCAACCTCGGCGCCGAGAACCTGCTCGGTCAGCTCGCGCAGCAGTTCGGCAAAGCCTCGGGCCGCGGCACCGCGCTGCGCGACGCGCTTGGCGGAGTCAACTCGAAGACGGGGCAGTGGGAGGCGAAACAGCCCGACGTCACCGCGCTGGACCGCACTGCGCCGCCGCACGCGCGCGGCGCCATTCTCGTGGCCGCCGTGTTCGGCGCGTTCCTGAAGGTCTACCGCGCGCGAACGAGGGACCTCTATCGGATTGCCAGCGAGGGCACCGGCGTGCTGCGCGCCGGCGACATTCCGCCCGATCTGTCCGGCCGGCTCGCGGAGGAGGCCGCGCGGATTGCGCCGAACGTGCTGCAGATGTGCATCCGCGCGATCGACTACTGCGCGCCGGTCGGCATCACGTTCGGCGATTACCTGCGCGGAATCATCACCGCGGATTACGACCTGAACCCGGAGGATCCGCTCGGCTATCGCCTGGCGTTCGTCGAGAGCTTCCGGCAGTGGGGCATTCATCCGGCACGGATGCAGAGCATGTCAATCGAGAGCCTTCTCTGGCCCGATCTGGCGGCCGCGCAGGAGGTGAGATCGCTCTTCACCGAGGAACAGCCGACCGATTCGCCGGAACAGGTCGCGCAGTTCAGGTCGTCGACGCAGAGACCAGGGAGGCTGAGCCCCTGGAATCTCGAGGGCGATCGCTATGCGACGTGGGAAGGCATCGAGTTCAACTCGGCGGTGCTCTGGGGCTGGTTGATGAAAGGCAAAGGCCGCACGCTGCTGCCGTACATCGGCCTGGTGACCGAAGATGCCGACCCGCGGGTGCCGCCGACGGTCTACCGCTCGCGGTCGACCAACCGCGCCGCCGTGGAAGTGCACTCGGTGCGGACCGCGCTGCGCCGAGGTCCGCGCGGCGGCATCGTCTCGGACCTGGTCGTCGAGCTCACACAGCGGCGCCGGGGCTACTTCGATGCGGACACGCAGAAAGCCATGGACGCGAAGGATCCGTACGCCCTGGCCGACGAGAAGCCCGACTTCGTTTATCGCGCCGGCTGCACGCTGCTGATCAACCCGGTCAGTCTGGAAGTGCGCCGCGTGATCACGACCCGCGGCACGATTGCGGACAACGCCGAGCTCGAGCGGGTGAGGACCTTCCTCGTCGACGGCGGTCTCGAGCCGCCGGATTCGTTCCACCGCGCGCGCGACGTCGTGAACGCGCGCGAACCGTTCGCGCTGCTGCATCGCGAGGAGGCTTAGTGGTATGTCGTTCCAGCATTACTACCGGCCGCGCCGTTGTCGCGGCCGGAAAAACCGTGGTCGAAGAGTACCCGTGACTAGTACTCTTCCAGTGGATACGCTCCACTAGTCATGGCCGGCCGTCTGATTCCGGCACCGGGAACCGTGGTCGTCAGGATGTACCGCATCGGCCACGGCGACTGCTTCCTGCTCGCCTGTCCCGGGACAACCGCCGACAAGCCCGTGTACGTGCTGATCGATTGCGGGTACAAACCGGGATCGCCGAAGTTCATCAAGACGACGGCAAAGGAAATCACCGACGACATCCGCGAGGCGACCGGCGGCCACATCGACGTCGCCATCATCACGCACGAGCATCAGGACCACGTGAATGGCATCTCGCAAACGAACTTCAAGAACATCACGATTGGCGAGGCGTGGTTCGCGTGGACCGAAGATCCGGACGATGACGTCGCCAACGATCTGCGAACGGAGTTCAAGGACAAGCTGCTGGGGCTGCTCGCGGCCCGCAATCGGCTGCAGGCCGACGGCGATGCCGAGATCGCGACGAAGCTCGATCGCTTCCTCGCGTTCGAGCTCGGCGGCGAAGACGAGGCGTTCAACGCCACAGCCGCGCTGACGCTGCTGGCCGCGGACGATCCCTTGAACTCGATGAACAAGAAGTCGATGAAGCTGATCAAGGATCGCGCGTCGAAGGGTACGAAGTTCCTGCGGCCGCATTCGAAGATTCGCAACGTCCCCGGGGCCGACGGTATCAGGGTTTTCGTGCTGGGCCCGCCGCGCAATCTCGAGCAGCTCAAATCGCTCGATCCCGAGGGCGACGAGGAGTTCCACCTGGCGATGTCGTCGCCGGTTGCCTATTTCGGTGCCGCGGCGCGCGCGGCAAACGGCGATCGGAGTCCGCAGATTCCATTCGCACCCCGCTATTCGGTCCCGCTGGCGGAGGCGAGCGCGATCCCGTTGTTCGCGGACCATTACGGCACGACCGGAGACGCGCCGAAGACGGCGCCCCACGCCGGCGCGCTCGAAGTGCCCACCAACGCGGACTGGCGGCGGATCGACCGCGACTGGCTCTACTCGGCCGAGCAGCTGGCGCTCGACATGAGCGACTACACGAACAACTCCAGCCTCGTGCTCGCCTTCGAGCTGGGGAAGGGCGGCAAGGTTCTGCTGTTCGCGGCCGACGCGCAGCGCGGCAACTGGAAGTCGTGGGCCAAGAAGGGATGGACCGAGGGCGGCAAGAAGGTCACGGTCAAGAACCTGCTCTCACGGACAGTGCTCTACAAAGTCGGTCATCACGGCAGCCATAACGCGACGCTGAACGGCACGGCTGATGCCGATTACGCGAACATCAGCTGGATGGCGGAAGGCGACCATGGCCGCGAGTTCACCGCGATGATCACTGCGGTCCGGAAGTGGGCGGAGACGCAGGATGGCTGGGACCATCCGCTGAAGGCGATCAAGGACGCGCTGCTGCAGAAAGCGGGCGGCCGCGTGTTCCAGACGGATACGGACTTCGACAAGTTGGAGAAACCGAGCGGCGCCACCGCGGCCGAGTGGGACCAGTTCACAGGGCGCACCGTGGGAGACAAGCTCTACTTCGATTACACGATCTCCCGCACGTAAGGAAGGCAGTTCGTGGCATATTCCGCCATCCTCGCCATCATCCTCTCGAGCGCTGCGCTGACGGCGCAGTGGCTCGCGCAGCCGACTCCGGGGGTTCCACGCACCGCCGACGGCAAGCCGAATCTGGCCGCGCCGCCGCCGCGCGCAGCAGACGGCAAGCCTGATCTGTCCGGGCTGTGGGTGAAGGC
>Ga0209486_10000848_pt1 | contig 13492 bp, 16 predicted proteins | sample NCCompost_FD_187518 | JGI IMG/M metagenome (GOLD analysis project Ga0209486, IMG submission 187518) | Agricultural soil microbial communities from Utah to study Nitrogen management - NC Compost (SPAdes) (version 2) | ecosystem: Environmental > Terrestrial > Soil > Agricultural land | place...
CGCCGGCGTGCTGTATCTGGGCTGCGCCTCATTTTTCATCCTGCGCCAGATGTGCCCGCTTTGTATGACGATGTACGTCGCGGTCATAGGGCTGTTCGTGGTGTCGGGTGCAGCCGCTTCGGGGCTCGGCGCGCTGCCTGAACGAATCGGGCGGGATCTCCGGACGGCGGTGAGCAGTCCCATCGCCGCGACGCTCGCGATTGTCTGGTTCGTCGCCTCGGTGTCGCTGGTGGCGTTCTTCCCGCGTGAGGCACCGGTGACGGAGGTCCTGGCCGAACCGCCGGCCGCTCCGACTGAGACTCTCGGAGCCGACGAAGTCAGCCAGTTCACCGCATGGATGGACGTGCAGCCGCGCGAGGACCTCGGCATCCCCGCCAACGGTGCGAAGGTCGTGGTGGTGAAGTTCAACGACTACCAGTGCCCGGCCTGCCGGCAGGCGTATGTGGCGTACCGCGGACTCCAGGAATCGATGGAGAAGAAGTATCCCGGGCAGGTGGCGTTCGTGAACGTCGACTATCCGCTCGAATCTGAGTGCAACCAGGGCGGCATCCATTCGGCCGCCTGCGAAGCAGCCGTCGCGGTTCGCCTCGCGAAGGCGAAGAACCGCGGCCCCGAAATGGAAGCGTGGCTGTTTGCGAACCAGGACGGCCTCACCCGCGACCGGGTGAAAGAAGGCCTGAACGAAGTGGCGCAGGTGACTGATTTCGACACGCGCTATACCGAAACGCTGTCAGCCGTCCGGGCCGACGCGCAGCTCGGGCAGAAAGTGCAGATCACCGGCACACCGACGTTTTTCATCAACGGCATCCGGATCGGGTCCACGCTGCGGCCGGCGTACATGGAAGCCGCGATCGAGCACGAGCTCAAGCGGGCCCAGGCCGCTACGCAATGACACGATGGACGCCATTCGCACAGAGGACCTTACCAAGCACTATCACGTCGGATTCTGGCGCCCGCGCCCATACATCGCGCTGAACGCGCTCAACCTCACCGTCGGGCAGGGAGAGGTCTTCGGGTTCCTCGGGCCGAACGGTGCCGGCAAGACGACCACGCTCAAGCTGCTGATGCAGCTGATCTATCCGACATCCGGACGCGCCGAGATTCTCGGCCGGCCGGTTGGCGACGTCGGCGTCCGGCGGCGTATCGGCTACCTCCCGGAAAATCCCTATTTCTACGATTACCTCACCGCCGAAGAACTGCTCGCGTATTTCGCCGGCCTGTTCGGCTATGCGGGAGCGGACCGTAGCCGCCGCGTGTCAGCACTGCTCGACGAAGTCGGAATCGGCGCAGAGCGCCGCTTCCAGCTGCGCAAGTTTTCCAAGGGAATGCTGCAGCGCGTCGGCATCGCCCAGGCACTCGTCAACGATCCGGAAGTCGTCTTCTTCGACGAACCGATGTCGGGCCTCGACCCGCTGGGTCGCCGCGAGATTCGCGAGCTCATTCTCCGGCTGCGCGATCGCGGGTGCACGGTCTTCTTCAGCTCGCACGTACTCTCGGACGCCGAGACGCTGTGCAGCCGCGTCGCCATCGTTGCCCGTGGCCGCCTGGCCGCCGCCGGAGATCTCTCGGAGCTGCTCGCGTTTCAAGTGCGCGCCTGGGAACTGGTCGTCGCCAACGTCGAACACGCGCGCCTGGAGCCGGCCACGTCTGCCGGCGACGTCACCCGCGTCACCTCGCTCGGTGGACAGCGGTTTGCGCTGGAAGTGCCGCTGTCGGCGGATCCGACGCGCGTGATGGCCACCCTGGGCGTCCACGGCGCGCAGCTGGTATCGCTCAATCCGGTTCGTGAAACGCTCGAGGACTTTTTCGTCAGGCAGATCGCGGCAGCCCCGTCCGACCGCGGCCTGGAACCGGTGTCGCGATGAGGATGATCGGCCACATCGCGGTGAACGTCTTCAAGGAGTCGGTCCGCGACAAGGTGCTCTACAACCTGGTTGCGTTCGCGGTGCTGTTGATCGCCGTCTCCTACCTCCTCGGCCAGCTCACCGCCGGCCAGGACGTCAAGATCATCAAGGACCTGGGGCTGGCCGCAATCGCCACCTTCGGTCTTTTCATCGCCGTGTTCATCGGGATCGGGCTCGTCTGGAAGGAAGTCGAGCGCCGGAGCATCTACAGCCTGCTGTCGAAGCCGATTCGCAGATCTGAGTTCATCCTCGGCAAATATGCCGGCCTGGTCCTGACGCTGCTGGTGAATGTCTCGGTAATGACGGTCGCGTTTTACGCGGTGCTGGCCTACCTTGACACCCAGTTTGCGGAGACCGTCCGCGCGAGCTGGCCCGCGCCGGCCACCGACCCGGGGATGTTGAAGGCGATCGTGCTGATCTTCGTCGAACTGATGTTGGTCACGGCTATCGCCCTGTTCCTCTCGACATTCTCGAGTCCGTTTCTCTCCGCCGCCCTGACGTTCGGCCTGTGGGTAATCGGCCATTTCAACGCCGATCTGCGGAATTTCGAAGCCGTGGTCGAATCTCCCGCGGCCGCCTGGCTCGCTCGCGCCCTGTATTACGTGCTGCCCAACTTCGCGGCGTTCGACGTGAAATCGCAGGTGGTGCACGCGCTGCGGGTAGACGCTTCATACGTGGTCACGACGGCGCTCTATGGCGGCGTCTACGTCGCCCTTCTGCTCACCGGAGCGGTGATCGTGTTCTCGAGGCGCGATTTCAAATGAAGCGCCTCTACATCGTCCTCATCCTGCTGCTGGGCGGCGTGATCGGGCTTCAGGCCGTCCACGAGCAGCGGGGCGGTGTGCCCGCCGCAAGTACGCCAGGTTTCGTCTACGTGCGATCGCCCGAGGCGATGAAGCGCCTGGCACTGTCGTACGACTCGCTGCTGGCCGACGTCTACTGGATCCGCTCGGTGCAGCATTACGGCGGCACGAGGTTGGCGAACGATCCTGATGCCAAGTACGAGCTGCTGTATCCGCTCCTCGACCTGACGACGTCGCTGGATCCGCGCTTTAACGTGGCGTACTTGTTCGGGGCGCTCTTCCTGGCCGGACCGCCGCCCGGCGGTCCAGGCCGCACCGATCAGGCGATCGCCCTTCTGGAAAAGGGACTGCAGGCGCAACCGGACAAGTGGGAGTTCGCCGAAAACATCGGCTTCGTTCACTACTGGTGGCGGCAGGATTATCCGGCGGCGGCCGCGTGGTTCAAGCGCGCCGCCGATATGCCCGGCGGGCCGTTCTGGTTGACCTCGATGGCGGCGGTCACGCTGGCTGAGGGCGGTCGCCGCGATTCGTCGCGCGTGCTCTGGCAGGAAATCGCCAAGTCGGATCTCGAGGGGATGCGAAACGAGGCGCACCGGCGGCTGGCGCAGCTCGACGCGATGGACCAGATCGACCAGCTGCAGGCCGCGGCCGACGCCTACGAGCGCCAGGCGGGCCGCCCCGTTGCCGGCTGGGATGACCTTCGCCGGGCCGGCTACCTGCGCGGCTCGCCGATCGATCCGACCGGCACGCCGTACCGCATTCAATCGGGGCGGGTCATGCTGGGCGAATCGTCGCGTCTCTATCCGCTCCCGGTCCAGACGGGACGATGACGGTTCTGATCGTTGCCATATTCGCGCTGGCGGGCCTCGTGGTCGGCAGCTTCCTGAACGTCTGCATTTATCGCCTGCCGAAGCACGAGTCGATCGTCTGGCCGGGGTCGCACTGCACGGCGTGCGACCGACCGCTGGCGTGGTTTGAAAACATTCCGGTAGCGAGTTGGCTCGCGCTTCGCGGGCGCTGCCGCACCTGCGGGAAGCGGATATCCGCGGTCTACCCGCTGGTTGAACTGACCACCGGCGTGGTGTTCGCCGGCGGCGTGCTGATCTACGGGCTGTCGCCGCTGCTGTTCGTGCGGCTCGCCTTCGCCTGTGCGTTGATCGTCCTGTTCGTGATCGACCTGCAGCATCGGATACTGCCGAACGCGATCACCTTTCCAGGGATTGCCGCCGGCTTCGCCGCCAGCCTCTTTCTGCCTCCCGGATGGCTGTCATCGCTGATGGGGATCGTCGCTGGCGGCGGCATACTCTTCGCGATCGCCGAGGCTTATTACCGCTGGCGCGGCGTCGAAGGGCTCGGCATGGGCGACGTGAAGATGCTGGCGATGATTGGCGCGGTGCTCGGCTGGCCGCTGATGCTGCTGACGCTGGTGTTTGCCTCGTTTGCTGGATCGGTCGTCGGCGTCGGGATGATCGCATCGGGGCGCGGCGGCATGCAGGCCGCGCTGCCCTTCGGCACGTTTCTCGCTATCGGCGCCCTGGTGGCGGCGATCGCGGGAGACCCGATCCTCACCTGGTACCTCGCGTTCTATCGATGAACCAGTACGGCTACGCGCTGCTCGGCCTGGCGGCGATCCTCGTGACGCTGCTCGGCGTGATGGCGTTTGCGGCGCTGCGGTTCGTCAGCCGTGCCCGCCAGGAGCGCAACCGCGTGCGCAGCGGCGGCGATGGCGCGACGCTGCTGTCCTCGGCGCTGCAGGACGCGATGACACGGCTCCAGGCGCAGGAGCGCGCGATGAGCGCTCGTGCGGCGGCCTCAGAGCGGTTGAGCAGCCAGATCGTCGACGGCATCACCGCTGGTCTCATGGTGGTTGACGGCAGCGGCCGCGTCGAGATCCTCAACCCCGCCGGGCGGCGGATGCTCGAGGCCGACGACTTCGCCGTCGGCGGCGACTACCGGGACCTGCCGGCGCGCGCGACGCCGCTGCGCGAGGCGATCCTCGAATGTCTCACCCGCGGACAGGCGATCGTTCGCCGTTCGATGGAGATCCCCGGGTCCAGCCGCATGCTGCATTTCGGCGTGACCGTGTCGCCGCTCGAGACCACGGCGGGGCGCGGCGCCATCTGCCTCTTCGCCGATCTGACCAACGTCGTCGAGCTGGAAGAGCAGCTGCGGCTGAAAGAGGCGCTGGCGCGGCTCGGGGAGCTCACCGCCGGGATTGCCCACGAATTCCGGAACGGCCTGGCCACGATTCACGGCTACAGCCGCCTGCTGGTGCCCGACGCGTTGCCGGCGCAGTATCGCCCGTACCTCGAGGGCATCCGGCAGGAAACCGAGGCGCTCGGCCAGATCGTGACCAACTTCCTGAGCTTCGCGCGTCCCGAGACCGTGTCGCTGACAGCCGTGAGCCTGGAGGCGCTGGCACGTCGCGCTGCCGAAGAACTGAAGCACGAACTCCCGGCGGGCACCGCGATCCACGTGGCCGGTGACTTTGGCCAGATTCAGGGCGACGAGGTGCTGCTCCGGCAGGTCTTCGCGAACCTGGTTCGCAACGCCGCCGAGGCCTGCGAGGGCGCTCGAGTCGTTCCGGTGATCGAGATTGAAGGGTCAATCGACGCAAAGCGCGGCACCTGCCGGGTGTCGGTTGCCGATAACGGGCCCGGCATCCCCGGACCGGAACGCGAGCGGGTCTTTCAGCCGTTTTTCACCACGCGTTCGCGTGGGACCGGCTTAGGGCTGGCGATTGTTCAGAAAATTGTCGTGACCCACAACGGCCGCGTCACCGCCGGGGCATCGGCCCGGGGCGGCGCGAGCATCGAGATGGCGTTCCCGCTGGGTTAGCGGCCTCGCCTGGGCGGCGACTAGTCGAACTCGAGCCACTCGGGCGGAACTTTCTGCCCGGCCGCAAACGTCTTCAGCTGCGCCATGTCGGTATTGCGCATGCTCTCTTCGGTGCGAAGCTGCTTCAAAGCCGTTTCGGCGGCCTGGCGCTCGCGCGCGTTCGCGGGCGTCGGCGCGGCCTGCTCGAGCGCGGCAACTTTCTGTTGGGCAGCGGCGATGTTCGCTCTGACCCTGGCAAGGTTCTCACGCATGTCGCGCGACCGCTTCCGCCAGTAGTTTTCGTCCCGGTTGTTCTTCGCTTCCGGGGCGTTGATGTTGATCGTGCCCTTGCCTGTCTCCTGCATGACGACGCCGTTCGAGTTGGTCGTCGTGGTCGGGGGCGCAGCGACGGCCGCCGGCGCGGCTGGAGGCGGGGTGGCCGATGATTCAACCGCGTCGAGGTCCTCGTTGGTGTAGGTTTTCCCCGACTGAGCCTGCCGGCGCCGCTCCGATTCCTGGCGGGCGATGTCACCCAGCGACTGGGCCGAGACGGTGTCTGCGTTGCAGACTGCGAGTGTCAGGCCTGCGGCGACAACCCCGGTGCGCATCCAGCCGTTAGTCCGCATCGCGCACATCCCTCCATCCCGTGACTGCGTAGGTGCCCGTTCCCAGTCCGCCGCTATAGGTAATCGATGCGTTGCCGTGGATTGAGTTGCTGGTAACCAGGCTGCCGACGTTCTCGTCGTTGATGATCAACTGACCATCAAGCTGGGCGTTGCCGCCGATGTCGGCCTGGCCGCGCACGAGCATCTGGCCTTCCACCGTCACCGATTCGCCGATCAGGTCGATCGACCCGAGGATCTTCAGATCCTGGTCGGTCACGAACAACAGCTCGGTGGTATGAGGCGCCAGCTTCGGGCTGCCGGTGATGCTGATGGAGCCTTCGGCGACGATGCTGAGCACGGCCGGAGAGGCCTTGCTGCCGGGGCTGCCGGAAATCGTGGCGTCGCCCTCGACGTAGTAGGTGCCTGCCGGAACCGTGCTGCTATTGAGGTCCCAGCCGCTCGCCGGGCTGTATGACCAGTCGTTGCAGGTGGTCTTGCCGCTCGCCGTGCACAGGACGGTGCCGTTGGCGTCGGTCATCGTTCCGGAGTCGGTCAGGACGTAGTTCGCCCAGATCCTGTAATCGTCCGCGTGCACTTCGGGAACAGGAATCGGCGTCGCGCCAGAGGTGACGGTCCCTGACACGTTGTTGCAGGGGTCATCGCAATCCAGCGCTCCCGTCGCGGTGACGCTGCCGGTGATGTTTGAGGTGCCGCCATCGAACGTCAGGTCGGCGTTGGTATGGATGGTCGTGTCTCCTGCCGGACCGGTGACGGTCACGTTGCCGTCGATCAGGAGGTCGCCGTCGGCGACAATCGCGCCGAGTGAGAGCGGGGAAATCAGCGCCTCCAGCACCACTTTCGTTCCGTCGGCCGCCCGGCCGGTCGATCGAATCACGAGAATGCCGTTGGCATCGTTCAGCGCGTTGCCGTCTTCGCCGGGCGCGCCCTCGTCATCGAAGATCGAGGTCTGGTAATCGACGGCGCTCATGCCGGCGCTGATGACGGTCGAAGAGACCGACAGCGGCGTGTTCGGTGGCGTGCCGAGCGCCGTGAGAAAGGCGGTCACCGTATCGTCGGCGGCCCCCGCCGGTGTGTCGCACGACGTCGCGCCAGGACCGGCCAGGAACGTATTGACGGCGGCCGCCACCCCCGCGTCGACGCCGCCGACGCCGGCGCCGCAGCCGTGCGACTTCCACTGGAAGATGTAGTTGATCGTTACCTCCACCTGGTGGTTCAGGCCGGCCTCCGACGAAAGCTGCGCCTGAGTCGCAGAAATGTTGTTGCGCGCGACGAAGGTTTCGGTCTGGCTGTTGACGGTCAGCGCCGCCACCAGCGCCGACATCATCATCAGCAGCAGCAGCACGCCGATCAGGGCCGCGCCACGTTCGCCGTGCGCCAACCCGCTGGGACGTGGAGTAATCAATCTCATAATCATCGCGTCCGGATGCGGACCTCACTTGACAGCGTGAACGTGGTAAAGCCCGTGTTTGTGTCTCGACCCCGCGATTGGCCGGTGACCGCGATGCCGACGTAGGCGATCTGCATTTCGTTGGCCGTGGGGTTGTGCGACGAGTCCATATAGGTGAACACGAGGTTCGTAATGATCGGATCCGTCATATCCACCGCACCGGCCCCGGTATTGAGCGTGATAACGTTCCTGGCGGTATCGAGCGCAATCGTGACGTCCTCTTCGGCGTCGGTGCAATCTCCATCGGGCGGATTGATATCCGCCTGAACCCGGACGTTGTTGTTAGTGCCGGTGCCGTTGGGATCGATCCAGATCGGCTGAAACACCGCACACGAGTACGGATTGCTGCCCGCAGGCCGCAGGTACCGCGCGATCCAGTCGAGCGAATAACGCACCTCCTGCTCGACCGCGACGTCATCGAAATCCGAGGTGTACGCCTGCTGGATGGTGGCGGCCAGCCCGACGGTCGCGCCGAGCACCACCGTGGTGATCGCCATGGCGATGATGAATTCGATGAGGGTGAAGCCGGCTTCGCCCGCGCGCGCGATCTTCTTCGCCATCCTTACCAGTCCCTGATGATCGTGGCGAGGTTGAGCTCGCGCTGCTGCTGGGCGCGCAGATTGACGACGCGAATCGAGACGATGCGCGTGTCGGCGGCCGGCCCCGCCGCCACGGCCCATCGCACCGTGATGCCATTGAGCCCGTCGGGAGACGCTTCAAAGTGATTGGCGACGTTCGTCGTCAAGCAGGTGTTGATGTTGCCGCAGATCGACAGCGCCGGACTGGTGGCGAAGTCGGCCTTCATCAGCTCGTCGATCCGGGCCTGCGCCAGCCGCATCGAACGCGCGGCCTCGCGGGCGCCGATCGACTGCTGCACGGTGAACGCCAGCATCGCGGCGATGGCGATCAACCCCGTGGTGAGGATCAGCGTACAGATCATCACCTCGACGAGGGTGAACCCCTGGTCCTTGCGCGACTTACTGCAGACGGACCTGGCCGCTCGCTGAGACATTGATCGTCCTGTTCTGCGCTGCTGTTCCATTCGTCACCGTCACGACGATCGGCGCGGCGATACGCCCGGCGGTCGTGAATTGCACGTCGGTAAATGCGCCGAACGTGATGTTTCCAGTCCCTGCCAACGTTTGCGGCTGGCCGACCATGGCGTCGACCGCATCGACCACCTGGTACTGCCCGGCCGCCGGAAAGTTGAAGCGGACCTTCAGGATCTGATTCCGCGATACCGCCTGGGTTCGTGCCGCGCGGATCGTGCTGACAACCTGCTGCGCCGAAGTGAGCAGTTCGTAGCGCTGGAGCGCACCTGCGACCGAGGGGACCGTGATCGCCGCCAGGATGGCGACCAGGCCGACCACGATCATCACCTCGACGAGCGAGAAGCCGCGTTCAGGCGCGCGTTCCATGCACTTGCTGTCTGAACAAGATGTATTCCGCATGGCACGGTGCTGTTTCAGGGGGTTTTCCAGGGGCCGTGTTGCGTTTCGCCACACACGAATTACAGGACTGAGGTTCGTCGCCCGTACGAGATTCCCGCATGTGCCGGATGCCCGCGATGTTGCCGGAATTGCACACGCCATCATGTGAAGGTTGCGTAAGTCCTTATCGGTCAGGGGATCACGCCGGTGCAGGCATGGGCATCCCGCTTGCCTCCTGGAGTGGCGTGCACCTCGTTGAAGTGCTGATTGCCTCGAGTCTGCTGGCAGCGGTTTGTACGTCGTTGCCGGCCGCGTTCGCGGCCGCAGCCGCAGCGGGCCTGGCGGCGGGGCAGACCACCGTTGCCGTCATTCTGGCGGCGCAGAAGGTCGAAGAGTTCCGTGCGGCACCTTTCGCGGCGGCCGGCCCGTTCGACGGGTCGGACCTGCTTGACGCAGCTGGCCGGGTAGTCGAGGGTCCGTCCTCCGCGCCAGCCTTCCGGCGGGTCTGGCGAACCGAGTGGGTGCCAGCCTCGTCCGCTCAGACGCTCGTCATCACGGTTCTCGTGGCGCCTTACACCACGCGCTCACCGCTGCTCCTCGACACTCCGCCCAGGGGCGCGGCGCGTCTCGTGACCGTGCGTACAAGGAAGGCCGCGTGAGCCTGGGCGAGGTCCTCATTGCGTCGGCCATCACGCTCACGCTCATGGGCAGCGTCGTCGGCATGACCGTTCCGCTGCAGCGGCTGTTCGATACGCAGCTTGAGTATGGCGACATGCATCAACGGCTACGAGCCGCTGCCGATGCGTTGACGAGAGATCTCGCCGCTGCGGGGTCGCCGGTCATGCCGTATCGCTCCGGCATCAGGCAGCACGATCCTGACGCGGGGGTGTTCTACCGGACCGGTGTGATCACGCTGGTGCCGGCGATGGCGGAGGCGGGCGGAACTTCTCACACCTATTACCTGAAGCGTGATTCGCCGGCCGGCCCTGGGCAACTGATGCGCTACGACGGGAACGAAAGCGATTTGCCGCTGGCCGATCACGTGACCAGCCTCGAAATTGCCTACTTCGGCGCGGACGCCGCGCAGCTCGCTCCGGCGCAGCTCACCGACGGACCGTGGTTTCCAGACGACGAGGACAGGAACAGGTTCGACATGGATGTGCTGCGAATCCGCCGGGTTCGAGTTTCCATTCGGGTCGAGGCGTCGCCTGGCGCGCGTCGCAGATTCCTGCCGGATCGCGAGATCACCTTCGACGTCTCACCTCGGAACCTGAATCGTGAGTAACGACGGCGAACGCCATGACGGGGAACGTCGTGATGGTGAACGTCGTGATGGTGAACGTCGTGAAAGCGAACGTCGTGAAAGCGAACAGGGTGTCGCGCTGGTTTCCGTGATGACCGCGGCGGCCCTGTTGGCCGCCCTGGCTGGCTCGCTGACACTGGCCGTGATCACCGACACCGCGGTCGCGGCCAACTATCGCGACGCCGCCGTGGCGCGGTACGCGGCGGAGGCCGCCGTCGAGTTTGTCCTGCCGGAACTTGCCGCGGCCGAGGACTGGTCGGATCTGCTCTCCGGTGGACAGTCAGCATTCACCGACGGGCCGCCAGGCGGCACGCGCCTCGTTGGCGCGGAAGCGATCGACTTCGATCGCGAGGCGGGGGAGGTGGCCGCCGCTGCGATGACGTTAGCGGGTGCAGTTGACTTACCGCCGGTGCTGCACGCGTCGGGATGGTTTCGCGACATGGTGCCGGGCACAGCGGCCGACGTCCGCGTGTACGTCGCCGTGTGGGTTGCCGATCGGTCGCCCGCGCCGAAAGACGAAGGCGCGCCGGTGGAGAGGTTATCCGTGGTGGGGGAGGCGATCGGGACCGGGGGCACACGGCGCGGCGTAGAGGCCATCATTCAAAAGGCCGACAGCTCCGCCGTTCGCCTGCTTGCGTGGCGGGAATTGCCGTAGGCTCAACGCTATAGCGGGTGGCGCCGCCGCCCGATAAGGATCGTGCGAGAATCCTAAGTATGAGGTACCCGGGTATGCGGAGCATGGTTGCGGTGTTGGTGCTTGCAGGTGCCGCTACGGCTTCCGCGCAGTCGCTGGCGGACGTCGCCCGGCAGGAAGAGGCTCGTCGCAAGGCCGTCTCGGGTGCCGGCAAGGTCTACACGAACGACGCGCTCCAGCCGGCGCCGCCACCGTCGCCCGGCAGCGTCCCTCCGGCGACGCCCGCGCCGGCGACGCCAGAGGCGTCCGCAACACCGCCCGCCGACGGCAGCAAGCCGGCGGCCCCGGCCGCGCCCGGGGCGACTCCCAAGACTGAAGCCGAATGGAAGAAGCGGATCGCCGACGAACGCGAGGCGCTGTCGCGTGCGCAGATTTTCGCTGAGGCCCTTCAGAGCCGGATTAACGTTCTGTCGGCCGACTTCGTGAACGTCGACGACCCGGCGCGACGCGATGTGGTGGCGGCCGAGCGGCAAAAGGCGCTCGCCGAGCTCGATCGCGTCAAGGCTGAAATCGCGGCTCACCAGAAGGAAATCACGAACATCCAGACCGAGGCGCGGAAGGCGGGAGTTCCGGCCGGCTGGGTCCGGTAATTTGGCCTTTCCCGTTCTTCTCGTAGAAGACAAAGACTCGTTGCGAGGCATGCTCCGGCATGCGCTGGAGGCCCAGGGACATCTCGTCCTCGAGGCGCGCGACGAGCCCGAGGCGCTGCAGTACCTTCAGCAGTCGCGTCCCGCGGTTGTCTTAACCGATCTCAAATTGCCCCGGGGGGATGGCTTCGGCGTCCTGCGCGCCGCCAAGGAGCTCGACCCCGAGCTTCAGGTCGTCGTCATGACCGCGTTTGGCAGCATCCAGGACGCGGTGACGGCGATGAAGCAGGGCGCCATGGACTTCCTGGCCAAGCCGGTGGACCCCGACCATCTCAACCTGATGGTCGAACGCGCGATCGCCCAGCGCCGGATGCTCAGCGAGTACGTCCTGCTCAAGGAGGAGCTGGCGCAGCGCCGCGGCGCGCCGCGCATCATCGGCGAGGATCCGCAGCTTCGTCAGGTTTCGCAGCAGCTGCATCGCGCCGCGCAGACCGATGCGACCGTGCTGCTCGAAGGCGAGAGCGGCACGGGCAAGGAGCTGTTCGCGCGCGCGCTGCACGCGCTCAGCCCGCGGGAAGACGGCCCGTTCGTGGCGATTAACTGCGCCGCGATTCCCGATACGCTGCTTGAAACCGAGCTCTTCGGCCACGAGAAGGGCGCGTTTACCGGCGCCGTGGGGCGCAAGCCCGGGCGGTTCGAAATGGCCCACCGCGGCACCTTGTTCCTCGACGAGATCGGCGACCTGCCGCTCGGACTGCAGGCGAAGATTCTTCGCGCGCTCGAGACCAAGCAGTTCGAGCGTGTCGGCGGCACCAGTTCGCTTCATGTCGACGTTCGCGTGGTCGCGGCGACCAACCGCCAACTCAAAGCGCGCGTCGCGGCGCGGCAGTTCCGCGAGGACCTCTACTTCCGGCTGTCGGTCTTTCCCATCACCATCCCGCCGCTTCGCGAGCGGGGCCCGGACATCCCGATGCTCGCGCGCCACTTCGTCGAGAAGTTCTGCCGCGACCTGAACAAGCCGGCCGTGATCCTGGCGCCGTCGGCGCTCGACGCGCTGCGCGCCTACGCCTGGCCGGGCAACGTGCGTGAGCTGCAGAACTGCATCGAACGCGCAGTCATCCTCTGCGAGAGTGATTCAATCCACGCGCGTCATCTCAATCTGTCATTCCGCGACGCCGCCGATACGCCGATGCCGCAGCCGTCACCTGCTGCGGCCGTTGCCCCCGCGCCCCCGGCGAACGGTCACCCGCTCGCGCAGGTGGACCTGTCGGGAACGATGACCGAAGCGGTGAAGCGGGTGACGGCGATCGTCGAGCGGCTGAAGCTGGACGAGGCGCTGAAGAACGCGAAAGGCAACAAGGAGCGCGCCGCGGAAGCGCTCCAGGTGAGCTACAAGGCGCTGCTGCAGAAGCAGCGCGAACACGGTATCTCTGATGGTTAGTGGTTGTTGGTTACCCCAACTCCCAAGCTACCCAACTCCCAAGCCACCCAGCTACCTTAGTCGTGGTTCTGACATCAGCGCGAGCGTATTCCCCTCACTGTCTTTGAAGTCGGCCAGCCAGACCTCGCGATCGGCGAGGGTGGCGATCTTGTGCGGCTCGGTGTTGAACACCACGCCGCGGGCCTTGAGGGCCGCGTGCACTTCGGCGATGTCATCGACAGCGAAGTAGAGAACCGAGCCGGGATGATCGAACCCTGGTTCCGGTGTCGACAGCATCAACCGCACCCCGCCGCAGTCGAAGAACGCCAGTTGAGGCGGTGCGGCAAACAGGAACGGCACGCCCAGCGCGTCGCGATAGAAGCGCACTGCGCGATCGACGTCGTGCACCCGCATCGAGATCTGATGGATTCGTGAGAGTCCTACCGGCATAACCGCCTCCT
>Ga0209486_10000849_pt1 | contig 13482 bp, 11 predicted proteins | sample NCCompost_FD_187518 | JGI IMG/M metagenome (GOLD analysis project Ga0209486, IMG submission 187518) | Agricultural soil microbial communities from Utah to study Nitrogen management - NC Compost (SPAdes) (version 2) | ecosystem: Environmental > Terrestrial > Soil > Agricultural land | place...
ACGAACACGACCGGATCGGTCATGTATCCGCCGAGGTCGACGCCGACGGCGATCTTCACGCCCTGCTTGTGGGCGCGTCCGACGGCGGCCAGGAACTTGCCGCGCTGGTGGGTGGCGTAGTCGTCCTGCTTGTCCTGGGCGCGCAGCTTGTCGCCCTCCGTGTAGTAGTCGCCGACATAGAGGGTCGGCACGAGGAACGTCCCCTTGGCGGCCATCATCTGGATGCCTTCGTCGTCGATGAAAGTGCCGTGCTCGATCGACCTAACGCCGACGGCGACCGCCTGCCTGATGCCGTCGGCCGCGTGGGCGTGCGCGGCGACCGGCACGTTGTGCCGGTCCGCTTCGGACACCGCGGCCTCGAGTTCCTCCGGGCTGAACGCGACGTTGCGCGGATCGTCGCCGACCGACTGGTAGGCGCCGGTTACCAGCAGCTTGATCCAGTCCGAGCCATACTTGATCTCCTCGCGGATCGCCTTGCGAATCTCTTCCGGTCCGTCCGCGACCAATCCGTCCGCAATCACGTTCTGTTCGGGCGAAAAATAGTTCACGTCGCCCCCGCCACCGGTGATCGAGATGTAGTGGCCGGCGCCCGTCAGGCGGGGCGCGATGAAGACACCGCTGTCGACCGTCTTGCGGATGTCCTGGTTGGCGTAGTGGACGTCCGCGTCGCCCATCACGCGTACCGTCGTCCATCCGGCGAGGAGCTGGCGCTGGAGCGCGGCAAGCCCCATCAGCGCCTTGTACGCCGAGGACGCCTGGAGGTGCGCATTCTGGTAATCGTCCCCGTACATCAGCGGGTGTTCGTGGCAATTGATGAAGCCCGGCATCAGCGTCCGGCCTGGCAGCTCGATCACCTTTGCACCGACGGGAATGGCCGACTGGCTGCCCACGGCGACGATGCGATCGCCGTCCACGACGACGACCGTATCGGTGCGCGCGCGTTCGCCGACGCCATCGATCACGCGGTCCGCGACGAGTGCAATCGGCTCGCCCACGGACTGCCCGCAGGCGAGGAGGGTGGCGATTCCCAGAATCTCGGCTTTGCGCATGGAGGACTCCGGATTGCTGCCTGTACGGTGCGTCATCATAATCAGCGCAGGGGGAATCCGTGGTCGATCTTGCTCGCTTGCGGCGCGACCGGCTTGGAAAGGTGCAGCGCGAAATGGCGGCGTGGGATCTTGGCGCGCTCGTCCTGACGGACATCGTCAATATCCGTTATTGCACGGGTGTCGCCGTCATGCCGCTGTGGACGGCGGTCAACCTCGCGCACTACGTCGTCGTTCCGGTAGAGGGCGACCCGGTGATTTTCGAGTACGGCGGCGCCGAGTTCCGGCAACGGGCGTTCTGGCCGGACGTGCGGCCCTCGAAGTTCTGGCAAGCGCGTGTGACCGATGCGGATTCGGCCGGCAAGGCCGCGAGTTGGGCGCGGCAGATCAAGGACGTGCTGTATGAACGCCATCTGGCCGGATCGCGCATCGGCATCGACGTGCTCGACTACCACGGTTTCACGGCCCTGCAGGCAACGGGGTTGCAGCTCGCGGACGCCGATCGCACGATGTCGGCGGCGCGGATCATCAAGCTGCCGGACGAAATCGAGCTGATGCGCCAGTCCTGCGCCATCGCGGAGACTGCGTTGCGTGACATGGAGAAGGCGATCCGGCCCGGGATCTCCGAGAACGAACTGCTGGCCATCTTCTGGCACCGAGTGCTCGCCCTCGGCGGCGAGCATTGCTTCACGCGCCTTATCGTCTCGGGCCACAAGACGAATCCCTGGTTTCACGAGGCAGACGGAAATCTGGTCGAGCAGGGCGACCTGGTTGCCATCGACACCGACATGGTCGGCCCGGAGTGCTATGTCGCCGACTTTTCGCGGACTTTCCTGTGCGGCGAGAAGGCGAGCGCGGCCCAGAAGGAGGCCTACGCGGTTGCCTACGACTTCGTTCAGGGCTGCATGGAGCTGATCAAGCCGGGCCTGGCGTTCTCCGAGTTCGTGGCGCGATGCCCTCCGCTGCCGCAGGCATATCGCGAGCAGGCGTATGGCGTGATCGTGCACGGCATCGGCACGGACGATGAGTCGCCGAACGTGCCCCTGCCGGGTGACCCGTATACTGAAATGCCGGAAGGCGAATTCCGGGAAAACATGGTGCTGGCCGTCGAGTGCTACGCTGGAAAGGTCGGCGCGCGCGACGGCGTGAAGCTGGAAGACGAGGTCTGGGTTTCCGCCGACGGCCCGGTTGTGCTGTCGCAGTATCCCTATGAGCAGAAGCTGCTCGGACCCTGAGAGGACCGAATCGTGTCCACCCCTGAACCGCCGCGCCCCCCATTGCCGCCCTTCGATCCGGAGACTGCCGCGCAGAAAGTGCGCATGGCCGAAGATGCCTGGAACACGCGCGACCCGGTGCGCGTCGCGCTTGCCTACACGGCTGACAGCACCTGGCGGAACCGGTCGGAATTCATCACGGGCCGCGAAGCGATCCGGCAGTTCCTCGCGCGCAAGTGGACCAGGGAGCTCGACTACCGGCTGATCAAGGAACTGTGGGCCTGCCGCGGGAACCGCATTGCCGTGCGCTTCGCGTACGAATGGCACGACGACTCTGGTAACTGGTATCGCTCCTATGGCAACGAGAACTGGGAGTTCGACGAGCGCGGCTACATGAGGCGGCGGATCGCGAGCATCAACGACCTGCCCATCGCGGAGGGCGACCGGAAGTACCGGTGGCCGCTCGGCCGCAGGCCGGACGATCATCCGGGTCTCTCGGATCTCGGCCTGTGACTGCGACGAACTGGTTGACCGCGACCGGCGCATGGGTGCTCGCCCTCGCGTCCGTGATTTCCGCGGCTGAAGACGCTCGTTTTGGCCCGGCCGATCCGATCGTGCGGGACCCGGCTCAGCTCGACCCGAAGCGGCTCGTCGAAAGGGAGCTCGCGGCGAGCGTGCCTGACGGCTTTTCGGCGGTTGCAGTCGGAGACCTGATTATCTCGCGCCCCTTGTCACAGCACGCGGCAAGCCTTCCGGCATTCGGCGCAGTGCTCGAAATTTTGAAGGGCACCGACGTCGCTTTCGGCAACCTCGAGACGACGATCTTCGACCCACGCCGGTTCGAAGGCGCACCGTATTCCTGGGACGGTGACTGGACCAATGCGTCCGTACCGGCGGTGGCGGGAGACCTCAAGGCGATGGGCTTCGACATCGTCGGGCGCGCGAACAACCACAGCCAGGACTGGGGCCTCGACGGGATGCGCGAAACCGCGCGATGGCTCGACGAGGCCGGCATTCCGCATGCCGGCGCGGGCGACTCGCATCGCATTGCGCGTGCGCCGGCGTACTTCGAGAGTCCGCAGGGCCGCATCGCCGTTGTGTCGTTCGCATCGACGTTCCGGCCGACGAGCGAATCGCTGCCGCCGGCGGAGTCTGCGCCGGGTCGCCCCGGCCTGAGCGCGTTGCATGTGCAGGAGACGGCTCAGGTGCCTCGCTCAACCGTCGAAGCCCTGGCGAAGATCCAATGCTCGCTCTACGGCACGCAGTGCACGGAAGTCCCACGCGAAGGGCGCTTCTTCGGCAGGGCCTACCGCCAGGCCGAACGCTTGACGTACGAGCATGCGATGGATCCCGGCGACCTCGCGGAGATCTACGCCGCCATCCGCTCGGCACAGCTGAACGCCGATTTTGTCATCGCGGCCATCCACTCGCACGAGTGCTCGATCGGTTGCGATGACGACAACGCGCCGCGTGGCGCCGCCACCTTTCTCAAGGAACTGGCCCGCGGCGCCGTCGATTCCGGCGCGGACATGTTCGTGGTCACGGGCAACCACAATCTCGGACCGATCGAGATCTACGATTCCCCGGCGCGCGGCAGGCGGCCGATCTTTTACGGACTCGGCAACTTCTTCTGGAGCGACGTCCAGGAAATGCTGCCGGCCGACCTGTATTCGCGGAACAGGGAGCTGCTGGAGACGGTTTGGAAGGACCCGGCCAAGGCAACCGCGTACGACCTGACGGCCCCGCTCAACCAGCAGTACTTTGCCCACGCGTTCACGTTCCAGAGCGTGATCGCGGAAGCCCGGTTCCAGGGCAACCAGCTGGCGGAAATCGTGCTGCACGCCGTGGAGCTCGGCTATGGCGACAGGCTGACGACGAGCGGCATTCCGCGCCTGGTGGCGGACGAAACGGCGGCGCGGGAAGTGATCGACCAGGTGGTGAAGCAGACCGCCGAGTACGGATTGCCGGCCCTCAATGTCAGCTACTCCGGTACCCGAGTCATCGTCATCCCATAGCGTCGAGCAACCATCCGGCCGCGTACAGGCCGAGCCCGAAGATGGCGTGGGTGAGCAGGCTGTGAAGACGGGCTGTAGCCGGGTGCGGCGTGCGGCTGGCAGCGATACCGGCGCCCATGCCGGGCTGCATCACGAAGTACGGTGCAGCGACCGTGACGATTCCCACGACCAATGCGGGGCCGAGGCTCGGCCGTTCCAGCCATTCGATGCCCCAGATTCCGATCAATACGGCGGCGAACGAGATGCCGATCAGGTAGTGGGCGATCCACCCGATCGCGCGCTCGCCGTGCACGCGTGGCGCGACCGCGATCGAGTCATGGCGAAACCGGCCGTGCGCCATGTGAGCCAGCCATCGGCCGACGAGCCCGAAGTCCGGGGGCGCGACGCCGAACAGGCGCTTGCGCGCCACAGCCCAGAGATCGGTCACGGCTGTCGCGACGATGCCGACGAGCATGACCCTCAACATCAAGTCCAATGCTACCTCCATCCGCTTGCCCTTGGGCGTCCGAGGCTGCAGAGTGCCACCTGAACTCCACTTGAGGTCAAGAGCCTGCGCAACCTCGACATCGGGGAGGTCGCCAGGCGGTCACCATGACCGACTGGCTGCACGCCGAGTATCGCGATTTCGACGGCGTTCCCCGCGCGATGCTGTGTACCGGTCGTCGCGGCACGTACTACTTCCTCTCGCGGCTCGACGGGGCCCGCGGCACCTACTCCGATGTCTACGAGGTGTATCGCATCCGGCCGATGGGCGAGGGCGAGGTGTGCCTTTCCTGGTTCGGCCTCGAGACGCGTGCCTTCGAACGCCTTCCGGACATGCCGGTCCGGAACTTTCCGTTTGACGTGGCCGCGCTCGCCTTCCTTCCCTACGATCCGATCGCCACGATGATCGGGGAATGATGACATTCATTGCACTGCTGCGCGGCGTGAACGTCGGCAAGGCGAAGCGCGTGCCGATGGCAGAGTTCCGCGCGCTGCTTGCCGCCCTCGGGTACGCGAACGTGACAATCTTGCTCAACAGCGGCAATGCGGTCTTTCGAGCGAGATCGGGAACACCGGGCAAGCATGCAACTGCCATTGATGCAGCCGCCGGAAGCGTTCGCCATCGGTCGTCTTGCGGCGTATCTTCACTGCGCTCATGGAATCCTCGAGAGCAAGGCCGCAGCGGCACTACTCGGCAAGGCAGGCCGCGCTGCGACGACCAGAAACCTCGCGACGACGCTGAAGCTCCTTGCCCTCGCGGAGAGAACTGGTTGATTCAATCGAAGGCCATCTTGCAGTTCTCCATCGCGGTGCTGTCGCTCGCGGCGATCGCCGGCGCGCGCGCTGCGGATTCCGTGCCCGAGGCCTCCGTCGATGCGCAGTTCTCGGCATCGAACGCTGAAACGCCCGGCTGCGCCGTCGGAGTGGCGAAGCAGGGCCGCATCGTGCTCGAACGCGCCTACGGCATGGCCGATCTCGAGCACGGCGTACCGAACCGGCCGGACACGATATTCGAGGCGGGCTCGGTCTCGAAACAATTCACGGCGGCGGCGGTCTTGCTGCTGGCGCGGGACGGCAAGCTTTCGCTCGACGATCCCGTGCGGAAGTACATTCCGGAGCTGCCGGAGCACACGGCGCCGATCACCATACGCCAGATGCTTCAGCACACGAGCGGCCTGCGCGACTGGGGCAGCATCGAATCGATCGCCGGCTGGCCGCGCGGCACGCGCGTCTACACACATGCTCACGTGCTGGACATCCTCGCGCAGCAGCGCCAACTCAATTTTGCGCCCGGCACGTTCTGGTCCTACAGCAATTCCGGATACAACCTGTCGGTCATCCTCGTGTCTCGCGTCGCGGGCGAATCGTTCGCGGAATTCACGCGCAGGCGCATCTTCGAGCCGCTCGGCATGACGCGCACGTCCTGGCGCGACGACTTCACCCGCGTCGTGAAGGACCGCGCGGTCGCGTACGCAGAGTCCGATGGAAGGTTTGCACAGGACATGCCGTTCGAGAATGTCCACGGCAACGGTGGCCTGCTAACGACCGTCGGGGACCTGTTGCGCTGGAACGAGAACTTCGTGGCGCCGAAAGTGGGTGACCCCGAATTCATCCACCTGATGCAGACCCCGGGCATGCTGGGATCCGGCCGCGAAACAGGCTACGCGTATGGCCTGGCAGTCGCAAATCACAAGGGCCTCGCCGAGTTTCGGCACAGTGGCACGACCGGCAGCTATCGGGCTTACCTTGCCAGGTTCCCGGAGAAACACCTGTCCGTTGCCGTGCTGTGCAACGCCGGCAACAGCATGCCGCGACAGGCCTTGCACGCCGTCGCCGACCTCTACCTCGGAGACGCGCTGAAGCCGGATGCGCCGCCGAAACCGGCGAGGTTGTCTCCCGGCGAGATCGACAGGTTCACGGGCCTCTACCGGAACGAAGTTCGGGGCGACACGTTCCGGATTGTTCGCAACGGCGAGTCATTGCGGCTCGACGACGGGACGCCGCTGATCGCCGTGTCGCCGCGGCGGCTGACGGACGGGGATGAGTTGGTCATCGAGGTTGCGGACTCCGGCAGCGGCAGCATGGACGACGGGAGCGGCTCGGACATCCCGATCCAGCGCGTCAGGGAAGTCCGGCCGACCGTCGAAGAACTGGCGCATTACGCGGGTGAGTACGAGTCCGAAGAGGCCGACGTCAGGTTCACGGTGCGCCTGCAGGGCGACGCGCTCGAGCTCACGCACCAGCCGGACGCCGTCTACCCGTTGACGCCACTTTATGCCGACGCCTTCGAAGGCGAGCCCGGCACGATCGTCTTCCGGCGTGACCGGGATCTCGTGGTCGGACTCAGCGTGGTGGAGGACCGCGTCTGGAACCTGGCGTTCCGCCGCGTATCACCCGTTGCCGAGGCGAAACGGATCCTGGTCTTCGGCGACTCCAACACCTGGGGCTGGATTCCGGTGGAGCGGGGCTATCCGACGACACGCCATGCGAAAGACCAGCGCTGGCCCGGCGTGGCGCAGGCAGAACTCGGCAGCGGCTACGAGATCGTCGAAGAGGGACTCAGCGGGCGCACCACGGACCTTGCCGATCCGGCCGTGCCTGAGCTGTCCGGAGCCGGGCTGAGTGGCGGCGCTTACCTGCCTGCTGCCGTCGCGTCGCACCTGCCGCTCGACCTCGTCGTCATCATGCTGGGGACCAACGACCTGCAGGCACGCTTCGATCGTACGCCTGACCAGGTGGCCGAAGGCTTGAAAAGCCTCATCGAAAGCGTCCGCGCGATGGAGGGTGCAGTGTGGACCGAGTATGCGGCACCGAAGGTCCTCGTGGTTGCGCCGCCGCCGCTCGTCGAAACCGAACGGTTCCCATCCGAATCCTTTGCCGGCGGCGTCGGCAAGTCGCAGGCGCTTTCCGCGCGCTACCGCGAGATCGCCGCCGCGGTCGGCGCGGAATTTCTCGATGCGGGCGCAGTCACGCGCACCGACGGCGTGGACGGCCTGCACCTCAGCGCGCATGCACACCGCGAGCTCGGGCTTGCGGTCGCCCGCAAGATTCGCGCGATTCTCTGGTAGGGCCGCGCCATGCGTTCAGTCCTGTCGTACGCCTGGGCGAGCCCGAACAGCCTCATCGGCCTCGCGGCCGGCGGCGCGATGATCCTGCTCGGCGGGCAGGCGCGCCGCATTGCCGGCGTGCTCGAGGTCGCGGGTGGGCTCATCGGGACCCTGCTCGGCGGGAAGCGAATCGCGCTGCCTTGGCGCGCCATTACGCTCGGCCACGTGATCCTCGGCGTCGACGAGGCCGCGCTCGAGCAATCCCGTGCGCACGAGCACGTGCACGTGCGCCAGTACGAGCAGTGGGGGCCGTTCTTCCTGCCGGCCTACGTCGCATCCAGCCTCTGGCAGCTCGCCTGCGGCCGGCGCTGCTACCGCGACAACTGGTTCGAGCGACAGGCCAATGAGCGCTCCTGAGTCTTTGGGAACCGGGCTCACCGGATGCCGGTCGAACGTCACATGAAAACCACGGCCCGTCTCGTTCTCATCGCCACCCTTGCACTCGCGGCAGCGGCGCCGCAGGCCGCGGAACCCGTCGAGGGCAAGGACTACATCCGCATCAATCCGGCGGTGCCGACGTCGGATGCATCGAAGGTCGTCGTCACCGAATACTTCTCGTACCAGTGCCCGCACTGTTTCACGTTTGCCAAGCCATTCGCCGCCTGGTCTGCCGGCCTGCCCAAGGACGTGAAGGCGGACCGCGCGGCCGTCTCCATCGGCCATGCGAGCTGGGCGGCGGCGGGGCAGGCGTTCTATGCCCTGAGCGCGCTGAAGGCCGTGCCGGGAATCGACGACGCCTTGTTCGGCGCGATCCACCGCGAGCGAAAGAAGCTCAACGACGAGGCGGCGATCGCCGCCTGGGTCGCCGGACAGGGCATCGACCGCGCGGCATTCGAAAAAACCTACCGTTCGTTCAGTGTCCAGCTCCAGACCAAGCGCGCGGAGGAGCTGTCGAGAAAGGTGCGCCTGCCGAGCGTCCCGTCTCTGGTCATCGACGGCCGGTATCTGGTGCCGATCGCGGACGACGGCGACTTCCGCGACCAGCTCGCGATCGTGGACGCGCTCATCGAGCGCGCGCGCCGCGAACGGGCGCCGACCCAGGCCACCTCGCGCTAGTCAGGGCATCAGGTCCCGCAACCGGAACCAGGTCATCGCCATCACCAGCGTCGGGCGGCGGAACAGCCGGCCGCCCGGGAAATCCTGGTGCTTCAGGCGCTCGAAGATGTCGAAGCGCTCCGCCTGGCCGGCGATCGCCTCGGCGACGATCCTGCCTGCGATCGTGGCAGCAACCATGCCGTGACCGGAATAACCCTGCAGGAAGTACACATTGGGTTCGAGCCGGCCGAAATTCGGCGCCCGGCTCATCGAGATGTCGATCAGGCCGCCCCAGGAGTAATCGATCTCGGCGTCGGCAAGCTGTGGGAAAACGTTCAGCATGCGCTTGCGCGTCGCGCGCGCCGTGCCGAGGGGATCGAGCCCGGAATAGCTGACGCGCCCGCCGAACAGCAGGCGGTGGTCCGACGACAGCCGGAAGTAGTCGATGATCCAGTTGAGGTCGGCGACCGCGATGTTGTCTTTCAGGAGCGCATTGGCGCGCGCAGCGCCGAGAGACCTGGTGGCGACGATGTAGGACGCGACGCCGATGAGCTTGCGCGCGAGCCGCTCGGACAGGTCCACGTGACCGACGTTGGCGCAGAGCGCGACAAACTTCGCGCGCACGGAACCCTCTGTCGTGCGCACCGTGACCGTTGAACCGTGCTCGATCTTCGTGACGCGGCTGTTCTCGAAGAGGCGCGCGCCGGCCGTGACCGCGGCCTGGCCGACGCCGATGGTGTAGCGAAGCGGATGCAGGTGGCCCGCGCCTGAGTCGAGGAGGCCTGCGAGGTAGCGCTCGCTCGCGACCCACCGGCGGACCTCCGCCCGCTCCATGAAGCGCAGCTTGTCGTAGCCGTAGTCGCCTTCCTGCTCGCGCTGCCATTCGAGCAGCTCCTCGCGCTGGCGCGGCTTGATGCCGACGTGCATGTGTCCCCAGACGAGGTCGCAGTCGATGCGGTTCTCCTCGATCAGTTCGCGCGTCAGTTCGACGCCCTCGACGCTGAAGTCCCAGAGACGCTTCGCATCCGCCGGGCCGAGCTGTGCGGCGAGCTTCGCCATGCCGCAGGCCCAGCCCGGGATGAGCTGGCCGCCCGAGCGTCCCGAGGCTCCGTAGCCAACGCGCTCGGCTTCGAGCAGCACGACCTTGTAGCCGCGCCGCGCGAGATGGAGCGCGGTCGAGCAGCCCGACAGGCCCGCGCCGACGACGCAAACGTCCGCCTCGATGTCTCCCTCGAGCTGCGGCAACGCGCTCCCGCGCCCGGCGGTCGCCTCGTACCAGCTGTCGGCGGGACGCAGGCTCACACCTGCTCCAGGTAGAAGGCGTAGTCGAGGGCGGTCAGGCGCGAGTTGAAATCCTGCATCTCGCCGCGGCGCGTCAGTTCGTACAGCGTCACGAAGCGCTCGCCGAAGTATTCGCGCAGGAAAGCGCTCGCCTTGAGGCGGTCGAGGGCGCCCGGCCAGTCCGCCGGCAGTCGCGGCGCCGTGAGCCGCTGCGTGTAGGCGTTGCCGACCAGTGGCGGCGGCGGCACGAGCGACTTTTCGATGCCGTGCAGCATGCCGGCGAGCACGACCGCCGCGACGAGGTAGGGATTCGCGTCCGCGCCGGCGACGCGATGCTCGAGGCGACGGTCGCTCGCGCCCGAGACCGGCACGCGCACGGCGACGCCGCGGTTGTTGTAGCCCCAGGTCGCGTTCATCGGCACGTACAGCTCCGGCCGGAGCCGGCGGTAGCTGTTGGCGTTCGGCGCGTAGATCGCCATGCCGTCGGCCATGGTCTCGACGAGGCCGGCCGCGGCCCGCTTCAGCAGCTCGTTGCCGAGCGCGTCGTCCGACCCGAAAACGTTTGCGCCGTCGCGGCCCAGCACGCTCACGTGCAAGTGCATGCCGCTGCCCGGCGCGTCGGCGTAGGGCTTCGCCATGAATGTCGCCTCGACGCCGTTCCGGTGCGCGACGCCCTTCACGATGCGCTTGAAGCGGATGGCCTGGTCGCAGGCCTCGCGCGCGTCGGCGACGTGGCGGAGGTTCACCTCCCACTGGCTGGGGCCGCACTCCGCGAGCGCGGCGCCGGTCGGCACGCCCTGGGCCTCGCAGGCCGACGCGATCTCCGAGAGGATGTCGGATACGGACTCGAGTTCGGCCATCGAGTTGACCTGCGTGCGCGTCTCGCGCCGCCCGGTGTATCGCGAGCGGGGCGGCTGGGCATGGCCGGCCGGTGTGCGCTCGACGTCAACGAGGTAAAACTCGAGCTCGACCGCGATGACCGGCGTCCAACCGCGCACTGCGTAGCGCTCGAGCACCGAATCGAGGAGGTGGCGCGGGTCGCCGTAGAACGGCCCGCCGTCGTGGTCGAGCATCTGCACCTGGAGCTGCGCGACGCTCGGGCCCATCCAGGGCGCAGCGAAGAGGGACTTCGGGATGGGCACGCAGGCGCGGTCGGCGTCGCCCTCGTCGAACCCGAGGCCGGTGGCCTGGATCGTGCCGCCGAGGACGTCGAGCGCGAACATCGAGCCAGGGAGGAACATGCCCCGCTGGTAGATGCCAGCGAGGTCCGCCCGGTCAACCCGCTTGCCGCGCAATACCCCGCAAAGGTCGGGCAAAAGGAGGTCGACGACGCGCACCGCGGGGCGCGCCGCGAGGAAAGCCTCGGCATTCGAAAATTCGTCGCGGACCAGGGCCATTCGTCACCGGGCGTTTAAGATCTTGTATCGCGAGCCGGGAATGGCCGCAGAGCAGGATACCCAGCCCCACGGTGCCCCGGCAAGGCTGATGCGGCGCAACATAACGCGGTCAAAACTCCCCCTTGGGGGCTGACAGAACGTGCTCCGGGCTTCCGAACTGCGGGGCGCCTCACCCCGGCTTTGTGCGACAATGGACCCCGTCGAACAGGCCTCCATTTCGGGGGCTGTTCAAAATAATTAACAGATGCACATGCGAAAGCCGATCATCGGAATCCCGGCAGATCGCCGACTTTTAAACTCGCATTGGTTTCACTGCGTCGGCGAAAAGTACATCGACGCCGTCGTCCTCGCCGCCGACGCGGTGCCGGTCCTGGTCCCGGCGCTTGGCGAGCGGTACCTCGGCGAATGGCTCGCCGCTTTCGACGGGATCCTGTTCACCGGCAGTCCCTCGAACGTGGAGCCCCATCACTATCAAGGCCCCAAATCGGACCCCGGCACCTGGCACGACCCGGAGCGGGACGCAACGACACTGCCGATGATCACGAGCGCCGTCGAAGAGGGCCTGCCGATCCTCGGCATCTGCCGCGGCTTCCAGGAGATCAACGTCGCGCTCGGCGGTTCACTCTCGCAGAAACTCCAGGAGATCCCGGGCAACCTCGACCACCGCGAGGACAAGAGCCTGCCGATGGAGGCGCAGTACGAGCCGGCGCACGAGATCGAGCTGGTGGACGGCGGTCTCCTGCACAAGATCGCGGGCAGCCGCCGCATCAAGGTCAATTCGCTGCACTCGCAGGGCGTCCTGCGCCTGGCGCCGCGCCTCGTGGCCGAGGCGACGGCGGAGGACGGCGTGATCGAGGCCTTCCGCATCGACGGCGCCCGAAATTTCGCGCTCGCGGTGCAGTGGCATCCCGAGTGGAAGGTGATGGAGAACTCGTTTTCACGCGCACTGTTCGCGGCTTTCGGCGAGGCCGGGCGCGACCACGCGAGCAGGCGGTCACGATGAGCCAAATCCAGCAGTTCCTCAAGGACCACAGCATCACTGAGGTCGAGGCGATCGTCCCGGACATGGCGGGGGTCGCGCGCGGCAAGGTGATGCCGGCCGACCGCTACGCGGAAGACGAGGGCATGCGCCTGCCGGAGTCCATCTTCCTGCAGACCGTCACCGGCGAATACCCGGAGGACGACAGCTCGATCCATCCGTCGGAGATCGACATCGAACTGACGGGCGACCCCAAGACGGCGCGCGTGGTGCCCTGGGCCGCGGAGCCGACCGCGCAGGTCATCCACGACTGCCATTACGGCGACGGCCGCCCGGTGCCGATGGCGCCGCGCTATGTGCTGCAGCGCGTGCTGGACCTCTACACCGCCAAGGGCTGGCGCCCGGTGGTCGCGCCCGAGCTCGAGTTCTTCCTGGTCGAGCCCAACACGGACCCGGACTACCCGCTGAAGCCCCCGGTCGGCCGCTCCGGCCGCCCGGAGATCGGCCGCCAGGCCTACAGCATCGCGGCGGTGAACGAGTTCGACCCGCTGTTCGACGACATCTACGCCTTCTGCGAGGCGCAGGACCTCGACATCGACACCCTGATCCACGAGGCTGGCGCGGCGCAGATGGAGATCAACCTGAACCACGGCGACGCGCTCGACCTCGCCGACCAGGCGTTCCTGTTCAAGCGCACCGCGCGCGAGGCGGCTCTGCGGCACAAGATGTACGCGACGTTCATGGCGAAGCCGCTCGCGGGCGAGCCGGGCAGCGCCATGCACATCCACCAGAGCATCGTGGACGCGAAGACGGGCGAGAACATCTTCAGCGACGCGGAGGGCAAGCCCTCGGCGCTGTTCGAGTCCTTCGTCGCGGGCCTGCAGAAATACCTGCCGCCCGCGATGTCGCTGTTCGCGCCGAACGT
>Ga0209486_10000851_pt1 | contig 13474 bp, 12 predicted proteins | sample NCCompost_FD_187518 | JGI IMG/M metagenome (GOLD analysis project Ga0209486, IMG submission 187518) | Agricultural soil microbial communities from Utah to study Nitrogen management - NC Compost (SPAdes) (version 2) | ecosystem: Environmental > Terrestrial > Soil > Agricultural land | place...
TCTATTGGTGAAGTTTCCAAATGGTTTAGAGTTAATCAATCCCTGATCCGTTATTGGGAAACTGAATTCGATATACTTGAACCAAGAAAGAACCGCAAAGGCGACCGCTTCTTCCGCCCAATCGATGTTAAGAATCTTGTTTTGATCCATGATCTCCTTCGCCGCCGCAAATTCACTATCGAAGGCGCCAAAGAATTTTTAAAGAAGAATAAGAAGGTAGATGAAAAGTTTAAAATGATCAAATCATTGGAAAAGATCAAATCTTTTTTTAATGAGTTGAAGGCAAGTTTGGGATAACGCTAGTACTATTGATCCAACTTTCCCGAAATTTTTATATCACTGCTTGCACCGGCAAGTTCGATCTTCATTTCTTCCATCAGTTTCAAGATCTCAAGGCTTTTTTGCTGTTTCAGTTTTTGAAATTCTTTCATCGCTATTGGTGCTGTAAAAAAATCTATACTAATAAGAAACGAGTTTGATTTTATGTCGGTCAAAAAAACAGCACTATCTTCTATTTGTGGATGTACCAATTTTGTTTTTACTGCTTCTATAAATTTATTCAGTGTTTCAGAAGAAATATTTACACCGGTCTCCAGTCTTATCTCCGCTTTACGTTGTGTACGCAATGTAAGATTGTCAAGTATGCTATCCACCATTTGTTTATTAGGAACTGAAACAAAAGTCTTTTGATCTGTTCTTATCCTTGTGCTTCTTAATCCAATTTTTTCAACAGTACCAGTTACCTGTTGCACATGAACCAGATCCCCCACAGTAAATGGTTTATCAAAAAATATTATAAAAGAAGCGATCAAATTCTCGAGACTTTCTCTTAAAGACAAAGCAATGGCAGCTGTGGCAATGCTTAATCCTGTTATCAGGCTGCTGACATTAAAACCAAACCCGGCTTTCAGTATCATTAGTATTCCAATAATGCCGATCACCACTTTAAAAAAATCTTTAAAAAAAATGATGAGTTGATTATCGGCATGACTGGGGGTGAGGTTAGCTTTTTTTTCAAGAATAAGCGCAATAAAATCGATCATGCGTAATAGCAGCCAGATAAACGAAGCGATCAAAACAAGCGTACCAACCGTATGTATGATCTCTTTTGTGCTTCTATTATAAACTTCCACATCCCAGTAAACTGGAAATCTGAGTTTATGCAATGCTACAATTGATACGAGAATAAAGATGAACAAGCCCAATGGCTTTGCTACAAGGTCTGAAAAAGATCTTTTGTCAACATCCCTGAATACAATTTTGACCAGCTGATAGATAAGACCCGCAAAATACCGGGAAATAACACGTTTTAAAATAAGAACAAATAAAATAACGCCGGCAACGATCAAATAATTTTTGACGGGGTTATCAAAGATCATTTCATTCAGAAAATCATTCATGGATGCAAAAGTAAAAAAGAAAGGCCTTAGCGAAGCTGGTAAATCTCCAACTCATCTTTTTTTAATGCGTAGGCTTTGGTAGCAGTAAAAAGTATGGATTGTGCTTTTCGGAAAGTTTCCGGCATCTTAACTTCCTGCAAAAGTAAATTCGAGGGCTGGTAGCGCATCATGGAATCATGCCGTGTGCCGGTTATAAATTTTCCAACAGCGTTAAAATTATCGTATCCCGTAAGAGAAAATATATTCTTTAGAGCGCCGTAATAATCGAAGACATAGACGCCTTTATTCTTATCATACAAATAAAGAAACCCATCCTGGTCGAAGATTGATGTAAAAGAAAATGCTTCGCCAAAAAGCTGTCGAAAATCACTGGTAGCAAAAAGCAGCTTACCATTCTCATCTATTTTTTTCAGTTTATGTTCAAACTCATCATAAAGCCAGATATTATTATCATAAGACAAACAAACGGCTTCCACCTGGAAGATATCTTGCTTGCGCAGGTCGATCGTACTACGGTTTGAAAGCAGCCGATCAAGAACGACAACAGTTGCAAAATCTTTGTAAAAAAGTAAAACACGCATAGGATTTGAAACATCTATTTGTGCAACCTTACCATATCTCCTCACATTATTGAAAACCCCTACTGAGTCCCCATTTGCGGCAATTTTTTTTAATTGATCGGAGGAGTTAAGTAAATAAATATTATCAAAATTATCAGCCGTAAATGCAGCTATATCGCCTTTAATTTTTTTATACGGCACAAATAATGAATCCGATTGTGCATTGCTGACAAAGTAAAAAGAAAAAAGAAAAAGTAATATCGTAGCTCTTTTTTGCATTTATCGCCTGATTATTTTTTCATCTTTATTTAAAAACGATCTTAATTGTAAATTATTCCCATCAAATACAGCATACGTATAATAATGTATCCAATCTCCCAGGTTAATATACCTGCTGCTTTCAGATAGACGATAATCGATGGCTAAGTGTCTATGCCCAAACACAAAAAAATCAACCTTTTTTTCCTTTAAGACATCCTTACTGTAAATGATCAGCCATTCCTTATCCTCTCCCAAAAAAACTTCTTCTGATGCCCCCGTCTGGGCCCTGCTGCGCCGGCTGAAATAATCAGCCAGGCCCATACCAAAATAAGGGGGAAGAATACCAAACAACCATTGACAAAAAGGATTGCGAAATATCTTCTTTAAAAACTTATAGCCTTTATCACCAGGTCCCAATCCATCGCCATGGCCTATTAAAAATTCTTTACCGTTTCTTTCAAATTCCTTTGGCTCGAAATAGATCGGGATGTTTAATTCTTTTAGAAAATAATCTTTCATCCACATATCATGATTGCCTACAAAAAAATGCATGGGAATACCGGCATCAGATAATTCAGCAAGCTTTCCTAATAATCTTGTAAATCCTTTAGGAACCACTTTCCTGTATTCATACCAGAAATCAAACATATCACCAACCAAAAAGATCTCCGCTGCATCTCTTTTAATTTCATCAAGAAACCGAACCACTTGTTTTTCTCTTTGAAGACTCGAAGCAGCATCCGGCGCACCAAGATGAAAGTCTGAAAGGAAGTATATCTTTTTATCTGTTGGAAATGTCACGAACTGAAATTATTTCTTTTGATCCATATATTTAAGAACATCTCCCGATTCAATTATGGGCTTATCGTGCACATTGCCATAATACCAGTATATCCATGCATTAGTGATCTTATTATCAATAAACACTTCCACTACATCTCTGCGGTAAAGCTGCTCTTCATCAGAACCCACATGCACTCCTTCATAATCATCAAGCTGTCCTATTGCCCAGGCAAATTCTTTTTCATTCCTGATCCTGTATAATTCACCAACTATAAATTTATTGTTATTGGAGGGTCTGGCTGCGGGATAACTACCAAGATCATATAACTCACCTTTTACTTTTGCTTCTCCAACAAGATCAAAATAACGGCTGATATATTCATAGGCGGGGCTGCGAAATCCGCTACGCAATGAACCATAGACAAAAAGTTGGTAAACCTCCTGATTTTTCATGCACTAAAAGTACGAAGCATGAAGCTATGCATCAACTAAAAAACAATATACTTCTTTGGGGCCGTGAACTCCCACCACTAATGTCTTTTCAATATCAGCCGTGCGGCTGGGGCCAGTGGCAAAAGTGATAAGTGAGGGAAGTTTGTCTTTATATTTTTCTTTCATCAATACGAGTGCATCTTTCACATCATATACAAGCTGGCTGGTAAACGCAATGCAAATATGAATGGGTGCATATACACTCGTTGTTCGGCCTGATGATCCTGCTGCAGTCATTACAAAACTGCCGGTACGAGCCACCAAATATTCGCAACCCGTTACACTTACATCACAATCTGCAAGATCTTTTTCAGTAAATCTTTCTTCAGCTGAATTACCAACAAGCTCCCTGATCTTATTTTCAACACAGTAAACTTTTTGCCAGTCACTTTTTTTAATAAGACTATTAAATTGAAAAGCCAGTTCCTGTCGATTCACACAAAAAATAAACCGGCCACCTAATCCATTGAATTGTTCTGCAAATACTACTTCAAGCTCTTCTGATGCGGGAGGGAATATTGGTTGATTGCCCTCGCTTTGCGGAAATGGAAGAGGCGTTGAGTGACTCAACGCCTTTCTTATTTTTTTGAGAATTGATTCTTTTGATGGAGAAAATTTCATTCCCGGTTATTTGTTTAAGCTGGAAGTGGGAACATTCCCGAACCAGCTCCTTCCGTTCCTTCAGGCGAACTTTTTTCTGACGTTCTTTCAAAAGGTTTCGCCTGCTCAACGATTGGTTCTGTTATTGGAACATCAAGCACTTTCTTTTCTTCAAATGGTCTTTTACCGATCAATGCTTCTACGTCGCTTTGAAAAAGAACCTCTCTTTCTAATAGTGCCTCGGCAACAATTCTTACTTGTTCCTTTTTTTCCGTTAATAAACGCTTTGTTCTTACATATCCCTCATCGATCAACTTACGTACTTCCTCGTCTATTAACCTGGATGTTTCTTCAGAATATGGTTTTGTGAAAGAATTTTCCTGTTGTGGATCATAAAAACTTACTCTTCCCACTTTTTCATTCATACCGTAAACAGTCACCATAGAGTAGGCGATCTTCGTGATCTGCTGAAGATCATTTTGTGCACCTGTTGAAATTTTATCAAAGAAAATATCTTCACTTGCACGGCCGCCCAATGTCATACAGATCTGATCCATCAGCTGATCGATATTATATAAATACTGTTCTTTCGGCGTGTATTGTGCATAACCTAATGCGGCTGTTCCTCTTGGAACGATCGTTACTTTTAATAATGGATAAGCATGTTCCAAATACCAACCGCATATTGCATGACCTGCTTCATGAAAAGCAATAATTTTTTTCTCTTCGGGTAAAATGATCTTGTTCTTCTTTTCAAGACCACCGATCACCCTGTCTACTGCATCCTGGAAATCGGCCATCTCAACTGATTGCTTTCCTTTTCTCGCTGCGATCAAAGCAGCTTCATTACAGATATTGGCAATATCAGCGCCGGCAAATCCCGGAGTTTGCTCCGCCAGTTTATGTATATCAACTTTTTCTGAGAGTTTAATTGGCTTCAGGTGTACTTTAAAAATTGCTTCTCTTCCTTTCAAGTCTGGCTTATCAATTGAGATCTGTCTATCAAAACGTCCGGGACGAAGCAATGCATTGTCTAATACATCAGGACGGTTGGTGGCAGCTAATACAATAATACCCGCATCAGTTCCAAAACCATCCATTTCTACCAGCAATTGATTCAATGTGCTTTCTCTTTCATCATTACTCATCATTACATTCTTTCCTCTTGCACGACCGATCGCATCTATTTCATCAATAAATATTATGCAAGGAGCTTTTTCTCTTGCCTGCTTAAAAAGATCACGAACACGGCTGGCACCAACACCCACAAACATTTCAACGAAATCACTACCACTAAGGCTAAAGAATGGAACCTGTGCTTCGCCGGCCATTGCTTTTGCAAGAAGTGTTTTACCAGTTCCCGGAGGTCCGATCAACAATGCGCCTTTTGGAATTTTACCACCGAGATTGGTGTATTTTTTTGGGTTCTTTAAAAAGTCCACGATCTCCATCACTTCCACTTTCGCTTCATCAAGCCCGGCAACATCAGCAAATGTGATATTCACTTTAGTGCCTTTATCAAATAGGGTAGCTTTTGATTTACCAATATTAAAAATACCGCCGGGACCGCCGCCTGCTCCAGCTCCACCACTCATTTTACGCATGAGAAGTATCCATATCGCAAGAAAAAGCAAGACTGGTAATATAAAACTCACGGCACCTGAAAACCAGGTACTGTCCTTTTCAATAAAATAAGGATCAGAAGATTCATCGGGGAAATAAGCTGGATTCTGCTTTTTAAATTCCAGGATCTCTTCCCTAAACCGCTCATTTGATTCAAAACTAAATTGCGGGGGCTTTTCATCTTTTTTATTTGAAATAGCATTTGTAGGGAGCTTACTTAAATATTCATTGAGACTATCCTTTTTTATAGATACCCTTACAATATTCTTATTTGTTACTTCTGTATATTTTTCAACATGGTGCTTACGCAACATGTCTTTGAATTCACCTACAGTAATGGGTTGAGTCCTTTTGCCAAATGGGCTGAATATGCTAAAGCCTATAACAGTTGCAAGTAAGATGGCCCACACCCAGTAGTTGCTGAATTTAGGTCCGCCCTTTTTATTTTCATCACGGTTTGGTTGAAACCGCGGAAATTTTTCGTTTTTATTAAATTGATCTTGTGACATTTTTTCTTTGTTCCCCAGGGTAACCTGTTTCTTTAATGATTAGTTTTTAATTTATATACTTTAACTAAAGCTGTTTAGTTTTCCTCATGCTCATGTGCCACAGCATCACTCCACATTTCTTCCAGCTTATAAAATTTCCTTGTTTCCGAAAGCATCACATGAACCACTACATTCACATAATCGATCAACACCCATTGCAGGTTCTTCTTTCCTTCATGATGATATGGATATTCATCACATTTCTCTTTAATTTGTTCTTCAACAAAATCCGAAATGGCCCTTACCTGAGGCTGACTACCTGCTTCGCAGACTATAAAAAAATCTGCAACAGCTTCATCTACTTTTCTCAGGTCAAGAGAAATAATGTTTTCACCTTTTTTCTCCTGTATAGCGTTGATGATGGTTTTAATGAGTTTTGAATTCTTCGTTAACCGGACAGTGCTTTTCTTTTTTCGTGTAGCCAGTACTGACAATTGTTCCAATAATTTTCTTTTAAGGTTTGAAGTTTTATTTACTGATTCTCCGGTTACTTGTTATTCGTTATTTGTAGTGTTTTTTACCAGCAACAAATAACCAGTACCCGAAAACTGATTTACTTTGTAAAAATAGTAATTAATTGCCACTACCATTTGCCGGCAATCCAATTGGAAAGCCTTTTATTGAGCTGCAATCAATTGATAGTACCAACAAATATGCCATGGGTCTTATTCATGGAGATCTTCTGCCGGACGGACAGGGTGAGGCTCAGCATGGTATGGCTATTTTTGCGCATGAACAAACAGCCGGAAAGGGACAACGTGGTAAGAGTTGGGCATCTCAAAAAGGCTTGAATATTGCTCTTAGCGTTGTGTTAAATCCTTATCCATTAAGCGTTCCCGACCAATTCAAATTAGGTGTCTGTATTGCGGCCAGTGCCCAGGAATTTTTTTCAAAATATGCTGGTGATGAAACAAAAATTAAATGGCCTAATGATATTTATTGGCGTGACAGGAAGGCAGGGGGAATCCTGATAGAAAATATAGTGCAGAGTGGTCAGTCATCTATTGGCAGTTGGCAATGGGCTGTTATTGGAATAGGAATAAATATCAATCAAACTGATTTCGATCCTGATTTACCAAACCCTGTTTCTCTAAAACAAATAACTGGTAAAAATCATGAACCCATTGTGCTTGCAAAAGAGCTTTGTTCTATCATTGAAAAGAATTACCAGTCATTGATCAACGGAAATTTCATGACCCTTTTTAATAAATATCAAATCCATCTTTATAAAAAAGATGAAAAAATAAAATTGAAAAAAGGGACCCGTGTTTTTGAAACAAGTATAAAAGGAGTTTCCGAAACAGGACAATTGATCACTCAACATTCCATAGAAGAAAGATTTGAGTTTGGAGAAGTGGAATGGGTTATATAACAATATTAATTCCCCTTCGATTTCTTATCCCTGAACAAAACAAAATTCCTTGAAAGAGTAAATGCCCAGCGGAATTCACCGTCTCCCCAGGATGAGGTGGTGCCACGAATGAAACGATTCTCCAGGATATCTGTCGCGTTGGTGAAATTAAGGTGAAAGACATGCCCCTCCGTTATGATCTCAAAGCCGATTCCAAAAGGATCATAAAATTTTATTCCTTGCGAAGCAAAAAAATCTATACTTTTTTGTGATCTGAAAGTGTGAAAATAATCAGCAAGGAACACAAATTTTTTACTTAATGGTATGCGTACACCGCCCCCTACCGCAAAAAGATCTTTCTGAGCATTTGGTTCAACATAATTTGTATGAAGATAGAGTGGGTTTAACTGCAAGCTCACTTTACCAAACTTTCTTGCCATCAACACTTGAACTACCTGGCTATGACGGCTGCCGAAATCTTCAAATGAATTTTCTAGATGCAAAGCAGTGTCTGTTGCTTTCATAGCAGACAATACATCGTTTGCAAAAATTGTAAGTGAAAGTGGATGTGATGGATCATTATCTTTTTGTCTTAAGGCCTGGTATTTTAATCCCAATTCATATTGATTTGTCACAAACCCAGAACCCTTTGCCCTGGCAATGAGGATATTTAATCTATCGCTTAACCCTATTTGGAAACCAATACGGACATCCTTAATAGCATCTAATCCAAAGAAACCATGTTTGGGGCCGCCATTATCACCAGCAAGATCACCAAAATAGTGATCGATGCTAAATTCCATGATGCCTTTGCGGTGAACTTCTACTGTTTTTGTATTAATTATTTTTTGTGAGTAAAACACTTTTGTAGCAGTAGCTTCAGCTTTTCGCGGAGTTGAAATAATAATTGATGAGTCCTCCTGACCTAAAGAATTAATAAATGTAAAAAGGAGAACACAAAAAAGTAATCGTTTCATAATGACTGTTTTGGTTTCATAATAAATCGAAGCTTTGAACAAAGGGGTTGCTTATCTAAAAAAATTAGAAGTTGTAACCATAAATGTTAAGCTGAAATTTATTCGACAGTCTTCAATATTTCCTGTGCATGTGCCTTATTCTTTGGCTTATGAAATATTTTTTGAATGATCCCTTTTTCATCAATGACAAAAGTGGTACGAAGGATGCCCATGTATTCCCGACCAAATAATTTTTTCATATCATGAACACCATAAGCTGCGGTTATCTTGTTTTCAGTATCAGCAACTAGTGGAAATGGAAGTTTATATTTTATTTCAAATTTCTTTTGCTCTTTTTCATTATCAGGACTCACACCCAACACTTCAAAGCCTTTTTTCTTTAATGAAGTATAATTATCCCGAAGATTGCAAGATTCGATTGTACAAGTGGGAGACCCGGCTTCAGAATAGAAATATAAGATCAGTTTCTTCCCTTTATAACCTGCTAAAGAAATTTTATTTCCGTCTTGGTCATTGCCTGAAAATGCTGGTGCTTTCTCACCTTCTTTGAGTGTTACCATCTTACCAGTATTATTTTTTCTTTTTTGGTACAGTTTTTTTAGTAGATGTTTTCTTTTTATATACTTTTTTCTTTGGTGGGGTGTATGGATATTTTTTAAACCACCATGTTTTTTCAGTTACATTACCTACTATATCTTCTACCCTAACTTTTAATTCATGAACCCCAAAAGGACATTGCTCATCAAATTTGTAGATCCAGCTTCTTCCTTTATCATTAGTGAACATAAGCCATTTGCCGTCCAGCTCTGCATGAAAACTTTTTATACCAGAGTTATCAGTTGGCGTAAACACAATTCTTGACGCAGGACTCAGGTTTACAGTATCCCCTTTTCCAATACTGTTTAATTGTGGAGGAGTTAGATCAACCAGGGCAATAAAAGAACCAAACGCCCCGGTTTTTGCTGAGAGCCATTCTCCTTGCCACATTGGTTTTAATATGGCATTGCCTGCATTTCTTTGGATCACAATTTTATCACGCCATTCTTGTTTGACTGGGATTGTCGGTTTGATCCTAACGATCATTTCTTCATGCACCGGATAGCTATTATCATTTAATTGGTGCAAAGCAGAAATAGTATTCGGTAATGTGGAGTTAGAGCTACTATAAACTGGCTGTATGGTATCATAGATACATCTTGCAGGAAGATATGCTTCGAAGCCCGTTTTTTCAATCACATTTACATTGCCCGGAATAAAGTTATCAGGCTTTCGGGCGGATCTATTTGGATTGATGTTATCTGTAAACTGAATAAGGAAACTAGCACTTGAAAAATTTTCATTTGCATCCCCGACTTGAATTGTGATAATATGCTGCAAGGTATCATCAAGGTGAATTAAGCCATCTTCATTATAAAGATGATAGATCCTTTCTTCCCTGCCTGGCAAAGGTGAAATATGCTGAAAATAACCCTTGCCTGCTTTATAATATCGATAGTCTATTTGGCCATTGATATACTCGGATTCGCTATAATCGATCTCATCAAGAACAAATTCCGCTATGGGCTCTTCATCTTTAAAAATACGTGCAGTATAGATCCCGTTACCGTTTTGTGAACCGGTGAATTTATCGACGGCCTGGATCGCAAAACTTACTATTTTAAAACCAGTTTTTAATACTGGCATTTTCGGAATAATATAACCGCTGCCTGTTTTTTGTAAAGAAAATATTTTTGGTGATTGCTCATACGTACTTATGCTGCGATCATACATCGCAAGTTTTAATAAAGTTGGCGCAACATCATCTTGCAAAGGCATATCAAACAACAAAGGGTTAAGACACCTGCCTGTTTTTGTTTCTCTTATTTCAAAATGTAAATGTGGCCCCTGTGAACCACCTGTATTTCCACTTTTTGCGATCTCATATCCCTTCTTTACTTGAAAATCCTTTTCCGTAAAATCAATTTCAATAGCCCAGGATTCTTTCTCTGTTTGTTTCTCTTTTACATATTTTTCTAATGCAGGATAAAACTGATTCAGATGTGCATACAAAGTAGAATACCCATTTGGATGGTTGATGATAATAAATTTCCCAAAACTCTGTGGCCTGATACCGATATACGCCACATAGCCATCGGCTGAAGCAAAAACAGGGTAGTTTTCTTTCTTATTAGTTCTTATATCAAGACCCATGTGCCAATGATTAGGTCTTAATTCGCCAAAATTTGCACTTAACGACATGGGAATATTTAACGGGTTGGCAAAATATCCCTGAGGGTATTTGGTGCCGCCGTTTGTTTGACTTTTACTACTCAAAAATGATAATAGTAAAACGAAGAATACAGCCCGTTGGATTAAATACTTTCCTTTGATCATACAGAAAGCAAATTAACGCAAACCTTGCCCATCTATTTTAATCATTACCTAATTTCGGGCTAAAGTTGAATTAGAATTTTTCGAATCGGGAAGCTATACCGTCAACATTTCAATTAACAATTAGTTAATAAAGTATTCTGGGGAGTCCAATGAATTTCACATATGTGGAATTCATTGGATTTTTTTATTTCAATGTGCAACAAATTTGGAACGCCATTTGTCTTATAGGTGTCAGACCTTCTCCAATAGATACCGAAAGGTAGTGCTTGTGAAAACCAGTGATTGAACTTTTCCAAATACCATAAACCTTAGACAGATGAAACAATTTAACCATAAGATCTTCATTGCAGCAGTTGTTGTTGGGGGATTATTTATAGGCGCCGTAAAAGGACAGGAAGCCCGCAGCAGTTGGGTGAAAAGAATGAAAACCCGGGATGAGAGGAAAATGAAAGCTCAAAACCCGAATGAGGTTGTCCTTGATGACTACGAGATCGCTTCTTTCCACAACAATTGAACATTTGTAACGGAATTAAAATTTATTTGAAATAAGAATACATCAAAATCTCCGATTCCCTTACTTTTGCACCCCGGGTATTAAACCCGGTTTTTTTATGTCCTCTCTGTTGCCAGCTATTAAAATAAAACCCAAAAATGCCAAAAGATCCTTCGATTAAATCTGTATTAATTATTGGTTCTGGCCCCATCATCATTGGCCAGGCATGTGAGTTCGATTATTCAGGTACACAAGCAGCAAGAAGTTTAAGAGAAGAAGGTATTAAAGTAATTCTTATCAACAGCAATCCAGCCACCATTATGACGGACCCGATGATGGCTGACCGTGTGTATCTTTTACCACTAACAGTTGAAAGTATTGAACAGATCTTGCAGGAAAATCAAATTGATGCTGTTTTACCAACCATGGGCGGACAAACAGCTTTGAACCTTGCAAAAGAGGCCGAAGACCTTGGTATATGGAAACAGTATAATGTGCGGTTGATCGGTGTAGATATCAAAGCGATTGATAAGGCCGAAGACAGGGAAAAATTCCGCCAGTGGATGATCCAGCTCGGCGTGCCTGTTGCTCCAGCCAGAACTGCGAATTCACATTTAGAAGGAAAAGAATTCGCCCAAGAGATCGGATTTCCGCTTGTGATCCGTCCTTCATTTACACTTGGTGGCACAGGCGGTGGTTTTGTACTGAACAAAGATTTTTTAGATGAGGCGCTTAACCGCGGACTGGAGGCCTCTCCAATTCATGAAGTACTTGTTGAAAAAGCCGTATTGGGTTGGAAAGAATTTGAATTGGAATTGTTGCGTGATGCAAATGATAATGTTTGTATCATCTGCAGCGTGGAGAATTTTGATCCAATGGGTGTGCATACCGGTGACTCAATAACTGTGGCACCAGCAATGACACTCAGCGATACTGCTATGCAATTGATGAGGAATACCGCCATCAAAATGATGCGTGACCTTGGCAACTTTGCCGGCGGTTGTAATGTTCAGTTTGCTTTGAATCCTGATACAGAAGAAATAATTGCAATTGAAATTAACCCGAGGGTGAGTCGTTCTTCTGCCCTCGCATCAAAAGCTACCGGTTATCCAATTGCCAAGATCGCAGCAAAGCTTGCGATCGGATATCACCTTGATGAACTGGAAAACCAGATCACAAAAACTACCTCGGCTTTTTTTGAACCAGCATTGGATTATGTAATTGTAAAGATCCCCCGCTGGAATTTTGATAAGTTCAAAGGCGCCAATGACACACTTGGCCTTCAAATGAAAAGTGTGGGTGAAGTAATGGCGATCGGAAGAAGTTTTGCTGAAGCCGTTCAAAAAGCTTGTCAAAGCTTAGAGAATAATGCGGTCGGCCTGGGCTATTACGGAAAAAGCATGTTGCATGCTGAAGAAATTATTGAGCAAATCAAAACGCCCAAGTGGGATCGCATCTTTAGAATAAAAGATGCGTTGATGATGGGTGTAAGTGTAAACACCATTTCCAAAGCTACCCATGGAATTGACCGTTGGTTTATTTATGAGATACAAAAGATCTGCAACCTTGAAATTGAGATCAGGAAATACAAAATGAATTCGTTGCCTGTTGAGTTATTGCGGGAAGCCAAAACCATGGGCTTCAGTGATGAGCAGCTTTGCCGTATAATGAACGACGGAACAGAAGATGAAATATATGAACTAAGAAAGAAGCATGGAATTACCCGTGTGTTTAAAATGGTTGATACTTGCAGCGCGGAGTTTGAAGCAAAGACGCCGTATTTCTATTCCACTTTTGAACGTGGTGGTGAGAACGAAAGCAAAAGAAGCGACAAGAAAAAAATAGTTGTTCTCGGTTCGGGTCCAAATCGCATCGGGCAGGGAATTGAATTTGATTACTGTTGTGTGCATGGTTTACTTGCTATAAAAGAATGCGGTTATGAATCGATCATGATCAACTGCAATCCCGAAACGGTGAGCACTGATTTTGACATGGCTGATAAACTTTATTTCG
>Ga0209486_10000852_pt1 | contig 13449 bp, 9 predicted proteins | sample NCCompost_FD_187518 | JGI IMG/M metagenome (GOLD analysis project Ga0209486, IMG submission 187518) | Agricultural soil microbial communities from Utah to study Nitrogen management - NC Compost (SPAdes) (version 2) | ecosystem: Environmental > Terrestrial > Soil > Agricultural land | place: USA...
ATGAAGAAGAAATCGCTGCGCTACGCCAGCAAGTCATAACTCAGGAGCTGGTGTTGACGGGACGTCACGAGGCGGTCACGGCGGTTGAGCTGGCTCTGCACGGCAGGATCCAATCCCTCCAGCAGGATTTGGCGCAGCGCGACAGCGCCATCGAGATCTTGAATTCCGCGACCGGGGCGTTGCACGTGAAAATTCCGGAATCGGAGTCTGCCGGTACGATGTGCCTGGAACTCGAAGCGCGCCTAAGGGCCAAAGACGAACAATTGAGCGCCGCACAATCGAGCGCGCGTGAAAGCGAGAAACGGTTCCACGCCAAAGTTCATGAGCTACAAATCCACTTAGCCGACAAACAATTGCTGGTCGATCGACGCGCTACCGCGATTGAAGATTTGCGGGCCGCCGTAACTCGGTTATCGGCGCAACTCGTCTCGCAGGACTCCGCCAAGAGAGAATCAAAAGACGACCTGGTTAACAGCTCCGGCGCAAATCGAACAACATCTGGAGCGATGGCCACTCAAAGCAAGGAACAGGAGTTTACCGTGAAAACCAACGATCAGGATGAGTCGCCCTTGCAGGACGCTGCAGGGATCGAGGACGGCATGGCTGAAATCGCTCGCGAGCGGTCGCTGCATGATGAGGTCGACCGCTTGATCCATGAGGCGCAAGAGAGAAACCAGATCCTTCAAGATCGCAATGAGGAACTGGTGCGAGTTAAAGCCGAGCTGGACCGGTCATGCGAGCGAGTGAAGCAATTGGAATCGTCGCAGTCCGAGGCCGTAAACGCGCTGCGGGATGACTCTGAGCGGATGCGGACGGAGTTCCAAGCGCAACTCGCCCTTCTGCAGGCCGAGCTCAGCCAGAGAGAATGGACCATTGAGGAACGCCAAGCGGCTGCGCGCGGGCACGAACAGAACCTTCGGCAAGAAATCGAATCCTTGCGTCAACAATTAGTTGAGAGCAAAACCGCTAAACCGCATGAAGCCGACGCTTTCGTGTTTGGCGAGCCACGAGTCAGTGATACTCGAGAACAGCATCTCGAAGATATCGGCAATGGCGACCGCCTCGAAGGGTATACCGGCTCTTTCGCCCAGCAGCGCCGCTGGCAGAGCGGATTTAGCTGGAAAAGACGCTGGCGATCGTGACAAATGAACTACCCCGCAGCAAGCGCGGGGTATCGGAAGAACACGATGAGAATTGTCCCAAAGGCGTCATCCCAGAATTTTTTTATCGGGGGGTGCAGTTCGGGATTCGCCTGGATTCCTGTTTAAAGCATGCCGGGATGACGGTCTTCGGAAAAGAAATTGGTTTGACGCAGCAAGCTGCGGGAAATTGGATCGCAGGGATTAAACTCGACAGTTGGCAGCATTCACCGGGCAATTGATATATCACAAGCTCTCGACACGCTAGGAAGTTACCAAGGAATTTTATGATAAAGACCGAACGCGTACCGACGGGAATCACCGGGCTTGACCATCTAATTGAAGGAGGACTGCCGAAAGGCCGCTCGATTCTGGTGACTGGAGAACCAGGAACTGGCAAGACGATCCTCGCGTTGCAGTTTCTCGCTGACGGTCTAAAAAGAGGTGAGAAAGGCATCTATGTAACCGCCGACGAAAGCCCGATGGACGTCCTCGAACAAGCGGCATCCTTGGGCTGGGATCTCGAGCAGAGCGTCGAACAGAAGGAGATGGCAATCCTGAACGCCGCGACCTATCTCAGCACGTCCCCCGTGGCCGGCAAGGAACGGCAAATCGACGTGCAAAAAGCCGTTGGCGATCTGGCGTCGTTCGTCAATCAAATCGGCGCCAAGAGACTCGTGCTCGATCCGGCCGGCCCCTTCGTGCTGCTCCGCGATAGTAATGCTCGTATCCAAGATCAGACGCGCTTGCTGATCAAACTGCTGCGCTCCTCGACGCAGACAACCAATATTTTGACTTCCTACGCCGTGCCGCGAACGGGAGAGCGCACCATGCACGGCATCGAAGAATATCTCGTCGCCGGTGCCATCGTGTTGGAGATGATTTGGCAGAACCACCGGCTCGGTCGCAGCCTCATCGTTGAGAAAATGCGCTGCACCGATGTCAAACCCACCCAACTTGAATTCGACATCGTGAAGGGCCAAGGCATAGTCATCCAGCCGCCGGCTAGACCGCTTTGATCTTTAGTTGATGATATGGATCTCGCGCGTATTCCCACAGGTATAACCGGGCTCGACGCACTGCTGAGTGGCGGTTTCATAAAGGGCCGCAGCTATCTCCTCACCGGCGATGCCGGAACGGGTAAAACTATCGCTTGCCTGCAGTTTCTCCTAAGCGCCCTGCCATTGGGGGAAAAAGCAGTGTACGTCACCGTCGACGAGCGACCGTCCGAGATTTTGGAGTCGGCGGCGTCGTTTTCATGGGATCTCCAACCGCATATTCAGGGAAAAAGCCTGGTGATTTTGGATGCCGCGAGCGGCAGCGCAACCGAGAAGGGCATCGATCCCCAGAAGTTGGTCGCCGATCTTGGCAATTACACGAAAAGTTTAGGCGCAACCATTCTGGTCATCGATCCCATTACGCCGCTCCTTATGCCGACAAACCCGGCGACTCCGGGTCAAGTCCATGCCCGTGCACTCATTCAGTTGATTCAGTCCCATCTGAATACCACCAATCTGTTCACCAGCCATGACGCTAAGCCTAACGGGCACGATCCGGCTGTCGGGATAGAGCAATTTCTTGCTTCCGGAGTGTTGGTTTTACGGGCCAATGAGGTACGCGGCCGGTGTGAACGAACAATCCATTTGAAGAAGATGCGCCACACTCCGGTCGAGCCCGGCGACTACCCCTTCGCGATGGTTCAAAACCAGGGCATCGTGCTGGTCGATCGGCCGGTGGGCGCTGACTTGCCCCGCCATGCTGAGCCGCAGTTCTTTCAATCCTTCGAACCCGCGAAAAAAGAACCCTGAGAAAATCCTGCGTTCTCGCTCGGCCCGCAATCCGTGCAGTTTGACATCTGTTCGTCCGGGAATTTAGCCTGTCGTTTCCTGCGGTTTTCATTTTCTTGACAGCAGGAGCAATGATGCTTAGCTTTTCGGGAGAGGTGAAAAAGTCATGCGGCTAGATAAACTGACGACCAAGTCACAAGAGGCGCTACAGCAAGCTCAAGGGCTCGCCGAAAAACGTAATCATCAAGCCATCGACGTCGAACATCTGCTGTTCGCGTTAATGGGACAGAAAGAAGGCGTGGTCTTAGCATTGTTGCAAAAGCTCGGCATGCCGCTCAACACAGTAACCGAGCGACTGCAAAAAGCACTGGATCGTTTGCCCCAAGTGACCGGTGCGGCCGGGCAAACTTACATCAGCCCGCGTTTAAAAAAAGCTATCGAGAGCGCCGAGTCCGAGGCTGAATCGCTCAAAGACGAGTACGTGTCCACCGAGCACTTGCTGCTCGCAATAACGCAAGATAGCGGCGAAGCAGGCAAGATTCTCAAGGATCTCGGCGCTTCGCGCGACAAGATTCTCAACGGCCTGGTCGGCATTCGCGGCTCCCAAAGAATTACCGATCCCAATCCCGAGGAGAAATATCAGGCTCTGGAAAAGTATGGACGCGATCTCACGGATCTCGCGCGGAAGGGGAAACTCGATCCGGTGATCGGCCGCGACGATGAGATTCGCCGGGTGATTCAGGTTCTGTCGCGCCGGACAAAGAACAATCCGGTGCTGATCGGCGAACCCGGCGTCGGTAAGACCGCCATCGTCGAAGGCCTGGCGCTGCGCATCGTCAACGGCGACGTGCCGGAGGGTCTGAAAGAAAAACGCCTCGTGGCCCTGGATCTGGGCGCCATGGTGGCCGGCGCGAAATTTCGCGGCGAGTTCGAGGACCGGCTCAAAGCCGTGCTCAAGGAAGTCACCGAAGCGAGCGGACAAATTATTCTGTTCATCGACGAGCTCCACACGCTGGTCGGCGCCGGTGCCGCCGAAGGCGCCATGGACGCTTCCAATATGCTCAAGCCCGCGCTCGCGCGCGGTGAGCTGCGCTGCGTCGGTGCGACGACGTTAGATGAATATCGCAAACGGGTCGAGAAGGATGCCGCGCTCGAAAGACGTTTCCAGCAAGTTTACGTGGGCGAGCCGTCGGTCGAAGACACCATCGCAATTTTGCGTGGTCTCAAGGAACGTTACGAGGTGCATCACGGTGTGCGCATCACCGACGGCGCCATTATCGGCGCGGCGACCCTGTCGCATCGCTATATCAGCGACCGGTTCCTGCCGGATAAAGCCATCGATCTCATCGACGAAGCGGCTTCGCGCCTGCGCATCGAGATCGACAGCATGCCGATCGAGATCGACGAGGTGGAGCGCAAGATTCTCCAGCTCGAGATCGAAAGACAAGCGCTCAAACGCGAGGAAGACAAAGCTTCCCGCGAGCGCCTCGCCCAGCTGGAGCGGGAAATTCAGAATCTCAAGGAAACTTCCGGCGGGTTGAAGGCCCACTGGCAAAACGAAAAGGAGTCGATCCAGCGGATTCGCTCGCTCAAAGAGAAGCTCGAAGCGACCAAGGTCGACGAGCAGAAGGCGCAGCGTGAAGGCGATCTCAATCGCGCCGCGGAATTGCGCTACGGCACTCTGACCCAGCTCCAGAAGGAGCTGGAAGAAGCGAATGGAAAACTCGCTGAGCTGCAGAAAAATCAAAAGATGCTCAAAGAGGAAGTCGACGCCGAGGACGTCGCCGAAGTCGTGGCAAAATGGACAGGTATCCCGGTCTCGAAGATGCTCGAGGGCGAGGTGCAAAAATTGCTCAAGATGGAGGACCGCCTCCGAGTCCGGGTGATCGGCCAGGAAAACGCCATTCACGCGGTTGCCAACGCCGTGCGCCGGGCCCGCGCCGGTTTGCAGGACGAGAATCGGCCCATCGGCTCGTTCATCTTTCTTGGTCCGACGGGCGTAGGGAAAACCGAGCTCTGCCGTGCTCTCGCAGAATTCCTCTTCGACGATGAGCAGGCGATGGTGCGCCTCGACATGTCGGAGTTCATGGAGAAGCATTCCGTGTCCCGGCTGATCGGCGCCCCTCCCGGCTATGTCGGCTACGAGGAAGGCGGCTATTTGACCGAAGCCGTGCGGCGCCGGCCCTATTCCGTCGTGCTGTTCGATGAAATAGAAAAAGCTCATCCGGACGTCTTCAATGCGCTTTTGCAAATTCTCGAAGACGGCCGCATGACCGACGGACAAGGCCGAACGGTGGATTTCAAAAACACCGTCATCATCATGACCTCGAACCTGGGCAGCCAATACATTCAAGAGCTCGGCGCCAAGGATCGGAAGGAAATGGAGCGGCTGGTCACGGCGGCTTTGCGCGAGTCGTTCAAGCCCGAGTTTCTCAACCGGATCGACGAGACGATTATTTTCAACAACCTCGGCCGCGATCAGATCGCCGCGATCGTCGACATACAGCTCAAGCGGTTGCGCAAGAATCTCGCGAGCCGAAAGATAGCGCTCGAGCTTACCGATGGCGCCAAGGCTCTGATCGCCGAGAAAGGCTACGATCCGGCATACGGAGCGCGCCCGCTCAAGCGGACGATTCAAAGATTGATTCAGGATCCGCTCGCGGTTAAGATTCTGGGCGGCGAATTCAAAGAAGGCGACCAGGTCAAGGTCGATGCGGCCGGCGATGAGCTAAGCTTCAGCCACGGCGCGGCGGCGCCGGCGCAGGATGCTTACGAGCAACAGACGTTCCATTGACGCCGTCCTCGCGCCGGCTGAAGGATACTGGCTGCTAGGCCTTCCTAAACTTACGCGATCTCAAATGGGAGGGAGCTGCGCCATCAAGCGCGGCTCCCTTCTTTTTTTATGGAAACCCCTGTCACGGACGAAGAAACAGCCCACGCGCGCCTGGTGCTCTATCAAGTCTCTCTCGGTCTCGTGCTGGTGGCTATCAATCACCGGGCAATTCAAGTCGCATTGCCGACGCTTACCCATGTCTTTCGCGCCGACCTGTCGTTCATTCAATGGATATTGTTGGTTTATGACCTGGCGGTCATCGGACTGGTGCTCACATTGGGCCGGCTTGGCGACCTGTTCGGCCGCAAATGGATTTACATTCTCGGCTTCTTAATATTCGTCGCCAGCTCGTCGTTTTGCGGCCTCGCGCAGACGTCCGCGCAGCTCATCACTGCTCGCGTTTTTCAAGGTATCGGCGGCGCCATCATTCTCGCCAATGGACGAGCGCTCGTGTCGATCAATTCCCTACCGTCGGAGCAGGGTAAAGCGCTCGGTCTCACCTCGACGGCGTATCACGTCGGCTACCTGACCGGACCAACGCTGGGTGGTTTTATCATCGACACCATCGGCTGGCGCTGGATCTTTTTCGTGACCATTCCAATCGGCCTGGCCTGCGCTTACTTCGCCTCGCGAGTATTGAAGGAAAGAGAGAAAAGCGAAGCGAGTGTCAAAGTCGATTGGCTCGGCGCCATGTATTTACTGCTCACCAACATTTGCTTTGTTTACGCTTTGAATCAGTTGCCGCATCTGGGTCTGCGCCATCCCGTAGTGTTCTCGTTTTTTATCGTCTCGCTGGCGAGTCTGGCGCTTTTTATCAACGCCGAACGAAAGGCCGCAACCCCGATCTTGAGCCTTGCTCTTTTTCACAACCGGCTTTTCACTCTGTCGAACTTGAGCCTTTTCTTCATCACCTCGACGCAGTCGGCCATCAGCGTATTGCTACCTTTTTATCTACAGAATCTGATGAGTTTTACGCCCACGCAGATGGGCTGGCTCCTGATCGGCAGCTCGGCCGTGATCATCTTGTTCGCGCCCCTCGCCGGCTGGCTGTCCGACCGCTTCGGCTCGCGCCTGCTTTGCAGCATCGGCGCAGCCGTCATCGTTTTAGGGCAATATTTGATCGCTTCTTTCACGTTGCAGTCGTCAATCTTCCAATTAGTGTTGCCGCAGATTTTCATCGGGCTTGGCTGGGCGTTATTCAATTCGCCCAATCAGAGCGCGATCATGAGCGCGGTATCGCGCGATCAAGTCGGCGCGGCCTCCGGCATGACCGTTACCACCGCGCGGGTTGGCGGCGCCATCGGCATCGCATTGTCGGGCGCCCTCATGACCTACGCCTTGAGCGCCAGCGGGCTCACGCCCGAACAGATCGAAGCGCCGGAAAGCTGGAGCGCGGCGCCGCGGCAATTTCTCGACGCATTTGGTTTCACCGCGCATTTCTTAAATGTCTTCGCGCTGCTAGCAATCTTGTGTTCAGCGCTGCGCGGCGGTCGAAAAGACTGAGCGCCGAGATTCAACGAGCGACGCTTGCGTTGAAGCGCAACCGGGCGCGGGCTAAGATGAGTGCGCCTCAACGGAACAAGAACCGCGTTGCCGTTGAACAATCCAACAAAAGTGAAGGGTATGAACGCACGATCGCGCGGCGGCGCTCGACCGTCGCGGAATCTTCGTTCCTGCAACCATGGAATCCGACGGCGAGAAGTCGCTCGACCAACGTCGCAACAACTTGATCCTCCTCAATGTCTGCCTTGGGCAGTTTATCGTCGGTTTGGATCAGCGCTCGCTGCTCGTCGCTCTGCCCACGCTGGCGCGCTATTTTCAGACCGATCTCACCACCGTTCAGTGGGTCCTGCTCATCTACGACCTGACTTTGATCGGCTTGGTGATCACCGCAGGGCGTCTCGGTGATATGTTTGGCCGGCGCAGGTTTTATGCCGGTGGGTTCTTGCTGTTCGTCGGCAGCGCTGCGCTCTGCGGCACGGCGCAATCTGCGGGGCAAATCATTCTGTTTCGCGGCATTCAGGCCATCGGCGGTTCGATGATATCGGCCAATGGCCGGGCGATTGTTTCCACCGCCTTTCCTTCCGGCCGGCGCGGCAGAGCGTTGGGCTTTGCTTCGATGTCGTTTCACGTCGGTTTTCTGACCGGCCCCACTCTCGGCGGGTTTCTCATCGACACGATCGGCTGGCGCTGGATCTTTTTTATCAATCTACCCGTGGGAATTTGGGCTTCCTGGCTGGCTTGGAGGATCATCGAGGAAAGCAAGGAACCCGTGAAACAGACTTCGATCGATTTTCTTGGCGCGGTACTGTTGTTTTCAATCAATGCTTTTTTTATCTATGCGATGACCCAGCTTCCTCACGTCGGCTGGAGCCATCCTTCGGTCATTCAGCCTCTAGCCCTCGCCGCTTTAGCCTTTGTCGTATTCGTGCGCGTTGAGTTGAAAAGCCGCACGCCGATCTTGAGTTTCTCATTGTTTCGCAACAGGCTCTTTACGGCGGCTATTCTAAGTTTATTTTTTATAACCTCTAGTCAGGCCGCCGTAAGCTTCCTGATGCCCTTTTACCTGCAGGATATTCTCCGCTTCTCGCCGACCCAGATGGGCTGGATCATTATCGCTAACTCCGTCGTGATCGTCATGATCGCGCCGATTGCCGGTTGGCTGTCCGATCGCTTGGGCTCGCGATTGCTCTGCACGGCAGGCGCAACGCTTATTGTCATCGGGCAGTTTTTCATCGCGACTTTGGCCTTGGATTCATCTGTCCCGCGCATCATAGCTCCTCTGCTCTTGACCGGCTTGGGCTGGGCAATTTTCAATTCTCCCAATCAAAGCGCTATTCTTGGCTCCGTGCCGAAAGACAAATTCGGCACGGCGTCGGCGATGAACACCACGATGGCGCGCAGCGGCGCCGCCATGGGCGTAGCGCTTTCCGCGACCCTCTTTACCTACGCACTGGCGGCGGCGGGCTTGCCATCGTCCGCGATCGAGTCGCCGCAGAGCTGGGGTCATGCCCCGGAGATTTTTGTCGGCTCGTTCAATCATGCCGTGCTAGTCGTTAACTTGATTACCCTGCTCGCGATCGTGTTTTCCGCGGTGCGGGGAACGAGACAAGAATAACCAGCAGAGACTGCGCGAAAAGACATGGCCAGCGCCGACGAAGAGATTCAGACTAAACGCGCTTCGCGCTTGATCCTGCTAAGCGTCTGCATCGGCCAGATCATCGTCGGCCTCGATCTGCGCGCCATCACAGTCGCTCTGCCGACTTTGACGACAAGCTTTCATAGCGAATTTACCACCATCCAATGGACGATCCTGGTTTATGATCTTGTCTTGATCGGCCTCATTATCACCATGGGTCGCCTGGGTGATCTTTTCGGAAGGCGCAAGTTTTACAGCCTGGGCTTCGTAGTATTCGTTGTCGCTTCCGCGCTGTGCGGCGTTGCCCAGACAACTGGGCAACTGATTTTTTTTCGAGCCATCCAGGCGATCGGCGGCTCCATGATCGCGGCCAACGGTAGAGCCATCGTCTCGGTGAATTTGCCTCAGGCAGAACGCGGACGCGCCCTGGGACTCACCTCCACCGCTTTTCACATCGGTTTTCTGACCGGGCCGTCGCTCGGCGGTTTTCTTATCGACACGATCGGCTGGCGTTGGATTTTTTATATCAACATGCCGTTTAGCATTTTGGGCGCTTATCTTGCCTGGAAAGTCGTGCCGGAGACTCGAGCCCGAGAAAGGTTCGCCGTCGATCTTCCCGGCGCATTCCTGTTGCTCGTCACCAACGGGTTATTCATCTACGCCATCGATCAACTGCCGCGACTCGGCTGGCGCCATCCGGTTTTTCTTTTGACTTTGGCGCTGTCCGGAATCGCATTGGCGTTTCTGCTGCGCACCGAAGCGAAAGCCAAGTCACCGATACTCATGTTAACGATGTTCCGTGATCGCCTGTTCAGCGCGGGAATTTCGAGCTTGTTCTTAATTGCCGGCACGTTGTCGGCGATTAATTTTCTTCTGCCGTTCTACTTGCAGTATCTGTTGGGCTACTCGCCATCGCAGGTCGGCTGGATCATCGTCGCCGATTCCGTCGTCATTATGATCATGGCGCCCATAGCCGGTGCGCTGTCGGATCGCCTCGGTTCTCGCCTTCTCTGCACCATCGGCTGCGCAATCGTCGCAATCGCGCAGTTCTTCCTGACGACCTTGCATATTGACGCTTCGCTTCCCAGGATCATGTTTCCGCTGGTCATTTGGGGCGTTGGTTGGGCGCTCTTTAACGCGCCCAACCAGAGCTCGATCCTCGGCGCAGTCAGTTCCGAGAGAATCGGCGCCGCCGCGGGTATGATTGCGACCACCGCCCGCGCCGGCGGCGCCATGGGCGTAGCGCTCTCGGCGACCCTGTTCGGCCACCTGGTCGCAGCCGCAGGTTTCAGTAGCGCTCAAATCGGTAATCCTGAAAACTGGCGCGCCGCGCCCGAGGTATTTATGGATGCGTTCAGCACGACGATTTACGTCCTTAATTTTTTCACGGCACTGGCGATTATTTTTTCGGCTGTGAGAGGTCAAAGACGTGTCGATTGATCTGATTAATTGAATTTCCGAAGCGAGTTGCGGAGTTACAATCCAATTGATGCTTATCGCCGATCATGATTCCATTACCCGACCGTCATCCCGCACGCTTCTAGCGAGAATCCGGGCGAGATCGAATCGCTGGTCTTTCCGCTTGACACAAAGCAACACAGCTCACTAATCTCTGCATCGTGGTCAAAAGCCCAGCAAGCAAAGGCGGAAGATTTCTACGACAATTCGTTTCTGCAAAAACTGGAGGCGTCCGGTTACATCATTTCGCTTTACGCGCGCTGACGCCGCAGCAGTGAACCATGAGTTGGTATCTCCATATCGACATGGATGCGTTCTATGCATCGGTCGAAGAAGCTCTTGACCCGACCCTCAAGGGCAAACCCGTTATCGTCGGCGGACGCAACGGCCGCGGCGTGGTCACTTCGGCCTCTTACGAAGCGCGCAAGTTCGGCGTGCGCTCGGCGATGCCGGGTTTTCAGGCCAAGAGACTATGTCCCCAGGGAATTTTTCTTCCCGGTCGCCGCCGCACCTACTCGGAATTTTCCGATAGAGTATTTGCGATCTTGGAGAAGTATTCGCCGGACGTTCGCGCTCTTTCCATCGATGAAGGGCTGGTCAATCTAACCGGCACCGACAGGCTTTTCGGCCCGCCGCTGAAAACTGCTGACACGATTATTCGTCGCATCGAAAGCGACCTCCGCCTCCCCTCCTCGGGCGGGCTCTCGACCAGCAGGGTGATCGCGAAAATTGCGGCTACGTTGGCGAAACCGCATGGGCTGGTGTATGTGCCCGCTGGCGCGGAAACCGCTTTTCTCGCGCCCCTGGGGGTAGAAATGATTCCCGGCGTTGGCCCGAAGGCGCGTAAGATGCTCGCTCAGAGAGGTATTAAGACCATCGCCGATCTATTGCAGCGCCCGGAATCGGCGGCGCGATTTCTGGATCTAAGTCCCTCGGAACAACAGCATCGTCGTCACGACCACTCCATCGGCAACGAGACGACTTTGGATAAGCCGGCCAAGACGACCGCACAGATGGAAAAAGTGCTTTGGGAGTTGGTCGAAGAAGTCGGCGGACGGCTGCGCCGCGAAAAGTTTTTCGCCCGCTGCTTGACGATAAAAATTCGCTATACGAGTTTCCAAACCATCACCCGCTCGCGCACGCTGGCCGCGCCGACCTGTTTCGACAAAGAAATCTTTGAAGTCGTGCGCGACTTATTGCGCCAAAACCTCAACCGGGGCGGAGTGGTGCGCCTCCTTGGCGTGAGTGCCAGCGCGCTGCAAACCACCGGCTGGCAGGAGCCGCTCTTGAACCGTGATAAGCGCAAGTCTTTTACAAAGCTCTACGAAGGCATCGACGAGCTGCGCCGCAAGTACGGCGAAGATAGCATCGGGGCCGCCACGCCGCGCCACAAGGCCAGTTGATTTTCCACGCAAAGCTTCTTACTGTTTTGTCGTCCCGTTCAAATCCCCATGACAAAATCAAATCATCCCTTTATCGCTGCCTGCCGCCGCGAGCAGACTTCCTATACGCCGGTTTGGCTCATGCGCCAGGCCGGGCGCTATATGGAAGATTACCGCAAGCTGCGGGCTCAACATGACTTTCTTGAACTCTGCAAACATCCTGACCTGGCAACGGAAATTACCGTCACCCCGGTCAAGCGGCTCGGCGTCGACGCGGCGATCTTGTTTGCCGACATATTGCTGATTCTCGAACCGATGGGCGTCGGCTTGGAGTATTCCAAGGGCGATGGGCCCGTGATTCATCATCCCGTCCGCAGCGGCAAAGACATCGACGCGCTCAAAAATTTCGACCCGGAACAGGAGCTTTCGTTCGTCTATGAAGCGGTCAAGAAAATCTGCAAAACGCTCGATAACAAAGTGCCGCTGATCGGCTTCGCCGGCGCGCCGTTCACGCTCGCCTCCTATCTGATCGAAGGCGGCAGCTCGCGCAATTACGTGCACACTAAGAAGCTTTTCTACGGCGCTCCAGAAGCGTGGAAGCGTTTGATGGAGCGGCTTGCCAAAGTGATTGCCGAGTATTTGAATTATCAGATCGCCGCCGGCGCCCAGGCCGTCCAGCTCTTCGATAGTTGGGCGGGCTGCCTCTCGCCCGGCGATTACGAACAGTTCGCGATGCCCTACACTAAAGCCGTGATCGACGCGATCACGCCGGGCGTTCCGGTGATCAATTTCAGCACGGGTACGGCCGGATCGTTGAAACAGATCCGAACCGCGGGAGGGGATGTCATCGGTTTGGACTGGCGGGTGAATCTCGACGAGGGCTGGGCCGCCGTGGGTCACGATGTCGCCGTGCAAGGCAACCTCGATCCGGTAGCGTTATTCTCCTCGACCAAGGAGATTAAAAGCCGCGCGGCCGATATTTTGCGCCGCGCTGCCGGACGCCCGGGGCATATTTTCAATCTTGGGCACGGCGTGTTGCCGGAAACGCCTGTCAATAACGTGATCGCGCTGGTCGAAGCTGTGCACGAACTGAGCGCCAGATAAAATCTTGGAGTGATGGAGTATCGCGAAGCACGGAGTCGTCTTTCAGCATTCCACTCCAATACTCCACTGTTCCACTGATCTCGCCAAACCATGTCTCGAACTTACCAAGCCATCCTGCTCATCGCCTTCGGCGGCCCTACGTCCGCCGCAGAAATCCGCCCTTTCCTCGCCCGCGTCACGAAGGGAATTCCGATCCCGCCCGAGCGCCTCGAAGAAGTCGCCCATCACTACGAAGCGGTCGGCGGCAAGTCACCGCTCAACGAAATCACTTTTCGCCAATCTCGCGAATTGGAAAAATACCTGAACAATCAAGGCAAGCAACTGCGCGTCTATGTCGGCATGCGCAACTCATCGCCGTTCTTCGCCGAGACGCTCAAGCAAATGGCGCACGACGGCGTTCGAAATGTTCTGGGGTTCATTCTCTCCTCGCACCGTACCGAAGCGAGTTGGGATCGCTACCAGAAAAACATCGCCGACGCGCGCGCCGAGCTTGGCACCGACGCGCCGGTCGTCGACTACTGCGAAGGCTGGCATGACCATCCCCTATTCATTCAGGCCTGGCTAGAGCTTATCCAGGCCGCGTACGACCGTATCGCAGATAACGGAA
>Ga0209486_10000853_pt1 | contig 13431 bp, 11 predicted proteins | sample NCCompost_FD_187518 | JGI IMG/M metagenome (GOLD analysis project Ga0209486, IMG submission 187518) | Agricultural soil microbial communities from Utah to study Nitrogen management - NC Compost (SPAdes) (version 2) | ecosystem: Environmental > Terrestrial > Soil > Agricultural land | place...
GGCCAGCTCGACCCGTTCTTCGACTCGGGCGCGATCGGCCTGACCGCCGACGGCCTGGTCGAGATCCGCGATGCGAACGCCGTCGCCCTCGCCGACCGCAACAAGCTGCGCAAGCTCGTGGCCGACGACAACGCCGACCGCAATTCGCTCTACCGCGAGATCGCGAGCGCCAACGGCCACCCCGAGTGGGAAGCGGACATCCGCAGCACCTTCGCCGAGCGCTGGATCGCGAAAGCGGGCGCGGGCTGGTACCACAAATCGAAGTCCGGGGACTGGAAGAAGAAGTAGGGCTACCCGGCTTTCTCGATCAACTTCGGACCCTGGTTCTTCGGCGCGTTGACTTCGCGGCTGATCGGCCATGCCTCGAGCGCATCCGCCGCATAGGGTCTCAACAGCTCCGACAGCTTGTCCGTGTCCGAGAACGCGATGTCGAGCCACCGGTCCCAGTCGGCGCTGGCGAGCACGACGGGCATGCGCTCGTGAATCTTGCGGATCGAGGGTTCGGCATCGGTCGTGACAATGGTGCAGGACTCGAGCGTCGCGCCGGCGGGATCCTTCCAGCGCTCCCACAGCCCCGCGAACGCGAGCGGCTCGGCCGCCTTGCGGCGGATGAACCAGGGCTGCTTGCCCGCCGGGGTGACCTGCCACTCGTACCAGCCGTCCGCGAGCACGAGGCAGCGGCGCTTCCTGAACGCTTCGCGGAACGACGGCTTCCCGGCGAGCGTCTCGGCGCGCGCGTTGATCATCCGGTTGCCGATGGCTCGCTCCTTGGCCCACTTGGGCACGAGCCCCCAGTGCAGCATCGCGAAGGCGCGCGCGCCCTCCTCGCCCGCGCGCACGGCCGGGACGTCCTGCGTCGGCGCGATGTTGTAGCGCGGCTCGAGGTCGGGCACGTCGTCGAGCGCAAAAGTGCGCCTGACCGCCTCGGCAGGGGAAAAGAAGGCGTAGCGCCCGCACATGGTGGTGACGGCCCTATTCCCGGATGCCTACGCCGCGGTTCATCAGCATGACGACGACCCCGAACATCGCGATGGCGAAGGCGCCCATGATCACGAAGGCGATGCCCGGATCCACGTCGCTGGTCCCGAGGAACCCGTGGCGGAAGGCGTTCACCATGTAGAGGATCGGGTTCCCGTAGGAAAGCCTTTCCGCCCACGCCGGCAACAGCGTCACCGAGTAGAACACGCCGCCGAGGTAGATGAGCGGCGTCAGGACGAAGGTCGGGAACCAGGAGATCTGGTCGAAGTTCTTCGCAAAGATCGCGTTGAAGAACCCGCCGAGCGCGAAGACGACGGACGTGAGGACCACGGACCCCGCGACGATGAGAGGGTGCGCGACCGGCACGTGCGTGAAGAAGAGCGCGACCACGGTGACCACCACGCCGACGAGGAGCCCGCGCAGCAGGCCGCCCGCCACGTAGCCGAGCACGATCAGCCAGTTCGGCATCGGCGCGACCAGCAGCTCTTCGATGTGCTTGCCGAACTTCGCGCCGAAGAAGCTCGAGACGACGTTGGCGTAGGAGTTGCTGATGACCGCCATCATGATCAGGCCCGGGGCGATGTACTGCGTGTAGTCGTAGCCGTCCATCTGCCCGATGCGCCGGCCGATGAGGCTCCCGAATATCACGAAATACAGCGCCGCGGTGACCGCCGGCGGCACCAGCGTCTGGCCCCAGATGCGCAGGATGCGGCTGAACTCGCGCCGCATGACGGTCTGGAAGGCGATGCGCCGTATCCGCCCGAGGGGCTCCTCCCGCACGTCAGCGGATCCCCGCCGCAGGCGGGTCACGGCGTTCGACGAGCCGCATGAAGAGCTCCTCGAGCCGGTTCACCTTGTTGCGCATGCTGACGACCTCGATCCCCTGCTGCGACAGCCGCGCGAAGATGTCGTTGAGGCCCTGTTCCTTCCTGACGTCGATCTCGAGCGTGTGGTCGTCGATCATCCGGAACGCGAAGCCGGGAAGCTGCGGCGGCGTCACGGCCGCGGTCCCGAGGTTCAGCACGAACGTCTCCTGGTTGAGCTTGCGGATCACGCCCGACATCGTGCCGTTCTCGATGATGCGGCCGCCGTCGATGATCGCGATGTGGCGGCAGAGGCTCTCGGCCTCCTCCAGGTAGTGCGTCGTCAGGATGATCGACGTGCCCTGCGCGTTGATGTCGCGCAGGAAGCCCCACATGCTGCGCCGGATCTCGATGTCGACGCCGGCAGTCGGCTCGTCGAGGATCAGCAGCCGCGGCTCGTGTACGAGCGCGCGCGCGATCATGAGCCTGCGCTTCATGCCGCCCGAGAGCGAGCGCGCGATGGTGTCGCGCTTGTCCCAGAGCTGGAGCTGCTTCAGGTACTTCTCGGAGCGCTCGACGGCGAGGGCGCGCGGAATCCCGTAAAACCCCGCCTGGTTCGAGATGACGGTGAACACCTTCTCGAACTGGTTGAAGTTGATCTCCTGCGGCACCAGGCCGATGCAGGACTTGGCCCGGTCGAGCGCGCGGTCGATGTCGTGGCCGAAGACCGAGACGGTCCCCCCCGACTTCTCGACCAGCGACACGATGATCCCGATGGTGGTCGTCTTGCCGGCGCCGTTCGGCCCGAGCAGCGCGAAGAAATCGCCCTCCGCGACGTCGAGGTCGATGCCGCGCAGCGCCTGAACGCCGTTGGCGTAAGTCTTGGTGAGCCCGCGGATGGAGAGCGCCTGCATGAGGCGCGGGATTATCTCACGCGACGTTCCGCCGGTGGCGCCGCTGCAGGGACTGGCCGCGGGCGCTCTCCGCGCCCTGGATCTGCATTCCGAGCTGGCGCAAAACGTCGACGGAACGCGGGTCGGGCCGCGCCGCGCATCCCTCGAACTGCAACCAGAACCGCGCACGCGATCCGAAGCGCGCCGAGAGCGCGGCCGCGACACGGCGCGCGAGACGCTCGACGGCGGCGACCGGCATGCCTGCGATGGCCACGATGGTCGCGGGCGACGCCCCGAACACGAGCCGGGCGACTGGCGCGCGCGCCTGTGCGAGGTGCCAGACGACCATGATCGCCGCCCTGGTGAACGCGACGACGCGCTCGTCGGCCGCCGCCGCTGCCGCGGCGTCCTGGACGCCGCCCGCCGCGGCAACCTCTGCCGACCAGAAGCCGCCGTCGGCGAACCGCAGGTCGAAGAGCGCGAAAGGCAGCCGCTCGCAGAGGCGAGGACCCGCCTCGAGGCCGATCAGCGAATCGACCGCGCGCGGCGGCAACCCCGGGATCTGCTTGAGCCGCCCCTCCTCGGCGAGCTCGCCCGCAAGGTCGAGGAAAGCGAGGTTGATCGATACGAGCGCGCGTCGGGTCGCGCCGTCGAGCAGGCTGCGCTCCGACCAGTCGGCGTCGCCCGCGGGTGGCGCGAGCGCAAGTGGCTGCTGGCGATTCATGGCATTTCTCCCCGTAGCCGCGCCATTTCGCGTTTCGCCGGCTCTGGGGCCGGCTTACGATTGACTGGTGCGAAACTACCAGTACCATTCAAGAGCGTCAAGGCGACATACATGCGCATTACCGACGACCGATACACGCGTGACCGGCTGCGTCTCGACCTGGCCCTGCGGCTCATCCGCCACGAGGCGCGCACGCGCACTATCCGCAGCTGGACCGGCCTCACCGACGACCGCATCCGCAAGCTATACCGTTCCTACGTCGCCGACGCCGGGCGGCGCGACGTGCGCCGCCACCGCGGCAAGAGCCCGCGGCAGAGCGCGTTCTTCATGCGCAATCCCGGGATCCGCCGCGAGGCCGCCGGGCTGGCCACCCTGCTCTGCATCCTCGGGCTCCTTCGGCGCGAGGGCGCCGCGGTTCCCGGCGGCGTCGAGCACCTGCGCTGGGGCGAAAGCTTCTGCGAGGCCTACGAAACCTTCGCGAGCCTCTTCGAGGAGCCGCAGATCTCCTTCGAGCATGCCTGTCATCTCCTGCGCTCGCTCGAGAAGCAGAACGAGATCTGCCTCGACGACTGCGAGGGCTGCGGAAGCCTGCTCGTCGTCATGCGCTATGCCGAGCGGCCGAAGGCCTGCGAGTTCTGCGCCGCCAGCCGGCCGCCGGCGCGCCCCGGGCTCTCGGTGGGCGACTGCTAGAATGCGGAAGTCGCCTGCCAGGAACGGGAATCAATGCGCCCCAACGTCTTCGCCGGGCCGCATGTCGATCGACTCAAGCTCGCCCATGCCGATGCCGAATCCGTCGCGCGCGCGATCGCGGAGGGTACCGCGCGCCTGATCCCGGTATGGAAGTCGCGCTGCCCGGTCGTGCGCCTGCCTTCGCCGTCCGCCTGGCTCCTGCCCATCGACAGCGGCCCGTTCGCCGGCATCGACGTCAACGAGCTGATCCTCCTCGGCGACTACCACGGGCTCGCGATCTTCACGACGGAAATCGAGGCCGCGAGCCCGCCCGAACTCGAAGGCGGCGCCGAGTTCGCGGACCTCCGGCTCGCCGCGTCGCTGCTGCCGCACGAGGAGGCGGGACTCCTCGCCTACGCCCGCGCGATGATCTCCTTCCGCCATCGCCATCGCTTCTGCGGCAGCTGCGGTGCGCCGACCCTTCCGCAGAAGAGCGGGCGCGTCATGACCTGCGCGCGCAAGGGCTGCGAGACCGAGTTCTTTCCGCGCGTCGACCCCGCCGTCATCGTCCTGGTCACCGACGGCGACCGCGCCCTGCTCGGGCGCCAGCCAGGCTGGCCCGCGGGCCGCTATTCGACGATCGCCGGATTCGTCGAGCCCGGCGAGAGCCTCGAGGACGCCGTGCGCCGCGAGGTGCTCGAGGAAACCGGCATCGAGACCGAAGCGATGACCTACCAGTCCTCGCAGCCCTGGCCGTTTCCTCGCTCGCTGATGCTCGGGTTCCGCGCCGTGGCCACGACGACCGACGTGCGCCTCGGTGACCGTGAGCTCGAGGACGCGCGCTGGTTCCACCGCGACGAACTGCGGGGCGGCTCGATGATGCCGTTCCCGCAGTCGATCGCGTACCGGCTGATCCACGAATGGCTGAGCTCCTGAGCATCGCCCTGTCGGTGGCGGCCGGGCTCGCGCTCGCGGCCGCGGCCGGCTTTCGTGCCTTCGTGCCGCTGCTCGCCGCGGGGCTCGCGATCCATTTCGGCCACGTGGAGGCTGCGCGCGGATTCGACTGGCTGGGCGAGCCCATCGTCCTCGTGGCATTGTCCGTCGCGACCGCGGCGGAGATTGCCGCCTATTACGTGCCCGGCGTCGATCACGTGCTCGACCTGATCGGCGCGCCCGTCGCCGTTGCGGCGGGCATCGTGGCTGCCGCCGGCGTGATGGTCGGATTGCCAGAATGGCTGCGCTGGCTGACCGCCATCGGCGCCGGCGGCGCAGTCGCCACCGCGGGCCACGCCCTGAACGCGGTCGGCCGCGCGAAGTCCGGCGCCGCTTCCGGCGGGCTCGGCAACCCGGTCTATGCGACCGCGGAGCTCGGCGGCTCCGTCCTGATCGCGGCACTCGCGCTCCTCGTGCCGCTCATCGCGCTCGTCGCGCTCGTCGTGCTCTTCGCCTGGGCGCTGAAACGCCGTCGCCGGCGCCCGGTCTGAATTTTCATGCCGCGCCTTGCCGTTGCCGCCCTGTGCCTGGCGATCCTTGCGCCGTCCGCGGTGCGGGCCGCACTTCCGTCGCTGCCGTCGTTCGGCAAGGACGACACGCAAGAGGCGAGAGTCGCGATCGAATTCGTGGGCGTCGAGGGCCCGCTGCTCGAAAACGTGCGGGCGCTGTCCAGCCTGCATCGGCTCTCGGCCTCGCCCGAGCTGGACGCCGAGATGATCGGCCGCCTGGTGCAGCGCGCGCCGGCGGAAGCGCAAACAGCGCTCAGGCCCTTCGGCTACTACGATCCGGAAGTCACGACGGGCCTCACGGAGCGCGAGGGCCGCTGGTACGCGGTCGTGAAGATCGTGCCCGGCACGCCCGTGATGCTGGTCGACCAGTCGGTCGAGGTCACGGGCCCGGGCCGCGACGAGCCCTTCATGAAACGCGCGCTCGAGCGTTCCACCCTGCGCACGGGCAGGCAACTGAGCCATCCCGCGTACGACCAGGTGAAAGGCGACCTGCTGCGCACGGCGCTCGGCAACGGCTACCTCGACGCCGAGTTCACGACGAGCGAGCTCGCGGTCGACCCCGCCGCGCGCACGGCGCGCGCGCGCATCTCGCTCGCGACCGGCGAGCGCTACCGCTTCGGCCCGACGACCATCGAGCAGAACGTCGTGCGCGACAGCCTGATGCGCCGCTACCTGCGGTATCGCGAGGGGGACTGGTACAGCGCGGAGGCGCTGTTGCGAACGCAGTTCGCGCTCGACGACTCGCAGTATTTCTCGCTGGCCGAAGTGCTGCCCGCGGAGCGCGACCGGCAGTCGCGCGTCGTGCCGATCCGCATCACCTCGGAGAAGAACCGGCGGCACGTCTACACGATCGCCGCGGGATACGGCACGGACACCGGCGCGCGCGCGAAGCTCGGCTGGGAGGACCGGCGCTTCAACGACCGCGGCCATCGGCTGCGGGCCCAGGTGCTCACCTCCGGCATCGAGGACTCGGTCAGCCTGACCTACGCCATTCCCTGGGAAGACCCGGCGCTCGAGAAGCTTTCCTTCGAGCTGCGCGGGTTCACGGAACAGAACGCGGACGTCGAGACGAGCGGCGGCACGTTCAAGGTCGGCCTGACGCAGGTCCGCGGGCGCTGGCAGCGCGTGCTGTCGGTCACGCTCGACTCGACCGAGGACAAGGTGAGAACAGCGTCAGGCGTCGACCGCAAAAGCAGCCTGCTGCTCGTCCCGGGCATCACCTTCGCGAGGCTGCCGCCGGACTTCCTCGGCACCAACGCCGTGCCCACGGGCTTCCGGGCGGAAGTGCTGGCCTCCACGAGCGCGCTCGGCTCCGACACGAACTTCACGCGCGTCGATGTTCGCGACGATCGCCGCTTTCGCCTGAATGCCGACTGGCAGATCTACCTGCGCGCCGAGATCGGCGCGAGCGTCGTCGGCGACTTCGAGGAACTGCCGGCCCAGTACCGCTTCTTCGCCGGCGGCGACCAGAGCGTGCGCGGCTACGGTTACGAGGAGCTATCCCCGGTCGACGCCGACGGCAACAAGGTCGGCGGCCGCCACCTGCTGACGGCGACGTTCGAGCTGCAGCGGAACCTGCCACGGAACCTGGTCGGCGCCGTGTTCGTGGACGCCGGCAACGCCTTCGACAATTTCGGCGACCCGCTCGAGTACTCGGCCGGCATCGGCCTGCGCTACCGGCTGCCGTTCCTGAGCGTCGGCATCGACGTCGCGCAGTCGATTTCGGATTCGAGCCGCAGCCCGCGCTTCCACATCAATTTCACGCCGGAGTTCTGAAATGGCCTGGCCGGCGCGGAAGTGGGTCAAGTGGGCGCTCGCGGGGCTTGCGGCACTGCTGCTCGTCGTCGCGCTCGCCGTGACCTGGCTCGTGGCCACCGAGGCGGGGCTGCGGCGTGCCGTGACGCTCGTGGAGTCGGTCGGCGCCGTGAGGATCCGCGTCGAGGGCGCGAGCGGCCGGCTGATCGGCCCGCTCGTCGTGGACACGGTCGAGATCGAGCATCCGCGCGCATCGATCCGGATCGCGGGCCTCGAAGCTGACTACGAGCCGCTCGAGATCCTGGCCGGCCGGATCTCCGCGGAAGGCGCGAAGGTCCGCGAAGCGGCCATCACGATGCGGCCGGCCACGGGACCGTCGCGCCCGCCGTCATTCATGCCGGGATGGCTGACATTGGCCATGGACGATGCGGCGGTCGAGAGCCTTCTCGTCGTCGCGCCGAACGGCACCGAAACGCGGTTTCGAGGCATCCGGGGCTCCGCGCGGATCACGCGCTCGCGCCTCGAGTTCAAGGGCGTGCACGTACGCTCGTCCGGCTGGGCCGTCGCCGGTGCGAGCGGAACGCTGTTCGCGCGCCAGCCGCTCGCGCTCGACGTCACGACGGCGTGGTCGCTCACCGACGACGACACCGTCGCCGGCATCGCGCGCGCGACCGGTGACCTCGAGCGCCTTCTCGTCGGCGCCCAGGTCGCGGCACCGGCCAGGGGCCGCGTCCAGGCCGAGGTCCGCGACCTCGCGACGAAACTGACTTTCCGCGGCGAGGCCGGGATCGAATCGCTCGACCTCGCGCAATGGGTCGACAATCCGCCTGCGGGACCGCTCGCGGCGTCGCTCAAGTTCGAGGGCGACCGCCGGCAATATTCCGCACGCGGGACGTTGCGCGGCCGGGGCCTGCCCGAGCAAGGCATCCGGGTCGACGCGCGCGCGAGCTACGCGAGCCCAGTCGTGACTCTCGAGTCGCTCGCCCTCGAAGCCGCGCCGGGCCTGTCCTTGCGCGCCTCCGGTACGCTGCGCACCGGGGATGATCCGGCATTCGACGTGTCCGCATCCTGGAACGCAATCCGCTGGCCGCTCGCGGGCGCACCGCTCGTCTCGTCGCGGCGCGGCACGCTCGAGGCCGAGGGCTGGACCGAGTTCAGCTATCGCGTGAGCGGTGATTTCACGCCCGTCCAGGGACCGCCGATCGCCGGCGAGGCCTCGGGCCGATTCACGACTGCGGCCTTGCTCGTCGATGCTTCGTCCTGGCGCGTGCTCGGCGGCCGCGTGTCTCTCGCAGGATCCCTGGGGCGAGGCGACACGCGGGCCTGGACGGTCTCCGGGCGCGCCGCCGGCATCGATCCTGCGAAGCTGCGCCCGGAACTGCCGGGGCGTTTGACGTTCGGTTTCCAGGGGGCCGGCACGGGATTTACGGCGGACGGCCCCTGGACCGCGCGGATCCGCGAACTCGATGGCGAGTTCCGCGGCCAGCCGGCGAGCGGCAGCGGCGGGATTCGCCGCGCGCCGGGCCAGGTCGAGTTCGAGGACCTCACGCTGTCGCTCGGGCCTGCGCGGTTGCAGGCGGACGGCGTGATCGGCCGCGGCGCCAACCTCGATGCACGCCTCGTCTCGGACGACCTGTCCGCGGTCTTGCCCGAGCTCGGCGGCCGCGTGAACGCGATGGTGGCGCTGCGCGGGCGGTCACTCGCAATCGGCTTCACCGGCCACGACCTCGCCTACGGGTCTCACCGCGCAATCGTGCTGTCGGTCGACGCGCGCATCGACCGCGAAGGCCGCGAGCATTCCTGGCTGCGCCTGCGCTCGAACGGCATCACGCTCGCCGGCTTCGCGATCACGGACACCCGGCTATCGCTCGACGGCCTGCTGCAGGACCACGCGCTGAACTTTCGCATCGGCGCGGGGCAGGATGCCGTGTCCCTCAGGGGACGCGGGGGCTGGGTGGACGAACGCTACACGCTCGCGCTCCAGAACATCGCGGCCAGCGGGCCGCGGGTGGTGCCCTGGAAGCTCGCTTCCCCGAGCCGCTTCACCGCGAGCGGCAAGGACGCTGCGCTCGATCCCGTCTGCCTCGCCTACGAGTCGCGGCGCTTCTGCTTCGAGGGCCGCTGGACCGCCGGTGGCGAATGGTCGCTCGCGGCAAAGACCGACGCATTCCCGCTCGAGGCGCTCGACCCCAAGCGCCGCGGCGCGCCCGGCTACCGCGGGCTGCTCACCATCGACGCAAAAGCTTCCGGCCGAAACGGCGAGCCGTGGATCGCGGACCTCGAGGCCGAGATCCGCGACGCGTCGCTCACCTACCAGTCCGCGAGCGGGGCGGACCGTACCGTCGAGCTCGGCCTGACGCGGCTCGCGCTCGACTCCGACGCGAACCGGCACCGCCTCGACCTGCGCGTGTCCGATGCCGCCGCTCTCGATCTCGCCGTGAAGCTTGACGCGAGGCGCCTTCCGGGCGCCGCGATCTCCGAGCTGCCGCTTGCCGGCAGCGTGCGGGGCCGCACGCGCCAGCTCAGCCTGCTGCCCCTGCTGGTCGAAGCCATCGACGACGCATCGGGCGAAGCCGACCTCGACTTCACGGTCGCCGGGCGCGTGGGCGCGCCCATACTTGCGGGCGAGGCGCGCCTCGCCGACGGCACGCTCGACTTCTACCTGACGAACCTGCGACTGCGCGAGCTGCAGGCAACCCTGAGCCTCGAAGACACGGCACTCACGCTCGACGCCGCGGGCAAGGCGGGCGAAGGCACGCTCGAGATCGACGGCCGCCTCGGGTGGCGCAACCGGCGACTGAACGGCGAGCTCAGGCTTTCAGGCGATCGGCTCCTCGTCGCGGACGTGCCGGAAGCGCGCGTCCTCGCCTCGCCGGACCTGCGGTTCAGGCTGGACGACCGCCGCATCGCCGTCACGGGAGAAGTCGCGATCCCGGAGGCGCGCATCCGGCCGGCGGACACGGCCGGGGCCGTGCTCGTGTCCTCGGACGAGCGCATCGTGACGCCGGACGCGGCCGGCGGGGACGGCGACCCGTTCGCCGTCACCAGCGACGTGCGGCTCACGCTCGGCGACAAGGTATCGGTGAAGGCATACGGGCTTTCCGCGACGATCACGGGCGACGTGCGCACCCGCATGCAACCCGGTGAGAGCGCCGTGGGCTCCGGCGAACTCGAGGTGAAGGAAGGCGAATACAGTGCCTACGGCCGCGAGCTCGAGATCGAGCGCGGACGCCTGCTCTTCACCGGCGGGCCGGTGACCGACCCGGGCGTTGACTTGCGCGCGTCGCGCGAGCTGCCGGGCTACGAGGTCGGCGTCATCGCGCGCGGGCCGCTGCGCCGGCCGCAGCTGACGCTGTTCTCGGAGCCGAGCCTGCCGCAGAATCAGATTGCCTCGATGCTCATCGTCGGCCGCTCGAGCATCCAGGGCGATCCCGGCGCGCCGGATAGCGACGTCAGCGCGTCGGAGCAAGGAGGCGCGTACCTCGCGGGACAGCTCGGCCACTATGTGGGCCTCGACGACGTCGGCCTCACGCAGGACGTCGACGAGGGCAGCCAGCTCGTGCTCGGAAAATACCTGTCGCCCCGGCTCTACGTCAGTTACGGTATCTCGCTCGTGGACGCGATCAACACGCTGAAGCTGCGCTACACGATCAGCGACCGCTGGGAGATCTCTGCCGAATCCGGCCAGGAGTCGGCCGCCGACATCGAGTACCGCATCGAGGACTAGGGCGCCGGATGAAGACGATCATCGTGGACAAGATCGCCTCCGTCGCGCAGGCCTGCGGCCTGTCGCACGAGCTTCGCGTCGCAAGCACGGTCCCCTGCGAGGAGGGCATCGTGCTCGCCGTCGAGATCCTGACCGACAAGTCGCAGTACAACACGCTCGAGCTGACGAGCGGCCGCATGGCCAAGGTTGCGCGCGGCAACGTCGTGGTCGGCGCACTCGGCCACCGCAAGGCGCTGTTCGGCTACTCCGGCCACCTGCCCGAGAAGCTGGCCCCGGGCGACGTGATCCAGATGCTGAACATCGGCGGCGTGCTCGGCATCTGCGATTCGGTGAACCCCGAGAAGGGCCGGCCCTTCGATTGCCGCGTGCTCGGCACGGTGCTGCACTTTCCCTATCTCGGCGAGCGCATCGGCGTGCCCGCGCGCGTCGGCCTGCGCAAGCTCGACTACGGCGCCGCGCTCGAAACGAACGGCGTGCCGGTCGTCGCGCTCGCCGGCACCTGCATGGAGGCGGGCAAGACCGCGGCCGCCTGCGCGATGATCTCGCGGATGCGCCATCGCGGCCTCGTCGTCGACGGCTTCAAGGCGACGGGCGTATCGCTCCGCCGCGACATCCTCGCGTTCGAGGATTCCGGGGCGCGCCGCTCGATGATCTTCACCGATTTCGGCATCGTGACCACGACGCCGGAGTCGGGCCCGGCGCTCACGCGCACGATGCTGACCGAGATGGCGGCGGGCAAGCCGGACGTCATCGTGTTCGAGCTCGGCGACGGCATCCTCGGCGCCTACGGCGTCGAGGCGATCCTCGACGCGCAGGACATCCGCGACTCGCTGACGGCCGTCGTGCTCTCCGCCAACGACCCGGTCGCGGCCTGGGGCGGCGTCAAGCTCCTGCGCGAGCGCTTCGGCATCGAACCCGCCGCGGTCACCGGGCCCTCCACCGACAACTCGGTCGGCGTCGACATCATCCGCGAGCAGCTGAACGTGCCGGCCTTCAACGCGATCACGAGCGGCGCCGCGCTGGGCGACCACGTGATTTCCTGCGTCGGGCTCGGGGACGAGGCATGAGCGAGCGCGTCCCGGCGGTCATCCTCGGCGGCACGGGCTACGTCGCGGGCGAGCTCCTCCGGCTCACGCTCGGACACCCGCGCCTGGCCCTCGCCGCCATCGCCTCCGACAGCCAGCCCGGCGAGCCCGTGGCCCGCGCCTTCCCGCACCTCGCTGCGGCCTGCGGTAACCTGCGCTACGTATCGATCGCGGATGCGACGGCGGTCGCGGCGCGCCATCCGCGGAGCGCCGTCCTCGCGGCCGCGCCGCACGGCGTCTCGCACACGCTGATCGACGGGCTGCTCGCGGCAGCGTCCGCCGCGGGCGCGAATCCTTCGGTCGTCGACATTTCCGCCGACTACCGCTTCGCCGACCTCGCCGAATACGAACGGGTCTACCGGCATCCGCACGGAGCGCCCGCGCGGGTGAAGGAGTTCACCTGCGCTGTCCCCGAGCACCTCGATCGCGCGCCGACGCCACACGTCGCCCATCCCGGCTGCTTCGTCACCGCCTCGCTCCTCGCCGTGGTGCCGCTGCTGAAGCTCGGCCTGGCGGACGGGCCGCTGTTCGTCTCGGCCGTGACCGGCAGCACCGGCGCGGGACGCAGCCCGGTTCCCGGGACGCACCATCCGCTCCGCCACTCCGACCTCTACTCATACAGCGCGCTCGCCCACCGCCACGGCGCGGAACTCAACGCGCTCGCGCGCGCGGCGGCCAGCCGCGACGGCCAGGTCGCGTTCGTGCCGCACTCCGGACCGTTTGCGCGCGGGATCCACGCGACCGTCCAGGCAAGGCTCGCGGCACCGCTCGACTCGGCGGCGGCGATCGATGCGCTCCGCGGTTTCTATGCCGGGCGCCCCTTCGTCCGCGTGCTCGACGAGCCGCCGCGCATGAAGGACGTGGTCGCGAGCAACTATGCCTACCTGTCGGCGGCGACCGACGGGCGGACGATCGCCGTGATGTCGGTCGTCGACAACCTGGTGAAGGGCGCCGCGGGCGGAGCCGTGCAGTGGATGAACCGGCTGCTGGGTTTCGACGAGACGGATGGATTAACTGCGACAGCTCCGGGGTGGACATGAACCATCGGGTCGACCAGGGCGCGGCGATCGCGGCGCTTCGCGGGGCCGCGCCGTACATCCGCCTCTACAAGGGCAAGGTCTTCGTGATCAAGGCCGGCGGCGCGATCTTCGGCGACCCCGCCGGGACACGCTCGCTCGTCGAGCAGATCTCGATCCTGCACCACCTCGGCATCCGCGTCGTGCTGGTGCACGGCGGCGGCCCGCAGCTCGACGAGATGCAGCGCTCGCTCGGCATCGTGCCGCGCATGGTGCGCG
>Ga0209486_10000854_pt1 | contig 13420 bp, 12 predicted proteins | sample NCCompost_FD_187518 | JGI IMG/M metagenome (GOLD analysis project Ga0209486, IMG submission 187518) | Agricultural soil microbial communities from Utah to study Nitrogen management - NC Compost (SPAdes) (version 2) | ecosystem: Environmental > Terrestrial > Soil > Agricultural land | place...
CAAAGTTCAAGATTGATTCTCGGAATTCAAAATCCGTCACTTAAACATTGAACCTTGAACTTTGACCGCGTTCTAGATCAGCCGCTTGAAGAGCCGGTCCAGATCCGCCTGGCTCCATTCGATGAGCACCGGCCGGCCGTGCGGGCATTGGGTGGCAAAGTCGCTCTGATCCAATGCCTCGAGCAATGCCCGCATTTCGCGGGGCTCGAGCTTCCGATGGGCGCGAATAACGCTATGGCAAGCGATCGTTGCCAGGCGATCCTCCAGATGCTGGCGCAATTTTGCCGAGGTATCGACATCGGCGAGTTCGGCGATCATCTGGCGCACAGTTTGAGAGTAATCGCCTTCCGGTAACAGCGCGGGAGCGGCGGTAATCGCGTAGCAACCCGGTCCAAAGGGTTCGAGCGAAAACCCGAAATGCTCCATGACGTGGAGCTTCTGCTCCAAAAGCATCATTTCCCCGGCGCTCAGTTCAACGGTTTGCCGAATCAGAAGACTCTGCCTCTCCACCTTGCCGATGTCCAATTGCCGGCGCAGTTTTTCGAAGGCAACTCGCTCGTGGGCCGCATGTTGATCGATCAGCGCCAGGCCGGTCGATGATGCGCACACAAGATAACAGCCAAGAATCTGCCCAAAGATCTGCAGGGAAGAAAAGAAACCGGCCTGCACCGGCTCAGCCCGCCCCGGCACGGCAAAGACGTCCGTCCGGGCTGGGAATGCCTCGTAGCGATGGGCGGGCCCGGCGCCGGCATAAGGCAATGGCGCTTCGCGAACCCCGCTAAACGGCGACGACACGCAAGGTATCTCGGCTAGCGGCAAAGGGATTCTTGCCTCGATTCTCAGCGCCTCGCGTACGGAGAGCGAAACCGCGTCATGGACATCGGACTGGCGCCGAAAGCGGACTTCATACTTTGCCGGATGAACATTCACATCCACGTCGCTGAAAGGGAGTTCGATAAACAGCACGACGGCGGGATATTGACCCTTCATGAGCAATGTCTCGTAACCGAACAGCACCGCGTGGGTCAATATTTTATCGCGTACGTAGCGCCCGTTGACGAACGTGTAGAGATACCGAGCGTTCGGAAAAGACGTCGGCGCCGTGCTCAGATATGCTTCAACCATGATTTCGCCAAGACCTCGCCGAAACGGAACGAGTCCCTTCGCAACCTCACGACCGAGAACTTGATGCAAGCGATCTTTGGCGTCGTTCACCGCTACATAATCGGCGATATTTCGTCCATCGTGCTGGAGCAGAAAATGCACGGCGGGATAAGCCAGGGCCATGCGGTTCACCACGTCGCAGATATGGCTCAACTCGGTACCCGGCGATTTGAGGAATTTTCGTCGTGCCGGAGTATTGAAAAAAATATCTTTGATCTCGATCGTCGTTCCGATCGCCGTTGCGACAGGAGAAACCTGCTGCTTTTTTCCGCCGTCGACGCGCAATCGATATCCGCTCGACGCTGCCGGAGGTCGCGAGAGAACTTCCATCTTTGAAACGGAACCGATACTGGGCAGGGCTTCGCCGCGAAACCCTAGGGTCGCAATGCGAAAAAGGTCCTCGGTTTCCTTAAGCTTGCTGGTGGCATGGCGTTCCGCGGCAATTTCGAGATCTTCAGGTTCCATGCCTTCGCCGTTGTCAGTCACGCGAATGAGGGCACTGCCGCTCTTTTCGATCCAGATGGAAATTTCGCTGGAGCGGGCATCGAGCGAATTCTCGATCAGCTCTTTCACTACCGACGCCGGACGCTCGACGACTTCGCCGGCTGCGATGCGGCTCGCCATTTCATCGGACAAGATCTGTATTTTCAATCGAATCGCGCTCCCTGTTTGAACCATAACGCAGCCAAAATCACCGGGTCAAGAAAAAGCACTGCATTGACATGTTCTCGCCGCGACGCATAATTGCCAGATGGCTCGTCCACGCATACCGCACCCCAAGGAGGCCCAATGAAATCGCGCCATTATCTTCTTTTTCTTCCTGTATTATTCCTATGGGTGTCAGATTTGCCTGGAGCACAGGAGTTTCCGTCCCTGGAAGCGCGCGTCAAAACCATGTTGATCGATCCAAACTCGCAGACGCCGGTTGTCGTTCTCGAGACCGTTGCCGACAAAAAACCGCTGCCGATCTGGATCGATGCTCCGGAAGCGCGCGCTATCGCGCTAGAGTTGGAACACGTTTCGCTCCCCCGGCCGCTCACCCACGATCTGATTCGCAATATTCTCCAGAACCTCGGCGCGACGCTGCAGCGGGTCACCATCACGGAGCTGCGCAGCAGTACTTACTTCGCGAATCTGTCCCTGGCTACGAAAGAGAAAGTAGTTCACGTCGATAGCCGCCCCAGCGACGCGATCGCCGTCGCCCTGCGCATGAAGGCGCCGATCTTTGTCTCGACCCAAGTGTTGGCCAAATCCAAACCGCTCCCGGGAGCCACCGGAGGCGCGGGGCAAACGCCAAGGAAATTGGGCTTCCAAGCCCAAGACTTGACGGCGGAGCTGGCCAAGCTCTTCGACAGCCACCCACAAAAGGGCGTTCTTATAACCGATGTGGCTGCGGGAGGTCTCGCGACCAAAGCGGGCCTTCAGCGCGGCGACATCATTACGAAGGCCAATGACCAGGCGATCGCTTCCACGCTCGAACTCGAGTCGGTGATTCAAGCCGCTAAATCGCCGCAACTCAAGCTCGAAGTCATAAAAAAAGGCAAGCCGACCACGATCGTGATCGACTTGCCTTCGTAAGCCTCAAACTGGCGCCGGCTACTTTTTGCCGTTCGTCCCGAACAGTTCCGCGCCCCACTTCTTGGCGGTAGCGTCGAGCACTTCCTTGCTCGACTCGGCCACCGGCGGAAAATCTTTCATCCACTCGTAAGGCCGGGTCGCGTCGATAATCGCGCGCGAGTTGAAACCTTTCTTGGTCGGATGAATGACCGGATCGAGCGGGCCGCTCCAGCATCGCCGTAGAATATCGATATCCGCCTCGGGCTCGCAGCGGCTCGACATGGCCCAGATCACGTCATCGGTGTTCGACGGATCGATATCATCGTCGACGACAACGACGAAACGGCCAAGATAAGCGCCGGCATGGCACTGCGAAGCGACGACCGCCGCCTGCTTGGCGTGGCCGGGATAGCGCTGCTTGATCGACACCACCATCATCAAGCGGCTGCCGCCGGAAACCGTGAGCCATACGCCTTTGACGTCCGGCACGCCGGCCTTTTCCATCTCATCCCAGATCAAAGCCGAGCGGAGATAAGAGCGATACCAGCCGAGTTCTGCCGGCGGCCTGCCCGGAGGCGAGCCGAGAATGATCGGATCGTTGCGGTGATAAAGCCGTTTTACCTCAACCCAGGGCTCGGCGCGTTCCGCGCTGGCGTAATAACCCGTCCACTCGCCGAACGGCCCTTCCACTTTCGGATTATCGAAATGGACATCGCCTTCGATAACGATTTCGGCATTGGCCGGAATCGGCAGGCCCGAGTACTCACCTTCGATCATCTCGAAGGGCTGGCCGCGCAAGCCGCCGATGAATTCATACTCCGGTACCCCGTAAGGCACTTCGATACTGCCGGCGAGGAAGGTCAATGGGTCATGCCCAAAGGACATGGCGATCTTGAAGGGCTTGCCGCTGGCGGCATACTTTTCACGCTGGATGCGGCCGTGCTTGCCGGGCGAAATATAAAACCCCAACTTGTTTTTGTCATGGATCATGACCCGGTAGGTGCCGTAATTGACCCAACCTTCATCGGGATCGCGCGTGATATCGACGCTGCCAGTGCCGATATAACGGCCGCCGTCCTTGTCATGCCAGAGCGGCGTCGGGAACTTGAACATATCGATATCGCCGTCTTTGTAGACGTTGTCGAAGAGACCGCTTTTCTTGACGAATTTCGCCGGCACCGGCTTGATGCTTTTGTAGTTGTCTTTCCAGATCTTGACGAAATCCATCTTGGTTTCGCCCGAAGGGAGGCCCAGCGTAAGCGCCAACCGCTTACGCGACGAGAGAGAGTTGGATAGCACCCGGTAGCCCTTGGGATAGCCTTTGATGTCTTCGAATAGCACCGCCGGTCCATCTTCTTTATGGGCCACAATCTCGGTGATCGCGCCGATTTCCAGATTCCAGTCGCAGCCCTTCAACGTCTTGAGTTCGCCCATCTCCTCGGCGATTTGGATCCAATCCCTGAGATCCTGATATTCCATCGTGGCCTCCTAAAATTAATGCGGATTAAATTACACCGATGTTATCGCTTGTATTCACACGACCTTAACGAAATTCTCCACTCGAATCAAGCTGACTCGCCGCAACCGACAAGACGGATATTTAATTGAAAACAACGGCTTATCATGCTACCCCAGACAATGTGTCAAAGAAGCTCAAAAGTTTGGACGAGGTCGCGGCCATTGCCGCGCAAGCGCGAGAAAGCGGCCGCATTGTTGTCTTTACCAATGGCTGCTTTGACCTCCTGCACCGGGGCCACGTCCATATCTTGCGACAAGCCAAAGCCACCGGCGATCTTTTAATCGTCGCGATCAACAGCGACCGCTCCGTCAAATCGATCAAGGACGCGTCGCGACCGATATTGCCGGAAACCGACCGCGTTGAGTTGATCGCTGCCATGGAGATGGTAGACTACGTCGTTCTGTTTGACGAGCCGGATCCTTATCGCCTGATTGCCGCCATCAAGCCGGATGTGTTGGCGAAAGGCGGTGATTGGAGCACTGACAAGATCGTCGGCGCCGACGTGGTGGCGGAAAATGGCGGGCGCGTTACCGTCATTCCCTATTTGCCGGGATTTTCGACTACTGAGATCATCGAAAGGATACGAAATTAAAATGGCCAGAGTCTGCACAATTTGCGGAAAGCACCGATCAGTCGGTAACAACGTCAGTCATGCCAACAACAAGTCGAAACGTTCCTGGCGCCCGAATTTGCAGCGCGTGAGAGGTAAATTCGAGGGCCAAGTGAAGCGCGCCCTGGTGTGCACGGATTGTATTCACTCAGGCCGCGTGCAGAAAGTCGCCTAGCAAATCGCAGGTCTAGCGGTCAGTGCAACTCCTCCTTCGGAGACTGCTCGGACTCCACTTTGCTGCCGGTCCTGCCGCGAGCGCGTACCGCTTTGTAAACGCCCTTCACTTTAGAGATGTTCTGCAGCACCCGATCGAGGTGCGCCGAATCTTTAATCATCACCTCGAAAGTGTTGATCGCCCGCTGCCTCGAAAAGGTTCGCACCTGAGCGCGGGCGATATTGGCCTCCGCGCTGGTAATGGCTGCGCTGATGCCTGCCAATAGGCCGGGTTCATCGACGCAGCTAACTTCGATTTTCACTGGCCTGGGCAACTGCTCGGTTTCCTCCCAACCCACGTCAATTTTTCTGTGCGGATCGCTCTCCAGCACCGTCGGGCAACCGACCGTGTGGATGGTCACGCCGCGCCCGCGCGTGATAAAACCGACGATATGCTCGCCGGGAAGCGGGTGGCAACACAACGCGAAGCGCACCAAAACGTCGTCCACTCCCTTGACGCGAATGCCCAAGCCGCGCTTTTGCTTCGACACCAAACGAAATAACGACTCCAGGGCTCCGTCGGCCTTTTTCGACCCCGCATCCAACTTCTCCGGCGAGATCAACTTGGCAAGCACGTGCCGGGTGGTGATGCGGCCGTAGCCGATGGCCGCGAGCAGCGCTTCTTCGTCTTTCAAGCCCAATTCTTTGGTCAGCCAAGCGATCTTGCCGTCATTGCGCAGGCCGGCGTAATCGAGCCGGTGGCGATGCAGATCGCCGTCGAGAATCTCCTTGCCGAGCAGCACGCTACGCTCGCGCTGCTGCGCCTTTAACCAATTTCGAATCTTTGACTTGGCGCGCGGGGTTTTGACCCACTTGAGCCAATCGCGGGTCGGCACCTGCTGTTGGGTGGTGATGATTTCCACTGTATCGCCGCTGCGCAATATGTACTTGAGTGAGACCAGCTGGCCGTTCACACGCGCGCCGGAGCAGTGATGCCCCACTTCGGTATGAATCCGGTAGGCGAAATCGATGACCGTGGAGCCCTTCGGAAAATTCAGCAGATCGCCTTTGGGCGTAAACACGTACATCGAAGTGGAAAACAAATCTTCCTTCAAACTGTGCAGAAACTCTTGAGGATCTTGCAGATTCTCCTGCCATTCGAGCAACTGCCTTAGCCACGAGAACCTTTGAATGTCGCTGACCTGAAACTCTTCGCCTTCCTTGTAACGCCAGTGGGCGGCGATTCCCTCCTCAGCGATGCGGTGCATTTCGTGCGTGCGGATTTGGATCTCGATGCGCTCGCCGTAGGGACCGATGACACTCGTGTGCAAGGATTGGTACATGTTGAGCTTCGGCAACGCGATGTAGTCCTTGAAGCGGCCCGGCACCGGACGCCACTGCGAGTGGACCAGGCCCAGCGCCTCGTAGCACTCACGCTGGGTGTCCACCAGAATGCGAAAAGCGACCAGATCGTAGATCTGATCGTAAACCAGATTTTGGCTCTCCATTTTCTGATAGATGCTGTAAAAGTGCTTGGGCCGCCCGCTGACCTCGGCATCGATACCTTCACCTTCCAGCTTCTTCGTAATAATCGAATTCACTTCATCGATATATTTTTCGCGGTCGCTTTTCTTCTTCGCAACGTTGCGCTTCAGTTGGTAGTACACTTCCGGATGAAGATACTTGAGAGCCAAATCTTCGAGCTCGCTCTTGATCCAGGCAATCCCCAGCCGGTGTGACAAAGGCGCGTAAATATCCAGCGTTTCTTGTGCGGTAAGGATGCGCTTTTGCAAAGGCATGTGATCCAAGGTGCGCATATTGTGGACCCGGTCGGCGAGCTTGATCAAAATGACCCGCACGTCCTTACCCATGGCCAGCAACATTTTTCGGAAGTTTTCTGCCTGCTTCTCTTCGCGGCTACTAAAGTTGGCCCGGCCCAATTTCGTTACCCCGTCGACCAACGCGGCAATCTCGCGGCCAAACAGGCTTTTGACCTCATCGAGAGTTGTCAACGTGTCCTCGACGGTATCGTGCAAAAGCCCGCCGACGATGCTCGGCACATCAAGTTTGAGATCGGCGATGATATCGGCCACTGCCATCGGATGTATCAGGTAAGGCTCGCCGGAAAGACGCTTCTGGCCTTGGTGGACTTTGGCGGAGAAATCATAAGCCGTACGGATGAGGCCGACATCCGCCGCGGGATAATAGGCCTGAACTTTATCGACCAGCTCGTTGATTTTTATGTCTTTGCCCATCGCTTTACCGACTCGCTTTGCGGCGCAGCGCCTCGAGGCGCCACTCGGTGACTCGCGAGATTCGCGCCCGCTCGGTTTCCACTATCGAGCTCAAGGACTGGACCGCCTCTTTCACCTCACGGTTAACGACAAAATAATCATAATGGATTATCTCGCCGATTTCACCCTGAGCATTAGCCAGCCTGCGGCGGATGATCTCTTGACCGTCGGTGCCCCGGGTCGCTAGCCGGCGTTTGAGCTCGCGCAAGGAAGGCGGGAGTAGGAAAATGGACACCGCCTGAGGGCAGGCTTTCTTGATTTGACGGGAGCCTTGGACGTCGATGTCGAGAAGAATATCGCGTCCCGTGCGGACGCATCGCTCCAGTGGTTTTTTCGGCGTGCCGTAGAAGTAACCGTGCACCTTAGCCCATTCGGCAAATTCGCCCTGCCGCCGCAACTTTGCGAACTCGGCGTCACTTAGAAATCGATAGTCCCGGCCATGGACTTCGCCCGGACGCTTAGCCCGCGTGGTGCATGACACGGACAGTTCGATTTCGGGATAAATCTTGCGAAGCCCGTTGTAGAGAGTCGTCTTACCGGCGCCCGAGGGCGCCGATAGGATAAAAATGATTCCAAGCCGATTGGCCGGTGAAATCGCGCGGCGCTTCATTCGACGTTTTGTGCTTGTTCGCGAATTTTCTCGACTCGTTCCTTGCCTTGCAGGACGAGCTGCACGACGGGCAAATGAGGCACCTTCGAGCTGATCGTGTTGAGTTCGCGGTTAACTTCCTGAAGCATAAAATCGATCTTTTTCCCGACCGGCTCGCGTTCGCGAATCACCTTCGCTAAAGCCGCTACATGGGTTTTGAGGCGCACGATCTCCTCGTTTACGTCTCCTTTCAGAGTGACACTACTGACGTCGATGGACTCTTTGTCACTGCCTGAGCCGTTGGAACCGTCCGGCGCGGCGCTCTTTTGAACGCGCAGCGGATTTTCCGCCACCCGAACCTCCAAATCCCTTGCAACCTGAGTCAAGTGGCGGATCTGCGATTCCATATCGGCGCGCAACTGACCGCCTTCACGCTCGCGCGAGCGCTCGAGTTTGTTAAGCGCTGCGACCAGCGCCTTCATAACGGCTTGGCGTTCGCTCGCAGGGTCCGCTTCCGGCTCGCGCACATGAACGAGATCCGGGATATTGGATAGCAAAGAAACACCGACTTCCCCCGCCAAAGCATAGCGTTTTTTAATTTGCTTAACGCCGGCGATATACTGTCCCACCAAGCCTTCGTCCATGTCGAGCTTGCGCGCCGATATTTTTCCGGCGTAGCGGTTAACGAATACGTCAATGCGCCCGCGGGAAATTTTGCCGCGTAGAATCTTGCGAATTTCTTCTTCCAAAGCGAGATACTCCCGCGGCACGCGGAGTTGTAGATCCAAATGGCGGTGGTTCAAACTGCGAATCTGCACCGTCACTTTAGTGCCGCGAACGCTTTGCGATCCTTCGCCGTAGCCTGTCATACTCTTCATGTGGCGCCCTCGATGCTGCGTTTCAATTTCTCGATGGGTACGGCGACTGTTCCCACCTCATCGCCGACGAAACCGGCGGCGATGTTGGCGAGCACGGCCGCCGCCGCGAAGCCCGACCCCGTGGCGAGCGCTAAAGCACAGACCGCGACCACCGTATCGCCGGCGCCGGTCACTTCAAAAACATCGCGTGCTTCGGTGGGAAAATGCTTGACGGGCAGACCGGGCCGGAAAAGGCTCATGCCGTCGGCGCCGCGAGTTATGAGCACGGCTTGGGCCCGCCATTTGCGCACCAACTTTTTGCCCGCCGCCAGCAGTGATCGCTCATCGGAAATCTGAATCCCGGAGGCTTCGCTTGCTTCGATTTTGTTGGGGGTGATCAATGTCGGAAAGCGATAGCCCTCGTAGTTTTCTTTTTTTGGATCAACGATGCACAAAACCTTGCGCCGTCCTGCAGCGTCTGCCAACCATGCCAGCAGTTCACCATGGATGGTGCCCTTGCCGTAGTCGGATACGACAATGGCATTGAACCGCGCCTTGGCAGTGATGAAATCGCGCAATCTCCTCAACGTAGACTCTCGAATGGATTGATGGTTCTCGCGGTCCAGTCGAACGATCTGCTGGTGGTGTGGACTGGCAATGATGCGGCTTTTCTCAATAGTCTGAAAGCGCGCGTCGACGATGACGCCGGCGGTCGATGCGCCGATTTTCTTGAGCGCAGCAACAACTCGCTTCCCCGCTTCGTCCTTGCCGACGATACCGCAGGCGGTGACGCGTCCGCCTAGGCTGCAGATATTATGGATGACGTTCGCTGCGCCGCCCAGGCTCGATTTTTCGGAAACCACTCGCAGCACCGGGACGGGCGCCTCCGGGGAGAGCCTCTCGACGTTTCCCCAGATAAATCGGTCCAGCATGAGGTCCCCGATCACTAATAAATTAACATCGGAGAATTTTTCGAGAATCGCTTGAAGTTGAAGCATAAGTCGATCGCGCCAATTATGAAGACGCGGCGAGAAGCTCGTAATAGTACGACTCATTCTGCAACGCCATGTTTTTCAATGAAAAGTTTTGCCGCACACGCTCGCGGCCCTGGTTGCCCATCGACTCGGCAAGCGAACGCGAACGGGCGAGTTTAGCTATCGCCGAGGCCAAACCAGCAGGATCCCGAGGCGGAACCAACAGCCCGTTCATTCCATCGACCACCGATTCCGTCAAACCCCCGACTCGACTCGCGACGACCGCCTTGCCCGCCGCCATCGCTTCGAGCGCCGCGACGCCGAGCCCTTCATATAACGACGGCATCGCGAAGATGTCTATGCCGCCGAGAAACTGCGCCGTATCGGTCACAAAGCCCAAAAAATGAAACTCGTCGGCAAGGTCCAAACGCACCACTTCTTCCTCAAGCCGCGTGCGCAGCGGCCCATCCCCACCAATCATGTATTGAATTTTTAGGCCCTCCGCCTTCAAACGAGCCGCGGCCTCGATTAAATAGTGATGTCCCTTCCGCGCCTCAAGTCCCCCCAGACAACCGACCACCGTCGCGTTGTTGGAATGCCCTGCTTGCGGTCCGATGTTTTCAAAGATGCGCGGATCAATACCGCTGGAAATGATCCTTATTTTTTCTTCATGCACGCCTGCACCGAGCAAGACATTGCCAATGGCTTGAGAGATCGCCACTACCCCATCCACGCGTCGATTATACAATAAGTTTGTATACCAGCCGCGCGGCTCAGCATAATCCATTCGACGAGTCACTATATACTTGGGCCGGCGCTTGCCGCGAGGCAGCCACAGCGCGAGCGTATGGGCCCGCTTGGTATGAAAATGCACGATATCATAGCTGACCGCGCGAATAAGCCGGCGCAACCGCGCAACGCAGCGCACATCGAGATCATTGCGCATGACGATCGGGCTCGTCTTTATGTTGAGACTATGGCAGCGCGCAAAGAGTAACCCGCTTGGATGGGCTAAAACGTGGCTGTGATGTCCCTTGGCCACGAGATGGGTGAGGAGTCCGAGAACCTGTGCTTCCCCACCACCCCAATTGCTCTCAGGATCGATGTGCAGAATTTTCAGTAGGCGGTGATCAGTCCTTCCGCCCAAGTTTTTTCTTCTCCTCCAATTCGAGTTCCCAGAGTTTAGCATACTTGAGAAATACATAAACTGCGGCAGTGATCGCGACATAAAAACCAGCGAACCCGTCCAAGAACCCTCGTTTCAAGAAATAGGAACGACAAAAACGCACAACCGGCCGTAACAGCGCATCGCTCAGGCGCCAACGGCCGCCTTCTTTTCGCAATTCCTTCGACGAGATCGAGGTAAAACGATTGATCCGCTGCACATGATCATCGATGTTTCGATACGAGTAGTGGTGCAAAGGATGACACAGCCGGCGCACCGGGCCGTTGACGAGAATCCTTTCGTGCGGATCCGACCCGCTCCACGACGCCCGATCACGGCGAAACAACCGCACATCGTAGTCAGGATACCAGCCGCCGCGACGCCACCAGCGATCCAGATAGTAAACTAAACGGGGCACGGCGTATCCAGAATACTGGCTGTCTTCCGTCGCCAGAGCATTCAGGACTTCTTCTTTAAGCTCGGTCGTCACACGCTCATCCGAATCAATGAGCAACACCCAGTCCTTACTCGCTTGAGAATGGGCGTAAGCTTTCTGGTCGCGATAGCCCACCCACTGACGTTGTATGAAGCGATCGGTGTAACGGCGGCAGATCTCAGGAGTACGATCCGTGCTATACGAATCGACGACAATGATCTCATCGCACCAACGGACGCTTTCCAGACAATCCTGTATGCGATCCTCCTCGTTAAAGCACACGACGATTGCGGACACGGTGGCCGGCGATTTCAGTTTGCCCTCTGCGGCGCTCATTGGCCCAAAGATAGGGGCTGACCGAAGAAAAATCAAACTTGTGCTTCGACGCAAAAATCTCGAGTAAGAGTCTCCGTCTGGCCCGATCTTCGCGAACAATTTAGCTGCCGGGTGCCATGACAGACATTAACCGTTTACCCCAGCGATAACGCCCAGCGCATTTGATAGAGACGATACTTCACATTAACCGGACAAAGGGCCACGGCTTGGAGCAAAGCTTGACGGGCATCGGCATGCTGGCGCCTCTGCCATCGACCTTTTGCTAGCCGATAATACCTGTAGGCTAGCCGCCGAGCGATTTGTTGCCGGCTGATCATGTTATTGGCTTGCGGATAATCGTGCAGCAGCTTTTCGATAACTCGAATATTCTCAGTAAGACGCAGCTCCTCATTCCGGCCGATGTTGCCATCATGCTTGCGATAGGAAAAGACCACTTCGTCGATATAAGCAATGGGAAAATTCATCAGCAAGCGAAAGGAAAGATCGAGATCCATGCAGATGCGCAACGATTCGTCGTGGCCACCGACTGCTTCGTAGGCCGCCTTGGAAATGAGCGCGGCCTGCAAGCGCACGATGCTCTTGTCGAAAATATCGTGGAGCTCCACGGCGCGCTGGGCCAACAATCGCGATTTTACCTCTGGAATGATTGTCTTTCTCTTGTGTTCAGCGCCGCCCAAGTAAGCGCCATTGGCGAAAATCATGCCGACAGTCGGATGAGCGGCTGCGAAAGCATGCAAGACGCTCAGATGATTCGGTGCGCCGAGGTCGTCTGAATCTTGGATAGAAATCCAGTCGCCCCTCGCCTGACGAACGCCTCGATTGCGCGCCGCCGAGGGACCGCGATTGTTCTGACAAACGTACTGGACGTGAGTTCCGTAACGCCGCACAACCTCGCGCGTGTTATCGGTAGACCCGTCGTCGACCAGGATGATCTCGAAGTTTCTAAAAGATTGGCCTAGAACACTATCCAGAGTTTCGGCGATGAGGTGAGCTCGATTGTAAGTGGCGATGACGACCGACACTGCAGGCGGGTTAGCCATTTTGCATTCGCTCGATCGGTTTATGAGCGGCCGTTTGGCAAAGAACCAACAATTGGCGATATTGGGCCTGGATCGAGGGAAAGTTTTTGTCGAGATTGAAATCGATCTTCTCTTTTTGTGAGCGGTTGACCTTTTCTTCGTTCATTCCACTCTCGTGATACCAGGGATTATAGGCGGGGCCTTCGAGCATTCGATCTTGGTACTCTACGCCGAGAAATGCCGCGATCCGCTCCATGTTTTCCTGCGGGCGCATGACCAAATCTTCGAACGACACCACAAGCACCAGTTCAGGAAATCGCGTCTTGAGCTCATGGATGATCTCAATCGCCCGGCACCATCGATAGGAGGCTCCGCGAAAACTTTTCTTGCCGCGCCGCATACCGGAAGAGATCGCATCATTGCCCTCTCGAATGATGCCAATCACTTTGATGTGCGGTAGGGTCAAATATTCCTCGATGCAAAATTGCGAACTTTGATACTCTTTAGCCAGTCCCATCTTCTTCCATAAGCGAACATACAGCCTGCCGCGCTTTTTGATTTCGATTTGATTTGGAATACATCGCTTATTGCCGACGATCGCCTTGCCGAGCAGCCGCCGCATGGACCAGCCTTTGTCCTCGTTGAGAACGCCGATTTCACTATGCCGACTGATCATGGTCGCGAGCAAAGTTGTACCGGTGCGCGGAGCTCCGATTATCAGTAGATGATGTCGTTCCACCAATGGTT
>Ga0209486_10000855_pt1 | contig 13417 bp, 11 predicted proteins | sample NCCompost_FD_187518 | JGI IMG/M metagenome (GOLD analysis project Ga0209486, IMG submission 187518) | Agricultural soil microbial communities from Utah to study Nitrogen management - NC Compost (SPAdes) (version 2) | ecosystem: Environmental > Terrestrial > Soil > Agricultural land | place...
TTGGCCAAACCAAAAGAGGAACCGCATGGCGCGCACGCTCCGGGTCTGGCCTGCATTAGCCGTCGCCATGGCGGCGGCCGCCGCCTGCCGCTCGGAGCCGGCCCGGATCACAGCGGGCGCGTCGGACACAATACTCATCAACAATCGGAATCCGATCCGGATCCCGCTGCGCGTACTTGATGCCAAAGGACAGCCGCTCGCCGACGACGGCGTGCGCTTCGAGCGAATCGGCGGCGACGACCTGCCGGTAACAGCCGAGGGCGCGGTGAGCTGCCTTCGCGCCGGCGATCTCTCGGTCCGCGCTTCTCTCGGAGCCCTGGCCGCCGACCTCCGGATCCAGTGCCGACCGGTCCAGACCGTGGGCGTCGAGGGTCCGGTGAATCTGGTTCTGGGTGATTCGGCCAGGGAGCTTCCCATCGTGGCGCTGGGTCCGGACGGTCTTCCGGTCCGCCACGTAAACGTGACGGTCGTAGTCAGGGACACCTCGGTCGCCAGGATGGAAGGGTCCCGGCTCCGGACGCTGAATTCTGGCGCAACCATGGTGGACGTGGTGGCCGGGGATGCCGACGGTAGTGCGAGTGTGAAAGTTTACGACCCGGTGACCACGCTGGAGGGACTCCGGAAGGATCAGGAGCATGTGTCGGTGCGGGTGCGTCTGCCCGGGAGGTGGAAGCGCAGTTGGCCTGTTCCGCCAGGCGATTACATGCTGTGGATTCTGCCCTACGAGTACGAGGGGCGTGGATTGCAGGTACGGATGGAAGGGGCGGTGTGCGTGCCCCAGGATCCCAAGCCGCGGTCGGGCGGGTTTGCCAACCCGCCGAAGGCAGTGTGTCGGGCAAAGGCCGGTGCTTCGATTGTCGTATTCCACCCCTCGACTTCGCGACCGGCGCCGGCGATCGACGGCACCCTGCTGCTGCGGCAGCTCTACCCTCCCACGGCCCCCTGACCGGTATGTTTAGCCGGACAGGAGGGAGGTCCGCATGAGGCGCATATGCCGCATTCACCTGATCATCGCCTGTCTTTCGCTCTGTGCCGCGCTGGCTCAGGCGCAGGGACCATCACCTGACGCCCGGCTGGCCGCGCTGTACACCGAGGAATGGACCTGGCGGCTCCGTGAGCTGGCCCGGACCGACCAGCCGGGCGAAGCGGCCGCCACCGATCACTTTCCCCGGGTGGACGCGGCATCGCAGCAGTCCCGGCTGGCCTACTGGACCCGGGCGCTCGCCACCCTCGACAGCATCCCGTTCGACTCGCTGTCGGCCGAGAGCAAGATCAACGCGCAGGTCTTTCGGGCGACGGTGACCGCGCTCGCCGCCGACGTCAGGTACCGCACCTACGAGGCGCCCTTCAACAGCGACACCTTCTTCTGGACCGAGTTCACCCCCCGCCAGGGCTTTTCCACGGCCGACGCCTACCGGAACTACCTCGGTCGCCTGCGCGATGTACCCCGATACTTCGACGAGCAGATGGCCAACATGCGCGCGGGGCTCGCGCGGGGCTACACCGTCCCCCGGGTCTCGACCGTGGGCCGGGACAAGACGATTGAGCCCTACGTCCAGGCCGACACCACCAACCCGCATTATGCGGCGTTCAGCCGGATGCCGGCGAGCATTCCCGCCGCCGATCAGGCCGCGATGCGCGCCGAGGCACAGACGGTGATCCGCGAGGTGGTGGCGCCGGCCTACGGCCGCTTGCTGACGTTCATGCGCAGCGAGTATCTGCCCAGGACCCGGACCACGCTGGCGGCGGCGGACCTGCCCGACGGCAACGCCTTCTACCAGGCCATGATCGAGAAGTTCACCACCTTGAAGCTCACTGCTCGGCAGATCCACGACATCGGCCTCGAGGAGGTGGCGCGGATCGAGGCCGAGATGGAGGCGACCAAGGAGCGGGCGGGGTTCAAGGGAAGCATGGCGGAGTTCTTCCGGTTTCTCCGGACCGACCCCCAGTTCTACGCCAGGACGCCACGGGAGCTGCTGTCCTACTCGGCCTACATCTCCAAGAAGGCCGACGGGAAACTCAGCCAGACGATCGGCTTTCTGCCCCGCTACCGGCACGGGATCCTGCCGGTGCCGGACAACCTGGCCCCCATATATACCGGGGGCCGCGGCGGGCTCGAGTCGTGTCTCATGAACACCTACAACCTCCCTGCCCGGCCGCTGTACACCATCCCGCCGCTGACGCTGCATGAATGCACCCCGGGCCACAGCTTCCAGGCCGCGCTGGCCCTGGAAGGCCCGGAGCGGCCGCCGTTCCGAAGAGGAGCGTCCTTCTCCGGCTACACCGAGGGATGGGGTCTCTATACCGAGTGGCTCGGCACCGTGATGGGGATCTACGAGACCCCGTACGAGGACTTCGGGCGGCTGACCTACGAGATGTGGCGGGCCTGCCGGCTGGTGATCGACACCGGCATTCATCAGTTCGGCTGGACGCGGGAGCGGGCGATGGAGTACCTGCGGGCGCGCGCCCCGCTGTCGGAGCACGAGATCACCACCGAGGTGGAGCGCTACATCGCCTGGCCGGCCCAGGCGCTGGCCTACAAGCTGGGCGAGATCCAGATCCGCCGGCACCGGCGGGAAGCGGAATCGGCGCTGGGTACCAAGTTCGACCAGCGCACATTCCACGACGCGATTCTGGCGCTCGGCGCGGTGCCGCTTCCGGTGCTGGAGCAGCGCATGAAGCAGTTCATCGCTGACGCATTGTCACCCTGAGCGCAGCGAAGGGGCCGATCTCCGAGTTGAGATCGGCCCCTTCGGCACTGCGTGCCTCAGGGCGACATTGCTTCTGACTAGCTGCTGGTAGCTCCCGCTCGCTCGTCGGAGGTGTACCGGCCGGGATCGGCGTCGAACGTCTTCTGGCAGTCCTCATTACAGAAATAGTAGGTCTTGCCCATATACGTCGAGCGGGCCGGAGCGTTCTGGTCGTCGACCATCATGCCGCAGACTGGATCCTTGACTTGCATGATTCTCCTCCATGAGGTGTGACTCCCACACATGGCAGGACGAGATTCCGGAATCAGCCCACACACCTATGGTCAGCTATTGCTCGACGGCTGCCCGGCGCGCCGTCTTGATCGCCGCCATTGCCCGGAGCTCCGGAAAGCGGCGCCGGCTCCGGGTGCCGTCGGCGTAGTAACTGACCCGGTCGTAGTAGTTGCTGTGGACGACCAGGTCGAGGTGGGAGAGGACTGGAATGCTGAGCTCGACACCGACCAGGCTCATCAGATGGTTGGCGTCGGCGCCGTCGATGGTGTGAATCCAGGCTGGCTGATAGCGCACGGTCAGGTAGGGCACGCCGCCGTGCTCGATCCCGGCGCTGAAGGTGCCGCCGGCTCCGGGCCCGAAGTCGTACTCGCGCATGCCGGTGCCGGCGCCCGGGGCATTGATGCCGGCGAGCACGATGGCGTCTCCCATCGCCCGGGTCCGCAGCCAGAACTTTCCGCCCAGTCGCACCCGCGAGCTCAGGCCGAGCTGAAGGGTCTGGGCCCCGAACTGAAGCGCCCCGTTGTTCAGGTACTCGAAGCGCTGGCCGAACTCGAGCTGATGGCGATGCCCCTCGTTGCGGCCGATATCTGCCCCCGCGATGCGCCCCTCGCCCATCAGCTGGGTCAGCCCGCCGTGACGCGGCGCGAACAGAACCCGCGCGGTGAAGGCCGAGAACGGCGCCCGCAGGGTGTCGATGAAGGCGTCGCCGTACTTGAGGTCGGCGAAGAAGATCGAGGAGAGTTCGGCCTCCCGGAGGCTGGTGAGCAGCGAGCCCGGCGCGCGCACGATCCCCACGCCGCCGCCGGTGCGGAGCAGCGTCGCCAGCGGGTTATGCTCGATGGGGTTGGGGCCCCGCCGGCTCCATTCGCCTCGCACTCCCCGGTTCACGGTGCCGACCGGGTCAAAGGGGAGCGCGGCGAGCTCGCGCAGGAATCGTCCGCCCCCGCCGATCTCGTTGTTGCGGATGGTGGCGGCGATGCGGTGGAACATCTCGCCCAGGGCGATACCGCCCAGCCCGGTATCCACCAGGTCGTTGATGGAGGGCTGGGTCGTCTCGCCGAAGTACTCCCACAGGACCGAATTGAAAAAGGTGAACGGGGTGCTGCCCCAGAAGCCGAGCCCGTTGCTCCTCCCCCACGCGAAATGGATGGACCCGGCGTAGGGATGCCCCAGCATGTTGACGACGAAGTTGTCCTGATCCCAGCCCCAGGTCCCCCGGAGGTTGCGCCGCCAGCTTTCGCTGCTGACGTAGGACGTGGTGTCCTTGAGGACCCACGCATTGAAGCGGTTGTTGAGGGCCTGGCCCAGGGGTCCCTCGACGATCGCAAAGAACACGTTGGGCCGGTTACAGAAGCCGCAGCGGAGCGAGTCCGCCACGGCCGGTGGCGGCGGGGGCGGAGCAACCACCGTGGTATCCTGACCGAGGATAACCCGGAGAGGAGCGAACACGAGTCCGACCGTCCACGTCCGCATAACCCGTCGCATGCCCGGGAGACGGCCAGCCTGCAAGGGCGAGACACAGGCTGTGGGTTGCGAGTCAGCTACAGCACGGCCGTCTGACGCTACCGGTCGTCGATGTGCTCCACTCGCGCCAGCAGCAGCGCCCGCTCCTGCGCGTTGTGGGTGAGCTTCGCCGCCCGGGCGATTTCCCTTCGCGCCTGGTCTGTCCTTCCCAGTTTGGCGAGCAGGTCGCCCCGTACCGCGTACAGCAGGTGGTAGGACGCGAGCGCCGGATGACGGCGGATGGCGTCGAGGATTTCGAGGCCGGCCGCCGGGCCGAACGCCTGCGCGTGCGCCACCGCGCGGTTGAGCTCGATCACCGGCGACGGGGTGAGCTGGCCCAGCGCGTCGTACAGCGCCGCGATCCTGCTCCAGTCGGTGTCCTCGGGCGCCCTGGCGCGCGCGTGGCACGCCGCGATCGCCGCCTGGAGCGCGTACGGCCCCAATGACCCGCCCAGCCGCTCCGCCCGCGCGAGCGCCGCGAGACCTCGGCGGATCAGCACCCGGTCCCACCGCGACCGGTCCTGGTCGTTGAGCAGGATCGGGGTGCCGTCCTTCGCGATTCGCGCCTTGAGCCGCGACGATTGGAGCTCCATGAGCGCCACCAGGCCGTGCACTTCCGCCTCGTCTGGTCTGAGCCCGGCGAGGATGCGGCCGAGGCGCAGCGCGTCGTCGCAGAGGGTGGGACGCACCCAGTCGTCACCCGTCGTGGCCGAATAGCCCTCGTTGAACACGAGGTAGATCACCTCGAGCACCGAGGCGAGCCGCCGCGCCAGCTCGTCGGGCCGCGGGGTTTCGAACGGCACTCGCGCTTCGGCAAGGGTGCGCTTGGCGCGCACGATGCGCTGCTGGATCGTCGGCACCGGAGCCAGGAATCCCCGCGCGATTTCTTCGGTGGTGAGCCCGCCCACCAGCCGCAGGGTGAGCGCGATGCGCGCGTCGGTCGAGAGCACCGGGTGGCAGGCGATGAACATCAGCCGGAGCAGGTCGTCGCCGATGGGATCGTCGAGGGCCGTGTCGAAGTCGGGCGCCACGGCCTGGGCCTGCTCCAGCTCATAGCCGAGCATGCCGTACTTCCGCTCGGCCGTCCTGCCCCGGCGCAGCTCGTCGATGGCACGGCGCTTGGCGGTCTGCATCAGCCAGGCGCCGGGATTGTCGGGAATACCGGACGCCGGCCAGGTCGTGAGCGCCGCCACCAGCGCGTCCTGGGCCAGGTCTTCGGCCAGCCCGACATCCTTCACCATCCGTACCAGCCCGCCGATGAGCCTGGCGGATTCGATCCGCCAGACTCCATCGATCGACCGGCGGACAGCGTCTTCGTTCACCCGTGCGCCTGCTGGACCTCGGCCGCCTCGAACACCTGGCGGACGTCGACCCAGCCTTCCCACTCGGGCCAGTACTTCTGGTGCATCTCCATCAGCCAGCGTCCAGCCTCGACCGCGGCCTCTCTGGTGGGATGCTCCATGATCGCGTAGCCGCCGACCAGCTCCTTGGCCTCCGCGAACGGGCCATCCTTTACCGTGAGCCTGCCGCCTTTGAGCGTCGCCCGGGCGCCCTGCTCCGGGGGCGCCAGGCCACCGGTCGAAATCATGCCGCCATCGGACACCGCCTGCTTGCGGGCTTCCTCCATCGCATCGATCAGCGCCTGCGGCGGCTGCCCGCCCTTGGTCTCGGTCACCAGGAACATGTATCGCATGGCTTGTCTCCTCACGACTTCTTGATCGCGTCTTGGAGCTGCCGGTGATGCTCGATCGCCGGGCCCTGGGTAAACTCCTCCAGCTCGAACAGCTGCCGGATCTCGACCTCGCCCTCCTTGAACGGCACCCGTTTGGCCCATTCGATGCACTCCTGCTTGGTCTTGAACTGCACCAGCCAGTACCCGGCGATGAGCTCCTTGGTCTCGGCGAACGGCCCGTCGATCACCCGGGGCGTGCCGGTGTCGAAGTTGACCCGGATGCCTTCCCGCGAGGGATGCAGTCCCGCGCCGTCGAGCATCGCGCCCGCCTTGACCAGCTGTTCGTTGTATTTCGCCATCTCCGCCAGCTCCTGCTCGGTCGGCATGACGCCGGCCTCCGACTGCTTGCTTGCCTTCACGATCATCAAAAACCGCATGGTCGCCTCGCTTCCTTTTTCCCTGGTTGTAAGCCCGGCATCTCCGCGCTCTACCCAGACGACGAATGGGGCCGGTCCGCATCGACAGTGCGTCGCAACCTATTGACACGCAGGGCGTTACGCGAGGTTCGTCGGGAGAATACCGAAAGGGCGGATTCCATGGCGTCCCTCCGATCGGGGAGACGGGTAACGATCGGCTTCACGGTCCGCTTGATCCGGCCGGGAATCTGGGATATCCTATAATCCCAGCGAATAATAGGCTAGGCCGCGATGTCGCACCGGGAATTCAAGGACGCCCTCTACGCACAGTTTGCCCGTATCGGGCACGCCCTGGGGAGCCCGAAGCGGATCGAGCTCCTCGATCTTCTCGCCCAGGGTGAGAAGACCGTCGAGCAGCTGGCCGAGCAATCGGCGACACCCTTGAAGAACGCGAGTGCGCATTTGCGGACCCTGCGTCACGCCCGCCTGGTTGAGACCCGCCGTCAGGGGACCTTCATCCACTACCGCCTCGCGGACGGCAGCGTCGGTCCCCTGGTCCGAAACCTCCAGGAGATCGGCCGCACCTGCCTCGCCGAGGTGCGGCATATAGCCCAGCTCTACCTGGACGGCCGCGACGCGCTCGAGCCGGTCACCTTTGCCGAGCTTCGCAGACTGATGCGGGAGGATGGAGTGACGGTGATCGACGTCAGACCCCGGGACGAGTATGAGGCCGGCCACATCCCCGGCGCAATTTCGATTCCCGTCCCTGAGCTCAAGCGCCGGATGGAGGAGCTGCCCAGGGCGAAGGAAGTCATCGCCTACTGCCGGGGCCCATATTGCGTTTACTCTCTCGAAGCAGTCACCCTGCTCCGCAAGCGAGGCTATCGCGCACGGCGCGCCGGGGAGGGACTGCCCGATTGGCGCGCCCGGAGGCTGCCCGTCGAGGTGGCCGGATGATCCTGCGCCAGTTTCTCCACGCGCAACCCGCCATCGCAGCCTCATACCTCTTCGGATGTGGCGGGCGCCAGGCCGGGGCCGTAGTCGACCCGGTCGAGACGCCGGACCTCTATCTCGATGCCGCGTCCCATCACTTTCGCGCCGTCGAGGAGGGCGACCAGCTCGAGGTGGGGAATGTCTTGGTCGACATCTGGCACCTTCCGGGGCACACGCCAGAGCATCTCGGCCTCCTCGTCACCGATCGTACTCGCGCGGCGGAACCCTGGTTTGTATTCACCGGCCACACCCTGATGGTGGGAGATATGGGGCGCACCGAGCTGGCGTCGACCGCCGTCGACGGAGCGCAAGCCTTGTTCCAAAGCGCCCGGCGCCTGGCCGCACTACCGGACCACCTCGAGATATTGCCGGGGGCCTTCTCAGGTTCGGTCTGCGGTCGGGGCCGGAGCGGTAAGCCATCCTCCACCATCGGCTTCGAGCGACGGTTCAACCGGGCCTTTTGCGTGGATGACCGTGACGCCTTCGTGGACCTCATGCTGCAGGGTGTCCCACCGCGTCCTCCGGAAGCCGAGAGAACGCGCCTGATGAATCTGGGGCGGGACGGAGGGTGAGCAGCGCCCCGAGCCTGTCAACAAATCGGCGCGCATTGGAGCCCACGCTCGGACTTCGGGCAAACTGGACCCAGTTCTGGCTGCTGGTGCTCGTCAACGCTTTCGTCGGAGCGATGGTCGGTCTGGAGCGCACCGTGCTTCCGCTTCTGGCCGAACAGGAATTCGGCCTCGCGTCGCGAAGTGCGGCGCTCTCATTCATCGTTGCCTTCGGGCTCGCCAAGGCGGTTTCGAACTTGCTCGCCGGCCGACTCGGCGATCGTTTCGGGCGGAAGCGCATTCTGGTAACGGGGTGGCTGATCGGCGTTCCCGTCCCGTTGCTCGTCATCTGGGCGCCGACCTGGTCATGGATCGTTGCGGCAAACCTACTCCTCGGCATCAATCAGGGCCTGACCTGGTCCACGACGGTCCTGATGAAAATCGACCTCGTTGGCCCCCAGCGTCGCGGATTCGCGATGGGACTGAACGAATTCGCAGGATATCTTGCCCTCGCGTTTTCGGCACTCGCCACCGGCGAAATTGCGAGCCGTTTCGGGCTCCGCCCGGAGCCCTTCTACCTTGGCATCGGGTTCGTGGCGCTCGGTCTGGCGGTGTCCCAACTCCTGATTCGTGACACCATCGGGCACGTACGCCACGAGGCGACCCTGCAGCCCCCGGGAGACCCACGTCCCAGTGAGGTGACTTTTCGGCAGCTCGTGGCGCGGGTGAGCTGGTCGAACCCCGCGCTCGCCAGCGCAAGTCAGGTCGGGCTGGTCAACAACCTGAACGACGGAGTGGCCTGGGGGCTGTTCCCGCTCTTTTTTGCGGCGGCCGGCCTGTCGGTTGGCCAGATCGGTGTGTTGGCCTTCATCTATCCGGCCGCCTGGGGGATCACCCAGATCTGGACCGGTGCGCTGAGCGATCGGGTGGGGCGCAAGCGACTGATCGTGGGCGGTATGGTGGTCCAGGGTGCCGCTCTCACCGCCATGATTGCGGTCGAGGGATTCGCCATGTGGCTCGTCACCGGGGCAGTTCTGGGCGTCGGTACGGCGATGGTCTACCCGACGCTCCTCGCTGCCATCGGTGACGTGGCCCATCCATCCTGGAGGGGCTCGGCCCTGGGTATTTACCGGTTCTGGCGGGATTCCGGCTATGTTGCCGGCGCTCTGGTCGCGGGGCTTCTTGCGGATGGCTTCGGCATGCGCGCCGCAATTGGAGCGGTCGGGGCGCTGACCCTCGCGTCAGGCGCTCTGGCTGGGGTGAGGATGCCGGAGACGATCTCCCACTCGGGGTCGAGTTGAGCTTCGCGGCGCTGCTGGCTCTTCGAGTCGTCGCCCAGCTGGCGGCGCCGGACTCCCTGCATTTCGTGGCCCTGTCCGCGGGGGGAACCCATACCTGTGCTCTGACGACCGGGGGCACCCTCTACTGCTGGGGTGGCAATCGCTGGGGCCAGCTGGGCAATGGGGAATCCGAAGCGTGCCGACCGGCGCCCCTTTCGAGGGAATCGAGGCGTATGACACGGCCGGGGGGCTACGCGTGCGCGCACCGCAGCGCGTGGCTGTCCCCGCACGGGTCACCGCCGTCAGTGCGGGAAACCAGCATTCGTGCGCCCTGACCAGGGAAGGAGAGATGTACTGCTGGGGGGCCCAGTTAGGCCGTTGGGCGAGCCCTCTCCCTCCACCGTAGGTTCGAGCAGGCTCTGAGCCTGCCGGTTACCTGCGCGCCTGGTCAGCCTTTACAGCAGCCCGGCCTGTAGCCGCGTATCTTCTGCTTCGTGAGTGACACCCAGCTCCCGCCGGAGTTACTCCTCCTCCAGACGGCCCTCGCCGATCGCTACTCGATCGAGCGTGCGCTCGGTGCCGGCGGCATGGCCACGGTTTACCTGGCCCACGACCAACGGCACGATCGCCAGGTCGCCGTCAAGGTGCTTCGCCCCGAGCTCGCCGCGATCATCGGCGCCCAGCGGTTCCTCCAGGAGATCAAGACCACCGCCAACCTGCAGCATCCCCACATCCTCGGGCTGATCGACTCGGGCGCGGCCAACGGTCTCCTCTGGTACGTCATGCCGTTCGTCCGCGGGGAGTCGCTCGGCGACCGGATCCGCGCAGACAAGCAGCTCCCGATCGCGGAGGCGGTGCGGCTCGCCAGCGAGGTCGCGAGTGCCCTCGATTACGCCCACCGCCAGGGAGTGATCCACCGGGACATCAAGCCCGAAAACATCCTCCTGCACGACGGCCATGCCCTGGTCGCCGACTTCGGCATCGCGCTCGCGGCGAGCAAAGCCGGTGGCACCCGGATGACCGAGACGGGGATGTCGATCGGCACGCCCCAGTACATGAGTCCCGAACAGGCGATGGGGGAGCGCGAGATCACCGCCCGCAGCGACGTGTACTCGCTTGGCTCTGTGACGTATGAAATGCTGGTCGGAGCACCACCCTTCACCGGACCCACCGCCCAGTCCATCGTGGCCAAGGTGCTGACCGGCGAGCCGGAGCCTCCGAGCGCCAGTCGGAAGACAATTCCCGCCAACGTCGAAGCCGCCGTCCTCCAGGCGCTGGAGAAACTCCCGGCGGATCGTTTCGCCAGCGCGGCAGAATTCGCGGCAGCACTCGGCAATCCCGGGTTCACGTCGGCCCCTGGCTCCACCGGCCTGCGCCGACCAGTCCCGGTACCGGTGGGTGGGAAGGCCTGGCTCCCATGGGCCCTCTTCCTCGCCGCCGTCGGGTTCATCGGGTTCAACACCCTGCGGCCGAGGCCGGCATCCCCGGGAGCGCCCGTACAGCGCTTCGACATCCTGCTGCCGGACGATGCGGCCTACGCCGGCACCATCCTGTCGGTGATGGCGCTGTCGCCCGATGGGACGCTGCTCGCGTACAACGGCGAGGACTCCACCGGCCACCGGCGCCTCTACCTGCGTTCCCTGGACCGCGCCGAGCCGGTGCCCGTCGCCGGAAGCGACAACGGACAGTATCCGTTCTTTTCCCCCGATGGGCGCTGGATCGGCTTCCGAGCCGGCACCCGGATCGTGCGAACGCCCGTCACGGGCGGATCGCCGGAGACGATCTGCGAGAGCAAAGGGGCGGCGATCGCCACCTGGATGGAAAGCAACGCTATCGTGATTGCCGATTCGTTAGGCCTGCGGGAGTGCGCGCCGGGCGGTCAGGTGACGACGCTCCTCGCCAGCGGCCAAGCCGAAGCCTTCAATTTCCCGCATGCCCTGCCCGGCGACCGCGGCATCCTATTCACCGTCCAGCGCGACTCGGCGAGCGAGCTCGCGGTGCTCGATGTGCGAGGCAAGACGATGACCCCGTTGCACATCGCAGGAAGCGATCCTCGCTACGTCGACACCGGTCACCTGGTGTATGCCGGTCCGGACGGCCTGGTGCGCGCCGTGCCGTTCGACCTCCAGCGGCGGGCGCCTTCGGGAGAGCCCAGCATCATTCCGGAGCCGGTGCGGGTCGACTTTGGCGTGGCGCAAATGGCGGTTTCCCGCAACGGCATCATCGTGCGCGCTCCTTCCTCGACAGCACCGCGCACGCTCGAGCTGGTGGACCGGAGCGGCCGGGCGGAACGGTACCATCCCAGGATCGGGACCTATGAAGACCCTCGCTTCTCGCCCGATGGACGGCAGGTCGCTCTTGTGCTGGATGGGAGTATCTGGTTGCTCGACCGAGCACAGGGTGTGCTGGCGCGCCTGTCGCCGGACAGTGGAGCGAGTCGGCCGGCGTGGAGCCCCGACGGCAAACGGGTGGGTTATGTGCGTGTGAGGGGCAGGACGACCGACGTGCGAGTGGCGAGGGCGGAGGGCGGCGGGACAGCGGTGTCGTTACCGGGCGCGCGCCAGCTCGAGCCCTGGGAGGTTGTCTTCACCCCCGACGGCCAGTCGGCCCTGCTCCGCACGGTAGCGCCATCCGGAAGCCGGGATATCTGGCTGGTCAGCCTCGACTCCACCCGCTCGCCGGTGCCGTTGCTGCAAAACCCGGCCAACGAGGTTGCACCCGCCTTGTCGCCGGATGGCCGTTGGCTCGCCTACGTGTCGACCGAGTCCGGGCGCGCGGAAGTCTACGTCCAGTCATTCCCCGCAATGGGAGCCCGGGTTCCGATCTCGCTGGACGGCGGCACCGAGCCGGTCTGGTCACCGCGAGGCAATGAGTTGTTCTACCGGAGCGGGGCGGCGCTGCTCGCCGCAACGGTGCGCCCGGGGCCGGTGTTCGGAGTGCTTCGGCGAACCCTGCTCTTCTCCGATCGGAACTACCTCGCCGACCTGACCCATCAGGTGTACGACGTGGCACCGGACGGCAGGCATTTCCTGATGGTGCGCAACCTCGGCGGCACCAGCCATCTGACTGTCACCTTGAATCAGTTCCGCAATCTGCCTTGACCTGGAGAGTGATCGGCGACCTCGGCAAGATCGGGAGCGCGATTCGGGCACTCAACCTCGGCGAGGTCAAGGTGACCCCTGCCGACGCGCGAAGCCTGCCAAGGTAGCGATTAACAATTTCGCATCGTCTCCAGTCGGCGCCGTATCGACTCGATTTGCCGAAAGTGATTGATATCGTGTCCGGCAAAGTACCTGGCGATGTCCCGCAATGACTCGATGCCACGCTCGGCGTGAACGCCGGACAGGTCCCATTCCTGGGCGGTGAGCGATTGCAGGAGTTTCAGGTTTGCGAACCTCAAGGTGCGGTAGAGCGCCAGCGAGTCGCTAATGTCAAGCGTACCGTACCGTCCCGTGCGTGCCCACACATCCTGATCGAACGCCTGAATGGCCGTGCCCGGCACCGAAAGAATCAGGCGAATGCGATACGCGCCGACGAGCTCGTCATCAGCGAGGTGCGCGACAATTTCTCGAATAGACCATTTCCCCGGAACCGGTCGCTGGTCGAGCTGTTCGGCTGAGAGACCCTCGACGAGCGCGGCAAGGACATCCGGGGCTTTGGCTTGGAGCACAAGGGGGTCGGCCCCAGCCTGGTAGCCAAGGATCCTACCCTTGTATTCATCGACCGTTTCGCTGGAAGCGTCAACGGTCCGCTCCATTGAAATGAGCGCGAGGGTCAGATCCCCGATTCGCGCCTCGTCATGATCGCAAGCCCGAAAACCACGCTTCACCCAGAAGGAGAGCCCCGCCGGGTTTCCCTCCGCCACCTGAAGCTCTATTCGCGGCGTGGGGGGGAAGGCCGCGAGTGCGCGGTCGAGGAGCTGCGAACCGATGCCCAGGCCCTGGTGCTCGGGAAGAACATAGAGGCGAAGCACGGAGACGGTTGCCCCATCGTCTGACAGCCTGACGGTCGCGACGCCCAC
>Ga0209486_10000858_pt1 | contig 13391 bp, 11 predicted proteins | sample NCCompost_FD_187518 | JGI IMG/M metagenome (GOLD analysis project Ga0209486, IMG submission 187518) | Agricultural soil microbial communities from Utah to study Nitrogen management - NC Compost (SPAdes) (version 2) | ecosystem: Environmental > Terrestrial > Soil > Agricultural land | place...
ACAGAAAAAGCCATGGCCCGCAGAGCCGAAACCCCGCGGGCCATCTCGCCTCGCCTCTCCTTCGACTGCTTACGGCCCTGCCGGCTTCGGCAGCGTCGGCGTGGTAGCGGTCGCCGGCTCATTGGCCGGGCCCGCCCCTACCTGTGGAGGCAGCTGCGCGCGAGGCAGCTGGATCTCCGCCGCGGGACCTTCCTCCTCGCCGCGGGGGCCCCGGCCTATCTCCTCTGGGCGAAGCGCCGGCATAGCGCCGGTGTTCCGTTGCAGTAAGGGCTCCAGAAACAGGGCGCGCCGGATTCCGCTCAAGTCCCGTTGGGACAGCGCTCGAAGAAAGCGTCGTGACACTGCTCAGGGCTTTCGAGGTGGCTTGGGCAGCGTCTTCGTGCCACCCGAGGCCGGGACGCGGGGTGGGGGACCCGCGCTCCCGGGCCGCTTGCCGGCTCCCGGAGGCGTGTTCGCGCTCGCCGGCCTATTCGCCTGACCCGCGGCCGCCTGAGGGGGCAGCTCCCCGGGAAGGCGCTGGATCTCGGCATCGCTGGCCCGTGCGGTCAGCCGCTCCAGCACTCTGGCCAGCGCGTCATCGGACGGCAGCCCGCGATCCACCAGCCCGCCGATGACGTACAGCGGTACCGCGAGCGAACGGCCCGACGGGGTTTCCTTGGCCAGCTGGCTCACCGCCTTGCCGTCGACTCCCTGCCGCAGCGCCTCGGCGCCAGCCTCCACTTCGTCGTCGCCCGCCTTCTTGCCCCGGGCGGTCTCGATTGCATTCTTCGCCGCGCCAAGCCGGTCCGCGTGCTCGTTGACCGAGCGCTCGATCTCGCGTGGCACGACGCCACGGGCCGCGAACTTGAGGGCCCGGTTCTCCAGCGCCGCCGCCGGCAGCTCCCGCGCCCGCGCCTCGGCGATCCTGGCCAGCACTCGCGCCGCCACGTTGGCGGGAAGCACCGCGCTGATCTTCGCCGAAGGATCCGCGGCGGGCGCCGTCGATTGTGCGCCCAGCGTTCCACCAGCGGCCACGCTCAAGGCAAGCGCGAAAAGGGCTCGATTCCTGGCCATCCATTCCTCCCTTACGTGGGTCTGACAGGCTTCTGGAGAATGACTGTCCGGGCCCATCACCGGGTCACAAAGGCCGATCTCCGATCACCAGAATTCCGGCCTCCCCCCCGAATTCATCCTTGACCCCGATGAGTCCGGGCGGCGCCAGCCACCGGCCTCCGTCCCGGCGAACGCTCATCTGATACGTACCGCGCGGAATCGGCAGCCTTGCCGTCCACCAGCCATCGCCCGAGGCGGCGAGACTCAGCGGTTCCCAGCTGGTGAAGTCGCCGCTGATCTCGACCGACCGGGCCCCCGGCGCGCGCACCCGAACGGTCCACGTCCCGGCGGAGCCGGCCCGCACCTCGAAACCCGCGATCCCGAATTCCGCCGGATTGGCCAGCTCGCGGCCGTGGCGACCTTCCCATTCGGGACTCGCGGTCCGGCTTCGGGTGGTGAGCCGAAGTCCGACCGACCCGTAGCGCCCCCCGGGAAATCCCTGGGTGAGGTCGAGCGGATAGGTGCCGCCGCTCGCGGTGAGGGCGAGCCAGGGCATGAGCCAGACTGCGGCGCTGCCATTCCCCCACATCGACTGGTCGCCCGCATCGGTTGGCCGCCGGCTTCCCCAGCGCCATCCCAGCGAGCCGTTGATTTCCACGCCGCTTCCGATCCAGCGCAGGAAGACCTGAGCGTCGGTGTACCTGATGCTGTCGCCGACCGCCGTGGGGCTCACGCTCCCGAGCAGGGTGACTTGGCCCCTGCGGGTCCAGCCGCCGGCCTCGAGATGGCGGAGGCCGTTGCTGCGCTCGTCGCTGGTCCGGACATAACCCGCACCGCCGCCGATCCACCCGCCGGCCCGCGGTCCCAGCAGATGGCCCCGCACCGTCCCGATCGCCTGGCCGGTCTTGGTGCCGTCCCCGTGCGCGCTGCCCCCGGCCCAGCCCGCCAGCTCGCCGGCAAGGCGGCGGCTGACCGGCGCGAAGAAACCCCCGGTGAGGGAGCCCTGGCCGGCCCAATTACCACTGTCGAATCTCGAAAGAGTTCCGTCGATCTCGAAGCTGGCGCGACGGCCCGCGATGATGAAGCTGGGACTCAGGGCGACGGAGCTCGCGTCGACCGAGTCGGCGTATCGCAGCTTGAGTCCGCTCAGCTCCAGCGTGCTGGTAACCCGCTGCGCATCCGCTGCCGTGGTGAGGAGGGCCGCCATCGCCAGCAGCGTGAGGGCCAGGCGATCGGCCCGTCCGGTCAAGAAGCCCCGGTGCCGCTTACCGTCACGACCGACGTCTCGGTGCCGAAGTCGTCCCTTACGATCACGGCGGTCGGATCGATGACCCAGCGCACGCCGTCGATAAGGAAGGCGTACTGGTGTCGTCCCCGCGGGAGCGGCAGCGTGATGGTCCAGACTCCGGCGACCGCCGACGCAGACAGCTCCGTTCCGCCGGCCCACCCGTTGAAGTCGCCCACCAGCGCCACGCGCCGCGCATCGGGTGCCGAAATCGCGAACCGGACCAGGTGCACCGTATCGACAGCGGTCGCGACCGGGCGTTCCTCCGCGGGGCCGAAGCGGCCGGCCGTTGCGAGCGTCCCCAGGGCGACCAGTCCGGCGAAGCCGGCGGCGAGGCCGAGGCCCGCGAGCGGCGACAGGCGCACGGTGCGGGGCCGGCGCCACCACGGCGCCCGGGGCCCCGGATAGCGGATCGGCGCCTCGGCGCGCACCGCCTCCATCACCCGGTCATCGAATCCGGATTTGAGCGTTTCCGGAGCCCGAAGCGCCGGGGTGATACGCTCGAGAAAGGCCCGCTCGTCGGGCGTTTCGGACAACGGGTCGGGTCGATCAGTCATGATATGCCTCCTCCAGGAGGCCCTGCAGTCGCTGACAGGCGCGCTTCACACGCATCTTGAGCGCCGAGACGCCGACGCCGGTGACTTCCGCCATTTCCTCGTAACTCAGTTCTTCCACGTGCTTGAGCACAAAAGCTTCCCGGTACTCCGGCGTCAGGCCATCCAGCGCGTGCTGGATCTCCTCGCGCAGCGCATCGCTTCCGACCGGATCGTCCCGCTCCGCCAGAGTGCCCAGCGTGGCCGCGTCCCGCACCAGGGACCGCTCCCGGCGCGCCCGTCGCGCCGCCAGGGTACGGCATTCGTTGATCACGATCCGGTAGAGCCAGGCGCCGAAGCGCTCCGGCTCGGCGCACTTGGCCAGGGAGCGGAACGCGCGCAAGAACGCCGACTGCAGCGCCTCGTCCGCATCGTCCCGGTTGCCCAGCATCCGGGTGGCGAAGCGGGCATGCGCGTCACGGTAACGCCGGAGCAGCAGCGCGAATGCCTCCGCGTCTCCGGCGATTACCTGGGCGACCAGCGCCGCGTCCGACGGGGCTTCCATGTCCTGTAGGAGACTGCATGATTGCGGGTTGGCGTCACACTCAGGGGTATGGGGAGTGATTTGTGGTGAGGGGTTTGTGGCAATTGTCCTGTTTCCGATCATATCGCGATTACCCACTCACCACTAACCCCTCACCCCGACCCTCCGATACTCCGCCGGGCTTACCCCAAACCGGGCTCTGAACAGCCGCGTCAAGTGACTGTGATCGGCAAACCCGGCCTGGAAGGCGATCCGGCTGATCGGCGTCTCTCGGACCTGGAGCGCCTCGCGGGCAAACTCGAGCCGGCGGTTGCGCACCCACTCGCCCACCGATACCGCATAACCCGCGCGGAACAGCTCGGCGAGATGGCTCGGGTGGACTCCCGCCTCGAGGGCCACCTGGGCTACCGTGATCCGGTGCCGGAAGTTGGCCTCGAGGTAATCGATGGCGCGGCGGAGCCGCGGATCCGCCGCGCGAGGCCGGGGGAGCGAGCCGGTCCGGATCAGAGTGCCGAGCAGCTCGAACAGCAGGCCTTCGACGATGAGCGACGCCCCCGGCTGGCCGAGGGTGAGCTCCTGGGCGATGCGGCGGACCAGGTGGCGGGTGGGAGCTTCGCTATGGAGCATGGCACCGAGTGGCGCGCCCGCGGCGTCGGCGAGGGCGTCACTGGCCCCGGCGGACATTTCGACGAACAGGCCACAGGTAGGCTGGGAGCCGACGTAGTTGGCGTGCTCGACGCCGGGACCCTTGAGAACGGCTGAATAGCGGCCGCACTCGTACTGCCGCTGTCCGACCAGCTCCCGCTGGGCGCCCTCGAGGATCAGGGAGAGTGACGCGCCCGCGTGGTAGTGAGGGGGGAGCTCGGTGCCGGCGGGATAATGGAGCAGCCGGCCGGCGAGGGGGCCGGGAAGGCGGACGGGTTCCAGGCTGTTCTGGCGCATGGGCGAAGCTCTCGGCGCATTGGGGTTTGAGAATTAGAGAGTCTCATCGCCCGGACCGTTGCGTGGCTGCTACCGTGCCAGGGAATCCGCCACGGCGAGGAGCCGCTGGAACCGGGGATGGCGCCGCAGCGATTCCAGTGAAGGATCGACCCGGAGCCAGCCCGGTGAGATCATATAGGGAATCCGTAGCAGCGTCTCGAGCTGCTCGATCGCCTTGACCGGCTCGCCCACCAGCTCATAGATCCGAACGAGCTGGTGACGGAAGGTCGGTCCCTGGAATCCGTCGTTGCCCCGGATCGCCACCGCCCGCTCACCCGCGCGGATCGCCTCAGCCTTCCGCCCCAGCAGCGCCAGCGTCGCGCCCAGCGCCATGTGGTTGCCCGGCTCATCGGGGTTCTCCCGCAGGGCGCGCTCCCAGGTCGGGAGCGCCGAGTCGGCGTAGGCCCGCATCCGGATCGAGTCCCCCAGCATGCGGGCGGCAAACGCGATCGTCAGACCCCATCCTCCGCGATTATCGCCAAACTGGCTGGGCTGGAGCCGCAGCAGCAGCTGCTTCTGTTCGTCGCTGAGCAGCTCGGCGCTGCTCTGGTCGAAGGAAAAGAACGACACGACGTTCACCTCGTTGGCGTCCTTCGGAATGCTTCGCACCACCGCCCTGGCTCCGGCCAGGTCGCCCTGGGCCAGCTGGAGCCAGGCATCGTAGAGCAGCACTCCCGGATCGTTAGGCGCCTGCGCTCGCGCCCGGGCCATCAGCTCCTCGGCCTCGTCGTACCGGCGGGTATAGGTCAGCAGCCGGATCAGCCGCCGGGCATAGAGCAGCGAACGAGGATCGAGCGCCAGCCCCCGCCGCATATGGGCCAGCGCGTCAACCACCTTGCCGCGGCCCTGCTCGGCGAGGCCCAACGCTCCCAGCAGCTCGGAGTGGGCCGGCGCCAGGGTGAGTCCCCTGGTGTAGATCTCGATCGCTTTGGGGAAGTCGGCCCGCACCAGGGAGTAGTAATTCCCCAGCGCGAGGTGAGCCTCGGGGAGCTCGGGATCGAGCCGCATCGCCCGCTCCGCGGCGGAGCGAGCGGCTTCCCCGATGGTCCGGCTGGATACGCTGTTGAGGTACATCGAGGATCGGACCATTCCGAGCCGGCTCCAGGCCCTGGCAAACGCCGAGTCGAGGGTCACCGCGGCTTCGTAGTGGTCCGAGGCCTGGCGGAGCGACACCCCTCCGCTGGAGCCGAAGTAACGCTGTTCTCCCCGAAGAAACTCGTCGTACGCGGCGACGTTGCTGGTGGGCGCCTCGGTCATTGCCTTGGGCATGGCGTCTGCGGCCAGCTCTCCCTTGAGCGCCGCAACCACCTGTCCCGCGATGTCGGTCTGAACCTTGAAAATGTCGTCGAGCGCGGCGTCGAAGCCGCGCTCCCACCGCCCCACGGTGGCGCCGCTCTTGACCACCTCGACCAGCTCGGGCCGGACCTGGACCCCTTTCTGGCTTCCGGTCTTGATCCAGCGCACCGTCCCGGTGAGGAGGTAGCGGACCCCGAGCTCCCGGGCGACCTCCTGGAGCGGCTTGGTATTGCCGCGATACTGGGCCGAGCTCGCCCGGGCAATCACCTGAAAATCGGGGAGGCTCGACAGTTTGCCGCGGACCTCGTCGGTGATCCCGTCGGCGAAGTACACATCGCCCGAATCACCCATGTTCTCGAAGGGAAGCACCGCCAACAGGATCGGTCCATCGCCCGCCGACTCGGACTGGCTCTGGCGCCAGGCAAAGAGCACTCCGATGCCGAGGAGAAAACCGAGGCCGAGCATGGCGAAGAGCGGAACCCGGCGGCGCCGCACCGGGGATGGGGGCACGACTGTTCCTGATCCGGGGGTGGCGATCTGGGCGGCCGCGGCCTCCAGCTCCCGGGAAAAGTCCGACACCGTGGGATACCGGTCGGCCGGGGCTCGGGCGATCGCGGTCGAGACGATCTGCTCCACTACCGGCGGCACGCCCGGGCGAATGGAGCGGAGCGGGCGAGGCTGCTCGGTCAGCACCCGGGCCAGGATCACCTGGGCGGTGGCCCCGCCGAAGGGAGGCTCGCCCGCCAGCATCTCGTAGCACACACAGCCGAGGGCGTACAGATCGGACCGATGATCGATGGACTGCTCCCCGGTGGCCTGCTCCGGGCTCATATAGGCCGGGGTGCCGATGGCGAGCCCGGTCCCGGTCAGCGCGGAGTGCTCCCCGGTTCCGGTAGTCAGCGCCCGCGCCACCCCGAAGTCGGCCACCAGGGCGTGGCCACCGGAGAGGAGGATGTTTTCGGGCTTGATGTCGCGGTGGATCAGCCCCTGGCGGTGAGCGTATTCGAGAGCGTCGGCCACCTGCCGGGTGATCCGGATCGCCTCGGCCAGGGGAAGCTGCCGGTCCCGGTTGAGCCGCTCCCGGAGCGATTCCCCGTCGACGTACGGCATGCTGAACCAGAGCAGGGTGGGCCGGCCCCCGGTGCCGGGCAGGTCGCCCGAATCGTGCACCGGGAGGATGTGGGGGTGCTGCAACCGGGCGGCGAAGCGGATTTCCCGGGCAAACCGGTCGGTCCCGATGCTCATGGCGAGCTCGGGGTGGAGGACCTTGATGGCGACCAGCCGGTCGTGGCGGAGGTCCCGGGCCAGATAGACCGCCGCCATGCCGCCCCGGCCGAGCTCGCGCTCGACCGTGTAGCGGTCGCCCAGTCCCTCCTGAAGCATGTGCAGCACGTCGGTCATGGCGGGGGTTCTCCAGACAGTCAATCTAGCTGACGGCAACAGCCAACAGGCAACAGGCAACAGGCCGGGTTTTGCTCCAGGTCGGGGAAGCACGCTATCATCACTGGACCTGCCTATCTCACGGATGACTCCATGTCTCGAGCCTGTTTGTTCGGCGCCACGGTCGCGGCAGCCCTCTCCACGGTCAACACCCCGCTGGCCTCACAGACCCCGCGGCGAGCCGCTACCCCTCGTCCTGCGACGGCGCCCTTTTCGGTGGTAGAGGCGAGCATCGCCGACCTGAAGACCGCACTCGAGCAGGGGCGCACCACCTCACGGGCGATGGTGCAGCAGTACCTGATCCGGATCGCCACCTACGAGGACCGGCTCAACGCCATCGTCGCCGTCAATCCGGAGGCGCTCGCGATCGCGGACTCGCTCGACCGGCTCCGGGCCCGGGGGGTGATCCTGGGGCCTCTGCACGGGATTCCGGTGGCCCTCAAGGACAACATCCATACCGTCGAGATGCCGACCACCGGCGGGGCGCTCGCCTTTGCCGACCTGATGGTCCCCTACGATGCCACCCTGACCAGGAACCTCAAGGAGGCGGGCGCTATCATCCTGGCCAAGACCCAGCTCACCGAGCTGGCCAACTGGATCGCCAGCGGAATGCCGGCCAACTACAACGCGCTCACCGGGTACGGGATGAATCCCTTCGACCCGCGGCGGGATCCGCGCGACAACAACTTCGACGGCCGCCCGGTGCTCTTTACCGGAGGTTCGAGCTCCGGGGTCGGGACCAACGTGAGCTTCTGGGCGGGGAATGTCGGCACCGAGACCTCGGGATCGATCCTGAGCCCGGCCAACCAGAACATGCTCGCCGCCATCAAGCCGACGGTGGGACGGATCAGCCGCTGGGGCGTCATCCCGATCTCCGCCGACCAGGACACGCCGGGGCCGATGACCCGCACCGTGGGCGACGCGGCCATCATGTTCGGGGTGCTGGAGAGTGCTGCGCCGGATTCCAACGATGCCGCGACCAAAGCGTGCTCCCCGCCTCCGGGCCGGGATTACACCCGATTTCTCAAGGCTGAAGGCTTGAGCGGGGCCCGGGTCGGAATCCCCCGCGCCTTCTTCTACGACCGCACCACCGGGAGCAATCCGCGCGGCGGTCTGAACGACGCCCAGCGCAAGCTGATGGACGAGGCGATCGCGGTGCTCAAACAGAAGGGCGCGGTGATCGTGGACCCCGCCGATATCCCGAGCGTGGTGGATACCGTCCCCGCGAACAACTTTCTCAACTGGGGAGTCTGCGGCGGGCTCGACAACGCCAAGGGGCGCGATGCCGGTTGCTCGATCGCCTTCAAGTATGGGATGAAGCGCGACTTCAACCTCTGGCTCAAGTCACTTGGCGATAAAGCGCCGCTCAAGAGCCTTACCGAGCTCCGGCAATGGAACATCACCCACCAGCGCGCCGGCGCCATCAAGTACGGCCAGGCGAACCTGGATGTCTCCGATGAAATGGACCTGCAGGCGGACCGGTCTCGCTACCAGGCGGACCGGAGGAAGGACGTTCTCCTCTCGGCGACCAACGGGATCGACTCGGCCCTGAAGGTGCACCGGCTCGACGCCCTGCTCTTTCCCGGCGTCGGCAGCGCCAACATCGGGGCCCGCCCGGGGTATCCCACGGTGACGGTGCCGTTCGGGTTCGTGCCGTCCCAGGGGGGCACCGGAGCCACCGCGCTTCCGGCCGGGTTCGATCCGAAGCCCTCACCCTACAATGTGAGCTTTACCGGGACCGCCTGCTCCGAGCCCAGGCTGATCGAGCTGGCCTATGCCTTCGAGCAGGCGACCAGGAAGCGGATCGCCCCGCCGCTCTTTCCGTGAGCTGCGCCGGCTCGGCTATTTCGAGGTGAAGGCCTTGACCCAGTCGACCTGGAAAGTGCCCGGCTGGATGGCGGCGGGGTCGAAATTCCCGAAGAAGAGTCCCCCGACAGCCAGGTTCAGGGTGATCCGCTCTTTCTTGCCGTAGATGCTCGGGATGTAGTCTCCCGTCCTGGTATTCACCACCTGGCCGTCGAACAGAAAGGTGAGATCGCTTTTGGTCCAGACGACCTCGTACACGTGCCAGCAGTCGGTCAGGCTGACCAGCGAGGAGACGACGGTAGCGGAATTGGAAACCAGGTTCTTTCCCGGCCGTCGCCCGAACCAGTAGGCGGTCTGGTACTGGAACGGCTCCTGGCCCCGGCCCTCCATCACGTCGATCTCTCCCTGGGTCGGCCAGGGATCGCCGTAGCTCCAGAACGCCGGCCACATGCCGTAGCCGGTGGGCAGCTTGAGCCGGGCCGAAAGGCGCACTCGGGGCGTGGCCCTGGAAGCCGAGAAATGACTCTTCGTTTCGATGCGCCCGGACGTGTAGGAGAACGTCTTTGGGGTCGGGTCGAAAGGGGTAGTGGGCCCGCTGGCCGTTTCCTTCCGGGCCGCAATGCGGAGAAGACCGCCGACCGTCTCCAAATTTGAAGGCTGGTACAGCTGCAGCTCCTCGTTGAACGCCCCCCCGCTCCAGATGGTCCACTGAGAGAGATTCCCCGAGAAACCGTCTTCGAAGACCTTGGTCCATCCCGGGCCGGTCAGCGCACTCTCGGTGGGGTCGAAGTCACACACGCCCGCCGCGGTGATCCCGGCCAAAGGAACCGCCACGGCGGAAGAAGCCGGCGGCGCTTGCGGACCGGTCACGTCCTTGGAATCGGGGGAGCAGGCGGCTGCAAGAATCAGCAGCAGTATCCCCAGGGACGGCTGTTTGAGCTGACGGGTACGGTCGGTCATGGTCCCCAATGTGGTTGAGCCCCCCTGGCTAAGATGCAGCCTGTCGGGGCAATCGGCTAGCGGTAGCTACCGAGTATTATCCCTGATCCGAATGAGCCGGCAGGACGCCGATGCTCAGCTTCGATTACGGAGAATTACGCCATAGGAGGCGCCCATGAAAGCGCCCTTGCCGGCCGGCACCACGGCCCCAGGATTCACCCTTCCGAGCTCGCCCTCGCACCAGGTCTCGCTGGCGGATTTCCGGGGGCGTCCGCTGGTGCTGGCTTTCTATCCGGCGGACTGGAGTCCGGTCTGCGGCGACCAGCTGGCCCTCTACAGCTCGCTGCACGACGAGTTCGAGCGGCTGGGGGCCGAGGTGGTGGGGATATCGGTGGACGGCCCCTGGTGTCACGCCGCCTACGCCGAAGGGCGGCGGCTGCGGGTTACCCTGCTGTCGGACTTCGAGCCCAAGGGAGAGGTGTCGCGCAGCTACGGGGTCTACAACGAGGAGGAGGGGACCAGCGGGCGAGCCCTCTTCGTGATCGATGCCGACGGCATCATCCGGTGGAGTTACCTCTCGCCCGACGCGGTCAATCCCGGCGCGGACGGAATCCTGGAGGCGCTGGAGGGCCTCCAGGCTGAGCCGGCCGGAAGGGGAGGCACGACGCCATGACCGCGCAGCGATTGGCCCCGCCGGTGACCGATCTGGACCATGTCCAGGGCGACGACTCGGCGCTGGTGACCCTGATCGAGTATGGCGACTTCGAGTGTCCCTCCTGCGGGAAGGCCTACCCGGTCCTGAAGCGGGTCAAGCAGCGCCTGGGTGACCGGCTGCGGTTCGTGTTCCGCAATTTTCCCCTCGAGACCCACCCCCACGCGGCGCACGCGGCGGAAGCGGCCGAGTCGGTGGCGACCCTGGGGGGCAACCAGTCGTTCTGGACCATGCACGATCTGCTGTTCGAGAACCAGAGGGCGCTGGAAGACGAGGATCTGGCGGGTTATGCGGTCCAAGCCGGCGTCGACGGGCGGACGGTGCTCACGGACCTGGCCGACGCGCGCTATCAGCAGTACGTCCGCGACTCGTTCATGAAGGGGGTGCGGAGCGGGGTGAACGGCACCCCCACCTTCTTCATCGACGGGATCCGGTATGACGGCCCCCGCGACGAGGAGACCCTCGTCGCGGCCCTCGAGCTCGTCAGTACCCAGTCTACCGGTGGTTGAGCGAGAAGTGCGCTCCCTGCGGGTCCACGCAGTTGACGATCCAGGATCCGTCGGGAACTTCCATCGGCCCATTGAGAACCTGGCCGCCGTTCGCCTTGACCAGCTCGGCCCCTTTCTTCACGTCGGCGACCAGGAAATACAGCCCCCAGTGGGGCGGCACCTGGGCCATCTCGGCGGGCTTGTTCATGATCCCGCCCAGGTCCCATTGCCGGGCGAAGATGTGGTATTTCCCCATCGGCCCCATGTCCATGGCCTTGGTCTCCCGCCAGCCATACAGCCCGCCATAGAACTTGACCGCGGCGGCCGCGTCGGTGGTGTACAGCTCGTGCCACGCGACGTCGCCCAGCTCCGCCTGGTGCTCCGGCAGGGGAGTGGATCCCGGTTCGTAGACCGAATACGCCGCGCCCTGAGGGTCCTTCATGGTGCGCATCCGCCCGACCTCGGGAACGTCGATCACCGGTGACAGGGCGGAGCCGCCGGCGCGCTCGATCGCCGTGGTCCCCTCCTCGAGGCTGGGCACCCCGACGTACATCCCCCAGTGGGGCGGAAAGCCCATCCCTTCGGGGATCGTCATGCAGCCGCCTACGGGAACCCCGCCCTCGCGCATAAACATGTCATAGGGCATGGGCGATTCCGCGAACGGCACCACGGTCCAGGGCACCACCGCGGTGTAGAACCGTTCCGCGGCCTTCATGTCGGTCGTCAGCAGCTCGTACCAGAGAATCCGGCCCTTCACCGAAGCGTCCGCCATCGTAGCCTCCAAGGTTGGAACAGGCGAAAGTGAGGTATCGATAGCCGTACGGCAAGCCCGGGCTCGAGGTTGCGCCGGGCCAAGCGAAGCTGACGGTCCCGGCGCCCTTCCTGCGCAACGCTCCGTACAGCCCCCCCTCGGCATCGGAGCCACCATGCGCCCCACGGTCAGATCCCTCGCCATCCTGCTCGTCTCCCTGGCTCCGTCGGCGCTCAGCGCCCAGGATGCCAAGGTCGAGTCCCAGCTCCTCCTCCCCCCGGAGCCCGGGATGCAGTACAGCATCAGCCCGAAGGGGCTGCACCTGGCAGCGGTGGCGCTCCGGGGCAGCCGCCAGGTGCTGGTCCACGACGGGGTGGACGGACCCCGGTTCGACCGGGTCCTCACCCTGTCCAGCCAAAGCAACAGCGTGAAGGTGGCCTGGAGTGATGACGGCGCTCACTTCGCCTATCACGGAAAGCTGGGCCAGGAGTACGTCATTGTCGTTGACGGCAAGGAGGTCTCCCGCGGGCCCTGGTCCGCCGAGCTCGAAGCGCAGAGCGTGACGCCGGTCAACGACTTGGGCTTCTCCCCCGGCGGCAAACACTGGTACGCCGTCATTCAGACCCGGAGCCCTGGCCGGGAGAACTTTCAGATGCTGCTCGACGGCGTGGCAGGGCCGCTCTCTCAGCAGAGATTCACGCCCCTCTTCAGTCCCGACGGAGAGCACCACACCTACATCCAGCAGATCAACACGGCCACCACCCCGCAGCCCCGTTACGCGCTCATCGTGGACGGCAAGCCGGCGCCCTATCTGGCGGGAGAAATGCAGTGGACCGGCGACAGCAAGTATCTCATCACCAAGCGCCCGCTTCCCGGCGGGAATGAGGAGATCCTCGCCAACGGCCAGCCCCTGATGCGGGTGCCCGGTGGAATCGAGCTCACCATGGCGCCGGCGGGTCCCGGGATGCTCGGGCGGGTCTGGGCGCCGACCCCGGCAGGCACCCGGGTCTCCTATCTGTTGGTCGGAAACCGCCGGGTTCCGGGAAGCGAGTGCACCAACGCGGCCGGACTCGACGCGGTATTCATGAGCGCCGACGCCAAGCACTACGCGGCCCGCTGTCCCATGAGCTTCATGTTCGTGGACGGGAAGAAAGGGCAGGAGTATCCCGAGGGAATTTCGGCCCTGGTCTGGACCTCCGACGGCCGGCCGGTGTATTACGGCCGCACCAACCAGCGCGCCTTCATGATCATCGGGGAGCAGGAGTCCGACGCGTACGGCACCATCCTGGACGTCCAGCCCACGACCCGGGAAGAGCGAAACCTGGGCGCTCGGGCCGTGGCGCCGGCGGTGGTCCGGGGTACTCACGTGGCCTACATCGCCCGGACCAACGCCAATGACGGCAATACCACGGTGGTGGTGGTGGACGGCAAAGCCATGCCGGCGGTCGCTGCCAGCGAAATAAGCCTCAGCCCCGACGGCACCCGCTACGCCTATCTCTCCGGGCGGCCGCAGCAGTTCGTCACGGTGGACGGCACCGCCTACGACAAGGTGGCCATCGAGCCGAGTATCGCAACCGTCGGATT
>Ga0209486_10000859_pt1 | contig 13386 bp, 12 predicted proteins | sample NCCompost_FD_187518 | JGI IMG/M metagenome (GOLD analysis project Ga0209486, IMG submission 187518) | Agricultural soil microbial communities from Utah to study Nitrogen management - NC Compost (SPAdes) (version 2) | ecosystem: Environmental > Terrestrial > Soil > Agricultural land | place...
GCGGCACGCGTCGATCGCGAGGTCGATGCGTTTGTACGGAACGAGAGCCGACACGATCAGGAAATGATTCTCCGGGGTAACGGCGGCAGGGTGGTAAAAGGTGGTGTCGACCGGCGGATAAACCACCGACGCCTCGCGATTATAGTATCTGGCAATCCGCCCGGAAACGTACCGCGAGATGGCGACGAAGCGGTGCGCGCGCGACGCCGTGGCCGCGTCCCACCGGGCCATGCGCGTCATGATCGGCCGATAGACGAGCCGGTTCGCCAGATATCCCACCCGCTCCACTCCGAAGTACGCGTCGAATTGGTCCCACGCGTACCGCATCGGCGAGAAGCAGTAGCACAGATGCCGTGTGCGGACCGCAGGAATCACCGACTTCGCGACGCAGTGGCTGGTGCTGACGGCCAGGTCATACGGGCTCAGGTCGAAGCCGGCGATGGCGGCGGGGAAGAGCGGGAGGTAGCGGCGATAATGGCGTGTCGCGAACGGCAGCTGCTGCACCCACGAGGTATGAATCGGGTGGCGCTCGATCGTCGGCGAGACCGATCCACGGACGTGAAACAGCGTCAGGATATCGGCCGCGGGGTACAGCTCGCACAGCACTTCGAGCACCTTCTCCCCGCCGCGCATGCCGGTGAGCCAGTCGTGGACGAGCGCGACGCGCACTATCGCTCCGCCTTCGCGCTCCGCGCTACGGCCGACACGTGACCGACCTGCTCGTACACGCGTCGTGTCTGCTCCACCGATCGTGCCCAGGAGAACTCGCGCGCCCGTTCCGGACCCCGGCGCCGGAGCTCGGCCGCAAGGTCAGTATCGGCCAGCACCCGGCGCATCCCGTCGACGATCGCGCCGACGTCGTAGGGGTCGACCAGCACGGCGGCGTCCCCCATGACCTCGGGCAGCGACGATTGATTCGACGTCACCACCGGTGTGCCGCTGGCCATCGCCTCCAGCGGCGGGAGACCGAAGCCTTCGTACAGCGACGGAAAGACGAACAGCGACGCCAGCCGATACAGCACGCGGAGCGTGTCGTCGGAGACGTAACCGAGAAACCTGACGTGCTTGTGCAGCTTGTGGCGGTGCACGGCGCGGCGAAGCGACGGCAGCTTCGAGATCTCGTCGCCGATGATGAGCAGCTTCAGCTCCTCGAATCCCGTCCGGCGCAGCTCGCCGAACGCGTCGATGAGCCGCACCAGGTTCTTGTGCGGCTTGATGTTGCCGACGTAGAGGATGAACTGATGATCGAGCTGGTAGCGCTCGCGGACGCGCGCCACTTCGTCCTCGGGCGGCGTCAGCCAGAAATGATCGTCGATCGCATTGTAGATGACGACGATCTTCTCCGGCGCCACGTTGAAGAAATGAAGGATGTCCCGCTTCGACGCTTCCGAGACGGTCAGAATGCGGTCCGAACGCTTCACCGCGGCCCACATCGACGCCCGCGCATACGCGTACGCCATCTTGTTGGGCAGGTACTGCGGAAACATCAGGTGAATGCAGTCGTGGATGGTCACCACCGAGCGGCACGTCACTGCTGGCGGCAGCACGTAATGCGGCGCGTGAAAGACGTCGGGGCGCTCGCGCCGCAGCACCCACGGCACGTGCACCTGCTCCCTGAAGGAGTAGTTGGGCGACGGTTCGAGCACGGCCCGGAAGTTCGGCCCGAGCTGCGACGCGACGTCCAGATCCGCCGCAGGGCTCAGAAGGACGTAATCCGTCTGCCGATCGATGCGCGCGAGCTGCCGCAGCAGGTTCCGGATGTAGGTGCCGATGCCGAAGTCATGCAGCTTCCTGGCATCGATCGCGACGCGCACGCGGCAATTATAAGAGGTGCAATAGGTTCAGGAGGTTCAGGAGGTTCAGGAGGTTCAGGAGGTTCAGGAGGTTCAGGAGGTTCAGGAGGTTCAGGGGGTTCAGGAGGTTCAGAGGTGCGATAGAGAATAGAGTGATGATGTCGGACGTGACGATATCGACCGACAGGGCGCTTCTCGATCTGCCGGTGATCGAGCGCAATCTGCACGACTCGTACTGGGCCGCAGGGCGGGCGCGAGACGTGATCGAGCGCTCGATCGCCAACTCGCTGTGTTTTGGGGCTTACGCGAATGGCCGGCAGATCGCCTTTGCCCGCGTGATCACCGACAAGGCGGTGTTTGCCTACCTGGCCGACGTCTTCGTCGTGCCCGAATTCCGCACACAGGGCGTCGGCAAGGCCCTCATGCGCGCGATCCTCGGCCATCAGGATCTCCAGGGATTAGCCGTCTTCCTGCTGCGAACGCGCGATGCGCATGGACTCTACGAGCCGTTCGGCTTCGAGCGGGTGAGCAGGCCCGAGGAGTTGATGGTCCGGCTCGGGTCGGGGGCGTACGGCTAGCGTCTACTTCTCGCGAACAGTCTGATGTAGGCGCGCACGAGAGGCACCCACGCCGGGTGGTGCTTCTGGTAGAACGCCAGATGGCTTTGCCGGTACGCGGCCTCGCGCGCGGCCGGCTGGGCGCTTGCCCCTCGCCGGTGCACGACCTCGACGTCCGGCACGAACAGGACGCGCCGCCCTCTGGCACGCATGGACGCGCACAGATCGACGTCTTCCAGATAGAGAAAGAACCGTTCGTCCATCAATCCCACCGATTCGAGGTCAGCCCGGTAGGTGAGCAGGCAGGCGCCGGTGACCCAGTCGACATACTGGCGGCGGCGCGTCATGCGCTCCGTGATGCCCTGAACGACAGGCAGCCGCCGCTGGTTGCCGATCATCAGGAGCTTCTGCACCGGCTCCGTCAGCGGCTGAATCATCCGGCCGAACGACAGCTCGCCGTGCCCGTCGGCGCCGACGATGCGCGGGCCGGCGACGGCGGCGTGCGGGTCGCGCTCGAGGGCGGCGACGAGGCCGTCGACTGCGCCGGCGCGGACGAGGGTGTCGGGGTTGAGCAGCAGAACGAGCTCGCCGAATGTCTGCTGGATCCCGATGTTCGTTGCGCGTGCAAAGCCCAGGTTCGCGCCGAGGCCTACCAGCCGGACGCCTGGCCAGCGCTCGCGGATGTGCTGCGCGGTCCCGTCCGTCGAGGCGTTATCGACGATGACGATCTCGCGATCGACGTGAATGCCGTCCGTCAGCGAGCGAAGACACGCATCGATGTCGGCTCGCGAGTTGAACGTCACGATGATGATCGACAGGCGCGGCATGTCAGACAGACACCAGAAAATGCAGAATGCAAAATTCAAAACGCAGAACAGCGGCAGCTCGGTGCATTCTGAATTCAGAATTCTGCATTACCGGCTGCGAGCGCAAGCGAGGAGCACCTGCAGCGTCCGTTGGGCCGATTCGCGCCATGAGTAGCGCTCGAGCCGGGCGCCGGCGGCCGCCAGCACGCGCTCGCGCTCCGCTTCGTCGAACAGCGCCCGTTCCAGCGCGTCCGCAATGAGTGCAGGCTCCGCACGATCGACGTATGTCGCGGCCGGCCCGAAGATTTCGCGCGCCACGTCGGTGGCCAGCAGGACGATCGGGATGCCGGCGCCCAGCGCTTCGAGCGGCGTCAGTGCAAACCCCTCGTAGTCGGAGAGAAACACAAACGCGCGCGCCCTCTGGTAGAGCGACGCCAGCTCATCGTCCGCGACGTAGGCGCGCGCGCGGATGCGATCGCGGGCGCTGCTCCTGGCGATCAGCTCATCGACGTCGATATGAGGGCGGGTGCGGTTGTCGCCGACCAGATCGAGCCGCGCCGACGGATGCCGGGCGGCAACCTGTTCGAACCCGGCAATCAGCTCAGGGATATGACGCCGGTTGAAGAGCGAGCCGACGAACAAGACCGGGATTTCACCGTCGGCAGGACGCGGCCGGGGTGTCGTGGACATTGACGTGATGCCGCAGTAGATCACTTCGACCTTGGGGCCGCGGATGCCAAGGTGGCGGACGATCTCCTCCTTTGAGAAGTCGGAGATGGTGATGACCTTCGCCGCTTTCCGGGCGGCCCAGGCCGTGACGAGACGGCGGCGGAACCCTTCCCGCCAGGAAAACCATTCCGGATGGGCGGCAAACGAGACGTCGTGCACCGCGACGACCATGGGAGTCCGGCTGACGAGAGGCCCGGTGTAGCCCGGCGCGAACAGCACATCGGCATCTGCCTCCGCAACGAGGCGCGGCAGGGTCAGTTGCTCCCAGAGCGTTCCGTTGCCGGCCGCTGTGACGACCGACGCGTTGAGCGTGCCGGGCAGCGGCACGGAGCCGGGTGCACACAGGACGAATTCATGCGTCCGCGCTCCGGCGAGATCGCTCCACGCCCGCAGGATCTCGGAGAGGTACCGGCCCACGCCGGTGGGCCGCCCGGCGAGCTCGCGCGCGTCGATTGCGATTCGCATCAGGCGCGTCCGCTTTCGCCCTGCCGCCGCGCCACGGCGTCGGTGTAGGCCTGGCGCAGGCGGACGGCGGCGGCGTGCCACGTGAAGGTCGCTGCCTGCGTGAGGCCCGCGCCACCCTGGGAGACGGCCCACTCCCGATCGCGCGCGACGAGCAGCATGGCCGAGGCGAATCCTTCGGTGTCGAGCGGATCGAGAAGAACCCCCGCCGATCCGATCACCTCCGGCAGCGCGCCGCGGTTCGCGGCGATCACCGGAACGCCCGCGGCCATCGCCTCGAGCGCCGGAACGCCAAAGCCCTCGTCGAAGGAAGGCATGACCAGGGCGCGCGCCCCCGCGTACAGGCGCTCGCGGTCCGCCTCGGAGACATATCCAACGTGATCGACGTGCCCCGCGAGCGGCGCCTCCTGGAGCCGCCGCAGCCATGGAGAGGAATCCGACGTCGGCGCTCCGGCAATGAGGAGACGTGGAGCCTCGGGCATCGCCGATAGCACACGTGCGTACGCATCGAGCAGGCCCGGCACGTTCTTGCGCGGGACGAGCGTGCCGACGAACAGGAAGTAACCATCGTCGGGAGTATTGGGCTGCCGTCCGAGGGTGCGCCAGGCGGGTGCGCCGAACCGGCATGCGTAGACGCGATCCGCCGGGACGCCAAGTCGCGAGACGACGAGATCCCGTGTGTACTGCGATGGCGTGACGACGGCCTCGGCCGCCCGCGCGTGCCGCGCTGTCAGCGTCGGGTAATCGCGTCGAATCTCGGCGCTGGTGCCTTCCGGATGGTCGAGGAAGTACAGGTCGTGCACCGTCACGACACGGGCCGCGCGCCGGCTTGGAATCATCAGCGGGTGAGCGGCGTGCACGACGTCGACAGGCCCGGCCAGCGCTTCGACCGGAGGCCACTGCAGGCGGTGCCACATGAAGTTGAGCATGCGCACCGGTACTCGGCGGTCGACGACGCGGGCGCCGAGCCGCCGCGGCGTCTCCGGCGCCGGCCGATCGCGCCACGAGCTCGTGAACGCGGCAACGTCATCGTCGTCGTATGCCGCCGCATAGGCGCGGATGATTTCGTGCATGTACTCGCCGACGCCGGTACGCGCGCGCAGCGCGGGACGGTAGTCGACAAGAATCTGCACGGCTCCATGAGATGATAGCTTCAACGTTTCGTCAAAAAGCCGCAGAGATCCTCTTGGGCCAGGACCCTTCGGCCCTGGGCCTGCATACCAGGGAGATCGATTGAAAATTGCTATCGTCGGAACGGGATACGTCGGCCTCGTTGCGGGTGCCTGCTTTGCTGAAAGCGGCAACGATGTTGTCTGCGTCGATAACATCGCCACGAAGATCCGGATGCTCCAGAAGGGCAAAATCCCCATCTACGAACCAGGGCTCGAGGAGCTGGTCCGCCGGAACACCGCCGAAGGACGATTGACGTTTTCGACCTCGCTGCCAACCGCCGTTCGCGATTCCCAGGTCATCTTCATCGCTGTCGGCACACCCCAGGACGAGGACGGGTCGGCCGATCTCAAGCACGTGCTGGGGGTCGCGCGCGAGATCGCGAAAGCGATGAACGGCTACAAGGTCATCGTTGACAAGAGCACGGTGCCGGTCGGGACCTCGCGCAAGGTACAGGAGGTGGTGCGGCGTGAAACGAAGCATCCCTTCAGCGTGGTCAGCAACCCCGAGTTCCTGAAGCAGGGCGCCGCCATCGACGACTTCCTGAAGCCGGATCGCGTCGTGATCGGCGCCGACGACGAGCGCGCGACGGAGCTGATGCTCGAGCTCTACTCGCCGTTCACGCGCACGGGGGCACCGATTATGGTGATGGATTGTGCCAGCGCGGAGCTGTCGAAGTACGCAGCGAACTCCATGCTGGCCACGCGGATTTCGTTCATGAACGAGGTGGCGAACCTGTGCGAGGTGGTCGGCGGGGACGTCGATCACGTGCGCAAGGCGATCGGCTCCGACCGGCGCATCGGAACGTCGTTCCTGTTCCCGGGCTGCGGCTATGGCGGCAGCTGCTTCCCGAAAGACGTGCAGGCGATGATCCGGTTTGCCGCCGATGCCGGTTATCAGTTCAAGATCCTGCAGTCCGTCGACGAGGTGAACAAGGCGCAGAAGTCGCGTCTCTTCGCGAAGATGAAAAAGCAGCTCGGATCGCTGAAGGGAAAGACCATCGCGGTGTGGGGGCTCTCGTTCAAACCCCGCACCGACGACATGCGCGAAGCACCGTCCATCCCGCTCATCGAGGCGCTGCTCGCCGCGGGCGCGAAGGTGCGGGCGTACGATCCAGAGGCGACCGGCGTGGCAAAGGGCATCTTCGGCAAACGGATCACGTATGCCGCCAATAATTACGACGCGCTCAAGAACGCCGACGCCCTGGCCATCGTGACGGAATGGAACGAGTTCCGCCGGCCCGATTTCGCCCGCATGCGCACGCTGATGCGCGCGCCGATCGTCTTCGACGGACGCAACCTCTTTACGCCCGGCCAGATGAAGCAGAACGGATTCCGCTACTACTCCATTGGTCGGAGCTGATCGCCACATCGTCCTCGTGACTGGCGGCGCCGGCTACGTCGGCAGCCACGCCGTCAAGGCGCTGCGCCAGGCCGGCCACGAGGTGGCGGTGTATGACGATCTCTCCGCCGGCCATCGCGCCGCCGTGCTGGGCGCGAGGCTGATCGAAGGCGCGATCGGCGACGTCGCCGCGGTGCGGCAGGCGCTGCGCGACACGAACGCGACCGCCGTGATGCATTTCGCCGCGTGGCTTGTTGTTCCGGACTCCGTCACGGATCCGGCGGGTTACTACCGGAACAATGTGATCGGCACGCTCGGGACGCTCGAAGCGATGGCGGCCGAAGGCTGCCGCCATTTCGTGTTCTCGTCGACGTGTGCGGTGTATGGAGAGGCGACCGAAATGCCGCTCCGCGAGACGCACCCCACGCGCCCGATCAATGCCTACGGACAGTCGAAGCTGGCGATCGAGCATGCGCTGCCGCATTTCGAGCGCGCGTACGGCATGCGCTCGGTGTGCCTGCGCTATTTCAATGCCGCCGGCGCGGACCCCGACGGCGAGCTTGGCGAAGACCATTCGCCGGAAATCCACGTCATCCCGCGGGCGTTCGATGCGGCGCAGGGCGGCCGTCCCCTGGAGATCTTCGGCGAGGATTACCCGACGCCCGACGGGACCTGTCTGCGAGACTACGTGCACGTTACCGATCTCGCGGACGTGCACGTCCGCGCGCTGGCCTGGCTGGCTGCCGGCGGCGCCTCCGGGACCTACAACGTCGGCACGGAGCGTCCATCGTCCGTACGGCAGGTGATTGCGGCGGTTGAGGAGGCCACCGGAAAAAAGGTGGCCTGGCGATCCGCCCCGCGTCGGCCGGGCGATCCGGCGGTGCTGTACGCGTCGGCCGAGCGAATCCGCGCCGATTTCGGGTGGGTGCCGCGGCGGCCCGACCTGACTACGATCATCGCTGACGCCTGGCGCTGGCATTCCGCGCACCCTGACGGGTACGGACGGCCACCGGCGCGGGTGATCGATGCGCGGTAATGCAAGATTCAAAATGCAAAATGCAAACGGCCGCTCTGCCGGACGCTGCGAGGTTTGCATCTTGAATGTTGCATTTTGCATTTCATCTTGACTGTCTTCTTCCGACTCCTCGAATTCAGCCGGCCCTATCGCGGCCGTCTCGCGATCGCTGTCGCCGCGATGATCGTCTACGGCGCCGCGTCGGCCGGTCTCGTCCGGCAGATCGAGCAGATCCTCGACGCGGTGCTGCCCAGGCGCGAGGAGCTCGTTGCAACGATCGTGACGATCCTGGCGCTGTATTTCGCCAAAGGTCTCGGCGCCTACATCTCCGGCTATCTGATGACCGACGTCGGCCAGCGGATCGTGCGCGACATCCGCGATCGGTTGTTCCGCCACATCCTGGGCCAGTCCGCGGCCTTCTTTTCGGTGAACACCAGCGGCCGGCTGATGTCGCGGATCACCAACGACGTCGCACAGGTGCAGCGGGCGGTGTCGGAGACGATCGGCGATCTGCTTCGCGAATCATTCGCGCTGCTGTTCTTCGCCGGCGCGCTGTTCTACTACGACGCGCGGCTGGCCCTTGTCTGCCTGACGGGCGCACCGCTGATCGTCTACCCGCTGGTCCGGCTCGGCCAGCGCGTGCGGCGGACGACGCGCCGGAGCCAGGAAGCGCTCGAGCAGATGTCGCACGTGAGCGCCGAGGCCTTCACGGGTCACCGCATCGTCAAGGCCTTCGGCGCCGAAGACCGTGAAACAGCGAAGTTCGAGCGCGCATCCGACCACTACTACCGGACGAGCATCAAAGTGAGCAGCGCTCTGTCGGCCCTGCCGCCGCTGATGGAGTTCATCGGCGGAATCGCATTCGTCACGGCGTTGTGGTACGGCAGCGAGTCGATCGCCGCCCAGCGGCTCTCGACCGGCGAGTTCGTCGCGTTCATCACGGCGCTGTTCATGATGTATGGGCCGGCCAAGAAGCTGAGCCGGGTGAATGCGGACCTGCAGCAGGCGAGGGCGGCAGGCGAGCGTATCTTCGAGATCCTCGAGACGCACAGCGAGGTGACCGAAACGCCGACGGCCGAGGCGTTGCCGGGATTCTCGCGGGCCGTCGAGTTCAGAAACGTCTGCTTCTCCTATGCGGGTGCGGAGGACGCGACGCTGCGCGGCGTGACGTGCACCGTGCGCGCCGGGCAGACGCTGGCCATCGTTGGCCGCAGCGGGGCCGGCAAGACGACGCTGGTGAATCTCATTCCGCGCTTTTACGACGTCACGGGCGGCACGATTACGATCGACGGCCGCGACGTCCGCGAGGTCACGCTCGCGTCGCTGCGGTCGCAGATTGGGATCGTGACGCAGGAAACGGTGCTCTTCGACGACACCGTGGCGGCGAACATCGCGTTTGGACGTCCGGCGGCCCCACAGGCGGAGATCGAGGCCGCGGCTCGCGCCGCGCATGCGCACGAGTTCATCGTGACGCTCGATCGCGGCTACGACACGCTGATCGGCGAACGCGGCCAGCGGCTGTCCGGCGGTCAGCGGCAGCGGCTCGCCATCGCCCGCGCGCTGCTGCGCGATTCGCCGATCCTGATTCTCGACGAGGCGACCTCGTCGCTCGATGCCGAGTCGGAGATGCTGGTGCAGGACGCCCTGACCAACCTGATGCTCAACCGGACGTCGTTCGTCATCGCCCATCGCCTGTCCACCGTCCGTCGTGCGGACGCGATCATCGTCCTGGAGAAGGGCGTCGTCGTTGAGACAGGCACACATGACGAATTGATGGCACGCGGCGGCGCCTATGCCAAACTCTATGATTTGCAGCTGCTGGACGAGTCCGACCCCACATGATTAAGTCGATGACCGGCTTCGCTTCCCTGACCCATGAGGACGAGCGGGCGACGCTTGGCGTGACGCTGCGCTCGGTGAACCACCGGTTTCTCGATCTCCAGCTGCGTGTGCCGCAGTCGCTGGCGGAGCTGGAGCCGCGTGTGCGCGCGCTGCTGCAGAAGCGTCTGGCGCGCGGGCGGGTGGAGCTGGCGATCTCGGTCCAGCTGAGAAATCCGGCGGCTCTCTCCGTTGAGCTGAACGAGGACTTTGCCGATGCGCTCGCCGCCGCCATCGAGCGGGCGCGCGAGCGCGGGCTGGTCACCGGCATGCTGACGCCGGGCGACCTGCTGCGGCATCCGCAGGCGATCGCCGTGCGCGATCGGCCGGCCGAACCCGATCCGGTGGTCGAGGCACAGCTGGGCTCGAGCGTCGAGGCGTCGGTCGAGCAGGCGCTGGCGGATCTCGACGCGATGCGCGTCCGGGAGGGGGACCATCTTCGCGCGGACCTCGAGGCGCGGCGGCAGATGCTCGCGGAGCTGATCGAGCGGCTGCGCGGGGCCGCCGAGGAAGGACGCGTGGCGGTCGAGGCGCGCCTGCGCGATCGGGCCGCCGAAATCAGCGCCGAGCTGCCCGTCGATCAGGCGATGCTGGCGCAGGAGATCGTCCGCGCGGCGGCGCGGTCGGATATCTCCGAGGAGGTGACGCGCTTTCGTGCGCATCTGGCGCATTGGGTCGCGCTGGCCGACGGGACCGAGCCGTGCGGGCGGAAGCTGGACTTCCTGCTGCAGGAAATGAACCGCGAGATCAACACCATCGGGTCGAAGGCGGACGGCATCCGCATCTCGGAGCTGATCATCACGGCGAAGGCGGAGCTCGAGAAGATGCGCGAGCAGGTGCAGAATGTCGAGTAGCCCGCTCCGCCGGGGGCTGCTGTTCATCGTGTCGGCCGCCTCGGGCACCGGCAAAACCACACTCGTCGAGCGGCTCGTGCAGGCCGTGCCCAACCTGAGAATGTCGCGCTCCTACACGTCGCGGTCCGCCCGCGCCGGCGAACACGACGGCGTTGACTATAATTTCATTGCCCGGGATCGCTTCGAGCACATGGTCCGGGAGGGCGAGTTCCTCGAATGGGCCGACGTGTTCGGCAACTATTACGGCACCTGTGCGGCGGACACGGAAGCCTGCCTGGCCGGCGGTGAGGACGTCGTGCTGGTGATCGACGTCCAGGGCGCGCGGCAGGTCCGGACGCGCGGAATCGAGACGGTCGGGGTGTTCGTCCTGCCCCCGTCGGCCGCCGTGCTCGAGCGGCGCCTCCGCGGGCGCAGCAAGGACAGCGAGGAGCAGATTCGCCAGCGGCTGGAGGTGGCGAGCCGCGAAATCGCCGAGTATGCGCAGTACGAATACGTCGTCATCAACGACGAAGTCGAGACGGCGGTCGAGCGGCTCAAGGCGATCGTGCTGGCGGAGCGGGCGCGCGTCAAGGTGATGCGCCCGGTCGCGGAAGGTATCAAGGATACTTTTTAGATAAGGACAGATTTCATGGAAAGACCGCCGAAGGAAAACCGTTTCGAGTTCGTGGTGATTGCCGGCAAGCGCGCGCGGCAGCTGCTCGCCGGCGCGGAGCCGCGCGAGACGGGCGGGAAAAAGATATCCATCGCGCAGCGCGAAGTGCTGCGGCGGAAGGTGGAGAAGATCGAGGAGGAGTAAACAAATCCCAACGGGTATTGTTCGATGGCACTCATAGCGCTCGGCGTAAGCGGCGGCATCGGCGCATACAAGGCTGTCGAAGTGTGCCGCGGCCTCCAGCAGCGCGGTCACGACGTCGTTGCGGTCATGACGCAATCGGCGGGGCGTTTCGTGGGCTCCGTGACCTTCGAAGCGATCACACGCCGCCCGGTCATCACGTCTCAGTGGCGTCCGGGTATGAATGCCGATATCGAGCACATCGCGATTGCCGATCAGATCGCGCTGCTCGTGGTCGCACCCTGTACCGCGAACGTCATCGGCAAGTTTGCCAACGGGATCGCCGACGATTTCCTCTCGACCCTGTATCTGGCCACGAAGGCGCCCGTGCTCCTGGCGCCGTCGATGAACACCAACATGCTGGCGCACGCGGCGGTCCAGCGGAACCTCGAGGCGTTGATCGCGCGCGGCGTCCGTTTCGTCGAGCCGGGTGAGGGCTATCTGGCATGCGGCTGGGTCGGCAAGGGACGCCTGGCCGAGCCCGCCGATATCGTGGCTGTCGCCGATCGCATCGTTGCCGGCGCCGGCCAGAAGACGATGGCGGGGAAGAAGATGCTGATCACGGCCGGACCGACCTACGAGGACATCGATGCCGTCCGCTACGTCGGAAACCGATCGAGCGGCCGTATGGGGTTCGCGCTGGCCGAAGAGGCGCGGCGGCGCGGGGCGGAGGTGACGCTGGTGGCCGGGCCGACGCGATTCGACCCGCCGGCTGTCGATCAGCTGGTGCGCGTGCGCAGCGCGGCGGAGATGCACGAGGCGGTGATGCGTGCCGCGGCGCGTGCCGATGTCGTCATCATGGCTGCAGCGGTGGCGGACTATGCGCCCGCACAGCGTGCGGCCGACAAGATCGCCAAGACCGACGGTCCGCTGACGCTGACATTCGAGCGAACCAAAGACATCCTCGCCGACCTCGGCGGGATGAGGGATGCGCTCGGCGGTGCCGCGCCGGTCCTGATCGGGTTCGCGGCCGAGACGGCCGATGTCGTCGAACGCGCCCGCGTCAAACGGGCGCGGAAGAACGTGGACATGATCGTCGCCAACGACGTGTCGGCGGACGACCGTGGTTTCGACGCGCCGTCCAATGAGGTGACGATTATCACGGCGGACAACGAGGAAGCCATCCCGCTGCAGAGCAAGGAGCGCGTGGCCGCGCGCATCCTGGACCGCGTTGAATCCCTCCTCAGCGCCCGGCCTGCGGCGCCCGTGCGGCGCTGAAGGTGCCGCCCGGGCCGCGCGACGCGATTCGCGCTCATCTCGAGTATTTCGCCGAGCTTGGTGTGGACGGCGTGCGGCTCGAGCCCGAGTGGCGGGCGCGCGCGAAGGCTGATTCGATTGCGGATGATCGTGGGGCGGGCCTTGTCAGGCCCGCCAACGCGGACCCGACAGGGTCCGCGCCACGATCGGCTTTGATCGCGCTGGGTCAAGTCGCCGCGCTCGAGGCCGTTCGCGTGGATATCGGGCCCGACTGCAGCCGCTGCAAGCTGCACACGCTCGGGCGCAGGCAGGTCGTCTTCGGTGTCGGCAACCCGAACGCGGACCTGATGTTCGTGGGCGAGGCGCCCGGCGCCGACGAAGACATCCAGGGCGAACCGTTCGTCGGCCGGGCCGGTCAGCTGCTGACGAAGATCATCGAAGCCATCGATCTGAAGCGCGAGGACGTCTACATCGCCAACGTCATCAAGTGCCGTCCGCCCGCCAACCGCAACCCGGAGCCCGACGAAGTGGAGCAGTGCGAGCCGTTCCTCTTCCGCCAGATCGACCTCATCAAGCCGCGCGTCATCGTCGCGCTCGGCAAGTTCGCCGCGCAGTGCCTGCTCAAGACCGACGCGCCGATCACCCGCATCCGCGGCCGCGAGTTCACCTACCGCGACGCGGTGCTGATTCCCACGTATCATCCGGCCTACCTGCTGCGGAATCCGTCGGCGAAGCGCGACGTATGGGAAGAC
>Ga0209486_10000861_pt1 | contig 13379 bp, 12 predicted proteins | sample NCCompost_FD_187518 | JGI IMG/M metagenome (GOLD analysis project Ga0209486, IMG submission 187518) | Agricultural soil microbial communities from Utah to study Nitrogen management - NC Compost (SPAdes) (version 2) | ecosystem: Environmental > Terrestrial > Soil > Agricultural land | place...
GCCGGCAAGCCCTTCAAGGTGGCCGCCACGGCATGCATGCGAAAGCTGCTCACGATTCTGAACGCGATGCTCCATCAGAACCAGCGCTGGGACCCACGGCACGCTTGACTTTCGAGACAGTTGCTAATGACTGGGTAGGCAGCGCATCAACAGGATCGGGGTAGCTCGTGAAGAATCTTCCGACCGTTATGGCTAGTGCGATGCAAGAACTTGGCGTGGAGGTACTCGAGTTTCAGGGAGCGGACAGTATTCCGAATCGTGATGCCGTCGGATTCTATTACCGGCTTCGGCTCCAGCCTGGAGGGGAGCCGAGCAGGGTCAGCGTTCTTTTCAGCGGCACCGTCATGTCGGTCCGCCCCGAGGCATTCGGTCTGCCCACACTTGGTGATCGTGAAGCGACGTTCCGGGCCTTCGCGGAAACTGCCATCGGGGACTTCCTCGATGATACCGGTGCCCCTCCGCATACTCCCAGCGGGGTCTCAGCCTTCCAGATCGATTGCTTTTCGCCGCATTTCCAGGCCTGGAAGGATAGACCCCCAGCGACGGACGAAGTCATCGAACGGTACCTCTTCGCGCATGTAACCTGGGCGTGGAGGTTCGGGCACGCCTCCTGGCGCCTCGGGCCACCAGATCTCCTACGACTCAACCAACCTTTGGCACAGGTCTTACGGATAGTGCGCCTATATGACGGGGAGGCGTGGAGTCTCTCGGACGAAGGCCTCACCGGCGTAACTTTAACACCAACTGCGGTCTTCCTTCGCCAGCAAACCAAGAAGCTCCGACTCCCTTCGCCAGCCGAGCCGGAGTCGACGGCTGTGGCCATAGACACGAGTCCTGCCGCTTTCGTTTACGTTGACGAGGCGCGCATTGCTGATCTGCGTCGACTTGAGTCTCAGGTATTCGACCTCCGAAAGCTTGTCGCTCTGTGTGAGGAACTAAATCAGTGTTACAGGTCTCAATGCTATCACGCCGTTGCTGCGCTAACGCGAGCTGTGCTGGACCACATTCCGCCGGTGTTCGGAGTTGGGTCGTTCACGGAAGTTGCGAACAATTACGCCGGCGCGCGTTCATTCAGGGAGTGCATGCGCCACCTTGAGGAAGCAGCACGCAAGATCGGTGACGCTCACCTTCATACGCATGTGCGTTCAAGCGAGACGCTTCCAACTCGGGTGCAAGTGAACTTCTCCAACGAAGTGGACGTCCTTTTAGCCGAAGTTATTCGCATCTTACAGTAGAGCTGCCGCGCTACCTACCGCGCTTGCTGCTGCCGGGGTCTTGAACGCTTCGGCCGCCGGCGGCTATGAATTGCGGCGCACATCTCCAGAAGATCGATGGACTTCAAGCCTAGAGGAGACTCACAGGGTCGCGATCCAGCACGACCCGAGCCCCCCGCCCTTCCAGCCTCGGCGCGGCATAGCGCACCACCCGGCCGATCTCCTCGACCGGCCCCTTCACCAGCACGTGCCACCGCCACCTGGCCTTGATTCGGGTCAGTGGGCACGGCGCCGGCCCGAGCAAAACCAGCGGCAGCCCCTGGGTCTCGATCAGCTTGCTCAGCCAGTCCGCCACCGCTAGCGCTTCCTCCGTGGTCCTGCTCTCCTGCTCCGCCGAAACCACCACATTCAAAAGCGAAGTCTCCGGCGGATAGGGCGGGTTCTTCCGTTCCTCGGCTTCGTGGGCCAGAAAGCCCTCGGTGTCGTGGCTCGCCGCGAACTTGAGCGCCGGATGCTCCGGGCTCCGGGTCTGCACCAGCACTCTTCCGCCCTTGGGCCCCCTCCCCGCCCTTCCCGCCACCTGAGCCAGAAGCTGGTAGGTGCGTTCCCCGGCCCGGAAATCGGGGAGGTGGAGCGCCGTATCGGCATCCACCACCCCCACCAGCGTCACGTTGGGGAAGTCCATCCCCTTGGCGATCATCTGGGTGCCCAGCAGGATGTCCACCTGCCCCTTCTCGATCCGCTCCAGTATCCGGTGATGGCTCCACCGGGCCGAGGTGGTATCGAGATCCATCCGCGCCAGCCTGGCCTTGGGGAACCGCGCCGCCACCAGCTCCTCGAGCTGCTGGGTGCCGATCCCATGAGCCCGCTGCACCGGATGGCCGCAGTTGCTGCACTGCGCCGGCACCGGGAAGTGCTTGCCGCAGTAGTGGCACCGGAGCCCGGGCGGGACCCGGTGCAGGGTCAGCGCGATGGAACAGTCGGGACACTCCCGCACCAGCCCGCACTCGGGACATTGGATGAACGCAGCAAACCCTCGGCGGTTGAGCAGCAGAATGGCCTGCTCCCCCCGGGCCAGCACGGTGTTGAGGGCCGTGTCGAGCGCCCCGGACCACGGGACCGAAGTTCCGGTTGCGACCCTCCGCGCGGTGCGCAGATCTACGATCTCAACAGGGGGCATTGGCCGGTCATCTATTCGGTGGGGCAACCGGAACAGGGCGGTAGGACGGCTGGACGGTAGGTCGGTAGGGCCAGCCCCAAAAAGACTGTATGTCTCCAGGCTCGGGGTCGCGCTGCCGAACACGAAACGCGCCCCCTCAAGCTTGGCCCGGACCCGGGCCACCTCCCGGGCGTGGTACCTGGGCGCCTCGCCGTTCTTGTAGCTCTGCTCATGCTCCTCGTCCACCACGATCAGGCCGAGGTCCCGGACCGGCGCGAAGACCGCCGACCGCGCCCCCACCGCGACCCGCCGCTCCCCGCGCCGGAGCAGCCGCCAGGCATCGGCCCGCTCGCCGTCGGACAATCCGCTGTGCAGCACCGCCACATTGTTGCCGAACATTCCCCGCACCCGGCTCACCATCTGGGGGGTGAGCCCGATCTCCGGCACCAGCACGATCGCTCCCCGGCCCGAGGCCACCGCCCGCTCCACCGCCCGGAGGTACACCAGGGTTTTGCCGCTCCCGGTCACCCCGAACAGCAGCGCCCCGCTTCCCGGCGCCAGCCCCTCCACGCTTTCCAGCACCTCCGCCTGCTCCGGCGTCAGCTTCGCCGGTGGCGGGGTGCCCGGCTCCCCCGCGAAAGGGTCCCGCATCCGCTCGGTCTTGACCACCCGGGCCAGCCCCGAGTCCGTAAGCGCCCTTATGACCGCGTCGCTCATGCCGAGGCTGTCCCGGAGGTGCTTGACCGGGACGGAGCCCCCAAGCTGCTCCAGGGTCTCGTAGAGCCGCCTCTGCTTGGCCCGCCGGGCGAACTTCGCGTCCCGCTCCACCAGGGTGAGTGGATCTCCTGAGACCTCCAGCCTCCGTTCAATCAGCGTCGAAGGGTCGGCCTCGGCAGGCTCGACCAGCAGCTCGGCCGCGCCTACTCTCGCCAGGCGGTCGGCCACTTCCCAGAGCGGCTTCCGGAAGTGCCGGGCCGCGGTGTCGAGCGGCGCGGTCCCGCCCCGGCCTTCGACCCATTCCAGAACCTGCTCCGCAAGCCCTCCCAGCCGTCCTACCGACCTACCGTCCTTTACCGTCAGTATCACTCGCGACTCCCCCCACATCGGGGCCGGCAGCATGGCCTTGAGCGCAATCCCGATCGGCGCCCCGTAATAACCCGCCATCCATTCCGCGGTCCGGAGCATCGGCGGGGTGAGGGCGGGCTCGGCGTCGGGGGCGGCGAGGATGTCTCTTATAGCGAAGGTCGGCCCCCTCGCTACGCTCGGGGTGACAGCTGCGCTCGGGGTGACACCGTCGTCCCCTTCCCCCCTTCCCCCTTCCCCCTTCCCCACCACTATCCCAACCAGCTCGCGCCGGCGCACCGGGACCACCACCCGAGCGCCGGGGACCACCCGGTCGGCAATCGAATCGGGAATGCTGTAGGTGTAGGGCTCGAACAGCGGAAGGGGGAGGGCGACCTGGGCGACGCGTTCGGTCATCGCGCCGAGAGGCCGAGCCCCGGCCCCTCGGGCAGCCGGAGCTGGCCTCCCTGGATGGTCGCGCCGGCGTAGGGATCCCGCGCCAGCAGCGCGGCGCCGTCCAGATCGCAGAGGTCCACCAGCGGGGTGAATTGCGCCGCGGCGGTGATCCCGATCGAGCTCTCGATCATGCAGCCCACCATCACCAGCATGTGATGGGCCCGCGCCACCGCGATCATCCGGAGCGCCTCGCGCAGGCTGCCGCACTTGGCCAGCTTGATGTTGATGCCGTCCACCCGGCCCACCAGCCCGGGAATGTCGGCCGCGGTGAGGCAGCTCTCGTCGGCGATCACCGGAATGCGGGAGTGCCGGGTGACCATCGCCAACCCGTCGAGATCGCCGGGATCGAGCGGCTGCTCCAGCACCGTCACCCCGAACTCGTACAGCAGCGGCAGGCTCGCGATGGCCTGCTTCCGGGTCCAGCCGGCGTTGGCGTCCACCCGGAGCTCCTTGTCGGTGACTTCCCGGATGGCGGTCAGGATGGCGCGGTCGTCGTCGGTGCCCAGCTTGATCTTGAGCGCCGGATACTCTTTCGCCTCACCCACCTTGAGCTTGATCCGCTCGGGTGTGTCGATTCCTATGGTGAATGTGGAAATGGGACATTTGCCGGCGTCGAGCCCGAACAGCCGGTGCACCGGCGCGCCCAGCCGCTTGCCGGCCAGGTCGTGCAGCGCGGTGGAGAGCCCGGCCCGGGCTGAATTGTTGCCCGCCAGCGCGAGCGCCAGCGCCGTCTCGGCATCCTCCAGGTGGAGGGCGTTGTCGGGCAGCGCGGTCGAGTACACCTGCATGGCCGCGAGCACGGTCTCCGCAGTCTCCCCGTAGTAGGCCTGCGGTGCCGCCTCGCCCCAGCCCTCCACCCCGTCCTGGTCGATCAGCTTGATCATCACGGTCCGGTAGGTATCCCGGGTGCCCCGCGCGATGATGAAGGGATGCTTGGTCTTCAGTTCGAGGATTTCGGCTTCAAGGCGGAGGGGCACGTTGGCTCAGTCGTCGGTGGTCAGTGGTCAGGGGGGCGGACGGCGGAGTATAGGAGCAGGGACCGAGGGGGTCAAATCATGCCAGCGCGCGCAGGGTCGTGACTACGCCTTCGGCAATCCGGGCCGGGGCATAGCCCCCTTCCAGCAGCACGGCAATCGGGGCATCCGGGGCCGAGGCGCGGAGTCCTCCCACCAGCTCGGCATAGTGGGGCGGCTCCAGGGTAAAGCCGCCCAGCGGGTCGCCCAGCATGCTGTCGTACCCCGCCGACACCACGATCAGGTCGGGGGCCCACCGCTCGGTGGACGCCTCGATCGCCACCAAGAGGTCACTCACGTAGCGCTCGGGGGGGAGACCGGGAGGCCGCGGGAGATTCATCACGTTTCCGGCACCGCGCTCCGAAGCGCTCCCGGTTCCCGGGTACGCGGGCCACTGGTGCAGCGAGATGAACCGGATGGTGGGATCGTGCTCCACCAGCGCCTGGGTGCCGTTGCCGTGATGGACGTCCCAGTCCACGATCAGAATCCGCTCCCGCCCCAGCGCCTGGGCCTCCCGGGCCGCGATGACGGCATTGGCCAGGAGACAGAATCCCATGGCCCGGCCCACCAGGGCATGGTGACCGGGAGGCCGGATCGCGGCGAAGGCATGGCCCCGGCCTTCGTGGGCGTGACGGACCGCGGCCAGCGCTGCCCCCGCCCCGCCGGTCGCGGCATCCCAACTGGCGCGGTTGAGCATGGTGTCGGCATCCAAGGCTCCACCTCCCTGGGCCGAGACCTTGGCGAGCAGCTCCAGGTAGTGACGGGGATGCACCCGCTCGATGGTTTCAATCGGGGCGGGCTCCGCGTTCCGGATGATCCCGGCTAGCTCCCGCTCCACCAGATCCAGCACCGCTCGCAAGCGCGCCGGAGACTCGGGGTGGCCCGAGCCGGGGTCGTGATCCAGGCAGCGCGGGTGGGTGAAGACCGGGGGAAGCATGGGAGCGAGAAACAAGGAGGCAAGGAGGCACGGAGGCAAGGTAGCGCCTCTTTGCCACCTTGCCTCCTTGCCTCTTTGCCACCGCCAATCAGCTCGAGGGAGGCTTCAACCCGAGCATCCGGATGTAGGTGATCATGTTTCCATAGTGGAGATTGGTGTGACCGAAGTTTTCGGTCAGCGGCCCGATCTGCCCCGCTCCAGCGTACCCGGCCGCGCAGCCGTCGATCGATTGCTTGAGCTTCTGCACCAGTGTCGCTTTATCCGCGGTGGCCTTCTCGATCGCGTCCGACCACTCCACCCGCTTCCCTGTAGCACGCGCGCAGTAGTAGTTATGCGAGTCGGCGATATGTCCGATCAGTTGGGCAAAGGTCCGCACCGTCGCCACCGGCCGGTACCCGTACTTGTTCGCGGGCACGACTTCGGCCGCCCGGAGCACCCAGCCGGTCACTTCGGTGAAGCCCCGGCTCACCATCGCGACCGGATCGTCGGCGCGCGGCGCTGCCGGCACCGCGGTTGCCGTCGGCTCGGGCGCGAACGTGTCGCTGCTCTTGACCAGGCGGAAGTCGCCCGGCTGACCGTCCACCGTCACCTGGCCGGCGGCGGTGTCGCCCTGCACCCTGCCTTCGAAGAGCGCCCTGGTGGCTCCGTCATCCCGCACGACCACCTCGAGCTTCAGCGCCCCGGTCCTGGGGTCGAAACTGCCGCTCTTGATGTCACCCGGCCGGGGCGGACCGGTGATCGTGCCGGTAATGGAGCCATTGGCGGCGAGCTTGATGGCGACCACCACCGGCATGCCCGCCGTGGCATTCGGGGGCGTGAGGGAACCGGTCCAGGTGCCGGAGAGCTTGTCCGGCGCCGAGGACTGCGCGACGACCGAGTCCACCGCCGACAGCATGCAACATGCAACAACCCAGCCTCTGAGTAACATGGTCCGCTCCGTTGTGTGGGGCCCGCCCAAGTATGGGCGGCCGGCCGCGCGAGGGGGTCTCCCTCCGGTAAGCAACCTGTATGGGTTCTGTCAGGACGCTCATCGCTCCAGCCGGTAGCCGACCTTCCAGACGGTGCGGATATGCCGCGGCTCGGCCTGGTCGGGTTCCAGCTTCCGTCGGAGCTCGGCGATATGGATGTCGACGGTGCGGGAGACCACCCCGGTCTGGTATTGCCACACTTCCTTGAGGAGGTCGGTCCGGGAGACCGCGGCGCCCTGGCGCTTGAGCAGCGCCAGCAGCAGATCAAATTCGCGAGGGGCGAGCGACACCAGCTGGCCGGCACGGTACACGGTCCGGGACGCCGGATTGACCTCGATCTCCCCGAATCGCTCGACGGCGGGCATCGGTGCATCGTCCCGTCCCCTGGTGCGCCGCAGGAGTGCCCGGACCCGTGCCATCAGCTCGAGGATCCCGAACGGCTTGGTGACGTAGTCGTCCCCTCCGATCGAGAACGCCTGGACCTTGTTGGCTTCCTCTCCCCGGGCCGTCAGCACCAGCACCGGCGCGTCGACACCGCTGCCTCGGAGCGATCGGAGCACCCGGTAGCCGTCCAGCTTGGGGAGCATCAAGTCGAGGATGATGAGGTCGGCCTCTCCGCGGACCGCCTGTTCGAGACCGGCGCTGCCGTCGCCGGCGATCGCCACGCTGTACCCTTCGTTTTCGAGCGCGGTGCGCAGCCCGAACGCGAGGTCCTCGTTGTCCTCGATCACCAGGATGCTGGTCATGGGGACGACCGCTGGAGCGTGGCGCCGGGGAACTCGACGGTGAATCGGGCGCCGCCGCCGGGCGCATGGGCGACCGCGGCCCGTCCGCCGAGCAGCCGCATCAGATCCGCGACGACCGACAGGCCGAGCCCGGAGCCGCCGGCCGATCCATTCCGGTCCCGATCGAGCCGGTAGTAGGGCTGCCAGATCCGGCTCCATTCGTTTTCCGGGATCCCGGGACCCTGATCGTCGACCGTCACCAGGGCGGCACCGTCCAGCCCGCCGCGGGAGACCGCCACCCGGACGGTCTGCCCCGTAGGCCCGTATTTCACGGCGTTCTCGACCAGGTTGCGGAGCACCCGGTTGATGGCGTCACGATCTCCACTGACCGTGAGATCATCGGTGACGACCACCTCGAGCTGGTTGCCTTGCGCGCTGAGCAGCGGAGAGAAGGACTCGGCGACCTCGTGGGCAAGCTCCGCCAGCGAGACCGGCACCGACGGCCGGGGCGTGGGTGGCCGGCGAAGTCGGGCGAATTCGAGAACGTTCTCGACCAGGTTGGTCAGCCGAAGGGCTTCGCGGTGGATGACGCCGGTGGCCCGGTTTTTCTCCGCCTCGCTGTGGAAGCCATCCGATTGGAGCAGCTCGCTCAGCACCCGGATCTGAGTCAGCGGGGTGCGGAGCTCGTGCGAGACGCCGGAGACGAAATCCTCCCGCAACCGGGCGAGCCGATACTCCCGGCGAAGAAGAAGAAGCGCGGCAACGCCCATGGCGAGGGTCAGACTCAGCAGCGCAACGATCGTCGGCGCCCGGGAGGCCGGAAGACCGCCGACGATCAGGAGCTGCGCCGCCGCGGGCGCGATGGCGGCGGTGACGATAAGGTTTCCGAAGACGGCGCCCAGGGTGTCCGTCCCCATGAACGCATGGGTATCCGGTCCGGCTTCGAAGAGGCGCTCGCGGTTGGGGCCCGACACCTCGATCCGGACCAGAGAGTCGGCGACCCGGGCCGGGATCAACGACGGAGGAAAGAACTGGGCTTCCCCGAGCGCGCCCCGGAGCGGCCGGGCGATCTGGGCCGGTTCGACCACCATCCCGTAGACCCCCCGCACCCCGCGGGTACGGTCGCCCACCTTCCAGAGCAGAACGACATCGCTGGCCCGGTTGAGGCGCGGCTGGCCGGGCGCCATGATCTGCCATTGCCGGGGGCCCTGGCGCGCGGCGGTGTCGGCCGCCGCCGAGCGGGCGGCGCCGGCCAAGGCATCCTGGGCTCGCTCCGAGAGCGGCTCGCCCCGGGTGAGCAATGGAGCTCCGGGCTGATTCCGGAGAAGAAACACCGTGCGGGCGAACCCGGCGCTCATGCAATCGCATTCCTTCTCGGCGAGGATCCGCTCGAGCAGCTCCGGGCCCGGGAGCTCGGCGAGCCGGGACGTCTCCTGCTGGAGCATGTCGCCGGCCTGGGACATCCCATAGCCGATCCAGCTCCGGCCCTCACGGGAGAAACGCCACGCCGCAATGGTGGCGTGATGGGCGAGCGAGGTTTCGGCCGCGGCACGGTGCGACGCGGCGGCGCCCGCGGCCTGCCAGGCGAGCGCGGCGGCCAGGCCCATGGTGGCCAGGAAGAGGAAGGCGCCGAGAAAACCGGGGCGCTGGAGCAGCCGGAGGAAGGACCTGCCGCGCATGATGAGAATTATGCCTCCGAGGCGGGAAGCCCGGGAGGATCGATGGCCTGGCAGGTGTATGGAGGCGGTAAGGAGTCTAGCGGACCGGGATTCGCCGGCGCAGCAGCACGATCAGCGCGCCGTCGGGAACCACCCCCGCATCGGCGAGGGTGCGGGATCCCTCGTAGAGCTCGGCCCCTTTGTACTTCACCACGTACTCCGAGGCGGGACGCTTGATCCCGGCCCGGGCGAGAGCGGTCAGCTTGACCTCGGCGATCCGGGTGGTGGCGGGCACCACCATGGCGTGCTCGTCGAGGGTATCGAGCAGGGTCACCCGGACCTTCAGGTCTGACGCCATCAGGCCAGTACCGCCGGCTCGGGCAGGGTGGAGAGAAACCGTCCCAGCGCCTGGTCGAACAGGAGGGTGGAAGCGCGGACCCGGGTAGGCTCCCCCGGGAGAATGGCGATCGCGATCTCCTCCCCACCCTGCCCCCGCAGCGTCATGAAGGTCGGGCCTTCCAGCTCGACCCAGGCGGCCTGATTGGGGACCCGCTCGGCGAAGAACGCCTTGGCGCGGGCCAGGACGTCAGCGGCCGGAAGGGTGGTGACGGCTTCGTGAATCATGGCGCTCCAGTCGGATGGCGACTCAAGTTACCGGGAATGCCGCCGGGCTTCTACTGCACCAGCCGCCTGGCCTCAACTTGCGCCCGATAGACCTTCGGCTTCCGGAACAGCTCCAGCCAGGAGCCGTGCTTCTGGAGCACCAGCACCAGCTCCCCGGGGGGCGGCTCCCTGATCCCCGACAGTGAAAGGAAGGCCGGCAGCCCGGCATCCTCGGGGATCTTCACGATGTAGTCCTCGCCATGCCAGACCAGCGACACCTCGGCCGGCGGGATTCGCACGATCCGCTCGACGAACACGTCGTCGTCCACCTGCCAGGACCCATCCTGACGGCGCACCCCGTCCTTGTAGAACGCGGGATCGAACGCCTCCCCGTCGTGCCGGGCGAAGTTCGACTCGGCCGCCTCGTCGAACGCCTCCAGCTTCGGCGCCCGCGCCTTCCACTCGACGTGGTGGCGGACCTCGTGGGTCAACGTCTCCCACGCCTCCTCCAGCCAGTTGAACCCGGGGCTGTCCTGCGCCAGAGCCTTGAACGACCCGTGATAGAGCACGACCCGGCTCTGCAGGTGGCGCGGGTCACCGTCGTCCCCCGGGAGCGGGATGCACTCACCCATGGTCCAGATATCCCCGCGCTCCGGATGGGCCACCACCCGGGGCGAAACCACGATCTCGGCCACCCCCTCGAGAAACTCGGGAGGGATCTCGCCGGCCATGCGGCGGACCATTGCTTCGAAGTCTTGCAGGCGCATAGTCAGGGGCTAGGGAGCTGGGGAGCTAGGAGGCTAGGGAGAAGCCCTAGCTCGCTAGCTCCCTAGCTCCCTAGCCGCTCTCTCAGATACTCCGCCACGCTGGTGATGCCGACTCGCTCCTGCCCCATGGTATCCCGGTGCCGTACCGTCACCTTCTGGTCCTCCGCGCTCTGTCCGTCCACCGTCAGGCAGAACGGCGTCCCCACCTCGTCCATGCGGCGGTAGCGCCGGCCGATCGCGCCGCCGTCGTCGTAGAAGCAGGCGAACCGACTGCGGAGGTCGTTGAACAGCGCGGTGGCCATCTCCGGCATTGCATCCTTGTTGACCAGCGGGAGCACCGCGGCCTTGATCGGCGCGATGGCGGGGTTGAGGCCCAGCACGGTGCGGGTCTCTCCCTCCACCTCCTCCTCCCGATAGGCGTCCACCAGCACGGTGAGGGCCACCCGATCGGCGCCCGCGGAGGTCTCCACGATTTCGGGGACGTAGCGGGCGTTGGCGGCCTGGTCGAAGTACTCCAGCTTCTTCCCCGAGGCGGTCTGGTGATTGGTGAGGTCGTAGCTGCCCCGGTTGTGCACTCCTTCGATTTCCTGCCAGCCGAAGGGGAACTCGTATTCGATGTCGTAGGCCGCCCGGGCGTAGTGGGCCAGCTCCTTCTCGGCGTGCTGGTGCCAGCGCAGCTTGTCGGCATTGAGGCCCAGCTCCTGGTGCCAGGCCATCCGGAGCACCCGCCAGCGCTCGAACCATTCGGCGTCGTCGCCCGGCTTGACGAAGAACTGCATCTCCATCTGCTCGAACTCGCGGGTCCGGAAGATGAAGTTGCCGGGGGTGATCTCGTTGCGGAACGCCTTCCCGATCTGGGCGATCCCGAAGGGAATCTTCTGCCGGGAGCTCTGCAGCACGTTGAGATAGTTGACGTAGATCCCCTGCGCCGTTTCGGGCCGCAGGTACACCACCGAGGCCGATTCCTCCACCGGTCCCATGAAGGTCTTGAACATCAGGTTGAAGAGCCGGGGCTCGGTGAGCTGGCAGGTGGAATGCTCGCCGGGGTGCTTGGAAGGCTTCTGGGGGCACTGCCCGTCACTCAGCTGGTCGGCGCGGAAGCGGGCCTTGCAGGTCTTGCAGTCCACCAGCGGATCGGTAAAGCCTGCTACGTGTCCGGACGCCTCCCAGACCTTCGGGTGCATCAGGATCGCGGCGTCGAGTCCCTCGATGTCGTCCCGGGCCCGGACCATGGCGTGCCACCAGCGGTCCTTGATGTTCCGCTTGAGCTCGGTGCCCAGCGGACCGTAATCCCACACCGACCCCAGCCCCCCGTAGATCTCGGAGGACTGGAACACGAACCCCCGGCGCTTGCAGAGGGACACCAGTTTGTCCATCACGCCAGGTGCAGCCATGGGACTCCGGTCGGGGAATGAAGGTCGGGGAATTTAATGCCCCCTGGGTTCTCGCGGGCGGACCCTCCCTGCGGCACTGGATTGATTCTCGCCGCGAGGTCTTGGAGCAGGAGTCGGTCCAACGCCGCCGGCGGCGCCGAGGGTCCGATGCGTCGTCTGTTCGAGTTGACCGCGTCGGGGGCCCGCGCCCTCACCGAGACGAACACCATGCGGGAGCGGTTGTGGGAGGGCATCAGCGTTCGGGTCCTGACCGCGCTCGGAGGGGCCTGAGTCGGCTCGCGCTTGAGCTTCGCGGTCCGCTCTCCCGCTAACCGCGGGCCGCGGGCAGAATATTCTGGTTCGACCGGAACAGATTCGCCGGGTCGTACTGTGCCTTGATGCGAGCCAACCGGGGATAGTTCACCCCGTAGACCTCCCGAATTCGCTCCGGAGAACTGGGCGCGAGGTAGTTCACATAGGCACGCCGCGCCCACGGTCGCAGCGCAGCACCGTGCTCCGCCACCCACTGCACTGCAGCTTCGCGATCCTCGGTTCGCTTCCACTCGGCGGAGAGGAGACAGCTCAGTCCCGTGCCGCGAAGCGGGTACGCGGTGTCGGTCATTCCGACACGGGCCGCCACGCCGTTGGAGAGGCCCATCAGCATCGCACCGACGCCCCGCCCGGCGATGGCCGCACGAGCGAGCACGTCCACGACGTCACCAGTCATACCCTCCAGAAACGCACCGTCGACGGCCAGCGACGTGGTCGCCCATACCTCCCCTTGGGGGTTCGGCAGGGAGCTCTCCATCCGGGGTTCCACCGACCGGAACGCGGCCTTCCACCTCGCGAGATAGGCGGCGGCCGCGATCGCATCGCCGTAGAAGCCGCAGCGCGCAGCCGCGCCGGTGTCCGGATCCACGGTAAACACCGCGCGGACTTCGTCCGGGGTCTCCAGCACAAGTTCGCCGAATGTTCGCATCGCGCCGGCGATGTCGTTCCAGCCGAACTGGAAGGTGGCGGCATGGAAGGTCCGCACGCCGTGCAGTCGGAAATCCAGTCGGGTGACGACACCGAAGTTGCCGCCACCGCCGCGGATGGCCCAGAACAGGTCCTCGTTCCGGCCAGGGCCGACTTCCAGTACCTCCCCGTCGGCGGTCACCATCTGCGCGCCGATGACATTGTCGCACGCCGTCCCGAAGAGGCCGCGCCCAGCGGTATCACCACCGGCCAGGGCCAGGCCCGCAACGCCGACGTCGCCACAGCTGCCCATCGGCGTGATGAGCCCGGTGGCCAGCGTGGCGGTGAGCAGATCCTTGATCCTCGTACCGCCTCCAACCGACGCGACGCGGCGGCCCGGATCAACGCTGACGGCGTTGAACGCGCCGAGGTCGATCTGCAGCGCGCCGTCGGCAACCCCGAATCCGGCATAGCTGTGCCCACCCCC
>Ga0209486_10000862_pt1 | contig 13376 bp, 7 predicted proteins | sample NCCompost_FD_187518 | JGI IMG/M metagenome (GOLD analysis project Ga0209486, IMG submission 187518) | Agricultural soil microbial communities from Utah to study Nitrogen management - NC Compost (SPAdes) (version 2) | ecosystem: Environmental > Terrestrial > Soil > Agricultural land | place: USA...
TCTGTATAGCTACGACGGCTCAGAGCATCGATGTCCTGGAAATATTCGAAGCCGTAAAGCCTCCCTGCATTTGGCAAGAGATTGTTAAGAGCGATCTCCGTCGCCTTTTCGAATGACGGGTTACCCCGTACGAAAACATAGCTCGGGTGCAAATTGTTCCCAGGAGGGTAGTAGAAGAAGCGACCATGATCCGGGGGCGGCGTTTTGACGACTCGCGAAACATTCACGACCAGTTCTTTGTCGCGGAGAAAATGTAATGGTTTGTTGGCGATACTCAAGTCGACAAACACGGCTAAAACGAGTAAAGACTGCAACAGCGCCGGACGAAGGTACCCAAATCGGTTAAGGAAAAAGAGCACGGTAAAAACTAGGGAAACAGCGATTTGCTTTTCCAGGCTAAAAAAAATCGCCGCGACTGTTGTCGGGTTAACGGTTGTCACAGCCGGGTCGGCCTGCGGCGGCTGGATGAGTCGGGCAAGCAAGTTAGGATCCCAGCGAGAGATTGCGTAAGCAGTGATCCACATTAGCAAGATCGTTGCCGCGAGGATGCCTGGGGCGCGAGAGTTTTTCGCGTCAACCAAGTACTTTAGTCCACGAACCGTCGCGAATACCAATAGGGCGAAGGTCAAATAAAAATACTTTTCTGGAAAACGCATGACACGAAAGAGCGGCACCCAGTCATAGAGAAACGGATACACCGGCGTAAAACTGCCGAAAGCCAGCAATAGTGAAGCGATCAGGAGACTTATCAGGAGGAGTCGCTCCTTGCTTCGCGCATTATAAAACCATGCGCATAAGCCAAAGATCGCAATGACACCCATGTAATGACTCAGAAGAAAAGGTACGCCTTGAGCAAGCAACAGACGAAGCCCCAGGGACAAAGACGAATCCGCCTCTAGGGTTGGCAATAATAAACCGATCAAGCTCGACGGCCGCAGTGACCAGGCCAGTGCTTCGACAGCCGGAATGGGTTGATCCCGACGGGATTGCATAATCAGCTCACCGGTAGGTAACAGTTGAACCATGGCGAGTCCGATCATGACGAGGCCGGCAAGGGTCAAAATAACCATTGCCCTCACGAAACCAGAGATCCGTTGTTCTCGCCTTAATCTAAAGACATCGAGCACCAGCAGACTAACGGAGAGCGTGAATATCTCCGGTGACCCTGCGAGCAACTGGCAGAGCAAGACTACCGAGAACAAAACAAAATCTGTCCAACGCTCGGATCGCAGGGTTCGTTCCCATAGAAATATTGACCAAGGTAGCCAGACGGCGCTCTGGAAGTGATTGAGCACGTTCGTCAGCGAAACGATGGTGCCACCAAAAGAGAATAGAATCGAACCGATTACAGCAACAAAAATTGGATAGTTCCACGATCGGAACAAGAAATAGGATCCGTATAGCGCGATGGCATAGTGAAAAACGAACGAAACTTGAATAGCGGCATAGAATGGGAAAAAATAAAATACGACACTCGGGGGGTAGAAAACCGCCGATTGAAACCCGGCTGCAACCGGAAATCCGGCCGCCATGCGTCGATCCCAGAGAGGCAGTTCGCCGGCTTGGAAAGCTTCGGCAACACTAAATTTGATCGGGTAAAAATAAGAACCTAAGTCTCGAAAAAAGGGAATCTTGCCGGCGAAGATCAACTCATCGCAAAACCATACCAGCATCACTGCAAGTGCGATGACGGCGGGGAGCTCACCCCAATTATACCTTGATCTTGTTTTATGACGCACTGGCAAGGGAGATTCAGCAAATAACTGGAGATCTGTTTTCTAACTAAGGATTGCGCAGATAGAAAAAAAGGGGGCCATTTCGTGCCCCCTTTTTCTGACTCGCAAGATTGAGTTTTTTAAACCAATTGGTGGTTATGGACAACCACCAGACGCGCCGGCGATCTGGCCGGTAAGACTCGCGAAAGTCCAGCTAACCCCCGCACAATTCGCATGCGTAGCGGTCATTAAAAACGTGTTAGTACCAACTGCTGAGGTGACAGCAACACCCGTCGTCGGGTTAAATCCAGGAACAGTCGAGTTTGTCCACGCGGTTGCATTTGCCTTATACGTGGAATTCGCAGCAAAATAAGCCTCCTGAGAAACGGCCGCGTTTCTCAAGTCGGATTTGACCTGGGCCTCATGACCGCGCTTTCTGTACGCTGCGAATTGCGGAATCGCTATCGCAGCCAGGATACCGATAATGGCGACCACCACCAGCAACTCTATAAGCGTAAAACCGGATTCATTCTGAAGTCTCAATCGATTCATCTTATTCTCTCCCTCTCAATTAATCTTTTTGGTCCAATTGTTTTTTTGGGTTATCGAAACTGTGATACGAGATTTTTGCCTCACCCCCTTTTCCAGAATGATAACTCAAAAATGTGGAGATGCGATTGCGCAAAAGAAAGGCCATCTAAATTTTGGCCCACTTTGGCCTAATTAGTCTATCTGAGGGTCTTCCTGCCAATTCAGCCGGTACAAAATAATATCCAATATTTCAAGTACTTATCGTTGCTGTGGCGCGAGGACTAAGGCTAGAGAAGAGCTTTATGCGGCGGCAAAATTCGGCAACGCTTGGGGCAGGATTCTGAAAAAAGTGACAAATTTTGTTACTGTGAATCTTCAGCGTGTTCACTAATCAAATCCGTTTTTGAACCTAGTAAATCATACTTTTCAAGTCGGTGACGCAGCGAGCGGTAATTGATACCGAGAATTTCAGCTGCCCTTTTTTGGACTCCGTTAGCACGCTTTAAAGCGCCCAGCAAAATATGTTTTTCGTGGGTCTCCAATTCAGTATCGAGGGACAAGCCCTTGTTAAAAAACATCTCCGGCCCTTCCGCCGCGCCTTTCTCAAAAATAGCGGATTCATCCGCCGGCGCAATTTTAACATGGTGGGGTAAGTCTTCTTCCGTGAGGATATTTTTCGCCGCAACGGCCACTGCATGCTCAATGATATTTTCCAGTTCTCGCACATTGCCAGGATACGAATAATTCATCAACCGCATCAACGCACCACTGGAGATTTCCTCCACCTTCTTGTCATGAGAGGCCGCAAATTTCCGCAAAAAGTAGTGCGCGAGCGCGCTAATGTCTTCCTGCCTACTACGGAGCGGAGGCATGACCATTTGCACGACGTTCAGCCGGTAAAACAGATCTTCACGAAAGCGCCCCTCCTCCATTTCCTTACGCAAATCCTTGTTAGTCGCCGAGATCACCCGGACATCGACTTTCGTCGGCTTACTGCCCCCCACAGGTGTAAAGCTCTTTTCTTGGAGCACCCTCAGTAATTTGACCTGAAGATGAAGAGCCAACTCGCCGACCTCGTCGAGGAAAATCGTTCCCCCATCGGCTTGTTTGAAGAGCCCAGCATGGTCAGCTACTGCCCCAGTAAAGGCGCCGCGAACATGGCCGAAGAGTTCACTTTCCATTAAGTTTTCGGGAATGGCACCGCAGTTTACAGCGACAAAGGGTTTGGATTTCCTCGGGCCGTTGAGGTGAATCGCACGAGCGATCAGTTCTTTACCCGTGCCGCTTTCGCCGGTAATGAGCACGTTGGTATTGGTGGCAGCGATCTTTTGCACTAACTGGTAGATTTTTTCGATACCGCCGCTTTTGCCGATTACCCCTTCGAAATAAAATTTATGGTGTCCCTCTGCCGGCGCGCTCTGCGCTAATTCAACCTCCCGGGCACGGCGCAGCTCTTCTTCTATGCGCACCTTCTCTTCAACCTGTTTTTGCTTGGTGATATCTTCGAAAATAGAAACGAAACCGATGAGTTGCTCAGCAGCGTTGCTGAGCGGTGCAACCGTAAGACGAATCTGCTTGGGCGTCCCGTGCGGCGCGTTAACAGTAAGTTCATCGGTCACGACTGCGCCAGCGCTGCGGTTGCGCTGAAAATCGTAGCCTAGTCCGGGGAAGACTTGATCCAGTCGTTTTCCCTTTATGTTCGTTTCATCGAACGCTGTCAGTGCTTGTGCTTGACGGTTGAAGTAATTGATCCGTCCTTCTTGATCAGTGATGGCTACGCCGCTTCCAATGCCCTGCAATAAGGCTTCTTTGAACGCGTCCAGATCGCGGTAGTCGTCTTGCTTCTCCTTTAGCAATTTCTCTGTTTGGCCGAGCTTGTCAGTTAAAAAGCCGCTCAGCCACGCGATAACGAAGAAGCTCACGATGCTCTGAACGATCGGGAACAGCGTCGTCCATGAAAGCGCCAGCCCATGGCCAGGATCCGCATAACGGGACCAAATGAGCAGACTTGCATACGCAATACTGGAGCAACCCGCGGTGAAGAATGCACCGCGGTAAAAAAGCAGTATGGCGCCGTTCATCACCGCAAGGTTGTAGAGAAACGAGAAGGGGCTAGCGATATCGCCGGTCATCCAAATGATGCCGGTAATTAAGATAACGTCGAATGCAACTTGTGCATGCGCGAACGGACGCAAATTGCGAAGACGAGGCAGCAGGACGGCCGAACCTATGGATATGGCATAAGCGATAATGAGAGGCACGGAAAGATCAAAAAGATAACCGAGGTCGCCTTCCGTGCGCAAGAAATGAAACAGTGCCGTGGCGCCGAGGAAAAAAGACACGATCACCACGCGCAACAATAGCAGCCATCGAATCTTTTCCGTGAGGTCCTTGTGTGCGTCGCTCACAATATCGTGCCTAGCCGGCGACCGATGAGCGGCAACGAAAAAAGATAACCACTGGCTCACCCGCCCACCAACGATCCCATCTGGAAAATCGGCAAATACATCGCAATCACGAGGCCGCCGAGGATTACGCCGAGCACGACCATGATCATCGGTTCCATCATCGCGGTAAGATTATTCACGGCGTCGTCAACTTCTTCTTCGTAGAGTTCCGCCACTTTTTTGAGCATCGTGTCGAGGCCGCCCGTGCTTTCTCCCACCGCGACCATTTGACAAACTAAAGGCGGAAAAATCTTGCTGTCCCGTAACGGCTCCGCAACGGTTTTCCCCTGACTGATGCTGATCCGGCTTTCCAAGATTGCCTTTTCAACGACTTTGTTGCCGGCGGTTTTTGCGCAAATCGCTAGACCATCCAGGATTGGCACTCCGGAACTTAGCAGCAGCGACAGGTTCTGCGAAAAGCGCGCGACAGCAACCTTTCTTAGGAGATCGCCGATGATCGGCATGCGTAGGAGAAGGCTATCGATATTCATGTGGCCAGGCGGGGTTTTATAGTAGAAAGAAACGCTCATGAATACGCCCACCGCGCCAACAACCAACACGTACCAATAACCAACGAACCAGTTGCTGATGTCTATACAAATCTGTGTCGGGAGAGGGAGAGCTTTGCCCATGCCACCATAAAGCTCCGCGAATACGGGAATCACGAAGATCATCAAGACCGCGACGACGATGACGGCTACGCCAACGATGGCGCAGGGGTAGATCATCGCGCCTTTGACCTTTTTCTTAAGTCTGTTTGCCTTTTCGATGAATAGAGCGATGCGGTTAAGAATCGTGTTTAGAATACCGCCGGCTTCACCGGCTTCGACCATATTCACGTACAGATCGTCAAAAATCTTCGGATGCTTGCGTAGCGCGTCCGCCAGAGTGCTGCCTCCCTCGACGTCTTGTTTTACAGTCGTAATCGTCTTGCAAAGGAGTTTACTCTCCGATTGCTGAGCCAGGATATCTAGACATTGGACAATTGGCAGGCCGGCATCGATCATAGTGGCCAATTGACGCGTTGCCAAGGAGATGTCTTTCGTCGTGGCCTTGTCACCAAACCCGGGTATTGAGATTTCTTTTTCTAACCCCTTGCCTTTTTCCTTAACCCGACTTTGAATCGGGCGAATTCTCTGCTCGCGGAGACGAGCGAGTGCAGCCTCTAGATTGGGCGCCTCAAGATTATCGCCTTTGACCACTCGACCTTGCGCCGTTCTCCCTTCCCAAACAAATATCGCCATTTTTCTCTCCGACTCTTTTGCGCTACTCTCTAGCGCGAGTCACTCTTGTGACGCATACGCGTCGGTGGCCCGAGCAAGCCGGGATCAAAATCCCAGCGAAAAAACCGAGCCAAAGCCTTTGTCGTTATCGGTGACCCGGATTGTTTCATCGACGGTCGTGAGCCCCTGGCGTACCTTTTGAAGGGCGCTCATGCGCAGGGTGCTCATACCTAATTTGACGGCTTCCCGTTTTAGCTCCATGGCCGAAACACCTTTCAGGATCAGCTCCCGAAGCAACTCATGCATAACCATGACTTCATAAATCGCCAAACGGCCGCGATAACCTGTCTCGCTGCAGTTGTTACAGCCGCGCCCGTGGAAAGTTTCAAAGCCCGAGCTTAGTTCAGCGGAATCCACACCCAGATTGATCAACACTTCCGGCTTGATTTCGATTGGTTCTTTGCAGTGATCGCAAATCTTTCGGACGAGGCGCTGGGCGAGAATGATGTTGATCGACGATGTCAGAAGAAATGTTTCCACTCCCATGTTAATCAAGCGATCGACAGTCGCCGGGCAGTCATTGGTGTGCAAGGTGCTCAGGACGAGATGGCCGGTCAGCGCGGCCTTGATCGCGATCTGGGCAGTTTCCAAGTCGCGGATTTCGCCGACCATAATGATGTCAGGGTCTTGGCGCAGGAACGAGCGCAGACAGGCGGCAAAATTGAGACCTATTTGTTCGCGAACTTGAACCTGATTAATGCCAACGAGGTTATACTCGACTGGGTCTTCCGCGGTAGAGATGTTCACATCAGGCTTATTGAGCTCCGATAGCGCCGAATACAGAGTTGTTGATTTACCACTTCCCGTTGGACCCGTGATCAAGATCATGCCATAGGGCTTGTGGATGGCTTCTTGAAAATCTTTAAGATTTTGCGGATCGAACCCAAGCTTCGCCATGTCCAGCTGCAAGTTGGATTTGTCGAGTAACCGCATGACGACTTTTTCACCGAACAACGTCGGCAATATGGAAACACGGATATCCAACTCGCCGCCGACGCCCATTTTGAGTTTTATCCGGCCATCCTGGGTAAGACGCCGTTCCGCAATATCCAAACCAGCCATGACTTTTAATCGCGATACGAGAGCATTCTTAAGCCGCAGCGGCGGGCTCATGATCTCCTGCAAGACCCCATCGATGCGAAACCGGACGCGGAATATTTTTTCATAAGGCTCGATGTGGATATCACTGCACCGTCTCTTTGCCGCGTCAGCTAGGATAGCATTCACCAGCGTCACCACGGGCGCGTCCATGGTGGCTTGCTGCAGCTCCTGGAGATTGACGTCGTCCGATTCCTGCACGACCTCCATCTCGCCATCGCCGAATTTCTTTAAAACATCGTCGTAGCTGACCCCGCCGAAGCGGTGATCCAACGTCTTTTTGATATTGGATGGTGTGGCTAACACGACTCGCACGCCGTAGCCAGTGACGAACTTGACTTCATTGATGGCGACGAGGTCCGTGGGATCCGACATGGCCACGGTGAGAGTCGAAGCCGAAAGCTTGTAGGGAACCAACTGGTGTTTTTGAACGATCTGCGGCGGAACTAGGCTGAATACAGCATCTTCGACTTCGCCAGGCACTAGATCGACGGATTCGATACCAAACTGCTTGCCGAGAAACTGAGCTAAAGTTTCCTCATTGGTGTAGCCTAACCGGACGATTTCACGGGCGACGCTGGAGCCATTCTCCTTTTCCCGCTTCTGTGCCTCGGACAACTGCTCTCGGGAAACTAACCCGCCCCTTACCAGAAGCTCCGCAAAACGTGGTTCCATAGATTTCTACGAAAAGGAGCAAATTATCGTAGATCAGCCGGAATCTGTCAATAAAATGTCTGGCTTTTTAGCCCTAGAGAAGGAAGATATAAAACGTCATCTATCCACTAATTGGTTAGAATCTCTACCGTTTTTGAAGTAATGCCGCTTGCGCCGCGGCTAATTTCGCAATCGCGACCCGGTACGGTGAACAACTTACGTAACTCAGACCTATTTCGTGACAAAAAGCGACGGATTTCGGATCGCCGCCGTGTTCACCGCAAATGCCCATTTCGAGATTTTTGCGGGTCTTTCGTCCCTTGGTCACGGCTATCTGCATGAGCGCGCCGACGCCTTGGCGATCGATGCTGACAAAGGGATCCTGCGGCAACAACCCGTTGACGACATAGGTCGGCAAGAATTTTCCCGCGTCATCGCGGGAAAGGCCCAAGCAGGTTTGGGTTAAGTCGTTGGTGCCAAAGGAGAAAAACTCGGCCTCTTCGGCGATCTCGTCCGCGACCATACAGGCGCGCGGTAATTCGATCATCGTGCCGATCAAGTAGCGCACCTTCACGCCGTAGGCTTTTTGGGTCGCCGCCGCGACGCGCTCAACGATAATTCTTTGCTCGTGCAATTCCTGGCGCGATCCGACCAGCGGAATCATGATCTCGGGAAAAGGGTTCCTACCTTCACGGCGGAGCTCGCAAGCCGCTTCGAAGATCGCCTGCGCCTGCATCTCGGTGATCTCTGGGTAAGAGATCCCCAGGCGGCAACCCCTATGTCCGAGCATGGGATTAAATTCTTGCAGGACGTTTACTTTGTCACGGAGCATGTCGACCGGCACGCCCATGACGTCCGCAAGCTCGATAATCTCTTCGTCATGTTTGGGTAGGAATTCATGAAGCGGTGGATCGAGTGTGCGAATCGTTACCGGTAGACTTCCCATGATCTCAAGAATGCCTTTGAAATCTTCCTTTTGCATCGGCAGAAGCTTCGCTAAAGCGCGACGCCGGCCAGCTTCGTCATCGGCAAGAATCATTTCGCGGACCGCTCGAATGCGGTCGCCTTGAAAAAACATGTGTTCAGTACGGCAAAGACCGATCCCTTCACTGCCAAAAGCCTTGGCTATGGCGGCTTGATCGGGTTGATCCGCGTTGGTCCGGACGCCGAGCGTGCGTACTTCATCAGCCCATTTCATCAGCTTGGCGAATTGCCGATAACTGCGCGAATCTTTCGCGGCTAAAGCGCCGGAGAGAAGAACTTGCAGAACTTCAGATGGCAAAGCTTCAATCTCGCCACTGAAAACTTCCCCGGTGCTGCCGTCGATCGAAAGCCAATCTCCTTCTTTCAGCTCAGTTTGGCCGACCCTCAAGGTTCGCGCGGTATAATCGGGATGGAGCGCCTCGCAACCCGCGACGCACACTTTTCCCATCTGGCGCGCGACCAGCGCGGCGTGGGAAGTCATGCCCCCGCGCGCGGTTAATATTCCTTGGGCCGCGTCCATGCCGCGAATATCATCGGGGCTGGTTTCAATCCGACACAAGATCACGCGCTCGCCGCGGTTTTTCCATTGAACCGCGTCCTCGGCATAAAAAACGACGTGACCGGTGGCAGCGCCCGGTCCAGCGGGCAAACCTTTACCGAGAAGGCGACCGGCTTTTTGCGCTTGTTCTTTGCCCTTCTGATCGAAAATCGGCCGGAGCAGCTGATTGAGTTGGTCCGGGTCGATACGCTGCAAGGCCTCTGTTTTATCGATTATCCGCTCCTCGACCATGTCGACGGCGATTCGTACCGCTGCAAATCCTGTGCGCTTGCCAGTGCGCGTCTGCAGCATCCAGAGCTTGCCGTCCTCGATGGTGAATTCGACGTCCTGCATTTCACGATAATGCTTTTCTAGCGATTTGCACACCCGCTGCAGCTCGCCCGCCGCTTTCGGCATAACATTCGTAAGCTCGGCAATCGGTTTTGGCGTACGGATGCCCGACACAACGTCCTCGCCTTGAGCGTTGACAAGGAACTCGCCATAAAAACGCTTGTCGCCCGTCGATGGATTGCGCGTGAAGGCTACGCCGGTCGCGCAGTTATCCCCAAGATTGCCGAAAACCATTGCCTGAACGTTGACTGCCGTGCCCCAAGAATGGGGTATCTGATAAAGGTCGCGATACGCAACTGCGCGATCGTTGTTCCACGAGCCGAAAACCGCGCCAATGGCGCCCCACAATTGTTCGAATGGCTCTCCGGGGAATTCTTTTCCCAAACGACTCTTGATTGCCGCCTTATATTCTTTGACTAGTGCTTCGAGGTCTTTGGCCGTAAGCTCGGTATCCGACCGAGCTCCGCGAGCTTTCTTTTTTTCTTCGAGGATACTCTCGAGAGGATCGATGCCGGAATTATCTCGAGGCTTAATCCCAAGCACGACATCGGCATACATTTGAATGAAGCGGCGGTAAGCATCGAAAGCAAAACGCGAATTGCCGGTGCGTTTGATTAATCCCAGGACGGTCCGATCGTTAAGCCCCAGATTGAGCACGGTGTCCATCATCCCTGGCATGGACTCACGCGCGCCAGAGCGAACCGAAACTAGGAGCGGGTTATCGGCATCGCCAAAACATCGGCCGAGAATTTTCTCCATGCGCGCGAGGGCAGAATTTATTTGCCCGTCCAGATTTTTCGGATAACGGTGTTGGTGCTCGTAATAATATTTACACACCTCAGTCGTAATGGTGAAACCAGGCGGTACGGGAATACCGATGCGGGTCATTTCATGCAGTCCCGCACCTTTTCCGCCGAGCAGTTCGCGCATTTTCGCATTCCCTTCGGCTTTACCGTTGCCAAAAGAAAATATCGGTTTTTTTCTGTCCGCCATGTTGTTTTTTCCTCGCCGCGTTAGCCACCTCCCTGAACGAAAGAGCTTGATGGCCAGAAACTATACTGAAGAGAACTGCTGAAGGAAGGGTGCGGATTTAATTTCTCGGTCCATTTGAAATTGGATAAAGCGCAGCACCACGGAGCGGATTTCCGCTACCACAGACGCCGGCAGCGAGAGACGCGCAGGCAAACTATCGATTTCCACTTGCAGCGCCGTTAATATTTCAACCGCGGTTCTGCCAAGGGGCAATACTTCCCTGCATGAACGTGCGCAAGAAGCGCAGAGTATACCGCCATCTAGCGGGCTAAAGTGCCACTGCGATAACCCATCAAGGCGGCTTTCATGACACTTCTTACAATTGTCCAATACCGGTTGGTAACCTGCTAAACGCAAAAGTTTAAGCTCAAAGAACGTGAGAAAGCGTAATGAGGCGCCGTTTGATTCCAAATGACCCAGACCGTCTTTTAGATGCTGAAAGATAGCTGGGTTGGTCTCACGTTCGCCGATCAATCCGTCGGTGATCTCAATCAAATAGGAAGCATGGGCAATCCGGTCAAGCTCGCTCACTAAAGATCTGGGGCTGTGGATCAACTCGGCTGATAATATAAACGCCAAACTGCTATGCGAACGATCTTGAAAGGACAGATTCACCAAAGAAAAAGTGTCGAGAGAATTGACAAAGCGCTTGCGCGAACGCAGCGCGCCCTTGGCGATGCCGGTAAGCTTTCCATAGTTCTGCGTAAAAAAGGAAACGATCTTATCGGATTCGCCAAAGCGCCGGGCACGCAGCACAATGGCTGGAGTAACGAGACTAACACGCATTATCAAGGTCGCTCATGGTGATATGCACGCAAAAGCACCGTAACATTTTTTAAGAATTGAGACAACTATTTAAAATATCAGCGATTTTTTATGGAAGCGCCTTGACACTGGGAGTTATCGTGATTAGCTTTTTCAGACTATTAATGTGGGAGAATCCGAGGCATGAGCGAGGAAACGAAAGATAACCCTGATGAGACAAAAGTCGAGGAATCCTCGTCTGAAAATGCCTCGACGACGGATTTGGAACTCGACAATCTACGGCAAGAATTGGCCGTTAAGGAGCTCGAGGCAAAAACGAACTATGATCGCTTCTTGCGCCAAGTAGCTGAACTCGACAACGTCAAGAAACGGAGCGCTCGCGAACGCGAAGAGATTTCCCGTTTTGCCAACGAGGCTTTAATCAAAGATCTACTCCCGGTGGTCGATAATCTTGAACGTGCGGTTGCACACGCGTCGGGAGGCGGCAATGGCAAGCCACTCGTTGAGGGTGTCGAGATGGTCCTGAAAGGGCTCTTGGATGTTCTGGCAAAACATGGGGTGACACAGATTTCGGCAGTTGGCCAGCCCTTTGACCCGTCCAAGCACGAAGCCATGGCGCAAGTGGAAAGCGAAAGTCATGAGCCTAATTCGGTCGTGGAAGAGCTTCATAAGGGGTACACGCTGCGTGACAGGCTTCTGCGCCCAGCGCTCGTCAGCGTGGCTAAATCGTCAAAAACACGAGAGAAAAAAAACGGTAAAGGTACGGTTGAAAACGACCCGAGCGATGATTAAATAAGCTTCGTTGCATTAACTAGTGAATTTAAAATTGTTTTGAGGAGTCGAGATGGCAAAAGTTATTGGAATAGACCTAGGGACGACCAACTCGTGCGTGGCGATCATGGAGAGTGGCGACCCCAATGTTCTGGCCAATGCCGAGGGTAGTCGCACAACTCCGTCCGTTGTTGCTTTTACCGAGGGCGGCGAGCGATTGGTCGGACAAATTGCCCGGCGGCAAGCGATCACAAATCCGGAGAACACGATTTCCGCCGTAAAACGGTTGGTCGGCAGACGCGTTGAGGATCCATTGGTACAAAAGGCTGCCAGTCTTCTTCCTTATAAAATCGTGAAGGCTGACAATGGTGATGCATGGGTTGAAATACGCGGCAAGCGATATAGCCCGGCGGAAATCTCTGCGTTTATCCTGCAAAAGATGAAGCAGTCCGCCGAGGACTATCTCGGCGAGAAAGTCACCGAAGCGGTTATCACTGTTCCAGCATATTTCAACGATAGTCAAAGACAAGCGACTAAAGATGCCGGCCGGATCGCAGGCTTAAACGTTTTACGCATTATCAACGAGCCGACGGCGGCCTCTTTGGCCTACGGCTTGGACAAGAAGAAGGACGAGAAGATCGCGGTTTTCGATTTGGGCGGCGGCACTTTTGATATTTCCATTTTGGAGCTCGGCGATGGCGTCTTCGAAGTAAAAGCGACCAACGGTGACACCTTCCTCGGCGGAGAAGACTTTGACCAGAGAATCATCGATTACCTGGCCGATGAATTCAAGAAAGACCAAGGCATCGATTTGCGCAAAGATCGCATGGCCCTGCAGCGCCTGAAAGAGGCCGCTGAGAAAGCCAAATGCGAGCTTTCTTCGTCGATGGAAACAGATATTAATTTGCCTTTCATTACCGCGGACCAACAAGGACCGAAACATCTCAACATGAAATTGACGCGGTCGAAGCTCGAAGCGCTATGCGCCGACCTGATCGATCGGATGGAGGGTCCGTGCCGCCAGGCATTGAAGGACGCGGGGCTTAGCGCCAGCGACATTCACGAGGTTATTCTCGTCGGCGGCATGACGCGCATGCCCGCGGTTCAAGAACGGGTGAAGAAAATTTTTGGCAAAGACCCGCACAAGGGCGTAAACCCGGACGAAGTTGTCGCCGTCGGGGCGGCGATCCAGGGCGCAGTGCTCACC
>Ga0209486_10000863_pt1 | contig 13354 bp, 12 predicted proteins | sample NCCompost_FD_187518 | JGI IMG/M metagenome (GOLD analysis project Ga0209486, IMG submission 187518) | Agricultural soil microbial communities from Utah to study Nitrogen management - NC Compost (SPAdes) (version 2) | ecosystem: Environmental > Terrestrial > Soil > Agricultural land | place...
TACCGGTCCACCCGTGTACCCGCTTACCCGAAGTCGCAACCACATTGGCCGGGTCGGCTGTCCAACCCGGTGCTTCCAACCGAGAAGTGACAATGAGACGGATTCTGTTGTTGTTGCCGACGCTCACAGCCTGCGCTGCACCACTAAAACTCGCCAAGGACGACTCACCGGTCGTTCTTTCGCGCCACCTCATTACGGCGCAGGATCCCACCGTGAGAGGGGCACATCCGGTGCGCCGCCTCTTCTACGGAAGCGGCACTGACAAGAACCGAGTGGAGTACCGCGACTCAGTCACGATCAAGACCGCATCGGTCGACGGAAGCAAGCTCGCCGACGTTCCCGGCCAGGCTGGCAAGGATCGCACGAAATACTGGGGCTTCGGCTTCAACAAGATGCCGGTGAACGGGCGCGTCTGGTATCCGGACGGTCCCGGACCGTTCCCACTCGTGCTGATCGTACACGGCAATCACAACATGAAGGACTTCTCGGACCCCGGTTACGGATACCTGGGCGAGCTGCTCGCGTCGCGTGGATTCATCCTGGTGTCCGTCGACGAGAACTTCCTCAACGGAGGCATCAGCCGTGAGAACGACGCACGCGGCTGGATGCTCCTGCAGCACTTGAAGCAGTGGAAGCGGTTCAACGATTCGACGGGGTCGCCGCTTCAGGGCAAGGTGGACATGAATCGCATCGCGCTCATGGGCCACTCACGCGGTGGTGAGGCGGTCGCTGTTGCCGCTGCCTTCAACCGCCTGACGCACTACCCGGATGACGCGACGGTGAAGTTCGATTTCGGCTTCAACATCAAGTCATTGGTGGCGATTGCCCCGGTCGATGGGCAGTACCGGCCGTCCGACAAGCCGACGCCGCTCACCAACGTGAATTATTTCCTGATTCACGGCTCGCACGACGGCGACGTGTCGACGTTCAGTGGTCTTCCCCAGTACGAGCGCGTCAAGTTCACGGACGGCGGGGACTGGTTCAAGTCGGTGTTCTTCGTCTATCGCGCCAACCACGGCCAGTGGAACAGCGTCTGGGGCAACAAGGACAATGGCCCGCGCAGCGCCCGGTTCCTCGATCTCCGCGGACTCCTTCCCGAGGCCGCGCAACGCAAGTTCGCCGAGGTCACCATCACCGCGTTCCTGGAAGCGACGCTCAAGGGGAAGCGGGAATACCTGCCGATGTTCCGCGATCATCGCGTGGCCGGCGGGTGGCTGCCGAAGACGATGTACACGACGCGCTTCGAGGAAAGCACGTTCAAGGCCGCGGCCGACTTCGACGATGACGTCGACGTCACCACCGGCAGCGTGCCGGGCATCAAGCTCTCCGGTGATTCACTCGCGACCTGGAAGGAAGCGCTGGTGCCGTTCCGCAGCCGCAACAGCACGCAGTTCCATAACGCGGCCTGGATCGGGTGGAACAATCGCATCGCCGGCGACGACACCACCAAAATGGGCCGTCCGGCCGCGTTCGAGATCGCGTTAGGCGATTCGCTGCGTTCGGCGTGGCGCGTCGATCGCGAAAGCGCCCTCGTGTTCTCGCTGTCTGCGACCGACGCCAAGCCGGGTCCGCGCCAGCCGGCGCGCGACACGACGAAGAAGGACACCACGGCGAAAAAAGCCACACCAGCAAAACGTCCGCCGCCGCCACGCCGGCCAAGTGGTCCCGACACGACGGTGTTCGACTTGAGCGTGGAAATCATCGATGCCGAAGGTACTGCGGCGAAGGTGCCGCTCAGCGCCTACGGTCCGGTGCGGCGCCCGGTCGAGTCGTACATCTATCGGCGGAGCGGTCGCGACAAGCTGCGCTTCGGCAGCCTCTCGGAAATCGTGCTGCAAACGTACGTCATTCCGTTTGCCGAATGGCGGCGCGTGGCCCCCGCACTTGACCTCGACCGCGTCGTGAAGGTGAGGCTGGTCTTCGACCGGACGCCGGCGGGCTCCATCGTGCTGGACAACATCGGATTCTCGCGCATCAGCCGCGATTTCCTGATCGCCAACGGAACGGATCGATGAGCATTGGTGGCAACCGGGTCCTGATGGCTGGATGCTTGATTGCGCTGATATCCACGGCCGGAAATGCTCAGCCCGATCGTTATGCGCCCACCGTGCTGCAGATTGCGCCGACGCCGCGGATGTCCACGTTCGGCAGCGGCACGGCGGCCCGTGACATCGAGGCGATCTTCGCGAACCCTGCCCTGGTTGGCGTCGCCGTGGGCACGATCGTTGGAATGGGTCGGTTCGACGCCGCCACGCAGCTCACACTGGCCCATTCGGCGGCGTTAGGCCCGTTCAACGTCGGCATCGGCGCGTCATACCTGGACTTCCAGAGCCAGACCGCCGCACTGCCGTTCTGGAGTTACGCGCTCCAGGTGGGAGGCCAGCTCCAGGCCTCCAGCGCGGTCGGCGCTTTTGCGTTGTCGACAAACTTTCGCGGTAATCGCGTCGGCGCCGCGGTGAAATACGTCGAGCAGCGCATTGCCCTCCTCGACGACGCGAAGCCAGCCCTCGATCTCGGAATCGCCCGCGATGTGTCACGGTACACCGTTGGTCTCACCGTGCAGAACATTGGAGCTGGAATCCGCTTCTCGAATTCCACCGTGCAGTTACCACTGCGCGTCTCCGCGGGTGTCAGCACCTATGGTTGGACCAGCGGGCCGTTCGACTTGAATGGAAGCGCGGGCGCTTCAGTCCTTCCCGACGGCATCATCCTGCCCGCGGCCGGCTTCGAGGTGGCGTACGTGCCGATGGAGGGATATAACTTGGCGTTCCGGGGCGGCATCCGGCGCCCGGAGCTCCGCGCCCAGCGACCGTTGAGTCTGGGCGGAAGTGCCGCCCTCGATCGATTTGCGCTGGAGTACGCTTACGAGGACTGGGTAAACGGCGCCACGCACCGGCTGGCGTTGCGCGTGCGCTAAAAGCATCTTGGCCACGCGCGTAATTGGGGTCGCTCCCGATTTCACTCCTCCTCGAGGGTTCCTTGATGTCGTCGCCACGCATTGCACGCTCGATTCGTTATGCCGCCTCCGCGGCATCACTCCTCACCACCGTGGCCATGTCGGCGGAAGCGCAAGGTGGCCCGCCGTCGAAGGTGACATTCACTGGTGGACGCGGACAAATCTCCAACACGGTGGCGATCCCGGCGAATGCGGCGGTTGTGTGGACGTCCGGCACGGTGCCGAGTGTTGCCGACACGAGTGCTCCCGCCGGTTCTCGAGCGCGTTACGGCGACACCAAAACGCAGGCGATCAGCGTGCTGCGGGCCATCGAAAACCGGCTGAAGGAACACGGACTCGGCATGAAGGACGTTGTGTATCTCCGCGCGTACCTCGTTCCCGACAAGGAGAAGGGTGGCACGATCGATACGCAGGGATGGAACGATGCGTACGGACAGTTCTTCAACAACACGACCAATCCTGTGAAGCCGGCGCGCTCCACTGTTGGAGTCGCTGCCCTGGTGAGCCCGGAATGGTTGGTGGAGATCGAAGCGTTCGCGGTGTTTCCTCCACAGTAAGGAAGCAGGAATCAGGAAGCAGGAAGCAGGGAAGGAACGACTCCACAGTAAGAAGCAGGAAACAGGAAGCAGGAAGCAGGGAAGGAACGACTCCACAGTAAGGAAGCAGGAAGCAGGAAGCAGGGAAGGAACGAAACGGTTGAAATCTTGAGGGGCCCCGGCGTCAGCCGTGGGCCCCTCAATCCATCCCTGCTTCCTGCTTCCCGCTTCCTGCTTCCTCATTCCTGACCGTCGCTACTTTTAGGCATGGAATATTCGAGAATCCCGGTCATCGTGGGTGCCGCGCGCACACCGATTGGCCGTTACCTGGGCGGACTGTCGACGCTCAGTGCTCCACAGCTGGGTGCGGTCGCAATCCGTGAAGCGCTGCGTCGCAGCGGCCTCGCGGCTGATCGCGTGCAGGAAGTCATCATGGGCAACGTCCTGCAGGGTGGCGTTGGGCAGGCGCCGGCGCGACAGGCGATGCTCATCGCCGGCGTTCCCGCGTCGGTCTCAGCTGTCACCATCAACAAGGTGTGCGGGTCGGGCCTCAAGTCAGTCATGCTTGCCGCCCAGGCCATCCGCGCCGGCGACGCCGACGCGATCGTCGCCGGCGGAATGGAATCCATGTCCAGCGCCCCACACTACGTCTACGGCTACCGGGGCGGCGTGAAATTCGGCGACCAGACGCTCGTCGATGGCATGATCCGCGATGGACTCTGGTGCGCCACCTGCAACGTGCACATGGGCGGGCATGCCGAGTACACCGCGAAGAAAGCGAGCATAACGAGAGAACGACAGGACGAGTTTTCGGCTGAATCGCACCGTCGCGCGATTGCGGCGCAGGAGGGCGGGAAGTTCCGCGCCGAAATCGTACCGGTGGAAATTCCGGGGAAGAAAGGCCCGACCGTGGTCGAGATGGACGAGGGCCCACGCCGCGACACCACCGCGCAGTCGCTCTCGGCACTGAAGCCGGCGTTTGGCGGGAAGGGGGACACTGACCTCACCGTGACCGCGGGAAACGCCTCGACGCTCAACGACGGTGCGGCCGCAGTGGTGGTGGTCTCCGAATCGTTTGCGCGGGAGAATAACCTGACCGTGCTGGCCCGCATCGATGGGTACGCCACGGGCGCGGTCGAACCGCGCGACCTGTTCTTCGCGCCGATCCGGGCGGTGGGCAATCTCCTCGCCAAAGACGGCACGAAGATCGGCGATTACGATCTCATCGAAGCCAACGAGGCCTTTGCCTCGCAGTCACTGGCCGACGGTGACGCGTTGGGGTGGGACCCGTCGCGGGTGAACGTTCACGGCGGAGCGATCGCGTTAGGCCATCCGATCGGCGCGAGCGGAACCCGTGTCCTGGTGACGCTGCTGCATGCGCTGGCCGACCGCAATCTCAAGCGGGGGCTGGCGACGTTGTGTCTCGGTGGCGGTGATGCGGTGGCACTCAGCATCACACGGCCCTGAGTGCGCACCAATTTCCGGCGCCCCCTGAACCCTGAACGCACCTCCTGCTTCGACGCCCACCGTCTCGCCACCGTGGCGACTGGCAGTCTTTATCCTTGCGTCCTCGGCCGGCGTACTCGGACTGCGGCTGGTTTATTCACTCCTGTCACCGTGGATCCCGATTGGAGCGCGCGAGTTGTCGTTCGTGCTCCTGATGACGGGCGGCCTGGTGATCGGGCACGCGTGGACCTTCCATCTCGTCGATCGCCGAGGCTGGTCCTTTGTGGGGCTCGGGCGCGACGCGTGGAAGCCGTCATCGCTGATGGAGTGCGCGCTGCTCGGCGCAGTGGGGATCGCGGTGCCGGTTGGTATTCTGCTTGCGCTCGACTGGATGGAGATCGTTCCGTCGGACGCCGGCTCGTCGTTAGGCGCGGCACTGGCGTCGCTGGCGGTGCTCATTCCAGCGGCGTTCTGGGAGGAACTGTTCGTTCGCGGCTATGCCTATTCGGTCGTACGGGAACGGTGGGGGGCCGTGGCGGCGGTCGTGATTACCAGCCAGGTCTTCGGATGGATGCATTACCTGAACCAGGGCGCATCCATACGCGCCGTACTCGTGGTGTGTCTCGCCGGTCTGTTCCTCGGAGCGATTCGTGAAGCGACCCGCAGTCTGTACACCGCGTGGGCTGCGCATCTGGCGTGGAACGTCGTGCTGGTCGTCGGGCTCCACGCGACCGTGAGCGGACTGACCATGGCCAGTCCTGACTATCGGCTGATCGATGCCGGCCCCGATTGGGCGACTGGCGGCGCGTGGGGGCCGGAAGGTGGAATCTTCGCAGCGGTTGGACTGGCTGTTGCCATGTTGTACGTCATTCGGCGGCCGTTGGGCCGCCGCTCAGAAGGAGATGCCCGGGCATGAGTGAACAGATCGCGGTGGTCGGCGCCGGACAGATGGGCGGGGGCATCGCCCATGTGGCTGCCCTGAGCGGTTATTCGGTTACGGTAATCGATGTCGCCGAGGCTGCGCTCGAAAAAGGCCGCAGCACAATCGCGGCAAACCTCGAACGCCAGGTGAAGAAGGGAACGATCGATGCTGCCGCTCGCGATACGGCACTCGGTCGAATCACGACGTCCACGTCTCTCGACGCGAGCGCGGATGCGGCGGTGATCATCGAGGCTGCGACGGAACGCACCGACCTGAAGTTCAAGATCTTCGAAGAGCTGGATCGCATCGCAACACCAGGCGCCATTCTGGCGACGAACACCAGCTCCATCTCGATCACCGCCATTGGCGCTCGCACGAAACGACCCGATGCCGTCATCGGGATGCACTTCATGAACCCCGTACCGGTGATGCAGCTCGTGGAGGTCATCCGTGGCCTCGCCACGAGCGACGATACGACGAAACGGGTGTTCAAGCTTGCGCAGGCCATGGGCAAGACGCCGGTGGAAGTGAATGACGCGCCGGGCTTTGTTGCCAATCGGGTGTTGATGCCGATGATCAACGAAGCGGTCTTCTGTCTCATGGAGGACGTCGGCACCCCGGAGGCGATCGACACGGTGATGAAGCTCGGGATGAATCATCCCATGGGTCCACTTGCCCTGGCGGACCTGATCGGATTGGACACGTGCCTCGCCATCATGGAAGTCCTCCACTCCGGACTCGGCGACGACAAGTACCGGCCGTGTCCTTTGCTGCGGAAATATGTGGATGCCGGCTGGTTAGGCAGGAAATCAGGGAGAGGGTTCTATAAGTATTAGGCCAGAGGCCAGAGGCCAAAGGCCACAGCCAGACGTCACGCGTTTCCGCTCGCCCGTCTCCCATCCGCCATCTGCCATCCTTTAAGAAATGTCGTGGGCTCTGATCCCGTTGACTGAAGAACAGCGCGCCATTCAACAGGCGGCGCGTGATTTCGCGCGTGACGAACTCGCGCCGGGGATCGAGGCACGGGATCGCGACGGCGAGTTCGACGAGACGCTGGTCCCACGACTCGCAGCGCTCGGCTTCCTCGGCATGCTGCTGCCCGAGCAGTACGATGGGCTGGGACTCGACACGTGCACCTACCTCGTGGCGCTCGAGGAGATTGCGGCGGTGGATGCGTCCGCGGCGGTGCTGATGAGCGTCCATAACTCCCTGCCGACGCAGATGATCCTGCGGTACGGCTCCGAGGAGCAGCGCGCGCGTTTCCTCCCCGGCATGGCGCGCGGCGAGATCCTGGGAGCATTTGCGCTGTCCGAGCCCGAAGCAGGTTCCGACGCGGCGGCATTGACCACGCGTGCCGTCCGCGACGGCAAGGACTGGATCCTGACCGGCACCAAGGCGTGGGTGACAAACGGTGGCGAGGCCGGTGCCATCCTGGCGCTGGCGCGCACCGACGTGCCTAACGACTACAAGGGTGCGCGCGGGATCGGCACCTTCATCATCACGCCGGACCTTCCCGGATTCCGCGTCGGCCGCAAGGAGGACAAGCTGGGGCTGCGGTCATCGCCGACCGTCCAGTTGCACTTCGACGAAATGCGGGTGCCGGGCGCCAACCTCGTCGGGGACGCCTCGCACGGCTTCATCTACGCAATGCAGTCCCTCGAACACGGTCGTCTCGGGATTGCGGCCCAGGCGATCGGGATCGCGCGGGCCGCGCTCGAAGTTGCCGTGGCGTACGCTGCCGAACGGCGACAGTTCGGGAAACCGATCAAGGAATTCCAGGCGATCCAGTTCAAGCTCGCCGACATGACGACGAAGGTGGCCGCGTCACGGGCACTGCTGTACGCCGCCGCCGCCGCCAAGGACCGCGGTGAGCCGATGACGCAGTTCGCTTCGATGAGCAAGCTGATGGCCAGTGAAACCGCCATGTTTGTCACGACCGAGGCGATCCAGATCCTCGGCGGCTACGGGTACGTCACCGATTACCCGGTCGAGCGGTATTTCCGCGATGCGAAGGTCACGCAGATTTACGAGGGCACGTCCGAGATCCAGCGCATCGTGATCGCGAGAGAGTTGTATGCTCGATAACGGATGTGAGATGTGGGAGGTGGGATGTGAGAGGAACCGAAACGGCGCACCCTCTCTTTCCACTGGATCCGACTTTGTCCGTGTGCCGTTGTCTCACATCCCACCTCCCACATCCACCATCCGTTCTTCATGAAGATGTTCGAAATGATGTCCGAGCTGGGCCACGAACAGCTCGTTGCCTGTTACGACAGGTCCAGCGGGTATCGCGGCATCATCGCGATCCACGATACGACTCTCGGTCCCGCGCTGGGCGGCACGCGCTTCTGGAACTACGCGTCGGAAGACGAGGCCATCTTCGACGTCCTGCGACTGTCGCGGGGCATGACCTACAAGAACGCCGTGGCCGGTCTCAACCTCGGTGGCGGGAAGGCGGTGATCTTCGGTGACAACCGGACCACACGACGCGAGATGATCTTTCGCGCTCATGGCCGGTTCGTCGAGTCGTTAGGTGGGCGGTACATCACCGCCGAAGATGTGGGCACGAGTACGGCCGACATGGACTTCGTGCACATGGAAACGGATTACGTCGCGGGACTCGAGACCAGATCCGGCGACCCCTCTCCCGTCACGGCACGCGGTGTGTTCCGTGCGATCCAGGCCAGCGCCAAGGTGAAGTGGGGCAGTGAATCCGTCGCCGGGCGTACGGTCATCGTGCAGGGACTCGGCAACGTCGGACAGTTCCTGTGCCGGGAACTCCACGCCGCTGGAGCGAAGCTCATCGTCACCGACATCGACAAGAAGCGGCTCGATCGTGCCGCCGGCGAGTTTGGCGCCACCCCGGTCGCCCCTGATGCGATCTATGCACAGCAGGGGGATATCTTCGCTCCCTGCGCCCTCGGTGGCATCATCTGCGATGAGACGATTCCGCAACTGACGGTCGAGATTGTCGCCGGCGGTGCGAACAACCAGCTGCTCGAGCAGCGCCACGGCGACGAACTCGAAGCTCGTGGAATCCTGTACGCACCGGATTACGTCGCCAACGCCGGTGGTGTGATCAACGTGTACGGCGAAGTCGCCGGGTGGACGCGTGACCGCGCACTCCGGAAAGCGGACGAGATCTTCGACACCACACTCGGCGTCTTCGAGATCGCGAGGGAGCAGGGAATTCCAACGTATGTGGCGGCGGATCGCCTCGCCGTGCGTCGCATCGCAGCGGTCGCGGAAATGGTGCGAACCTCGCCGCAATGGCCTCGTAAATCCTGATGGCGGATGTCGGATGGGGGATGGGGGAAATTCGGTCCGAGCATCCCTGTTTGGCCCGCCATCCCGGTGATACGTTCGGACAAGTGGGTCTGAGTTGATCGCCCATCTCCCATCCGCCATCCGTCATCCGAAACCGATGTCCGAAGTAATTCCCATCGCCGCCGACCACGCCGGCTTCGAGATGAAACAGCAACTCGAGGAGCGGCTCAAGGCACGTGGTTACGAAGTGAAGGACCTGGGTACCGACTCGCCGGCATCCACGGACTACGCGGACTACGCGCATCCACTGGCGGACATGGTCTCGCGCGGCGACGTGAAGCGCGGCGTGTTGCTGTGCGGCACCGGGCTGGGGATGGCGTACGCGGCGAACCGGCACCCCCATGTGCGCGCCGCGGTGGTCTGGTCACCCGAGATCGCGGCATTGGCACGTAAGCATAACGATGCAAACGTGCTCGTATTGCCGTCGCGATTCCTTTCTCCGGAAGATGCGGAGAAAATCCTTGACGTCTTTCTGTCGACCGATTTCGAAGGTGGGCGGCACGTGCGTCGTGTTGAGAAAATCGAAACCGAGGAGCATGGCGAATGAACGGCTGGCGTGAATGGGACAGGTGCCCTCCTGGCGCGGCGCTTCGTGAGGCAGATCCGGACATCGCCCGACTGATCGAGCGGGAGATCGAACGGCAGATCGACGGTCTCGAGCTGATCGCCAGCGAAAACTTCGTGTCACCTGCGGTCATGGAAGCCATGGGCAGCCCGCTGACGAACAAGTACGCCGAAGGTCTTCCGGGGAAGCGGTACTATGGTGGCTGCGAAATCGTGGACCAGGTCGAGCAATTGGCGATCGATCGCGCCAAGGCCCTTTTCGCCGCAGACCACGCGAATGTCCAGCCGCATTCGGGCGCGTCGGCGAACTTCGCCGCCTGCCTCGCGTTCATGAAGCCGGGTGACACGTTGTTAGGCCAGGACCTCTCGCAAGGCGGGCACCTCACCCACGGGTCGCCGGTGAATTTTTCAGGCTTGCTGTACCGCGCCGTTCACTACGGAGTGAATGACGCCGGTTATATCGATTACGACCAGATGCGCGACATCGCACGGAAGGAACGTCCTCGCCTCATCCTTGCCGGCGCCAGTGCCTATCCGCGGGTCATAGACTTTCCCGTGTTTGCGGAAATTGCGAAAGAAGTGGGCGCGATCTTCATGGTGGACATGGCGCACATTGCCGGCCTCGTCGCGACCGGCTTCCATCCGTCGCCCATCCCGCACGCCGACGTCGTCACGACGACGACACACAAGACGCTCCGTGGTCCGCGGGCCGGCCTGATCCTGTGCAAGGCCGAGCATGCGAAGGTGATCGACAAAGCCGTATTCCCTGGCTCGCAGGGTGGGCCACTCGAACACGTCATCGCCGCCAAGGCGGTAGCCTTCCGCGAAGCCCAGGCGCCGTCGTTCCGCGAGTATTGCGGACGTATCGTGAGCAACGCGCGCACGCTGGCGGAATCGCTGTCATCCCGTGGATACCAGCTGGTATCGGGCGGCACCGATAATCACCTGATGCTCGTCGACCTTCGCAACAAGGGCCTGACGGGGAAGGTTGCTGAACATGCGCTCGATCGCGCCGGCATCACCGTCAACAAGAACACCGTGCCGCGCGAGACGCAGTCGCCATTCGTGACGAGTGGTATCCGCATCGGAACCCCGGCCGTGACCACACGTGGTCTTGGTGAAGCGGAGATGGTTCGCGTTGCGGAGCTGATCGATCGCGTGCTGGGCGCCGCTGACGATGAGGGCGTAGCCGCTGCTGTGAAGCGCGAGGTCCGAGCACTGACCGCCGCGTTCCCCCTCTATCCATCGGCCCAGCCCGTTCCGGCGTAGATCACCAGTTCCTTGCGCCATCAGGCCCCTTGGAGCGGGGGTCCGTTCTGCTATTTTCGTTGCAGGCTGGTGGGCTGAGGCTTGCGATCGCTCATCATCGCTCTCGTGGTTTGGGAGGTCCGGGAGATGGCTATTCGACTCGGCGATATCGCGCCCGATTTCGATGCGGATACCACGGTGGGTCCGCTGCGCTTCCACGACTGGAAGCGGGGCAGCTGGGCGATCCTCTTCTCGCACCCCAAGGATTTCACGCCGGTGTGTACGACCGAACTCGGTCGCGTCGCCGCGCTCAAGGGTGAGTTCGACCGCCGCAACACGAAGCTGCTCGGCCTGAGCGTCGATTCGGTCGAATCGCACGAGCGCTGGTCCGTCGACATCGCCGACATTACGGGACACAAGGTCAACTTCCCGATGATCGGGGACCCGGACCGGCGGATCTCCGCGCTCTACGACATGATCCACCCGAACGTCAGCGACACGCTCACCGTGCGCTCGGTGTTCATCGTCGGCCCGGACAACCGCGTGAAACTGACCCTCACGTATCCCCACAGCACCGGGCGGAGTTTCGACGAGATCCTGCGGGTCCTCGATGCCTTGCAGCTCACGACCGATTATTCAGTGGCCACGCCGTCGGACTGGAAGCACGGCGGTGAAGTTCTCATCGCCCCGACGGTGAGTGACGAGGACGCGCACCGTCGCTTTCCGAAGGGTTTCGTGACCAAGAAGCCCTACTATCGCGTCACGCCCCAGCCGAACCTGCCGGACTAGGCGACAGGCTCGCGCCGCGATTTCTCCCACATCCCACATCCGACATCCCACCTCCGCCATCCACGGATGTGGGAGGTCGTTGTACAAAGCAGACAGTGCCCGCGTTGGTTTCCACCTAACGAGCAAACGCCGTCTTCATGACGAACCACACATTCGCCGGTCGTTCAGCGAGCCGGCGCATGTACCACGGGAACCACTGGCTGCCGTAGCTGATCAGGCAGCGCACGACGTGATCCTCGGTTGCCAGCGTATGTTGTTCCCTGGATCGGATCCCGTACAGCATGTGGATCTCGAACTGCTGCTTCGACACTTTCGTGGCCGCCGCCCGTCCTATCAGGTGCCTGACGATTGTCATGTCGTGCGTGCCGAAGATCGGCAGTGCCCGTCCGTCCCTCGCGGCCTCGAGCAGGCGTTCGCCTTGCGACGCATACTGGAGGTCCACGTCGCGCTTCGAAGGAAACGCGACATGGGGCGGCTCCAGGTATGCGCCTTTGACCAGCCGGATCATCGGCGTGACATCGAGCAGGTTGTTGATGTCCTGTGGCGTGCGACGCAGGTACGCCTGGATGGCGATCCCGATCGGTGAATATTTCGTCTTCAATTCGCGATACAGCGTCAACGTGCGATCGACGTAGCTCGAGTCCTCCATGTCGATCCAGAGCTGGCTGCCGGTCTGCACCGCTTTCTGCGCGAGGACATCGAGATGTTCACGACAGGCATCCACCGAGTGATCCAGGCCCAGCTGCGTTGGCTTGACCGATACGACCGTGGGCAACCCCTGTTGCCTGATGTCATCGAAGGCGGCGAGGTAATGGTCTCGAACGGCATCGGCCTGGGACTCGCCCGTCAACGTCTCGCCCAGGCGCGTGATGATCGTGCCGATGCGGCTGGGCGCCAGAGTCTTCGCCGCGTCGAGTGCGTCCGCCAGCTCTTCGCCCGGCATGAATTTCCGCACAGCGCGTCGTGCAAAAGGCCGGCGCATGAAGCGCTCGGCGAGCCACTTGTTCCTCGAAGCGGCCAGGAATGCCTTACGTGCGATAGCCATGGCGAGAATATGGTGCGCGGCAACTCTCGCCTACAGGTCCCTGCAAAAGCACCAGACGTGGGCTCTATCCGATGTAACGCGCAATGGCCATCAGGGCGACGGCAATCACCAGGAGGACAAAAACGATCCGCGCGGCAATCACGGTGCGCGCACGGTTCTTTCCGATTTCCGCCAGGAGGGAGTTCCGGACCTCTTCCGATGTTGCCTGCGGCACCTGTTTCGACAACTCCCAGATCCGCCCAGCCGCAGGACGCATGACCACCATGCCGACGAGGAATGCGATGATCGCCAGCAGGCCACCCGTACTGAATGCGATTCCCAGCGTCGATCCCATGTACGCCGGATCGAAACCTGCCGACTGTTGCCATAAGAGCCACAGTCCGGAAAGCATCGTCAGGACGGCGATGATCGGGATCAACTTGAGATAACCGCGCTCGAAGAAGCGAATCATCACCTTTCCGCCATCGGGGCCCATCGACCGGAGGCTCGGCTCGAGGAACGTGACGAAGAAGAACATGGTT
>Ga0209486_10000865_pt1 | contig 13349 bp, 10 predicted proteins | sample NCCompost_FD_187518 | JGI IMG/M metagenome (GOLD analysis project Ga0209486, IMG submission 187518) | Agricultural soil microbial communities from Utah to study Nitrogen management - NC Compost (SPAdes) (version 2) | ecosystem: Environmental > Terrestrial > Soil > Agricultural land | place...
AAAGCGAATTGCCGCCAAGCCGGTTCGCGCCATTGATACCGGAGGCGCACTCTCCGGCAGCGAACAACCCGGGAATCGACGACATCTGCGAGTCCGCGTCCACGCGGATCCCGCCCATGATGTAGTGCGTCGTCGGCCCGACCTCCATCGCTTCCCTGGTGATATCGAGGTCGGCGAGCTGCTTGAACTGGTGATACATGCTCGGCAGCTTGCGCTTGATGTGCGCCTCGGCGTCGGGCAGCTTTTCCTTGATCCACGCGATGTCGAGAAACACGCCGCCGTGCGGTGAACCGCGGCCCGACTTGACTTCGCGGTTGATGCAGCGGGCGACGTGGTCGCGCGTCAGCAGCTCGGGCGGGCGGCGGGCGGCCTTGTCGCCCTGGGTGTAGCGCCAGCCCTCTTCCGCATCCGACGCCGTCTGCGGCTTGTAGTTGTCGGGGATGTCGTCGAACATGAAGCGGCGGCCCTCGCTGTTCTTGAGGATTCCGCCTTCGCCGCGCACGCCTTCGGTGACGAGAATGCCCTGGACGCTCGGCGGCCACACCATCCCGGTCGGATGGAACTGCACGAACTCCATATCGATGAGCTCGGCGCCGGCGCGATAGGCCAGCGCGTGGCCGTCGCCGGTGCCTTCCCAGCTGTTGCTCGTGACTTTGAAGGCGCGGCCGACGCCGCCGGTGGCGAGGATGATCGCCTTGGCGCCGAACACGTGGAACGAGCCCTTCTGCCGGTCGTAGGCGAGCACGCCTGCCGCCCGGCCGCCGTCGAGCACCAGGTCGATGACCGTGTGCTCCATGTGCACGTCTACACCAAGGTAGGTGGTGTGGTCCTGCAGCGCGCGGATCAGCTCGAGCCCGGTACGATCGCCGACATGTGCCAGCCGCGGATAGCGATGGCCGCCGAAGTTGCGCTGGTTGATGCGGCCGTCCTTGGTGCGATCGAACACGGCGCCCCACGCCTCGAGCTCGCGCACGCGATCGGGCGCTTCCTTGGCGTGGATCTCGGCCATCCGCCAGTTGTTGACGTACTGGCCGCCGCGCATGGTGTCGGCGAAATGGACGCGCCAGTTGTCGCGGTCGTCGTTGTGGCCCATCGCGGCCGCCATGCCGCCCTCGGCCATCACGGTGTGCGCTTTACCGAGCAGCGACTTGCAGATCAGGCCGACCGACACGCCGGCATTGGCGGCTTCGATCGCGGCGCGCAGTCCGGCACCGCCCGCCCCGATGATCAGGACGTCGTACGAGTGGGTCGTGTGCGCCATCAGAGGATCCGGGGATCCGTCCAGATTCCCATCGAGCAGAGGCGGATATAAATGTCGGCGAAGGCCACCGAGAAGAGACTGCACCACGCGAACAGCTGGTGCTTGTTGTTGAGCGCCGTCGAGCAGGCGTAGGCGCGATCGCAGACCGGGTGCTTCGACACCTCATCATGCGTTCCACCCGCTATGTGACGCATCACGTGGCAGCCGAGTGTGTAACAGCTCAGTAGGATGACATTCACCGCGAGCACGATGGTGCCGAGGCCGATACCAAACCGCGTGGCGCCGGTGGCAGCGTCGGTAAACCACAAGGCCAGCCACACGTCGTAGCTAAGCAGGAACAGGAACAACACCGCGATCCACATGAAGTAGCGGTGGACATTCTGAAACACGAGCGGGAACGACTGCTCACCCCAGTACGATTTCCGCGGCTCGCCGACCGCACAGGCCGGCGGATCTCCCCAGAACGCCTTGTAATAGGCGCCCCGGTAGTAGTAGCAGGTGAAGCGGAAGAGACCGGGAAAAGGCAGGATCAACAGGGCCGGCGAGAACGGCACCCACGCCGGGATCCATGCCGGCTTGGGGCCGAACCACGCGTGCGGCGAGTCGCCCCAGATCTCGGGAGCGTAGAACGGCGACAGGTAAGGCCCGTAGGTGTAATGCGCGTTCTGAAACGCCGCCCAGGTGGCATAACCGACAAACGCCGAGAGGCCGATGAAGATCGCTAACGGGGTTGACCACCAGACGTCGCGGCGGGTGGTCTCGCCGAATGCGCGCGGCACGAGCCGAACGGGTATTACGTCCATCCACACCTCTCCGAAGGCCACCTCCGCATCGACATCCGGAGCGGGCTACTTGAGCTCGATCTTGATCGTCTTCAGCGGATCGGCGCTGGCGGCGAGCGCCGTCGTGCCGGCAGGAAACTTCTCCTCATTGAGCATATGCGCCACGAGATCGGCGACCTGTTCGGGCTTGAGTGAGCCCGGATCCAGCGCCGGCATGGTCGTGGCGATCTTCTCGTAGAGTTCGCCGACCGATTTCCCATTCCAGGTCTTCATGAACGGATCGCCCGTCAGCGCCGGGAAGAGGTCGGCCACGCCTTCCATCTTTTCACCGTGGCACGAGGCGCACTGCTCGCCGTAAAGGGTGGCGCCGCGCTGGGCCTGTTCGGCTGTGAACACGCCGTCTTTGGTCGACTTGCCCTGGGCATCCAGGGTGGCATGGAAGCCTGCGGCCAGCGCAAGCAGGGCACACGTCGCAATTGCGAAAGTAATGATTTTGGTCATGGGAGTCTCTAGTTTACCTCGATTTTCGCCTTGGTTTGAACACGTGGGTGCTCTGGCCGAAGAACACCTCGGCGCTCTCCATCAGCGTTTCCGACAGCGTGGGATGGGGGTGGATCGTCAATTTCATGTCGTCCGCCGTGGCGCCCATTTCGACCGCCAGGACCCCCTCCGCAATCAGCTCGCCGGCGCCGGCGCCGGCGATGCCTACGCCGAGGACGCGCCCGGATTTCGGTTCCAGCACGAGCTTGGTCAACCCCTCAGGGCGGTCGATGGTGATGGCCCGCCCGATGGCGGCCCAGGGGAACTTGGCCACCTCGATCTCCGTGCCCCGCTCGAGGGCCTGCGCCTCGGTCAGGCCGCACCAGGCAATCTCGGGGTCGGTAAAAACCACGGCCGGAATGGCGAGCGGTTCGAAGACCCCTTTGTGCCCCGCAATGGCTTCGATCGCGACCCGGGCTTCGTGCGACGCCTTGTGCGCCAGCATCGGCTCGCCGGCGACGTCGCCAATCGCGAAGATCGACGATTCGGCGGTACGGCGCTGTCCGTCGGTTTCGATGAATCCTTTCGCGTCGACCTTGACGGCGGTGGCATCAAGACCTGGAATCTTCGAATTCGGACGCCGGCCCACGGCGACGAGCACGCGATCGAACACTTGTTCTGACGTCGAACCGGGCTGTCCGCTGCTGCCGTTGGAGGATCCTTCGAACGTGACGCGAATCCCTTTCGCGTCTTCAGCCACCCTGGTCACTTTTGTGTTCACCATGATCGAGGCGAACACCTTCTCGAGCCGCTTGTGCAGGACGTTCACCAGGTCGCGATCCGCGCCAGGCAGGAGTCCTGCCGTCATCTCGACGACTGATACCTTGCTGCCAAGCGTGGCGTAGACGCTGCCAAGCTCGAGACCGATGTAACCCCCTCCGATGACCAGCAGCGAACCGGGCACGTCTGGCAGATCGAGCGCCGAAGTGGAATCCATCATCCGCGGGCTGTCGAGCGACAGCGAGGGGATGCGCGTCGGCTGCGAGCCGGTGGCGAGCACGCCATGCTCGAACTCCAGCGTGGTCGCGCCGCCGCTGCCCGCGATCGTCATCGAATGTGGTCCGGTCAGGGTGGCGCGTCCCTGGATGAATTTCACCTTGCGCAGCTTCGCCACCTGTCCGACACCGCCGGTGAGCTTGTCGACCACTCCCTGCTTGAACGCCCGGAGCCGGGCGATGTCGATCTTCGGTTCGCCAAATGTGACGCCCCAGGCGCTGGCATGGCGCGCCTCGTCGATCACCTTGGCCACATGGAGCAGCGCTTTTGACGGAATACAGCCGCGATACAGGCACACGCCGCCGGGATTGGGCTCTTCGTCGATGAGCGCCACCTGCATGCCGAGGTCGGCGGCGTAGAAGGCGGCTGCATAGCCGCCCGGTCCTGCGCCAAGGACCGCGACCTGGATGGATTCGGATGCCATCAGCCCAGGAGTGACAACAAGAATGGCTGCTCCACCGCCTCGACCACCCAGCGCAGAAAACGCATCGCGTCGGCGCCATCAATGACGCGATGGTCATATGACAGCGACAGAGGAAGCAGCTGCCGGGGCTCCCACTTGCCTTGCCCTGAGCCTGTCGAAGGGTCAGCGCGCCACACCGGTTCGACGATGCCGCGCGAGACGCCGAGAATGGCGACTTCCGGCCAGTTCACGATCGGCGTGAAATACGTGCCGCCGATGCCGCCGAGATTTGAAATCGTGATCCCGCCGCCGCTCATCTCCTCGAGGGTCAGCTTGCGGCTCCGGGCCTTCTCGGCCAGCTGGTGCACGTCGACGGCGATCTCCGTGATGTTCTTGCTGTCGGCATTGCGCACCACCGGGACGAGCAGCCCGCGATCGGTGTCGACCGCCACGCCGACGTTGACGTATTTCTTGTAAACGATCTCGTTGCTCTGCGGGTCGAGCGATGAATTGAACTGCGGAAACTGTTTCACGGCGGTCGCAATCACCTTGACGAGCATCGCCGTCACCGTGAGGTTGCCGCCGGCCGCCGCCACCTGCTCGCGATATTTCCTGCGCAGTTCCTCCATCGCGGAAATGTCGGCCTTGTCGAACTGCGTGACGTGCGGGATCGTGGTCCAGGCGTGACTGAGGCGTTCGGAGGTTGTCCGCCGGACATTGCTCATCGGCTGACGTTCGATCTCGCCCCAGCGCGAGAAATCCGGCAGCGGCACGGCCGGGCGCGCGGCGACCCCGCCGGCAGACGCCGGTGCACCGCTGCCGAGCGATGGCATGCTGCTCAAGATGCGGCGGGCATGCTCCTTGACGTCCTCTTCGGAAATGCGGCCCTCGGGCCCCGAGCCCTGGACGTCGTCGATGTTGACGCCCACTTCACGGGCAAGCCGGCGGACACTTGGGGCCGCCGGGGCTGCCGGGTGGCCTCCGGCCGGCTTGGACGGCTGCGCCGGGGGCTTGGCAACCGCCGCCTGCGGTTTCGCGCTCGAGCCCTGGGCCTTGGCGGGCATCGAGACGACCTTATCCTTGGGCGCGCCCGTCTTCGGAGCGTCCGGCGTCGGCGGCTGGGCCGTCTGCTCTTCTTGTTGCGCCTTGGGAGTTGGCGCTTGCGCTTTGGGAGCTGGCTCTTGTTCCTTGGGAGTTGACTTGTTCCCGTCCTCCACCACCAGGACCACGGCGCCGACGTTCACTTTCTCGCCAGGCTTGACCTTGATCTCGGTGACGCGTCCGGCCACCGACGAGGGGACTTCGACCGTCGCCTTGTCGGTTTCGAGTTCGAGGACGGGTTGATCGACGGCGATCGTGTCGCCGACCTTGACGAGGACGTTCGTGACGTCGCCGCCGGGAACGTTCTCCCCCAGTTCAGGGACTTTGAATTCCGCCACTACGCGTGTGCCGGGTTGGGCTTGTCGGGATTGACGCCGAGATCCTTCATCGCCTTCTTCAAGAACGCTGGCTCGATGGCGCCCTCGCGAGCCAGCGCCGCAAGCGTCGCGTAAACGATCGACTTGGCGTCCACTTCGAAGAAATCGCGCAGCGCGGCCCGTCCCTCGCTGCGGCCGAACCCGTCGGTCCCGAGCGACGTCAGTGGCCGCGGCAGCCAGCGGTCGATCGCATCGGGCAGTGCCTTCACGTAGTCAGAAGCCGCGACGATGACGCCCTCGGCGGGGCCGAGGCACTGCGTCACGTACGGCACGCGGGGCGATTCGTCTGGATGAAGCCGGTTCCAGCGCTCGACGGCGTGGCCGTCGCGGTAGAGCTCCTGATAGCTGGTGACGCTCCAGACGTCGGCGGCGATATTGTAGTGATCGTTGAGGATCTGCTGTGCCTTGATGGCTTCGTTCAGGATGGCGCCGCTGCCCAGCAGCTGGGCTCGCACCTGGTCGGCCTTCTTTTCCGCCGGCCGCACCAGATACATCCCCTTCAGGATGCCGTCGCGCGCACCCTCGGGCATCGGCGGCATCTCGTACTGCTCGTTCATCACCGTGATGTAGTAGAAGATGCTCTCCCCGTCTACGTACATCCGCCGGATGCCGTCTTCGATGATGACGGCGATCTCGTAGGCAAAGGCCGGATCGTAGGACAGCAGGTTCGGCACCGCCATCGACAACAGGTGACTGTGGCCGTCCTGGTGCTGCAGCCCTTCACCGGCCAGCGTCGTTCGTCCCGCCGTGCCCCCGAGCAGGAAGCCGCGCGCGCGCGTGTCGGCGGCGGCCCACACCAGGTCGCCCACCCGCTGCATGCCAAACATCGAGTAGTAGATGAAGAACGGAATCGTGTTGATGCCGTGAGTGGCGTACGCGCTGCCGGCGGCGATGAAGGAAGAAATGGAGCCGGCCTCGGTGATCCCTTCTTCGAGGATCTGGCCGTCGGTGGCTTCCTTGTAGTAAAGCAGCACGTCCATGTCGACCGGCTCGTAAAGCTGACCGACGTGAGAGTAGATGCCGACCTGGCGGAAGAGCGCTTCCATGCCGAACGTGCGGGCTTCATCCGGAACGATCGGCACCACCAGCTCGCCGACGTTCTTATCCTTCAGCAGCTTGGCCAGCATCCGCACGAAGGCCATCGTGGTAGATGCCTTCCGCCCGTCCGAGCCCTTGTGAAATTCGGCGAACAGTTCCGGCAGCGTCTCGGTCTTCAGCGGTTCGGTGTGCACGACCCGTTTGGGCACGAACCCGCCGAGCTGCTTGCGCCGCTCCAGGATGTAGGTGATTTCGGGGCTGTTATCCTGCGGACGGTAGAACGGCGCCTTCGCCACTTCCTCGTCACCGATCGGCACGCCGAAGCGGGTGCGAAACGCGCGAAGCTCGTCCTCGTTCAGCTTCTTCTGCTGGTGGGTGATGTTCTTTCCCTCGCCCGCTTCGCCGATGCCGTAGCCCTTGATGGTCCGGGCCAGGATCACGGTCGGCTGGCCGGCGTGTTCGACGGCGGCCTTGTACGCCGCGTAGACCTTGATCGGGTCGTGCCCGCCCAGCGTCAGCTTCTTCAGCTGCTCGTCAGACAGGTGCTTGACCATCTCGAGCAAGCGCGGATCGGCGCCCCAGAAATGCTGCCGGACATAGGCGCCTGATTCGACCGCGTATTTCTGGTACTCGCCGTCGACGACCTCGCCCATCCGCTTCACCAGCAGGCCGTCCTGATCCTTCTCGAGCAGCACATCCCATTCGCTGCCCCAGATCACTTTCAGCACGTTCCAGCCGGCGCCGCGGAAGATCGCCTCGAGCTCCTGGATGATCTGGCCGTTGCCGCGCACCGGACCATCGAGCCGCTGAAGGTTGCAGTTGATGACGAAGATCAGGTTGTCGAGCTTTTCGCGCGAGGCAAGCGTGATGGCGCCGAGCGACTCGGGTTCATCGGTTTCACCGTCGCCGAGGAACGCCCAGACTTTCGAGTCGGAACGCTTCTTGAGGCCCCGATCTTCCAGGTAGCGCATGAAGCGCGCCTGGTAAATCGCGCAGATCGGGCCAAGCCCCATCGAGACCGTCGGGAATTCCCAGAAATCGGGCATCAGCCACGGGTGCGGATAAGACGAGAGGCCGCCGCCGGGCTTCAGCTCGCGGCGGAAGTTCTCGAGCTTTTCGACCCCGATGCGCCCTTCGAGGAACGCCCGCGCGTAGATGCCGGGGGCCGCGTGTCCCTGGAAGTAGATGATGTCGCCGTCGTTGTCGTCGCCCTTCCCCTTGAAGAAATGATTCAGCCCGACCTCGTAGAGCGTCGCGGCCGAGGCGTAGGTCGAAATGTGGCCGCCGATTCCCTCTTCCTGCTTATTCGCCTTGACGACCATCGCCAGCGCATTCCATCGCACGAGGCTCTTGATTCGGCGCTCGATTTCGCGGCTGCCTGGAAACGGAGGTTGTTCGGCGGGGGAAATGGTGTTGATGTAAGGGGTATTGGCGGTGAACGGCAGTTTTACGCCACTGCGGCGCGCATGATCGGCCAGCAGGGCGAGCAGCCGGCCGACCCGCGCAGGCCCTCCTGACTGCAGGACGTAATCGAGCGATTCCAGCCACTCCCGGGTTTCGAGTGCTTCAAGCTCGGCCGCGTCCTTTGGGGCTGTGCTACGCATGTATCCTCATGAGGGTCGGTCCAACCTCTAATCTTACTATCTGATCTTCTCATGCCCCGAACGGCCTCATCCGACATTCCTGTCGCTCTCGCGGAGGTCCACTCATCCATTGTGTCGTGCGAGCGGTGCGCGCGCCTTCGGCTGTACTGCGGGCGCATCGCCGAGGAGAAGCGGCGCGCCTACAGGCTCGACACGTACTGGGGCCGGCCGGTGCCGGGCTTCGGCGATCCCGCGGCGCGGCTGTTGCTGATCGGCCTCGCGCCAGCCGCGCATGGCGCGAACCGCACCGGCCGGATGTTCACGGGCGACGGCACGGGTGGCTCAGGTGATTTCCTGATGGCGGCGCTGCACGCCGCCGGATTCGCGAACATGCCGACATCCACGCATCCGAACGACGGCCTGCGACTGACCGACGCATACGTCCTGTCGGCGGTCCGCTGCGCGCCGCCCGACAACAAGCCGCTGCCTGAAGAGATCCTGCGCTGCCAGGACCACTTCGACGCCGAGCTGGCACAGCTGCCCAACGTCAAGGTGGTGGTGGCGCTCGGAAAGATCGGATTTGATGCGTGGCTGCAGCGGCTGCGGCGGGAGGGAATGCAGATCTCACCGAAGCCGCAATTCGGCCACGGCGTGATCGTGCCAGGCGTGCCCGCGTTGATCGGGTGCTATCACCCGAGCCGTCAGAACACCAATACTGGCAAGCTGACGGCCGGGATGATGACGAGCGTCTTCACAACCGCGAAGCGAATGCTGGCGTCGCGGGAACGTGGCGGCCGCTAAAACACTCCGGGCCTGAACCGGAATCCTGTCTGGTTGTCGCCTTCGCGGAACTGCTTGTGGCACGCGCCGCAGGCGCCCTGCAGCTCCTTCGCCGCCGCCTGGGCGGCCATCTGGTCGGGGGCCGGCGCGCCGAGCAGTTTGTCCAGCGCCTCGATCCTCGTGAGACCGTCCTTGACGATACCGATCGCCGCGTCCTGTTTCCTTTCAGTCCAGAATGCCTGGAGGGCGGTGAAATTCTGACGCAGCGTCGCCAGCTGCGTCCGCGCGTCCTGGAATGCACCCGAGCCGATGGCCTTGTTCATGGCGCCATTGGCCTGGGCGTTCGACTTCATCAACGCCGCATATTGTTCGACTGTCGTGATCTTGTTCTGAGCGAACGCGAGGGTTCCCAGCCACACCATCATCAGCGCAGTCGCACACGTGGTGAAACGCCGCATACACCCTCCTTAAGAGCTGCAGTGGCCCGACGGAGCGGCCGAATGCTAGCACATGATGCGCCGCAGGGTTGCCGCGTCGATGTTGCCGCCGGACATGACGCAGACGACGTTCTTGCCCGCGATCGTCTCGCGCAACGTCCAGGCGGCCGCCAGCGACGATGCTCCGGCCGGTTCGGCGAGATTGTGCGTCAGCCGGAGTGCGGCGCGGACGCCTTCACGGATTTCCTCCTCTTCCAACGTGACCACATCGTCCAGCGCCGATTTGAGGATGCCGAACGTCAGGTCGTACGTGGTCCGCGTGGCGATGCCGTCGGCGAAGGTCATGGCCCGCTCGGTCGTGACCCTCGAGGGCCCTCTCCATGACCGCGCGAAAGCGGGCGCGCCGGCCGCCTGCACGCCGATGACTTTGGCCGCCGATCCCCGTCCCGTGCGGGCGATGCAGCAGCCGGCCGCACCGCTGCCGCCCCCCACCGGCGTGAAGATGTAGTCCACGTCCGGCAGCTCCTCGAAGATTTCAATCGCCAGCGTGCCGACCCCGGCAATCAACTGGGGCTCGTTGGCCGAGTGGACGTAGCGCCACCCTTCGCGCGGCGCCAACGCTTCGACACGCTCGCGCGCCTCGTCAAAGTCCCGTCCGTATTCGATCACGTCCGCGCCGAGCGCCCGCATCGACGCCGTCTTGTCGGGATTGTTCCCGACCGGTACGAAGATGTGGCAGGGCACGTTGTGGACGCGGCACGCAAACGCCATCGACTGGCCGTGATTGCCGGTGCTCGCGCTGACAACGCCTCGTATCCGCTCTTCACTGGTCAGCTGCGCGACCAGGTTCACCCCGCCGCGGATTTTGAAAGCCCCGGTCGGCTGGTGGTTTTCATGCTTCACCCAGGCGCGGCACCCCAGCCACTGCTCGAGCAGCGGATGCCGCATCAGCGGCGTGGGGCGCAGGTGCACGTACACCCGGGGACGTGCGGCCTCGAGATCGGCGGGCGAAGGAGCAGTCATGGACAGCATGCGTTTCTCACACGAACGGCCAGGTCGGGCCGATTGCTGATCAAGCCGTCGACGCCCCAGTAGAGCAGGCGCCGCATGTCGGGTTCATCATCGACCGTCCAGACCTGCACCTTCAGCCCTGCGGCATGAGCCTCACGGACGAAGCGCGGCGAGACGATCCTGATGAGACCGTTGCGTTCCGGCACCTGGTATCCGCCGTACTGGACATGGTGGACCGGCCAGCCGGCGAATCCCCGATAGACCGCCAGCCGCACTTCCGGATGCGTGGCGCTGGTCGCGACGCCGGGGATCGCCGCCCTCGCGACGGCGGCGCTTCGCGCGCCGTAGCCGGCGAGGCAGACGCGATCCACCGCATCCGCGGCCGCCACATCGCGCGCCACGGCCTCTCCCATCTCGGGCGTATCGACCTTCATCTCGATGACGATGGGCACATCCCGATACCGCAACAGCACTTCGCGAAGGGAAGGGATCCCGGCGCCCTGCTGACGAAACGGAAAGCCCCCGTTCGACGTGAAGTGATACCCCGCATCGATCCGCGCCAGCTCGGCGGCGGTGCGCGCCGCGAGCGGCCCGCCCTCCGATGTCGTCCGGTCAAGCGTGTCGTCGTGGTGGACGACGGGGATGCCGTCGGCCGAGAGATGGACGTCGAGCTCGAGTCCATCCGCGCCCGCCTGCAGGCCCAGGTCGAACGCCGCGAGCGTATTTTCCGGACCCAGGGCGCATCCACCGCGATGCGCGAAGATCAGCGGTCGCCGGGCATCAAAGAATGGCACTCCCTTTCTATTGTGCCTTGGGCCGGGGGCGTTGAGCCTTGTGACTTGAGTAGAATGGCGTATGCCGAACCCCAAGGTGAAGACCGTCGGCGAGCTTCGGCGCGCCATCGAGAATGGCGAGGTCCGGCGGCGCAGCGTCCACGAGGAAGTCCGGCAGAACCTCATCGCCAAACTTCGAGCCGGCCAGACCCTCTTTCCGGGCATCGTCGGCTACGACGACACGGTGGTGCCCCAGCTGGTCAACGCGCTGCTGTCGCGCCACAACTTCATTCTGCTCGGGCTGCGCGGCCAGGCCAAGACGCGGTTGTTGCGCGCGCTCGCGACGCTGCTCGACGAAACCATCCCGGTCATGCCGGGCTGCGAGATCAACGACGATCCGCTTGCGCCGATCTGCGCCGGATGCATCGCCCGGATCGCGACCGAGGGCGATCACACGCCGATCGGATGGCTGGGACGCGATTCACGCTACGTCGAAAAGCTGGCGACCCCTGATGTGACGATTGCAGACATGGTCGGCGACATCGATCCGATCAAGGCCGCAAAGTCGGGATTGAACCTGTCGAGCGAGCTGACCATGCACTACGGGCTGCTGCCGCGGGCGAACCGCGGCATCTTCGCCATCAACGAACTGCCCGATCTTGCCGGCAAGATCCAGGTCGGGCTGTTCAACATCCTGCAGGAAGGCGACGTTCAGATTAAGGGCTACCCCGTGCGCCTGCCGCTCGACGTGCTGATGGCGTTCACCGCCAACCCGGAGGACTACACCGCGCGCGGCAAGATCATCACGCCGCTGAAGGACCGGATCGGATCCGAGATTCGCACCCACTATCCCGCCGGGCGCGCCGAAGGCATGGCGATCACCGCACAGGAAGCCTGGCTCGCACGCGACAGCTCGTCGCTGCCCACGGAGGTGCCGACCTTCGTTGCCGAGGTGGTGGAGGAAATCGCGTTTCAGGCGCGGCAGGATCGCCGGATCGACAAGCGATCGGGCGTCAGCCAGAGGCTGCCGATCTCTGCCATCGAGAACGTCGTCTCGAACGCCGAGCGGCGGGCACTGGTCAACAACGAAGCGGTCGCCGTGCCCCGCGTGACCGACATTTACGCCGCGCTGCCCTCGATCACCGGTAAGTTCGAGATGGAATACGAGGGTGAGCTCAAGGGTGCCGAGACGATCGCGCGCGAGTTGATTCGCGCGGCGGTGGCCACCGTCGCCGACGGCTATCTGGCACACCTGGAAACCCGGCAGATTGTCGAATGGTTCGACCTCGGCGGCAGCCTGCAGCTCGCCGACTCGACCAGCGCCAATGACCTGCTCACCCGCGCGCGCGAAGTGCAGGGTCTGGTGGAGCTGGCGCACGCCGCCGGCATTCCGCAGAAAGCGCCGGCGCCGCTGCTCGCCTCGGGTGTGGACTTCGTGCTCGAGGGGCTCTACGCGTTGAAGAAGATCGGCCGCAGCGACGAACGCGGCTATCAGGCGACCGAAACGCCGGTCAGGCGGCCGGCACGCGAGACCGCGTTCCGCGACGAAGCGCCGCTGCCAACGGGCGGAGGGAAGAAGAAGTACTACAACTAGGCAGGTCGGTAGCTTGGCTACCAAGCAACCCATGAAGTATCGCTATACGAAGTACACCGGCGACCTGCTCGACGAGATCGATCTCGAGGATCTCGTCTCGAAGCTGTCTGACATGCTGCTCTCGAGCGGATTCAGCAATCCCTGGGGCGACCCCTCGTCAGGTGACGAGGACCGCACCATGCAGGCGCTGCACGACGCCATCCTCGAGGCCTTGTTCAGCGGCAGTGTGCTGTCGGAAGAAGCGCTGCAGCAGCTGCTGGGCGAGCCGGCCGACGGCGACCAGGAAGCGGCGCGGCAGCAGCTCGAGGACCTGATCCAGCAGATCATCGACCGCATGATGGAGCAGGGATTCATCACCTCGCCGCCGGATCTCGAGGGTGAACGGCAGCAACGCCAGGGCGCGGGCGGGGGGGTTGGCGAGGATGCCGGCCCGGTGAAATTCGAGGTCACCGACAAGGCGCTCGATTTTCTGGGCTACCGCGCGCTGCGCGACCTGCTCGGGTCGGTTGGACGAAGCAGCGCCGGCCGGCACGACACGCGGCACCTGGCCACCGGCGTCGAGGCGATCGCCGCGGCGAAGCCCTATGAGTTCGGCGACACGATGAACCTCGATCCGAGCGGCACGATCCTCAATGCCGTGCGGCGGCTGCACGCAGAAGGGCGCAGCCCCGGC
>Ga0209486_10000866_pt1 | contig 13317 bp, 8 predicted proteins | sample NCCompost_FD_187518 | JGI IMG/M metagenome (GOLD analysis project Ga0209486, IMG submission 187518) | Agricultural soil microbial communities from Utah to study Nitrogen management - NC Compost (SPAdes) (version 2) | ecosystem: Environmental > Terrestrial > Soil > Agricultural land | place: USA...
CACGCATTCTCCCGCTTTGTTAGAACCAGGAACTTGCGGCTGCGAATCACTGCATTCGGCGTCTGATTGCTACCTGTCAAGATGCTACAGAATCGTACGATCGCAGTGTTCGGCGTAATGATTTTCAGTTCCTCAAGGTTTTCGCGCTGGACGCTATTGCGGAAAATGGTCTTGTGCACGGCAGCGTGGCCTTCCTCGATAGCCTGTTTTCCTTTCCAAACGTCACCGGTCCAGAGGACCCACATGCCATCATCATGATAGAGCGACGCATAAGCCGACATGTCATGCGTGTTCCAAGCGTCTTCCCATTTTTTTAGGATCTCGCTGATCTGTTTTTCGTCATCAAGTTTGCGGATCGTCGCTTCGTCTGTACCGGAGGTTTCATCGTTGAGTTGAGTGGCATGTGCCCAGACAATTTGCCATTGACCATTTCGCTTTTCGTAAAAGTCCGTGTGCCAGAACGTAACACGCCGTCCAGGACTGCGGTTAACCGAAACTCTCAAGCGCGCTTGATAACGGATAACAGCCGAGTTGCCGTACAGCCGAACGCGCATCTCTCCCGGTTCCCATTCGAGGTAGTTCAAGTTTCCGGACGCGACATTTCGCAAGTACTCCTCTTTAGAAAGGGTACCGCCGCGAGGATTGATCAGCTGGAAGTCGTCAGCGTGCAGGCGACTGGCGGTCGCCATGTCTGCGTCCACCAGCGCGCTTAACCGCTGGCGCTCAATCGCTCGAATCTGATCCGCCTTACTTTGCGCCTTAACGTCGGGTGCCGAAAATGTTTGGACCAAACCGACGATCAATAACCCGATGGCTAGATAGTTGGGCGGCATCATATTCATAATCCTGATTAATCTCGTTTTCTAGGCCGACCTAAGCGCTCCCACGGCGAGTCAGCGAGGTCCATGACGATCGAACTTAGTCTTTTCTATCATTAGATTGTTGTTGCACCAACGTCTGACCGCAACCTTGCCATTCTTGCCGTCGACTGCCGGGATTTGCTTCGTTGAGCATCAGGCCACTGAACGCCAGACCGGAGCTCGAACCGGGTGGCATCCACGACGCGGAATTTCAGGTGATGAGTGTGCCGCAAGCGGTTATCGGGTTTGCGCCGTAAACGGCTAGCAGACGTCCCGCTTGCCGCGGATTGGTTATTTGCGGTGAGCCCACCGCTAAGCGTGTTGGAGAGATCGACAGGCGTCGTCTCGAGCTGCAGCACCTGCGGGTCATAGAGCACGTCGAATTGCTAGGCGTGAACGGGCAAGTCGGTGCGCTGATGGTCGACACCGACCGTCAGAACGTCACCCGGCTTGGCCTCATCCATTGACATGTCACCGGCGGCCGAAGCTTTTGATTGCCGTTGTAAAAGGCTGAGATCCTTGATCCGCGTGTGAAACCAAGCTGGTTTCAGTGCGCGCATTGACGTCTACGCGAGCGTGCCTCTGAGCGTGGTCGTGGCGTCAGGTCCACCGTGAGATCATTTATCTGCGTGACTGTTTCATAGGTTTCGCCGTCAGAGTCAACGCCAGAGTGGCCCAGGCAGTTCCTGCTGTAGAGATGAACTGATCCCGCGCGTAGGGGAACCCGCTTTCGAGGTACGGCTGCAACCAGATGGATCGTGTTCTGACGTGCCATGACCCGTCACCGGCTTGGGTGCTCATTAGATAATCGACGCCCTTGCGAAAAATAGGATCGGTGATTGCCATCCCGCCAGCTGAGCCAAGTGCATATAATGCTTCTCCCGTGGCATAGGCATCGGACGCCATCGCGGGCAACTGGCTCCAACCGCCATCGGCGCGTTGCAACGCGGCAAGGGATTTCGCCTCTTCACGGATCATGGTCGCTGAACCGTCTCCCCAGGCAAGCCCAAGCAGCCTGAAAGCATGATCCTGGTTCGTCACCGGCGTAGCCTTCTCCAGCCAGGCCACGGAACGGGCGATGGCTTTTTCGCAACTGGGCTTCTCCGCTTCCGGGGCATAATTCTTCATCGCATAGATCGCCAGCGCGGCTGTCTGAAAGCTACCCGACGTCATCGGCGGGCGGCGACTCTCAGGTATGCGCCACGCGCCCTCGGGGGTTTGCGACGCCATGAGATAGCGAACGATGGCGTCCGTCACATGGGTCCGCGGTTCGTGGTTCATGCCGGCGTCGAATAATTCCCAGGCAATGCTGGGGCTGACGATCACGAAATCCATCAGCTGCTCGGCTGGCGGCGTCATCGTAGCCGGCAGTTGCGGAAATTTCTTTATGGCAGTGAGACCATAATCGCGAGCTAGTCCAGTGACTGCTGAAGGCAGGCTTTGTGAGTGGCAGGAGTTGCAACCCGCCGTCCGAATGAAGGTGTTGCTTTGCTTTTCGAGCAACGCCAGAGAATCCCTGACTCTGGTTGGGATGGTCCGATCTCTGACACCGGCGGGTGTAACTCTGGTCGTCGCGTTGTCCGCTGGCGATAGAGGTTCTGCGCCAAGCAACCGGGCCGCTTCCGTGTGGCCGCGTTTGGCGGCAAGAGCGCTGGCTGGCTCGTCGAAATCGGTTGTGAAGCTGACGTCGGCGCCTTTGTCTAATAGCAGCCTGATGATCCCTGCCGGAATGGTGTCCGAACTGGCGGCGAACATCAGGGGAGAGTAGCCTCGGAAGTTGCGGACGTTCACGTCCGCACCTTTGGCGAGCAACAACTCGACCGAGGCCTGCACGCCCGATGTGGCCGCAAAACCCAGCGCGGTTTCGTTACGCTTCGATTTGACTTTGACGTCCGCGCCGTTCTCGATCAGCAAACGTACGGCGCCGACATTGCCACTAGTGCAGGCCGCCATCAGTGCGTTTTCGCCCGCGCCGTCACTGACGTTAACTTGAGCACCCCTCTCGAGCAGCAACCGTATCGCTTCGATATTGCCGCGCGCGGCCGCCATCATCAGCGGCGTCTGCCCGTTGGCGCTGGACAGGTTCGGATCGGCTCCTCGCGCAAACAACAAGCGCATGATTGGGACGCCATCACCCAGCATGGCCGCCAGAAAAAGGGGCGTGCGTCCCTGCGCCTGCTTGGTGTTGACATCGGCACCTTTCGATAGCAGCAGGCGAACCTTGGCCTCATCATGGATGGCCCAGTGCAAGGGCGTCGAGCGGCGGCTGTTTCTTGCGTTCACGTCGGCACCCTTGTTGATCAGCCACTCTACGTTGGCGAGCGGCCCGTAGCCGGCGGCGTGATGCAGCGGAGTCGAACCACCGGCATCTTTTCCCTGAACCGCCTCGGGACTGGCGGCGATCTGGCGCTCGATCTCACCACGATTTCCGGCGCGCACGGCAGCAATTAGCGAGGTAACGTTTGGGTTTACTGCTTTACGCGGTGCCTCGGTGATGATGTCGGTGCGAAACTCTGCACCCTGATCTATCCAGGCGCGCAACAGTCCGATTTCTTCGTCGGAGAGCGGCCCGGTCGGAGGCATCTGCATGCCGCCATCGCCATCCACCACGCGGCGGATCAGCTTGCTTGCGCCGCTGTCGCCGATTTTAATGACGGGGCCATAATCGCCGCCGCGCAGGGCATTCTGCCGCAGGTCAAGACGGAGGCCAGCCTGCTGAACGTCAGGCCCATGGCAGGAGTAACATTTCTCTGCGAGCAGCGGCTTAATGTCTTGCTGATAGTCAACTTTCCGGGAGGCGGCCGGAGGTAGCTTGATTTGCGTCGCTGGCATATCGCCGGAAGCTCGGTGAGACGGTGTCATGTTTAATGCCAATGCCGCGACAACGGCGACAAGGAGTAGGCGTTTTAACAGATTGGATGATGGGTAATACATATGTGACCTCGGTGTTAGTCTTTGCGACCCGCACAACCCGGATTAGAATGAGCGGCACTTTTGAATCTTTCGGAATGGAATGACTACTCCTATCGGACAAACCTGAGTAGGTCTTGGGAGCGGTCAAAAATAGAACCCTCGGCGTAGAAAATCTTTCTCTTTGAAAAATCTTCCAGTAGACTGTTTTCGGTTCAGGAAACAATCTCAGCAAGTCGGGTTTCTATTAAGTTTCCCGCTCCTCGAACGGAAGTATGGAGAGGAGATCCGGGATGTCACTGAATTTAGATTTTATTTCTACTGAATTTAACTTGAAGGTCGTAAGTAATTCAGACAGCAAAGCTTACCTCTTTGAGGGATACCGACTCGACGTGCAGCGCCGAATGCTTTATCGGGGCGAACGCGAGGTCGTCCTACCGCCGAAAGCGATCGAAACCCTGATCGCGCTGATCGAACTTAAAGGCGAGATCGTTAGCAAGAGTGATCTAATGAAGATCATCTGGGCGGATACGATCGTCGAAGAGTCTAACCTCGATCATTACCTCCACGTTTTACGCAAAACGCTTGGGCAGAAGAATGACGGACAGCCTTTCATCGAAACTCTGCGGCGCCGCGGTTATCGCTTTACGCCAGACGTCCAGGTGATCGAGGCTCCGAACCACAATGGAACTCGACTGGCTCCGGCAGATTCGACTTCTGCTGAATTGACGGATCGAGATGAGAGTCCGGCGGCGGTGACTCGGCGGCCAAACCTGGCGAACCCGCGTTTTTCGCCGATACTTGGTGTCATCGCCGTGCTTGCCGGCTTACTCGGGTCAGCAGCGATTTGGTATTTTCAGCGGCAGAATCTTCCAAGCCGAGCGGCGGCGTCGAGTGTACGGGGCGAGATCTCCGTAACGCCGATGACGAACGGAAACGCGGTATCGGACGCGACCATTTCGCCGGACGGAAAGTACTTTGTTTATTACGATCGGTCTGAGAATAAACAGCACCTGTGGGTGCAGCAGGTTGGACAAACAGTCCGCGTCGAGATCACGCCGCCCGACGAATGGACGTTCCAGTGGCCCACCTTTTCGCGAAACGCCGAATTTGTCTATTTTGTCGCGCAAGAAAAACCGGGCGACCAAAACGCGCTGTATCGGGTTTCGACGCTCGGCGGTGCGCCGGTGAAGATCTTGACTGCAGTTCATTCGCCAGTCTCATTTTCACACGATGGCCGCCAGATGGCTTTCGTTCGGTATAACGAGCAAACGAAGGAGGACCAATTGGTAGCCGCGTCGGCGGACGGCAGCGCCGAAAGGATCTTGTTGACGCGCACGGATCCCGAAGGCCTGTCGCTGGGCCTTGCCTGGTCGCCCGATGGAAAATTCATCGCTTACGAGGTTTTGGATACGAATCCCACAACCTCTGAAGGCAACTGCTCGATCGCGGCTATCGAAGTAGCGACTCTCGCGACTAAAGAGCTATCGCCGGAACGGTGGGACACTTGTTTCCGAATGGCCTGGACTTTTGACGGCGAGCGGTTGGTCTTCATCGGCACCCGCTCGGGGGAAAGCCTCACGACGCGGCGTGACCAAGTCTATTATTTATCCGTTGCGGACGGTCGATCGCACCGGATCTCGACCGACGGCAGTCGCTACCAGTCAACGTCGCTCGGCCTCACGACAGATAACGCATTGCTCGCAGTGCCACACAAAAGGCTTTCGCAGATATGGGTGATGGATGCGGATGGCGATGCCCGTACCGCTGTGCAGCTGACCACCGGGCAAATGGACGGACCCCCCGGAATTGCGACATTGCCAGACGGGCGTGTCGGATACGTCAGCCGGGTCGGTGAAAACTTGACCATCTGGGTCATGAACCCTGATGGATCCGACCAACATCAGATCGGTCTTCAGATGCCCTTTGTCGAGGAATTGCGAGCCACGCCTGACGGACATTTCTTCATTTTTTCCGCTCGCCGCAACGGTTTTAGTCATCTCTACCGAATCGGGACGAACGGACGGGATCTTAAACAGTTGACCGACGGCGAAAGTGACGAGGTCTCTTCGACAATTTCGCCGGATAGCCGTTGGGTCTATTACGTTTCCGATTTTCGTGAGGGCGGTGTTTCGAAGGCGCACCTACGAAAAACCTCGATGGACGGCAGCCAAACAGTTAATTTGAAAGAGTTGGAAGGCGGCTTGCTTCCCGATTTGTCACCGAATGGAAAATTTATCGCCGCACTCGTCGGTCGCAAACTAACGATCTTATCCAGTTCCGATGGCACTCTCATGAATTCGCTAGATGCTCACAAATGGGCGCACTGGTGGACTGGGGCTAGATGGACGCCGGACGGCCAGTCTCTCACTTATCTGGTACCTCGCGAAAATACCTCCAATGTTTGGGTGCAAGCCCTTAGCGGATCGGCCCCCCGTCAGCTCACGACATTTCCTAAAGGCTACATTTACGAGTATGCCTTCTCGCGGGATGGTAAGAAACTCTATGTCGCCCGCGGCTATCAGATCAGCGACGCTATAATCATCAAAAATTTCTGAAAATTAGGGTTTTTGAAGTTGTTTACATCCATTCCCATCGCTTAATAGTCACTTCCATTTAATTCCTGACTCAAGATATGCGTTCGCGGTCCCCCCGCGCCGCAACAATCATCCGACACTTAAATACTGGTTATGTTTTTTGTACGCGGGAATTACTTTGGCAAGACGTTAGTTGATGATACCTGGTTCCCCTGCATAGTCGATCATCTTAGTCGCTGGAATATACGTCGTTCAACTTTCGAAAGTGGTACCCCATTGCCGCCAATCGCAGTGTTTCGGCAATGTTGTCGTGATGCTTTATAAGCGCCTTAGTAAAGAAGCGCCAGAACTCTTTGCGCTCCCCATCAACTATTCCAAGCTTGAGCATTACCCGCGCGAACGCCGTGACAGCGCTAAAAACACTGTAGCGTTGAGGCTCTACAAACTGCTGCGCCGTTCGTTTCATCGAGTCAAGCGCTCGCTGATAAAACTCACGTGGAGAGTAAATGGTCTGCATGATCGACTGATAGCCCTTAATCAGCACGGCCGGATCCATGCGAGTCTTGAAGTTCAAGCTGCAGCTCGTGTTGTTCCCAGAAGCTTCTCCCAATAGACGTCCTTCTCGCTCCAGTCGTCTCCATAACTGCGTATCGGGAAGCGCATTTAGTAGCCCGACCATCGCCAGAGGAATCGCGCTTTCTCTGATGAAGTCGATCTGTCGTTCAAAAATGTCCTCGGGATCGTTGTCAAAGCCGACGATAAAGCCTGCCATCACTTCCATACCATAGCTCTGAATCGTTTTTACTGCTTCGAGCAGGTTGCCTCGGTTTTGCGACTTCTGAGCTTCTTTCAAACTCTCTTCTACCGGAGTCTCAATGCCAAGGAATACGCGTCGAAAACCGGCTTCCCGCATATCTTTGAGTAGCGGCTCATCGTCTGCCAGATTCACGCTTGATTCAGTGAGGAGAGAGAACGGATAACCATTTCGTTTCTGCCACTCTGCGAGCGCGGGCAGTAACAATCTGACATTCTTCTTGTTGCCGATGAAGTTGTCGTCCACGACAAATACGGTTCCGCGCCAATTGAGATCCCGCAATGCTTCAAACTCAGCCAGCATCTGCTGAATGCTCTTGGTTCGTGGCACACGCCCGTAGATTTCAATGATGTCGCAGAATTCGCACGAGAACGGACAACCGCGCGAATACTGTACGCTCATTGAGCTATAGCGCTTCAAATTCGCAAGGTGAAAGTCAGCGACAGGCGTGACGGCAAGCGGTGGACGTTCGCCCGCCTCGTAGCGGGGTTTTGCGACTCCCGCCGCCAGATCGTGAACGAATTGCGGTAACGTAGTCTCTGCCTCTCCGACAAAGATGTGATCCGCGTCCGGCAGGTTCTCGATCGTCGTGGTGACGTATGGACCACCAAGCACCACACGTTTCCCAAGCGACTTGCACCGTTTCACGACTTGCTTGAGCGAATCTTTCTGCACCAGCATGGCCGTGGCGAATACCATGTCGGCCCATTCGATGTCGGCGGTCTTTAGCGACTCCACATTCAAATCAATCAGCCGCCGCTCCCAGTCCGGCGGTAGTAATGCAGAAACGGTCAATAACCCTAATGGTGGAAATGCACATCGCTTACCCTCGAATGGCAAGGCGTGTCGAAAACTCCAATAGGTATCGGGAAACTCCGGGTTAACTAACAAAACTCTCATAACGACACCCTCCAGAGGTCACTCTACTGGTCCATGTTCCGGGGCAACGACTAACTGTGGGACGCCGGCAGTTCGCGCACCCATACGGCGCAACCAGCGGAAATGAGACGAGAGTCCAGCACGAAAAGTAGTGTGCTCGCCATATCTCACTCCGAAATCTCGACAGGTCTGTTCGACGAGGTTTGAGATGGCAGGGTAGTTAACGTGACACACGCGAGGGAAAAGGTGGTGTTCGATCTGAAAATTCAAACCACCAAGGAGCCAACTCTCGACTCTACTGCGTCGAGCGAAGTTCACCGTGGTTTCGACTTGATGGATCGCCCAGGCATTTTCCATCGAGCCGGAATCCTCGTGCGGCATCGGGAAGTCGGCCTCTTCAACGCAATGAGCCAATTGAAACACAACGCTAACGACCACTCCCGCAAGACCGACTATCAGAACGTAGAACAGGAGCACCATCCAGAGGGGATGGACCAAAAGCGGCAAGCCAAAAGCCAGTGTGAGAAATAACACTTTACCGCCGACAAATCCGGCAAGTTCCCACCTTTTCGGCCGCGGCATGCGTGTGAGTCCAATCCGGCCAAGGATCACGTCTCGGAAATCATCGTAGAGATTCCACTTGACGACATTCAATCCGTAGAGTGGCCACAAATAGAAATGCTGCCAGCGATGAAGTTTGAATCTCTTCTGATGTGGCGTTAACCGGCCGAAAAAAGCGATATCGATATCGGCATCATGGCCCGTGATGTTTACGTAAGTATGATGTACGACCACGTGTTTCCAGTGCCATACGTAAGAACTGGCGCCGATTAGATCCATCGTCATGGCCGCCAACCGGTTGATCCAGGCGTGATTTGAATAGGAATGATGACTGCCGTCGTGTTCGATATTAAAGCCAATCGCAGCCATTGACAGGCCCAGTAGGGCTCCAAGCGGCAAAGCTTGCCACCAGGATCCTGCCACGAACACGAGCAAAGAATAGAACCCACCGAAGGCCGCCAGAATAATTGCACTTTTCAAATACATTGCCGGACAGTCGCGCGGACTGCGCTCGGAAGTGCGAAAATAGTCGTCGACTCTTCGCCTTAACTCTTTATAAAAGACACTGTCTCTCCTGAAGGTTAACCGGTTTTGAGCAACATCGCGAATATGATCAACTGCCATTCTTAAAGACTCCCAGAACTGCTTATCGAGACTTTGATGCCTCGACTACGCTATGTTACGGATCACACATAGCAACTTCTTGTCAAAACGTGGGTAGACTGGTGAAGTGACAAAAAGATTACAACCGTGGAGTTAGTGTGTGTGATAGTGCACAAAAAAAGCAGGAGTCAGATTGTGAGATTTCGAAGGATCTAAACGGGACTCAATTCAGGTAGGCATCCGTTTCGGCTTTAATAATCGCGTAACATTCACAGGATTTCGCTTCCAAACCACGGCGATCAAGAACAGTGATTATTCCTCGACTGTAACTAATTAGCCCGGCAGCTTGTAACGCGCCGGCTGCTTTGCTTACGCCTTCGCGCCGGACGCCCAACATGTGGGATAAGAATTCCTGGGTCAACGGAAATTCTTCTGCTCCCAGACGATCGTTTGTCATCAATAACCATCGCGCCAGACGAGCATTAACCAGATGAAAGCGGTTGCACGCAGATGATTGAGCCACCTGAGTCAGGAGTGAATTCGAGTAACGATGCAGGAGGCGATGTAAACTGCCAAGCCGGTTTGCTTCCGTTCGTACAGCCGCTGAACTCATTCGCATTGCTGTGCCTGAGCCCTGCACCAGAGCACGTGTTGGCGATGAGGCGACTCCCATAAAGACGTCAAGACCAGCCATTCCTTCATTTCCAACCATTCCCACTTCAAGCCACGATGTCTCTGATGTTCGCGAAATCAAAGAAATGATCGAATCGTTAGGAAAGTAGACATACTTAATTACATCGCCAGGTTCGTACAACTCCTCGCCAAAAGCCAAACTCACCGTCTTCAGTTTGGGCAATAAACGCTTGTATTCACTGTGCGGAAGTGTCGCGAGCAGCCGGTTGGTCCGCAGGCCGTTATCACTATTGTTTTTCAAACTGGCATCCTCATGACCTTCTATGAGTAGCATTCGAGCGTTAACGGGTCTGTGCGCGAACACACATACCGACCGTGGATTGTGTTTTGCTATGTTATCTGGCGATATAGGGCAAAATAGAACATGCTGGTCAGTTATGTGTGCTAACACACATATGTGTTATAGTGCAGGGCAAAGCGATTAGCCTGCTTTGACACTTGGATCGAGTCTTTCCCTCCTCCTCTTGGCCATTTGCGTGATTAGCGCAGATGAAAAGGCTCTTAAATTACCCCGGAGATGGAAGATGAAAATACTGCTCTACAATCCAGACAATGGTGTCACGCGCAACTTCATGCCGCACTTGTGGATGTTTCTCCTGCAAGCGATCACGCCTCCCGGTCATGAAGTTATTCTCATTGATGCGAATGCGCGTGCGATGAGCGATGAGGAGATCGTCCGGTTTATTAAGAAAGAAAAAATCGATCTCGTCGGCATCGGTGCAATGACGAGGATGGCCGAAAAAGCCTACCGAGTAGCCGATGCGATCCGGCTGGCGGGCGTGCCGGTTGTGATGGGTGGTCCACACGTTACCGAAGTTCCTGACGAAGCGCTCGGTCGGGATGGAGGGCCCCGTCACGCTGACGCGATCGCGCTAGGTGAAGCTGATGAAACGTGGCCCCAAATAGTTGAAGACGCTGCTCGTGGTGCACTCAAGGATGTCTATGAGCCTGTTGACGATACAGGCAAAGAACGGAAACCCAGTCTTCAGCCTTACCCGGCAATTCCGTGGGACACCCTGAATCTCGATCAATTTAATTTCTTTCCGCGTTTCCTGGGGCCCTTGCTATCGCGCGTCGGGCCGCATTGGCGCACGCTGCACATCGTTCCGATCGAGTCAGGGCGAGGCTGTCCGTATGGTTGTGAGTTTTGCACGGTCACCGGATTCTTCGGCGACTCGATACGCTTCCGCACAAATCAAAGCATCGTTGACGAACTGCTGATGTTGAAGGCTCGTGCTAAAGCTGATGGCGGATTAGTCTCAGTGTTTTTTGTTGACGATAACTTTGCGATCAGTATCAAACGAACGAAATCACTCTTACGCGACATCATCGCTGCTGGTGCGCAACTCCCCTGGATCGCGCAGATTAGTGCCAATCTCTTGCGCGATCAGGAACTGGTCGATCTGATTGCAAAATCCGGCGGGAAGGTCATATTTATTGGAATGGAGTCGATTGACCCAGTAAATCTGGCCGATGTTAAGAAGGGATTTAACAAGCCCGAGGAATACACGGGCGTGCTCCAACGCCTTGCCGATCGAAAAATCTTTGCGATCACTTCCTTCATCATTGGTATGGATAACGACACACCCGGCGTGGCAGAGCGGATTCTGGAACAAATCCGGAGTTGGCCTGCCGGGTTACCGGTGTTCGGCCAGCTCACACCGTTTCCCTCTACACCGCTGTATAAACGGCTGGAAGCAGATGGCCGTCTGGTTCGACCCAAACACTGGTTGAAGTTTGAGAAAAACACGATGGCCCACGTACCGCTTAAGATGACCATCGAGCAGACTCACCACGAGCTCCATTATGCGTGGGCTCGCTCGTACGACGCTGAACGCAATGCAGAGGCGGTTCAGTCGATGAGCTACGCAGCAGTTGGTCCCCGGATTTTTCACTTCATCACGCGGCTCGCGTTTCGCGCGATCTATTTTCCGCAAACAACCAGGCGAGCGTGGCTCAAAGTATTTTTTGAGAATAGGCGGACCGTCTTTAGCCTTGCGAAAGAAGCAACTCGTACCTTGCTGACTTCGAAGAAACGGATGGTGGGAAAAGATAATAGCTCCGCTGTGAGAACACCGCTGAGTGCAGATACTACCCGCTGAACGTTGACGTAAGACAAATGAGATCGAAGGACTGTTAACCGAGTAATCGATCGAACTCGTCTTTTACAACTCGATAACACTCGCAGGCGGTACCTTCCAATTTCTGGCGGTCCAGGATCTGTATGCGGCCCCGCACGTAACTTATCGCGCCTATGTCCTGGAGATGACCGGCGGCCACCGTAACGCCTTCGCGGCGTACGCCCAACATATCCGCGATCAGTTCCTGAGTCATTATCAACTCATCCGTATCAACCCGGTCGTGGCTTAACAACAGCCAACGGCAAAGTTGCTCCTCCACTGAGTGCAGCCGGTTGCAAACGGCGGTTTGCGATATCTGGGTAATCAGTGCCTGGGTATAACGCAGCAACATGCGTTGGAACTCACCACCTAAGGCGAATTCTGCCTGTAGCACCTTCGCCTTCATGCGAATTGCGTCGCCTGCACTTTGGATCACGGCCCGGTTGGGCATCGTTCCTCCCCCCATAAAGAGGGCGATCCCAACTACACCATCATTGCCCGTCAATCCCATTTCGGCGCTGGAGCCGTTTTCCATCGTGTAAAGCAAAGAGATAATCGCCGTTGTTGGGAAGTACACGTAATCCAAATGTCCACTGAATTCGTAGACAACATCGCCAAGTGAAAACGAGATTTGTTGCAAGGTTGGGAGCAGGCGTTCGATTTCGGCTGGTGGCAGGGCTGCCAACAGCCGATTCTTACTGGGATCCATGCGTCTCGAAGAAACTGGCACGCCCTAATCTCCACTTTCTCTTGCACTGGCGCCAAAAGAAGGTTGCGTGTTTCCGCTCGTGAGGAGAGCATATCACGCATGTGCGCTAGCACACATATGGTCCCATTACCTGAGTTGATCTTAGAAAAGGTAAGAAACCGTCGCTGACTCGGGTAGTGGAGCGAGGAAGAAGAGCAGACACTGGAGATTTAGAGCCCGGTCGCGCTTAAGTCGCCTCGCAACTGAAAGAACAGCAACACTGCCAACCAAATCAGAAATAGGCTCAGGAACAGCGCGTTCGTTTTTGCACTGAACGATTTTTCTTCAGCTACGGCATATGCCTGGAGCACACCGGGTTTAAAGGTTAGAAAGCACTTCGTACAAGACGCTGCATCTGTAAAGCAACGACGACCACAGTCCGGACATTGTGTAAGACTCATCCTTTTATCCTGCCTCGCTTCCAACCATCAGTTTCTTCATTCATAGGTTGATTAATCGTGCCTCGCTTGCGACCACTTTTTGAACATTACCTGATGAGACCGCCGAGCGAAGGAGCGCTGAACAGACGGTGCTCCGTCGATGTCTTTGACAGAACCGTTCATCGGTATTCTGTCATTTGCCTGACCCTCGG
>Ga0209486_10000867_pt1 | contig 13313 bp, 8 predicted proteins | sample NCCompost_FD_187518 | JGI IMG/M metagenome (GOLD analysis project Ga0209486, IMG submission 187518) | Agricultural soil microbial communities from Utah to study Nitrogen management - NC Compost (SPAdes) (version 2) | ecosystem: Environmental > Terrestrial > Soil > Agricultural land | place: USA...
TTTCTTTCTTCTGAAGCAGCCGTAATGTTACCGGGAAATGTTTCTTTTAGAGGAGGTATCAGTACGGATTGCTTATCGTTGTTTTTCGTGGATACTTTGGATCGTTCTTACGCTGACACAAACGTAATATGCACATTTAATTGTTGCAAGTTTTTCTACGGGTTTTTTTTAAGTAAAATCTCAATAGTTTCATTCTCAGTGAAGTTTTTTTAAAAACTATTTTTGAACTTAGTATTATTACTTCATGTCTTTTATTATTGAAATTCGTAGATCAACGACATCATTCAACAGTAAACGCAAATGATGATCTTGTGTTTATGTGTAGAGCATGTATTTGTTGCTTGATCTGTTTGTACATAAAAAAAGGCCCTTTTTATAAAGGGCCTTTTTCTTTTGGCTAATGGCTTGTATTAGTATTTTATGAAAAAGCTGTTATTGTTTTACGAATTTTGCGGTTTGGTTTAAAATATCAGTATTAATTTCAATCACATACATTCCAGGTGCAAAGACTGAGCTTAATGGAATAGTTATTAAATTATTTCCTTTAAAACTGCTTATTTTTTGATTAACTAAAATTTTTCCTGTCAGGCTATATATTTTGATATCTGCTTCTTGCACTTTTGCAGAATTGTAACTGAAAAAAAGCTTATCCTTTACAGGGTTTTCCATGATCCTGATATTGTCATCAAGCTTCGTTTTGGACTTGACTATAATAATCCTTGAATAAAAATCATGCTGGCTCCTCCTGATCAATACTCTAAGACGATACATTATTTTGTCTGCACTGATCGCTGTATCAGTATATGTATAATTTTCTGTATTAAATTCTTCTGTTGCTTCCAATATTGCAATAGTCTTAAAGTCTTTTCCATTGGTGCTTTTTTCAACTTCGAAACTACTCACACTCTGATTACTTGCGATTGTCCAGGTAAGTCGATTGGAGGAATTAGTTGGGTTAGCACTGAAATTGGAAACAAAAGCCAGGTCTAATTGTGCGTTGATTGATTGAGAGGTTATTGAAAAACTAATTAATAACAGGGTAATAATTTTTTTCATTTTCCTTAGGGTTGAATTAGTAACAGATCGTTTATCGTAATTTTTCCTTCGATGCTTCCATTATTCTACGACATCACAAACGTAATATGTGCAATCAGCGCATGCAAGTTTTTCCAAGGGGATTTTTGTTATCTTATTTTGAAAGGACTCATTCTCAATGAAGAATTTTTGAGCTAATTTTGAATTTCGTACTATTACTATATGTCTTCAATCATTGATGTTAGTGGATTAACGAAATCATTCAACGAAATCATCGCAGTTGATAATTTGACTTTTACTGTAAAAGAGAACGGTGTTTATGGTTTTTTGGGTCAAAACGGTGCAGGAAAATCTACTACTATACGAATGCTGCTGAGCTTAATTAGACCTGCCAATGGTGAAATAAGAATTTTTGACCTTGATCTTTCCACACATAGAAAAGAAATTTTGCAACGAATAGGTGCCATAATTGAAAAACCTGATCTGTATAAATATCTTACTGCAATTGAGAACTTGAATTTGTTTGCAACAATGAGCGGATTAAAACTTAAACGCAAACAATTAATGGATAAACTGGGGAAAGTGGGCCTCGCTGAAAGAGCAGATAGTAAAATAAAAACATATTCACAGGGAATGAAACAAAGATTGGGGATCGCTGTAGCCCTGGTTCATGATCCTGATCTTATTATTTTAGATGAACCTATGAATGGACTGGATCCACAAGGGATCGCCGATATACGACAGCTAATTAATCACCTGAGTAAGGATCTTGGAAAAACTGTATTTATTTCCTCTCATTTATTAAGTGAAATGGAACAAGTAGCAGATTCATTACTGATCATTCATAAAGGGAAAAAAATTGCAGAGGGAAATATGAATGAATTATTGAATCCTGAACAATCGAGAATAGAAGTTGAAACCAGATCTGCAAATGAATTTGAATTGCTGCTGAAGCAAACATCCTGGGCAAATAAGATCATTTCAGTAAACGGGCAAAAGATCATTATGCAAATGAAAAGAGAGGAAGTGCCGGCTTTTGTTCAGCAAATGGGAGAAATGAAACAGGATATATTTTCAATTCAGAAAAAAAATTCATTGGAAGATTACTTTTTATCTCTTACATCTCATTGATATGATACAATTGCTGAAAATAGAAATATTTAAAATTTTCAAAAGACCAAGAACATATATCGCATTTGCTGTTATCGCAGTGATCATTATTCTAATTCAAATAGCATTAAAATTTGGCGGAGAAGAATATGTTAGCCTGATGATGAGTGGATTGGGAGATAGCTTTGAAGAAATACCAACCAAGATTATTTTGAATGGCTATCTCGTTTGTTTTATTATCTTAAATCTTTTACTCATTCATGTTCCAATTCTTGTTGCATTGGTATCAGGCGATGCGATTGCCGGTGAGGCAAACATGGGAACACTTCGACTGCTCGTATCAAAACCAGTTAGCAGGATACAATTGTTATTTGTAAAATTTACCGCATCTGTTTTTTATACATTGGTATTGTTAATATGGATGGCGGTACTTGCATTGTTTCTGAGTATACTTTTATTTGGTGTGAACTGGCTTGGTGTACCAAGGGAACTTCAGTTTAATGTAATGGAATCAGATGATGTGTTGTGGCGTTATGCCCTTGCATTTTGTTTTGCAGCCATTGGACTTATATGTGTAACATCATTAGCTTTTATGCTTTCTGTCTTTTCAGACAATTCCGTAGGACCAATTGTAGTAACGGTTTGTGTTATTATTGTTTTTACAATACTTACTCAAATGCAGATCCCATTTTATGATGAAACGATAAAACCCTACCTGTTTACAACACATATGTTGGGATGGAAAGGATTTTTTTATGTAAAAGCTGTTGATGGGGTAACAGATAAAGGATCTATTGAAAACCTTTCTGCTATAGTAAAAAGCGCAGCGATACTTATTGGATACACAGTAGTTTTTTTAGGGATCGCTTTTTGGTATTTTAAAAGAAAAAATATTTTAAGTTGAAATGAAAAAAATATTCATACTAATTTTTGCTTTGTTTTTGTTCTTTCAACTTTCGGCGCAAAATCCGCAAGAGCTGATAAATAAAATAAAAGCAAAACTGGAAAAGGTAAATGATTACACTGCCAAAGGGAAATTGAAAACAAACGTGGTTTTTATAAAGGCGCCGATCGCATCAGTGAAAGTGTATTATAAAAAACCCGATAGAATGAGAATTGTAAATGAAAATGGTATCTCGTTTATTCCAAAAGGATCGGTCAATATTAATCTTGCTAAATTTCTTTCCGGGTCCGGAAATTATGAAATAGTTGATGCAGGTACTGAGCCCTCTACTGGATTAAGAATTCTCAAGCTATTGCCATCAGATGAAAACTCAGAGATTGTTTTATCTACGCTTTATATTGATGAAAAAACAGAATTGATAAAAAAGGCGAAAAATACCACAAGAGATAATGGTACTTATGAACTGGAAATGAGCTATGGCAAATACATAGAATATAGCTTACCTGATAAAGTCATTTTTTCTTTTAATACTAAGGATTATAAATTGCCAAAGGGGGTTACATTCGATTATGATGATGGGGCTGAAAAAAAGCCAGATGATAATCTTAAAAACAAAAAGGGAAAAGTAGAGATCACATACACTGAGTATCTAATAAACAAAGGTGTTAATGAGTCTATTTTTAAATAAACACTTTTCAGTAATTCTTCTACGTAAATATTCTTTCTAATATTCAGGGTATTTTCGAGTTTATTATTTGCCAAATAAAAACACCCTTTATTCGTTTTATATTGATGATTTCAAGCTAATAATGCTATACAAAAGCAAAAACAGGAATTATCTTTATATCGACAAATCCAATTCATGAAGAACCTTGCCCTATTGATTCTAAGTGGTTTATTCCCTTATTTTTTATCTGCGCAGCAAGGCGCAGTAAAAGGCAAACTTAGTGACAGCACCCTTCAATCACTTAGCAATGCAACGATCTCTGTTTTACAAAAAAAGGATTCATCACTTGTTGGTTATACCATATCTGATTCAAAAGGCTCCTTCGAATTAAAAAATCTTTCCATCGGCGATTATCAATTATTCATATCATTCACCGGTTACGAAGTTTATAAAAGAACTTTTTCCATTTCTGCTGTTAACCGCATTGCAGATCTTGGAACAATAATAATGAAACCGGAATTTAAAACGCTTATTGGTGTTGTTATTACTGATGCAAGTCCGGTAAAAATGAATGGAGACACAATTTCATTCAAGGCAAATGCCTTTAACTCAAAACCCGACGCAACTGTAGAAGAGGTGTTAAAAAAAATACCAGGAGTGCAGGTGCATAAAGACGGAACAATTAAAGCCATGGGGGAGCAAGTGCAAAAGGTATATGTGGATGGGAAAGAATTTTTTGGAACCGATCCCAAAATTGCAACAAAGAATTTGACAGCTGATATGGTGGACCAGATTCAGGTCTTTGACGATATGAGTGAGCAAGCAAGATTTACAAAGATCGATGATGGTAGTCGCACAAAATCTATCAACATTAAATTAAAGAAAGATAAAAGAAAAGGTGATTTCGGAAGAGCTACTGCAGGGATTGGAAGCAATTCCCGTTTCGAAGGAAATTTTTCATTCAATCACTTCAGAGGTGATCAGCGTATATCATTAGTTGGTTCGGCAAACAACACAAATAAAGTAAGTTATACGTTTACTGATGCCTCATCACAAGGAGGTTCATCATTTTCCAATGGCGGAGGTACAGGCTCGGGCATGGCGAATGCATCGGGTGGTACATCGGGAGGAGTGAGCCGGCCACTTTCCGTGGGAATAAATTTTAATGATTCATGGGGTCCTAAGATCGATTTTCGAGGCAGTTATTTTTATTCAGATAATTCGAATATTCTTGAACAAAATAAATTCAGAAGAAATACTTTCCCGGGGGATTCCGCATCCGAAACAAGTACTTATAGCAATATTATTCATGGTAACAGAACTCATAGAGTAAATGCAAGATGGGAATATGTTATCGATTCTGTTAATTCCCTATTATACACAGCCAATTTTAGTAAACAGCAATACAAAGGAATAACAGTTGACACAAGTGTTACATTTTCCGATGGGATTGAAAAATACATGGCTACTGAAGTAAGAACAAATAAACAGGACGACAGGGACGGAATGAATTATTCAGGTGAATTACTTTACCGCAGAAAATTTAAAAGAGTAGGCAGAACATTTACTTTAGGCTGGAGAAATAGCCCGGGCGGCAGTGATTCAAAAGGCTATAACATTTCTCCAATCACTGCGTACAATAACGATGGTTCTATTGCCTCTTTTATAGATCTTAACCAGAAAGCATTCCAGGAAAACGAGTCCGGAATTAATACGATCAGCGCTTCTTATACCGAGCCTATTGATAGAAATAAACTTTTTGAAATAAACTATGCTTTTTCATCAAGCAATACTATTTCAGATAAAAAAACATATGATTACGATTCAAGCTCTGGGAAGTATGATCAATTGAATTCACAGCTCTCAAATTATTTTGATTACTCAAATACTTCAAGCAGGACAGGATTCAATTTCAGGCATCAATTAAAAAAGTTCAATTACCAGGTTGGCCTTGGCTACCAGGTTAGCAATTTAGAAAACAGGAGTGTTACTCTTTCAACGGGGAAAGACACTACTATTCATCAACGATTCACTAATCTTTTTCCAACTGCCAATTTTAATTATGCTATCACACGTTCAAAAAATATAAAAGTTTATTACAGGGGAAGAACAAATGCGCCAAATGTAAATCAATTACAGGATGTTCCTGATGTTAGTAACCCGTTGATGATAAAAACAGGCAACCCTTCATTAAAGCAGGAATTTGTAAATAACGTTAATATTAATTATAATTCATTTGCCTTAGCCTCTCAACGATATTTTTCTGCAAATCTTAGCGTCAACTATACAGGAAATAAAATTGTTAACAGTATTGATTCATTGAACCCGGTCACTATCATTTATAAACCTGAAAATATGAATGGGTCGGTTAATATCTCTGGTTCCGGGTCCTTGAATTTCCCTTTTAAAAAAATAAAGGGATTGAATGTGAATCTTACCAATATGATGTACCTGAGCCGGGATGCAAATCTTTTATACAAACAAAAGAATTTCACTTCAACTTTCCAGGTGAATCAATCTGCCGGCATAAATTATGGGAAAGATCAGTTTGACCTGTCTGTTAGCGGCGCTTTTGTTTTTAACCTTGTTTCTTATGAGGTAGAAACCGGGGCGAATACAAAATATTTCAACCAGGCCTATTCAGCTGATTTCACTTACCGGCTCAAAAACCGTTTTTACTTTCTTACTGATCTTGATTTTTATATCAATTCAGGACGTAGTGCCGGTTTTAACGAGGATGTCTTTTTATGGAATCTATCTTTTGCAAAGAAATTCTTTCAAACTAATACTGGCGAGATCAAATTCACAATTTATGATATCTTAAAACAGAATAATGGTATCAACAGGATTATTGGCGAAAACTATTTTGAAGATGTGAAAGCCAACGTGGTTCCAAGTTTTTTTATGCTTACCATCAGTTATAATTTTAATCGTTTTGGCTCGAATAAAATGCAAAGGAAAGAGCCACATTCGCAAAACTGATCTTTAAAACAATAAAATAGAAATAAAAATCATCCTCTTTCTGGATGATTTTTATTTCTATTAATATACTTACTTTTTAATGTGCTACAGTTAACTTATTGACGAATGTTTTTTCGGGAGTAATTAGCTCAACAACGTATAAGCCATTGCTTAGTCCATTTGTTGACACACTTACCCGGTTGTCCGTCTCAGCCAGGGTGATTGATTTCCTCATCATTACTTCTCCGGCTATTGACCTTATGATCAATGTCGCTGATTGATTCATTGAAGAATTAAAAGAAACGGTAACATCATTTTTAGCAGGGTTAGGGTATATCCTGAGTATTGTAATAAGCTGATCAATTTGTATCAGCCTGGTCTTGCTGTATCTTGATGAACCTGTTTTTTCCACCATTTTCAGGCGGTAATAAGATTTCCCCTGTAATGGTTGTTGATCCATGAAACTATAATCTGTTGTAAAGTTCGATGTCTTCAAATTTATAGTTCCTATTTTTTCCCAATTATTCTGATCCTTACTTCTTTCTACCTCAAAACCTTTCGCTTCGTCATCGACATATGCTCTCCAGTTTAATAAAACATTTTTATCTCTCGTTAGAGTTGCAGTAAAATCAAGTAACTCGATAACAAGTGGCATCGACTGAGAAAGTACAGGATAGTCTTCAGTTTCGCCATCAGCCAACCAGCCTGTTGCACTACTTGTAGTGAGGGTGCCGGAATAAAGCCTTACACGTAAAAAACTATTCGGTGTACCAGGTGCAATAGTAATTCCAGTCCAACCAAGTGTTATTGTTTGTGGTGAAGCGCTGCTTGGGACTGTTACTACAACTCCTTCAGAGGCATCAAAGACCCCATTTGCATTATAGTCGAGCCATCCGGCCAAATATGCTGGAGCACCTGTATTATTCAGAACAGTTACTTCCTGTACATGATTATATGGAATACCATCAGAAACCATAATACTAACAGTAGAAACTCCATCTTCATCTGTCCCATCTCCTGTAGCATTTGATGAACTACCTAAGATCCATTCACGATCCCACGCCGAACCTATTCTCAATGTTGAGTTATTACATGCTTTTTGATTTGCAGCCGGAGATAAAGCAACAGGGTCATAGGTCGCAGGTGCATCTCCAAAGTCAAGAGCTGGTCTGAAAGGATCAGATGCATCATTTGCCGGCCTGTTGTTCCAGGCAGGTGAACAAGAGGTTACTGATATCGGATTAGCAACAGTGGTAGTACCATTATTGTTATATAATGCTATTTGGTTATCTACTCTGTAAACAGTGCCGTCATAAATTTGACCAAGTTGTCCGGATGTATCAGCATATGCAGTATAAGTATTTGTGGGGGTACTTGTCGTCATATTAAAATGGACCCAATTACTTTGATATGAAGGTGAAATACGGGTTGATGAGTGTGTAATTATGGTACCGTCTTTTGTAATAAAATCTCCCCAGTCATGACTGGGCTGGCCTGCACCATCATCGCTTGGCATACCAAAAACCTGAGATGCTCTGAGCGCAGTTCCTGATCCGTCGAAATCAATTCGCCAAATGATGGATTCTGTATCTGTCATAAAGTTACTTGGCTCGGTACCTTCTATTCCAAGATATAAACAACCATTATAAAAAGCAGCGGAAGCAGCTTCCACCCCTTGTGTAAACGTAGGTACGCCGAATGTATTTAAATCAGGAATAACCGTGGAGATATTGTTTGTAGTTACATTATATCTTTTTAGTGATTTGTTGCCCGCACCTGCGCCAGAACCATTCATTACATAATAAACATATTTATTTACCGGGTCGTATGCAATAGAGTTTAATGCATTACCTCCAATACCGGGATCAGTAAATAATAGATCGGCGGTTCTGTTAACCGGATCCACCATATAGACATTTAGGTTAAAATCCGGATTTGCGAGGAAATAAGCAGGTTGTCCAGTATAAGGTTGCGTATATGGCTTATAATAGTCTGTCGGAAAACCTGGATCAGGAGAGCAAGCTATAATATCAGAAAGCCAAAAGTCGTTTGTATTTCCATCATTACTAAATGTAAGTACTATAGTTTTTACCGGACCTGCAATATCTACATTAACTGTTCCATTATTGCTGCTAGGAGCATAAGCAGTTCCAGAGCTTCCGCCAGTTCCCCAATTGGCAAGCGGAGCTGTACCTGAAACGGTAGTAGCAGCAGCAACTCCATTTAATGGTATTGCTGATGTGGCACCTGCAGGTTTAGTTAGCGTGATGCTTTGTGCTGTACCTCCTGCATTTGTTGCAGTTGGAGCAAACGTGATTTCCTGGTCAATGTCAAAGACGGAAAATTTCACATTTGTCACTTCATTCAAAAAGGTCAAGGTAATTGTGACTGCCGAAGTCCCTGATTTTATAAAAGCAAGGTCAGCGCCAGTTCCATGTGCACCAGTTTCTCCTGTATGAGTAGCTAGCTCACCCCAAAATGGAATAGAACCTGTAACTGGAATTGTTGTTGCAATATTTAGCATATTCGTGGGTCCCAAAGAAAAATTCTGTGACTGCTTCATTGGATCCGTAACAAATCCGTTATACCAGCTACTAGAAGAATTATGCAGATAATCAAGATAATCCCAATTAACTGTATAGCTTGTACACTGCGAAAAAGAAGAAGTGGGTACAAGAAAATAAAAAGCAACGAACAGGTTAATAAACCAGTTTCGCACAAACTTAAAAGTGGGCTTGAAAGAAATAAGGTGTATAGTTGTCTTCATCTGAACGGATTTAGGGTACTACAAAAAAACACTTAGAGAATAATAATGATCAAGCTATTTTAATTCAAAGCTTAAATCAAAACACCAAATTTTTTTAAGAGTTCAATACAAGTGGATCAAGAATGATTCACTTGTATAAAATGTGTTGTTGAAATAAAAAAGCCGCAGTAATCCGCAGCTTTTTTTATTCCCAAATAAATTTAGTTATTACTTGATGCACCAACACCAGTAAAGAAGTATCTATTACAACCAAGACGAGCACCAGTCTTGATCCAAGATGTTGCATAAGGATTAGCAGAGAACTCCTGGTCAAATGTAGCTCTGTAATATGTAGGCTGGTCACCAACAGTTCCGGCTTCGAATTTTAATACATCAACTTTTGTACATTCCCTGATTGCAGGATCACGTTCTAATTCAATCGGGACACTTACCCAGGTAATACCATCAAAACTGTACTCTGCTGAAAGTAAGGCAGCTTCTGCTTCTGCATTTAAAGCGATAGAAAAATGGCTAACATTCTGTAATGTTCCGTCGTCACCATTACCTGGATTAGGATTAGTAAGAACCCAGGTCCATTCATAAACACCACGGCTCTCTTCCGATTCTTTGGCTAAAAGTTGAATGCTGTAAGCATCAACGTTTGTTGTTGTTTTCTTCGCTTTATTGAATGAAGAAAGAGTAATAATTCCGGCTGTAAGAACTGCAGCTGCACATGTTAGTTTGAAAAAATGTTTCATTGTTTTCTTTTTAGGGGTGATTAATTTTTGAATAATAATAAGTATGGTTTAATTGAGCGATATACATTTTAATTCATCCGGAAATCAAAGCAAAAGCTTCTCAGCCCGATGGCTTCCTGAAACACTACAACTAAATTTTTTTGATACTTAACCGAGAAAGTTACTTGGTAGGACTCACTCGGGTACCGGATTAATTACGAGCATAAAAGTATATTTCACTTTTTAAATCTCATAGTTTTTCTAAGAGATTTTTCTACGTAAGAGTAAGGTTTTTTTATAAGTAGTAGTTCTACTTTTTTTCTGAAGCTACTTAAACGGAGGATAGAAAAATTACTAAGGGTAAAAACATGAACGATAATTTTTTTTTGGAAAAAATATTGAAAGAAAATTATAGAACAAGAAGTTTATATGTTCATGGATATAAATAAAAAAAGATCACAGTTGTAATCTTTAATAATAAGTAGAAGCATTGATCAAATGCCTGTTAATTTAATTTTCTTCGATCCTTTCATCTTCCTGGTTGGCAAGAATTGCAGAAGTGATTTTTTTCAAAGGATTTTTGTGGCTTTCTTCAAATTCTTTTCTTTTATTAATAATAGTAAGGCATTCAAAAACTGCAATACGGAAAGAAGATTCATCTGCTTTTCCTTTTCCTGCAATATCAAAAGCAGTCCCGTGGTCTGGTGATGTTCTTATAACAGGGAGACCAGCCGTATAATTAACACCTTCGCCTGAAGCAAGGGTTTTAAAAGGAACAAGTCCCTGGTCATGATACATGGCTAGCACAGCATCAAAACGATTATGATATTGTTTTGCAAAAAAACTATCAGCGCTGAATGGACCCGTCACTAACATATTATTTTGTTTTGCTTCCTTTATTGCGGGTTTAATTATTGTTTCTTCTTCTTTTCCAATCAAGCCTTCATCACCTGCATGAGGGTTTAATCCGAGAACCGCGATCTTTGGCTTATCAATTCCAAAATCTTTTTGAAGACTTTCATTTAGGATATTCAGTTTTCTTGTTATAATTTCTTTAGAAATTTTTGCCGCTACTTCATTGACGGGTATATGTTCGGTAACCAATGCAACACGGAATTCATTTGCAAACAATAACATTACTACATCATTTACCCCGAAATAACTTTTTAAAAAAGGAGTATGGCCCGTGTAATTGAATTCTTCTGATTGTACATTTTTTTTATGAATTGGCGCTGTAACAAGGCCGTCTATGTGGTTTTGCTTTAATGCATGCACAGCAGCCTGTAATGATTTTACAGCATATTTTCCACCGCTCTCAGTTAATTGACCGGGAGTAATGTTTACATCTTCTTCCCAACAATTATAGATGTTCATTTGTTTTGCATTCAGGCGGGAGAGATCTTTTATATTCTGCCAGTTAAAATTAAATTCCGGCAAAGTCTTCCGGTAAAAATTAATGACCTTATTTGATGCAAATATCACAGGGGTGCATAGTTCAAGGATACGGCTGTCTGAAAATACTTTGATTATTAATTCGGTTCCTATTCCATTTAGATCGCCACATGTAATACCGATTATTGGTTTGGTTGTCGGGGTCATATTTTATGTATTGATGTAAAAATACATAATTAAGAATAACCCATTTTTTAACATGAATGATCCTGCTTTTCAATAAAAGATGAGTTAATACTATCAGGCGTTTGAATTTCATTTTGAGTAATATTGATTTCAATCAGCCAATATTTATTTATTAATTAAAACAATCGTTATAACTTTATTTTTTAACGAACCAATTTATTTTTAACCTAAACGCCACTGTTTATGAAAAACCTCTACGGTACCACCGTCCTTGTTTTTATTTTTTTAAACTCATTTTCGCAAAGTTGTCCGGGTCTCGGAAGCATCAACTATCAGCGTTGGAATAACATTAACGGATCTTCTGTAAGTAATCTTACTTCTAACTCAAACTATCCAAACAACCCCACCACTTCAGGAACCTATAACATTTTTGAAATACCGGGAAACAGTGGAAATAATTTCGGAATGAAAGTATATGGATATATCTGTCCGCCGACCAGTGGTAATTATGTTTTCTGGATCGCCAGTGATGAAAGCGCAGAACTTTGGTTAAGCACTACTATTAATCCGCTTAATAAAACAAGGATCGCTTATAACACGAATGCTACAAAGTCAAGACAATGGAATAAATCCGGCACACAAAAATCACTTGGTATTCCTTTATTAGCAGGTCAAAAATATTATGTAGAGGCGTTAATGAAAGAGGGTAGCGGCAGTGATAATATGGCGGTAGGTTGGGCCAGGCCCGGACAAAGTGTATCAGCACCAAGTGAAGTAATTCCGGGAGCGTACTTATCTGTTAACAACAGTATGGATGCACAGCCGCCAACTGCTCCATCCAACCTTACTTCATCAAATATCACCAATTCTTCATTTAATTTAAGCTGGACTGCATCTACAGATAACGTTGGTGTTACGGGTTATGATGTATACAAGGATGGAATAAAAATTAATCCTTCAAACATTACATCTACATCTTACAATGTTTCAGGATTGGCTGCCGGATCTACTAATAGCTATTTTGTAAAAGCTAAAGATGCAGCTGGTAACCAAAGTACCCCAAGTACTTCATTAAATGTTACTACAAATTCTCCGGATTCAGAGCCACCAACTGCGCCATCCAATCTTGCAGCCACAAATATTGTAACAACATCATTTACATTTTCATGGTCAGCTTCTACTGATAATGTAGGTGTGACAGGGTATGATGTTTATAGGAATGGGGTAAAAATGAATAGTGCTACTCTCATTGGTACTTCCTATAGTGTTACTGGTCTTTTACCAAACACTACATATTCAATGACAGTGGTTGCTAAAGATGCCTTAGGAAATCAGTCAACAAGCAGTCCGATGAGTGTATCAACTATACCGAAAACACTTGCTAATGAATCATTTTCTGTGCGTACGGTCATTGGCAATCAAAGAATGCCGCATGACCTGGTTTATGGACCTGATAATAATATATGGTACACTGAGCGGTTTGCAGGAAGAGTGAGTTGTCTAAACCTAATAACTAATTTAAAAACTGTTCCACTTACGTTAGGTTCTAAAATGGTTCGGGGCGGTGGGCAGGAT
>Ga0209486_10000868_pt1 | contig 13305 bp, 11 predicted proteins | sample NCCompost_FD_187518 | JGI IMG/M metagenome (GOLD analysis project Ga0209486, IMG submission 187518) | Agricultural soil microbial communities from Utah to study Nitrogen management - NC Compost (SPAdes) (version 2) | ecosystem: Environmental > Terrestrial > Soil > Agricultural land | place...
CGTAGATCTGAATCTCGCGATCCTCGATCGCCAGGCGGATGAACCAGGCGATAAAACCCTGCCTGTTGTGCTTCAGCAGCTGCCGCGGACCGTAGACGTTGGTCAGCCGGAGGGAGCACGCGCGCACGCCGAACACGTTGTTGTAGAGCAGATGGTAGTACTCGCCGGCTGCCTTGTTGATGCCGTTCACGTCGGCCGGCCGGACGAGGTGCGATTCCGACACCGGCAGGCTCTCGGCCTTGCCGTAGACCTGCCGGGTGCCGGCGAAGACGATCTTCACCCCCGCGTTGTAGTTCCGGCACGCCTCGAGGATCGACAACTGCGCGCGGCAGTTGATCTCCAGGTCGGTGTGCGGATCGCGCATGCTGTCGATGTGGCTGACCTGGCCGGCGAGATTGAAGATGACATCCTGCCCGCGGACGAGATAGTTCATCGTCGACTGCTGGCGGACGTCCGCGACGTTCACCCGCAGACGATCCTCGAGACCGCAGATGTTGAACAGATTGCCGCCGTAGTCGTCGATCAGCGAGTCGACGATGAGGACGCGGGCACCGAGATCGACGAGCTTCCACGCCAGGTTGCTGCCGATGAAGCCGAGGCCGCCGGTGATCATCACCGGCCGATCGCGATAAAAACCGCCGTAGTCGGTGGCGCGGACGCCCGCGGCTCGGGTCACGCGGCGATTCTAGCAGACGGGTTTCGCCGGATCTTGTCCACGATCATGAGCTCGAACCAGATGACGGCGAGGTGCAGATAGGTCTGGAGAATCCGGCCGGGTGTGAAGAACTGCGATTCGCCCCACTTGCGCGCGTAGTGGTGCACCGATACCTCGCGGAACCCGGCCCCGGCACGCTGGGCGTACTTCACCAGCTCGACGCAGATCGACCCGCTGGTGCTCCGCAGGTCGATGCCTTCGAGGACGCGGCGGCGGATCAAGCGGAAGTCGCAGTCCACGTCGTGAATGGGCAGCCAGAACAGCCAGCGCATGAAGAACCGGTGCAGGTTGCCGGCGTGCACGCGATACGCCGGGTCCTGCCTGGTCATCTTGATCCCGTTGACGAAATCGGTGTCGTCGGTGAGCAGCATCAGCAGCACCGGCAGCTCGCGCACGTCGTACTGGCCGTCGCCGTCGGTGTAGAAAATCAGATCCTTCGTCGCCGCCGCGAACCCGCTGCGCAGCGCGCCGCCGTAGCCGCGGTTCTTCTCGTGCGTGATGACGGTCAGTCGCGGCATCCGTGCCGCCAGGTCGCGCAGGACACCCGCGCTGTCGTCGGAGGAGCCGTCGTTGACGACGATCACTTCGTAATCGCCGGTCAGCTGCTGCAGCTGGCGCTCCGCTTCGACGACCAATTCGCCGATCGTCTTGCCGTCGTTGTAGCAGGGGAAGAAGACGGAGATGGACGGGTTCGGCAACCGGCTGATTCTATCCCCTCCCCGATCCCCGATCCCCCATCCCCGATCCCGCAAATCGGAGCGCCGCAATCTGTTCCGACACCAGTCCGACCAGGAAGACGATGACGGCAAAGAGCAGGAGGACGACGGCGCCGTTGGGAATGCGGCCCGCGAACACGAAGTTCGCGATTCCGTAAACCGCGCCGCCGGCGAAGGCCACGGCGCTGATCGGGGCGAAGATCCGCAGCGGGCTGAAGATGGTGATCAGCTTCAAGAGAATCATCACGAAGCGCGTGCCCTCGCGCGCCACGCGCATCTTCGATTCGCCGACTCGCGTGCCGGCCTCGATCGGCTCGAACGTCACGTTGTAGCCGGCCTTGATGCACGCCAGCGTGGTCGTCGTCGGCGTCGAGAAGCCATTCGGAAGCAGATGGAGGAATTCGCGCAGGACCTCGCGCCGGATGCCGCGAAACCCGGAGGTGAGGTCGGGAATCCGCCGGCTGGTCAGGTAGCTGGCGAGCCAGTTCAGCGCCGCGTTGCCGGCACGTCGCGTCAGCGTTGCCTGGGTGGCCGCGCTGCGCGCCCCCACCACGAGATCGAATTCACCAAGCCGGGCCGCAATCCGTTGCGCGTCCCCGGCGTCGTGCTGTCCGTCGGCGTCGACGATGAGCACGAACTCGCCGGACGCATGCCGCGCCCCCGTCTTGACGGCCGCACCGTTTCCCTTGTTGTAGGGATGCCGGATCACGCACGCACCGGCCTCGCGGGCCTGGGCTGCGGTGGCATCCGAGGAGCCGTCGTCAACGACGATGATCTCGCGCCATGGCGCAGCGTCGCGCAGACGGCGGACGACGCCGGCAATCGCGGGCGCTTCGTCTTTGGCGGGGATGACGATCGAGACAGTGGCGGGATCAGCCAATTGGATTTCTTCGCGGCCTTCGCACTCTTCGCGCCCTTCGCGTCAGGTCGCGAAACGGAAGTTGATGATATCGCCGTCCTGCACGACGTACTCCTTGCCTTCCAGCCGTACTTCGCCGTGCTCCCGCGATGCGGCCATCGACCCGCGGGTGGTGAGTGAATCGTAGGAGACCACCTCGGCGCGGATGAATCCCCGCTGGATGTCGGTGTGAATCTCGCCGGCGGCCAGCTGCGCCGGCGTGCCGCGCGCGATCGACCAGGCGCGGCATTCGTCTTCGCCGACGGTGAAAAACGACATGTACCCGAGCAGATCGTAGGTGCTGCGGATCACGCGGTCGAGACCTGATTCGCTGAGGCCGAGATCGGCGAGAAACGCCTGCTGATCGCTCCCTTCGAGCTGCGCGATCTCCAGCTCGATTTTCGTGCACAGCGCAACCGTTCGCGTCGCCGCGTGGGCGCCGAACGCCGTCAGGCCGGCCTTTGCCGCCGCCGTGGCCGCATCGGAGCCAACCTCCGCGACGTCCCCTTCATCGAGGTTGATGACGAGCAGCAGCGGCTTCGCCGAGAGAAACTGAAACCCGCGCAATCGCTTCAGGTCGTCTCCGGCAAGCTGCAGCGCCCGCAGCGGCGTCCCCTGCTCGAGCGCGTCCTTGCAGCGCTGCACGATGTCGCGCTCCTTCTCGAGGTCGGGCGTCTTCGCCTTCTTGAGATCCTTGTCGAGGCGTTCGAGACGCCGTTCGGCAACGCCAAGATCGGCAAGGAGCAACTCGTCTTCCATCGCCTGCGCATCTCGCGCCGGATTCACCGATCCGGATGGATGCGGAACCGCTTCGTCGCGAAATGCGCGCACGACGTGCACGAGCGCATCGGCGTTCTTGTAGCCCGCGACATCGACCAGGCCCTGTGCGCCGCTGCGTGCCGGAGCGATCAGGTCGGTGAATTCGACTGTCGCCGGCACCCGCTTGCGCGGGTTGTACATCGCCGTCAGCGCGTCGAGGCGCGAGTCGGGAACCTTGGAAATGCCGATCGCGACGTCGCCCTTGCCGCGCGGGGCGTCCTTCACGCTCGTCATCAGTTGGAAGAGAGTTGATTTTCCGCTCGAGGGGAATCCGATCAGGGCCGCACGAAGCACGCGAGCCAGCCTACCCCGAAAAATGCGCCAGCGCGTAATGTTGGGGTCAGGTCCAGCACGCCTCCATCCGGCAGGGTAAAAGCGATAATTTGGCGAATATCCACCCTGCCGAAACTAGGGCGAAACAAACACGTAACCCATACGGGATCAGCATCTTGCGGTTGACAGCGTTTTGATCGCGCTCTACTATCCGTGTGGATTTTAGTGGACTTAAGTGGACAAGAAGGGGCTGCGAGGCAGCTCAGCCACCCGGATCGACGAGAAGGGGCGGCTGAAGGTGCCGACGGTGTTTCGGGGGGTCATTTACGACCAGCATGGAGCCGACGTCTTCGTGACGAGCGTCACCGGCGAGAACGTCCGCATTTATCCGATGCCGGTCTGGCTGGAGATTGAGCGCAAGCTCTCTCAGGTGCCAGGTAACCACCCGTCGCGCCTCAAGTTTCTCGATCGCGTCAATTACTACGGGCAGGAGGGCGAGCTCGACAACCAGGGTCGTGTCGCGATTCCGCCGCACCTGCGCGAGAGCGCCTCGATTGTCGGGGACGTTCGTGTCTTCGGACGCATCGATTACATCGACGTCTGGAACGCGGAGCGCTTCGCGCAGAAGCTGCAGCGCGAGGCGTGGACGGATGACGACGCGCTGCTGTTGTCGGAGCACGGGATTTGACCTGGTTGGTGGTTGGTAACTAACCACCAACCAGCTCACACGCCGGTGATGGTGGCCGAGGTGCTCGAGCATCTCGCCCCTGAGCGCGGCGGAGTTTTCGTTGACTGCACAGTGGGTCTCGGGGGGCATGCGCGGGCGCTGCTCGAGGCCGGGGCATCGCGGTTGATCGGTCTCGACCGCGACCCATCGGCGATTGAACGCTCGCGCGAGGTCCTTGCCGCGTTCGGCGCGCAGGTTGAGCTGGTTCACAGCGACTACCGTGAACTGACCGGCGTGCTCGACGCGCGCGGCATCGGCCGTGTGGATGGGGTACTGGCGGATTTGGGCGTGTCGTCGATGCAGCTCGACGCCCCGGACCGCGGGTTCAGTTTCAGGCGCGACGACGTGCTCGACATGCGCATGGATACATCCTCGGGGAGCACCGCGGCGGACATGGTGGCGTCGGCTGACGAGCAGACGCTGGCGGACGTGATCTACACGCTTGGCGAGGAACGGCACGCGCGGCGGGTGGCACGAGCGATTCTGGCGGCGCGATCCCAGGCGCCGATCACCACGACGGGCCGGCTCGCGGACGTGGTCCGCCGGGCGATTCCGCGCAAGGGGTATTCGCGGATCGATCCGGCGACGCGCACGTTTCAGGCGATCCGCATCTGGGTGAACCGGGAACTTGAAGGGCTCGACGGCTTTCTCGGGCGGGCCGTGGACCGTCTCGACGACGGCGGCCGCATGGCGGTGATCACGTTCCACTCGCTCGAGGATCGGATCGTGAAGCACACGTTCCGCGCGCTGCAGTCCGAGGGGCGGATCGCGATCCGGACCAAACGACCGGTGGTCCCGGCACCGGCCGAAGTCGAGAGCAATGCCCGCGCCCGCAGTGCCAAGCTGCGGGCCGTGGAGAAGGTGCAAGTCCCAAGTATCAACTAGCAAGTAAGTTCCAACTTGGAACTTGGAACTTGAGAGTTGGCAGTTGCCAGCACGACGGGGGATCGACATGAGCGAATCGTTCGAATGGGCGATCAAGAAGGACGTCCGGAACAATCCGATCGTCCGTGAGGTCGATCTCGAACGCCATCGGGATATGTGGCGCTCCGTCGGCTTCAGCGTCTTCCTCGTGGTCGTGCTCCTGTTCACCGCCTGGCAGCAGTTCGAGCTGCAGCAGTACGGGTATCGCATGGAGGAAACGCAGAAGCTGCTGGACGAGGAAGCGGTCGTCAACCGGCGCCTGCGCCTGGAAATCGAAGTGATGCGATCGCCGACGTTCGTCGAGCCGAGGGCCATGAAGAACCTGCGAATGGTTGAACCCGGTCCGGCGGAGGCGATGATCATCGAACGCGTCGTCGAGCCACCTGCTCCACCGAAGTCTGTCATCGCTCAGCGGTAAGGGGTTCATCGTGGCCGATCAGTTCGACAACTCCTGGCGCCGGACGTTGAAGCGCCGCCTCGCGGTGGCGACCGGCATCCTCGTGGTCTGGTCCGTGGCCATCGAGGCGCGGCTCATCTACCTGCAGGTCCTGCAGCACGACGCGCTCGTGGCGGCAGCCGAGGACCAGCAGCTCGAGACGATCGAGCTCGAACCGAAGCGCGGCGACATCCTCGATCGCAACGGCCACCTCCTGGCCTATAACGTAGACACGGAAAGCGTCTGGGTCGTGCCGGGCAAGGTGAAGAACGCGAAGCAGCTGGTGGACGAGCTGTGTGCGGCCCTCCGGGCGTGCACGCGCCAGGAGAGGGAGACGTACATCAGCCGGCTGACCCGGCGTGATGCAAAGGGCAAGTTGAAGAAGTTCGTGCGGCTGGCCAGATGGATCTCGCCGGAAGAAGCCCTGCGAATCTCGGAGCTCAAGCTTCCTGTCACGCTCCGCCGCGAGACGCGCCGCTACTATCCACACCGGGAGCTGGCGGCACACGTACTTGGATACGTTGGCGACGAGAACACGGGCCGCGCCGGCATCGAAGAGCAGTACGACTGGCTGATTGGCGGGCAGAAGGGTCAGGCGTTTCTCCAAATCGACGGCAATGGACGGCCGTTCAGCCGCCTCGAGGAGCCGCCGACACCAGGCGCGTCGCTCGTGCTCACCATCGACGAGCAGATCCAGCACGTGGTCGAACGCGAGCTCGCCGCGGGCGTGCGGGCGAGCGGCGCGGAACGCGGTTCCGCGATCGTCATGGATCCGTTCACCGGCGAAATTCTGGCGATGGCGAACGCGCCGACGTTCAATCCGAACAACTTCAAGGCCTACAAGGAAGAAGCCAGGAAGAATCCGGCGGTCCAGGACGTTTACGAGCCAGGTTCGACGTTCAAGGTCGTGACGGCCGGGGCGGCGCTCGAGGAAAAGCTCGCCCGGCCTTCCGATCTGATCAATACGAGCCCCGGCGTGATCCGCTTCGGCGCTCGTGTCATCGACGAGGCCAAGGGGCACAACTATGGGACGCTGACGTTCGAGGACGTCATCGTCAAGTCGAGCAACGTCGGCGCGATCAAGATTGGCCTCCGCCTCGGCGCCGATCGGCTCACCTCGTACGTCTCGCGATTCGGGTTTGGCGCGCGGACGTCGAAGTACGACTTTCCCGGCGAGAGCAAAGGGATCGTGTGGAAGGCAGCAGAGCTGAGTGACAGCGCCGTGGCGTCCGTCTCGATGGGCTACCAGGTCAGCGTGACGCCGTTGCAGATGGCTGCTGCCTTCAGCGCAGTCGCCAACGGCGGCGAGCTCGTCGAACCGCGTCTGGTGCGGGCGGCGATTCGCAATGGGGTCCGGCAGGTGGTTCAGCGCAAGGTCGTGCGTCGCGTGCTCAGCGCCGACGTCGCGGCGCAGCTGACCACCATCATGGAAGGCGTCGTTGAACGCGGGACCGCCAGGACGGCGCAGGTCGACGGGTATACCATCGCCGGCAAGACGGGTACAGCAGCAAAGGCGATCCCCGGGCGCGGCTATTCGACGACCGACTACAACGTGTCGTTCGTCGGATTCGTGCCCTCGCGGAACCCGCAGTTCACCATCCTCGTGGTGATCGACTCGCCGCACAAGGTCTCGCCGTACGGCGGCACCGTCGCCGGCCCGGTCTTTCAGAAAATTGCTGCGGCGGTGCTGCGCCATCGCGGCGTGCCGCCGTCGTTGAATGCACCGGCGCCGGTTCTCATCGCCCGCCGTGACGAGAATCAGCCGCAGCCCGTCGCCGGGCCGGCAGAGCCGACCATTGTGACGCTCGCTGCTGACGCCCCGGAATCGCCCTCCGTGTTCCCGGACCTCGTCGGAATGAATGCCCGCGATGCCGCGCGCACGCTGGCCCGGCTGGGGGTCAGTCCGCGACTGCACGGAAGCGGCACCGTGGTGAGTCAGCGCCCCGCGGCGGGCAGCGCGCTTGATGTCATGGATTCCGCGACGCTCTGGCTGGAGCGGCGCCCCCCGCAGCAGAAGCCGGTAGAAGAGATGCCGCCGCTTGCGACGGGGACAGGCGGCGTGTCCCGGGGCACACCGTGACAGTCGGTGAGCTATTGCGCGCCTTCGCGCGCGCGATGCCGCCGCAGGATCGCCCGGCGCATGTGAGCGACGCACGCTCGCTGGAAGTCGAGTGTACGGGCGTGGCCTACGACTCCCGGCGCGTGACGCCCGGGATGGTGTTCGTCGCCGTCCCCGGGTTGAAGGCCGACGGGCTGCAGTTCGTGCCGCAGGCAATCGCCGCCGGCGCGGCGGCGATCGTGACGGAGCAGCCCGCGACGGGCGTGCCGGTGCCGTGGGTGGTCGTCACGTCCGCCAGACTGGCATTGGCGCTGCTCGCGGCGGAATTCTTCGAGCATCCGAGCCGCGCCATGCGCGTCGTCGGCATTACGGGGACCAACGGCAAGACCACCACGAGCTACCTGACCGCGGCGATTCTCGAGGCGGCAGGAGTGCGGTGCGGAATGATGGGGACGGTGACGTACCGCATTGGCACACGGTCAATCGACGCGACGCGGACAACGCCGGAAGCGCCGGAACTGCAGTCCTTCATGCGCCGGATGGTGACGGAAGGCTGCGGCGCGTGCGTGATGGAGGTGTCGTCGCACGCCTTGTCGCTGCGGCGCGCCGACGGGATTCAGTTCGCCGCGCGCACCTTCACGAACCTGACCCGCGACCATCTCGACTTCCACCCGAACATGGAGGAGTACTTCGCGGCCAAGCGCCGGCTGTTCGAGATGGCGCCGGCGGATGCACCGTCGATTATCAACGTCGACGATCCGCGTGCGCAGGCGCTCCTCGACGTCTCGCGCCGTGCGATTACCTACGGCATCAACAAGCCGGCGGACGTGGCGCCTGGTCCGCTGTCGTTCTCTCTGGAGGGGCTGCAATTCGACGCGCGGCTGCCGCACGGTGTGGTGCACGTACGCTCGCGGCTGGTCGGCCGGCCCAACGTCTACAACATCCTGGCGGCCGTGGCGACGGCGTCGTCGCTCGACATACCGATCGAAGCCATCGAAAAGGGCATCCGCCAGCTGCCGGGTGTTCCCGGCCGCTTCGAGCTGGCGTCGAGCCGCGATGACGATGTCACGGTCATCGTCGATTACGCGCACACCGACGACGCGCTGAGAAACCTTCTCGAGACCGCGCGTCAGCTCGCGGCGCGGCGGCTGATTACCGTGTTCGGCGCCGGCGGCGATCGCGATCGCACGAAGCGGCCGCTGATGGGCATGGTTGCCGCCCGCCTCAGCGACGTCGTGATCATTACGTCGGACAACCCGCGCGGCGAGGACCCGCAGCGAATCATCGACGAGGTGAAGCGCGGCGCCGATGCCGAGACCCGCCAGAGCAGCGCCGAGGTGCTGACGATCGTCGATCGGCACGATGCGATCCTGCGCGCCATCAGCGCGGCCGCCAAGGGCGACGTCGTCCTCGTTGCCGGCAAGGGGCACGAGAAGTACCAGGAGATCGCCGGCCGGACGATGCCGTTCGACGACGTCGCGGTGGCGCGGGAAGGGTTGGAGGCGCGGCGGGTGAAGTCGCGCGCCGGGTGAAGGTCCGGCTGACGCTCGAGTGGGTTGCGCGCGCGGTCGGTGGCCGGTTGACGGCCGGGCGAGGGGACACCGAGGTTGGCGAGGTCGTCATCGACAGCCGGGTCGCGGGACCGGGCGATCTGTTCGTGGCGATCAAGGGCCCGAGGTTCGACGGGCACGATTTCGTCGCAGAGGTGCTGGCACGTGGCGCTGCGGCGGCAATCGTGGACGAAAAGGACGGTAGAGGCCGACCTTCCTTGTCCGCCGGAGCTTTAGCGAAGGCGGAAGGTCGGCCTTTCGGTCCGGTGATTGCGGTCGGCGACACCGTCAGGGCGCTGCAGGACCTGGCGCATGCGGTGCGCATGGCGGCCGCAACGAAGGTGATCGCCATCACGGGCAGTGCGGGCAAGACGACGACCAAGGAAACGATTGCGGCGTTCCTCGAACGGCGCAAGACGGTGGTGAAGAACAAAGGCAACTTGAACAACCACATCGGCCTGCCGCTCTCGCTGATGCAGGTGCGGCATGCACCCGATGTGGCCGTGATGGAACTGGGAATGAACCACGCAGGGGAGATCAGCACCTTGGTCGCGATTGCCGAGCCGGACGTCCGCGTCTGGACGAACGTCGGCGATGCGCACCTCGGCTTCTTCGCCTCTCCCGAAGCGATTGCGGATGCGAAAGCGGAGATCCTCGAGCGCGCGACGCCGTCAACGGTCCTCGTCTGTAATGCGGACGATCCGCGTGTGATGTCGCGCGTCGCCGGTTTTCCAGGCCGCACGGTCACGTTCGGCGCGTCCGATCGCGCGACCGTGCGAGCCACCGTGATCGAGGATCGCGGGCTGTCTGGAATGGCGGCCCGCGTGGCGACGCCGGCCGGTGAGACCGTACTCGAAACGCCTTTGCTCGGTCGCGGCAACCTGTCGAACGTTCTGGCCGCGACAGCCGTTGCCGCGGAATTCGGCGTCACCCTTGACGAGATCGCCGACACGGCTGCCCGGCTCCGTCCTGCCGATCGCCGCGGTGCCGTCCATCGGCTGCCCTCGGGCGTGATGGTCGTGGACGACTCTTACAACTCGAGTCCGGCGGCCCTCGCCAAATCGCTCGAGGTCGTGGCGCAGGAGAAGAGCGCGACCCGGAGGGTGGCGGTGCTTGGCGAGATGCTGGAGCTTGGCGACCACGCGGATCGGCTCCACGCCGAAAGCGGACGTCTTGCCGCGCGAAGCGGGATCGATGTCCTCTTCGCGATTGGCGGTCCGGCCGCCCGGTCGCTGGCAGCGGCGGCGATCGACGCCGGCATGCCCGCCGATGCCGTGACCTACTTCGCGTCGAGCGAAGAGGCCGCGCCGGTGATCGCCAAGGCCGTCGGCGCCGGCGATCTCGTGCTGGTGAAAGGCTCCCGCGGCATTCGCACCGATGTCGTCGTCGATCGTCTCGCGGCGGAGCGTGCCTGATGCTCTTCCACCTCCTGCCGCAGTTCGCAGACGTGTCGTATCTCGGCGTCCTGAACGTGACGCGGTACATCACGTTCAGAACGGCCGCCGCGAGTCTGACGGCACTGGCGATCAGCCTGATGCTCGGTCCCTGGATGATCCGCAAGCTGCGCGATTTCCAGGTCGGTCAGGTGATCCGGCAGGAAGGGCCCGAATCCCATCGGGCGAAAGCGGGGACACCGACGATGGGAGGGCTGCTGATTCTGTCGTCGGCGCTGATTCCCACGTTGTTGTGGGCGGACCTGCAGAACCCGTACGTCTGGATCGCCGTGCTGTCGACGCTCGGCTTCGGCGCGGTCGGCTTCGTGGACGACTATCTGAAGATCGTCCGCCGCTCCCATCATGGTCTGCGGCCGCGCTACAAGATGGGCGGACAGATTCTCGTCGCGGCTGCCGTTGGCGGCGCGCTGCTGGTGCTGGCCGAGCAGACGCCGACCCCGCTCTACAACACCAGGCTGATCTTCCCGTTCTTCAAGAACCTGATTCCGGATCTCGGGTTCATGTATCTGCCGTTCGCGGTGTTCATCCTCGTGGCGTGGTCCAACGCGGTGAACCTGACCGACGGGCTCGACGGCCTCGCCATCAGCACGTTCGGCGTGGCTGCGGCCGCCTTCACCGGCCTCGCCTATGTGACCGGCCACGCGCGGCTGGCGGCCTACCTCGACCTGGTGCGCTTCTCGGGAACCGGCGAACTGACGATCTTCTGCGGGGCCCTGGTCGGGGCCAGCCTGGGATTCCTCTGGTACAACTCGTTCCCCGCGGAGATCTTCATGGGCGACGTCGGCTCGCTGGCGCTCGGCGGCGCGCTGGCGACGGTGTCGCTGCTCATCAAACAGGAGCTGCTGCTCGTCATCGTCGGCGGTGTCTTCGTGATGGAGGCCGCGTCGGTCGTGATTCAGGTTGCGTCGTTCAAGCTGACCGGCAAGCGCGTGTTCAAGATGTCGCCGCTCCATCACCACTTCGAGCTGAGCGGGTGGAGCGAGCCGAAGATCATCGCGCGCTTCCTCATCATCGCCATCATCTGTGCGTTGTTCAGTCTGACAACGCTGAAACTGCGGTGATGGCATGGCGCAGGGCGAGTTCTCGGTCAGCGGTCGGGGCGTGGTCGTCGTGGGCGCCGCGCGCAGCGGGATCGCGGCGGCTGAACTGCTGGCGCGGCGGGGTGCGCGCGTGACGCTGACGGAAACGCGGCCGTCGTTCGATCAGGCCGAACGGCTGCGCAGTCTGGGCGTGGCGCTCGAACTCGGAGGTCACCGGCCGTCGACGTTGGCAGCCGCCGATCTGATTGTCACGAGCCCTGGCGTGCCGCTCGGGCAGCCGCTGTTTGATGCCGCGCGCGCCAAGGGCATCGAAACCATCGGCGAGCTGGAGCTGGCGTGGCGCTGGGTGCGGGGGCCTGTGATCGCGGTGACCGGGACGAAGGGAAAGTCGACGACGACGACGGTTGTCGGCCGCATGCTGGGCGCCGCCGGCCGCGACGTACTCGTCGGCGGAAACATCGGCGTGCCGCTGAGCGCGCAGGTGGAGGACTCGACGCCGCAGACGGTTCACGTGGTGGAAGTGAGCAGCTTCCAGCTCGAGACCACCACCACGTTCCGGCCATGGATTGCGTTGTGGCTGAACTTTGCCGCCGATCATCTGGACCGGCATCCGTCGATCGAGGCGTACGCCGATGCCAAGGGACGCATCTTCGCCAATCAGACCTCGGACGACTGGGCAGTCGTCAACGCAGACGATTCGGTGGTGATGGAACAGGCCAGGCGCACGCGCGCACGGCGGGTGAGCTTTTCTCCGGCGGGGTCGCTCCAACAGGGCTTCGTCGCGGAGGGCGACTGGATCGTGAAGCGCACCGCGGCTGGAAGCGAGCGGCTGATTCCCGTGTCCGCCGTGGAGCTGACCGGCCGTCACATGCTGCACAACGTGATCGCCGCCGCCGCGGTCGCGGACGTCGCCGGCGTCGATCCGCCGGCGATGGTGGAGGCCCTCACAGGGTTCCACGGGCTCGAGCACGTGATGGAGCCTGTGGCGACCGTTCGCGGCGTTCGATTCGTCAACGATTCGAAGGCCACCAACGTCGAGGCGGCGCGCCGGTCGATCGAAAGCTTCGACAGCGCGGTCGTGGCGATTGTGGGCGGCCAGTTCAAGGGCGGCGATCTGCGCGAGCTGCGGCAGCCGCTGGTCGCCCGCCGCGGATCCGTCGTGGCGATTGGCGAGGCCGCGCCGCTCGTGCATGCCGCGCTCGACGGGGCCGTGCCCGTGCACGACGCGCGCTCGATGGCCGACGCGGTGCGTTCGGCGCACGCGCTCGCGCGCGGGTCTGGTGTCGTGGTGCTGGCGCCCGCCTGCGCGAGTTTCGACTGGTTCCACGACTATGCGGAGCGGGGCCGGGTGTTCAAGGACGCGGTGCGTGCGCTGGAGGAGGAGTCGCGCGCGCGCTGAACGTAGTGTCCGCCTTCAGGCGGACTGTCACGTCGTGTCCGCCTTCAGGCGGACTGTTACGTAGTGTCCGCCTTCAGGCGGACTGTTACGTAGTGTCCGCCTTTAGGCGGACTTGAAGGGAAGGTCGCAGTCATCAGTCGGCCCGGTGCGAGTGGGAGCTCACCGCTGGGAACGCCGACTACCCCGTGTCGGCGAGGTGGGTGTCCCATTCCACGGGCCTACTGGTGACTGCGGCCGGCGATCTTAACCGATCCGCCTTCGCGCTGACGCGCGTCGGCGGGACAGGTCTCCGCTG
>Ga0209486_10000869_pt1 | contig 13300 bp, 11 predicted proteins | sample NCCompost_FD_187518 | JGI IMG/M metagenome (GOLD analysis project Ga0209486, IMG submission 187518) | Agricultural soil microbial communities from Utah to study Nitrogen management - NC Compost (SPAdes) (version 2) | ecosystem: Environmental > Terrestrial > Soil > Agricultural land | place...
CGACAAGTGGGCGACGATGTGGGGATACAAGCCGATTCCGGGTGCGAAGACGGCGGATGAGGAGAAGCCGACGCTTGATGAGTGGGCGCGCGCGCAGGACGCCACGCCCTGGCTGCGCTTTACCACGCAGGACTCGCTCGGCGCCGATCCGGGCGAGCTGACCGAAGCCGTCGGTGATGCGGATGCCGTTCGCTCGACGCGCATGGGACTGAAGAATCTCGAGCGCGTTGCCGGCATGCTGCTCACCGCCACGAAGCGTCCCGGCGAGCCTTACGACGATCTCGAGGAGGTCTACGGCCGTCTGCTCGGTCAGTGGGTGCTCGAGATGAATCACGTCGCGGCAGTCGTGGGTGGCGTGCAGTCGCGGCAGAAGATGTCCAGCCAGGACGGGCCGCGCTTCGAGACGCTGCCGCGCGAGCGGCAGCGCGAGGCAATGCTGTTCCTGAGCGAGAACGCCTTCACGACACCGAACTTCGTGATCAGGCCGGACGTCCTGCGGCGGATTGAACCTGTCGGGACGCTCGATCGCATCCGTACGAGCCAGCAGCGCGTGCTGGCGACGCTGCTCGCCGAGTCCCGCATCAACCGCCTGGTCGAGCAGGAAGCGATCAACAGCGCGACAGCGTACCGGCCAACCGAGTTCTTCACCGATCTGCGGCGAGCGGTGTGGCGTGAGGTCGATGCCGCGTCGGTGCAGATCGATCCGTATCGGCGCAACCTGCAGCGCGCCTACCTCGACGCCATGAGCGACAAAGTGAACAGCCGGGTGGTGGGCGGCGAATCGCGTCCGCTGGCGCGCGGCGAGCTGCGGTCGCTCGACACGTCAGTCCGGGCGGCGATCGCGAAAGCCGCCGACCGCACGACGCGGCTGCACCTGCAGGATGTGCGGGATCAGATCGCGCGGATCCTCGATCCCAAGTTCGCGCCGACGACGGCGCAGCCGAACCCGACGATCATTTTCGGTCTCGACGGATCGGACGAGAGGATTGGCTGCTGGTTCGACTACGCCATTCGCGTCAACCAGATCACGCCCGTAGAGCCGTAGAGCGCAGGCTTCAGCCTGCGCGGACATCAGAACGCGGGGACGAACGTTCCCGCTCTACACAGCCATGCACTGGTATGTCTAACTTCCTTGATTATCGCGAACGTGTCGGATCGAATCCTGACAAGCAGTTCAAGGCCACGCTGTTTCAGACCGGGCGGCTGATGCTCGGCCTGAACTGCCTCGAGCCGGGGCAGTCACAGCACGCCCACACGCACGGGGATCAGGACAAGTTCTATTTCGTCGCGGAGGGCGCCGGCGAGTTCGTCGTCGGCGACGAGAAGAGACAGGCTGGCCAGGGGATGGTCGTATGGGCGCCTGCCGGCGTCACGCACGGTGTGACGAACACCGGCAGCGAACGTCTGGTGTTGTTGGTGGGTATCGCCCCGTTCGGTTCGTAGTGTCCGCCTTCAGGCGGACCGTGATTGGTCCGGCTAAAGCCGGACACTACATTCAGTCGCGATTCAAACCCAGCGCTTTCATGCGCTTGTGAAGGTTGGTCCGCTCGATACCGAGCACGCGCGCGGCGCCGGCGACGTTCCAGTCGGTCTGATCGAGCGCCTGACGGATGCGATCGCGCTCGGCGGAGTCGCGCACCTCGTGCAGCCCTGACACCCGGGACGAGGGCGGCGTGCGAATCTCGAGCGGTACGCAGTCCACACTGATGTGATCCTCCGGGCTGAGAATCGCCATCCGCTCCACTGTGTTGCGCAGCTCGCGGATGTTGCCGGGCCAGTGGTAGCGCTCGAGCAGTTGCAGCACGTCCTCGTCGACGGCTTTTCGCCGGAAGTTGTTGCGGGTGCAGAACTCCGAGAGGAAATACGCCGCGAGATCGCGCACGTCCTGCAGACGCTCGCGAAGCGCCGGCACCCGGATCGGTACGACGCTGAGGCGGTAGTACAGGTCTTCGCGGAACTTGCCATCGGCGACCCGGTCCTCGAGCACGCGATTGGTCGCCGAGATGATGCGGACCGAAACGCGGAGCGACTGCTCGCTGCCCAGCCGCTGCACCTCGCCGTCCTGCAGGACGCGCAGCAGCTTGGCCTGCGACGCCTCGTGCAAATCGCCGACTTCGTCGAGGAAGATCGTGCCGCCGTCGGCGAGCTCGAACTTGCCGCGCCGCATGCCGGTGGCGCCGGTGAACGCGCCGCGCTCGTGGCCGAACAGCTCACTCTCGATCAACTCGGTGGGGATTGCTGCGCAGTTGACCTTGACGAACGACCGCGACGCAAACGGGCTCTCGCGATGAATGTGCGCCGCAAGCAGCTCCTTGCCGGTGCCTGATTCGCCGGTCAGCAGGACGCCGGCGTCGGATCGCGCCACCTGCGTGGCCTGAGTGAGCACGTGGCGAAACGCGTCGCTGCGCCCAATCATCTTCGGCGCGTCGCCGACCATCTCCCGATAACGCTGGTTCTCGCGCTGCAGGTCGGCTCGCTCCAGCGCGTTCTTGATCACCAGCAGCACGCGATCGCGAGCCAGCGGCTTCTCCAGGAAGTCGAACGCACCGCTGCGCGTCGCCTCGACCGCGTCGCGGATGGTGGCATGCCCGGAGATCATCACCACCGGCGTGGGATCCTCGCCCTGTTTCAGCGATCGCAGCACGTCGATGCCGTTGCCGTCGGGAAGCCGCACGTCGAGCAGATAGAGATCGGCGCGCCCCGGCGCGCGATGCGGCTGGAACTCGGCGATCGAGCTGCAGACCGTGACGCCGTAGCCCTCGCCCTCGAGAATCAGCCGCAGCGACGAACCGATATTCGGCTCGTCGTCCACGATGACGATGCGGTGTTTGCGCTTCATGCGTGGGCGCGATCGGCTTCAGGGTCCGCCTGAAGGCGGACACTACGGGAAGACGGCGAGTCCTGCGCCGCCGGCAGCGCCACCCTGAACCCGGCGCCGCCCAGTTCTCCAGGTACCAGCGTGATGTCGCCGCCCAGCAGCAGCGCGTTCTTGCGTGCGATCGAGAGGCCGAGTCCCATGCCGTGCTTCTTGAACGTGATCGTCGGTTCGAACAGCGTACGCGAGGCCTCCTCGCTGATGCCAGCGCCCGAGTCGTGCACTTCGACGATGGCCTGATCGCCCTGCAGCCGCGTGATGGTCAGGAGCGACCCGTTGTGCCCGGCGGCGTCGGCGGCGTTCTCGAGCAGGTTGGTGAGAATGCCCTTCACGAGGTCGGCGCCGGCGTGGACGCGTGGCCCCCGCACGTCGAGCTTGAAGCGATAGTTCGTCGAAGGATGTGCCGGCTTCAACAGCGAGACCCGCTCGGTGACGAGGGCGTTGAGGTCGAACGCTTCCGGATTCACCGGAGGCTCGCGCGCAAACTCGGAGAAGGCGCGCACGCGGCGCTCGAGGGTCTCGATCTCGCTGATGACGATCTGCGCGGCCTCCTGCATGAACACGCGATCGGCGTGCGGCTGGCGGGCGACCATCTCCTCGACGGTCAGGCGAATCGGCGTCAGCGAGTTCTTCAGCTCGTGCGCTGTCTTGCGGGCCAGTGACTGCCAGCTGGACATCTGTGTGAGGTAGACGAGCCGCTCGCGGCTGCGCCGCAACTGCTCGGCCATGTGATTGAAGGCGTCCACGGCGTTCCCCACTTCATCGGTCCGCGTCGATTCGACACGGCGATCCCAGTCGCCGCCGGCGAAGTCGGTGAGTCCGGCCGTGAGCTGGCGAATCGGCTTGCTGATCCGGTGCGCGATGAAGAGCAGCGGCGCCAGCGAGATCAGCCAGACGATCGCCACGAGGAGGAGCAGCGTCAGCGTGAAGCCGCGGCGCAGATCGCGCGCTTCAATCGAGCCCACGACTTCGCGTGCCTGACGCAGTTTCGTGGACAACTCCTGCATGTGGATGCCGGCCAGATCGCGCGCGTAGACTTCCACGCTCTGCGGCGTGCGCCGCATGAAGTCGAGCCGATCGCCATCGGGACCGGCCAGGCCGAATCGCTCCGGTTCGGCACTCTCCCAGAATCCGCGCACATCTTCCGGCCACGCACTGATGGTGGCGACGTCGTAGGCCGCCGGCGCCACGCGTCCCATCGCGGCGTCCTGTCTGAGAGCCTCGCGCTCCCGCTGATAGAACTGCCGCACCGTCGCTTCGAGCGTGCGCGACAGTCCATCGAGCTCCTCGGTGGTGGCATAGCCGAGACTGCTCTCGAGCAGCGACATCGTGATGCCGATCGTCGCCGCCAGCGGCAGGGCCGTGGCGATGACGAAGGCGGCGATCAGTCGGGTGCGGAGGCTATGCATCTACTTCGTCAGGCGGAAGGGTCCCGCCTCGACTGATTTTGCCCTGTCCTGGTCCTCGCGTCGCCGGCTCAGTACGTCGATGAGCGTCTGCAGCGTGAACGTCGAATCCTCAGGTGCGGCGGTCGAGGCGCGGTCTTGAATCCGATAGTCGATTCGCACCCAGAACGGCGTATCGCGGGCCGTCCGGCCGAGTGAGGCGAGCGGCACGGTGACGTTGTCCAGGCACCAGTCCTCGGCGGCGCGCGCCGTCAGATGGGAGATCGAGCGCGGCGTCGGCCCGAGCCGCGTGACCGCATATCGCTGTTCCCATAAATCGAAGCTCAGATTGAAGCTCTGTTGCGCCGTGGCGATCGTCGCGCCATTCGGCTTCTCGAGCACCGTGAGCGCGAAGTCCACGCGCACCGATCGGCCGTCCTGCAGCCGGTCGAGCACCGTTCCGGCAATGAATCCCAGTCCCGAGGCGCGCACGTGAAGCGCCTCGGATACCGCGCGCACCGTCAGCGTCTGGGCGCGGAGGGACAGCGGCAGCGTGAGGAGCACGGCCGCAAGGAGGAGGCAGGTCCAAGCGAGTCCTTTGTCCTTGGTGCTTAGTGCTCGGTCCGTCCCTGGTCCCTGGTCCGTGGTCCCACAGCGGACCGGTGCACCGGGACCAGGGACCAAGGACGAAGGCCGGACCAAGGACGAAGGCCGGACAAGGAACCAAGGACCCAGAACAAAGGACCACACAGGCGCGCGCCAGCGCCCCTGCCCCCGAGCGCGGGGGATCAAAACCGCACCCCCATCAGGAACGTGACCCTGAGGTCATCCGCGTTCAGTGGAAACGCGAGCGTGACGAAGGCGTTGTCCGTCTGGACGCCGAAGCCGGACGACAGACGGAACCGCATCTCGTCGTTGGTGTTCCACACCGAGCCGCTGTCGAGAAACGCGCCAATGGCGCGGTAGCGATACTCGAGCGAGCTGTAGAACACGCGATTGCCGCCCGCCGGTGCGATGTCGTACTTGTGCCAGCCGCGCAGCGTCGCCGAGTCACCGAGCGTGAATCGCTCGAAGAGCGGTGCATCGCCGGTGATGCCGCCGAAGAAGGCGTTGGCAATGACCGTGCTGTGGCGCTGCGAAAACCGATAGCGCACCTTTCCCAGATGCCGCCGGTAGCTGAGATCGCTCTCGAGCGCCTCGGCCGACGTTCGCAGCTCGTAGCTCGCTTCGACCCGCTGCGTGACGTCCCGGGTCTGATACCAGCGCTGGTCGTAGTCCACGCGGGTGACGACGGCGTTGGCGTTCTGCGAGTCGGGCGGGCTCGTCAGGGATTCCAGCTCGGACAAGCTGACCCCGCCGGTCACGCGCACGAACGGCGTCGGCGCAAATGTCACCGAGGGCTCGATCGTCAGCCGTGTGCGGTACGCCCCGGGGATCGTTGGATCGGCGGCCAGTGCCAACAGCGTCGAGTCGCGCCAGGTATCGTTGAAGCGGAAGATCCCGATCCGCGCGCCGAGCCGGTCGGTGGCCAGCTTCCGGCTTTCAAAAGCAACGCCGACGCCCGAGTATTCCTCGACGAGATCGTCGTTGTTGCTGAAGGCGAATCCCGCGGTCACGCGATGATTCCGCCCGCCCATCGGGATATCGAGCGCGCCGCTCCAGCCCTGTTCGGAGTCGTAGACGAACTTCGATCGCGACGGCGTGAACGGAATCCACCGCGTGCCCTCTTTCTCGCTGAACTCGAAGACAACACGGATGCGGCCGCGCTCGCTGCCGCGGGAGATGCGCCGATCGACGGAGTAGCCGGGGCGCTCGGCCTCGAGGAGATCGCTCAACTCGTCGGCTTCATCGTGATCGAGCCGCCGGCCGACCAGAGCCTGCAGCCGATCGCGGAGGGAGCGGCTGACGTCGGTCTCGGGCACGCCGCGAATCTCGACGCTCTCGACCGTGTACCGCGTATTGATGTTCTCGACCAGGCTCCCGTCGTCGCTGATCCGGGCAACGAGGATGACCACGCGGGCCTGTCCGTCTGGCCGTGCGACGTAGCGGACCGCTGCCACGACGTCGGGATGTTCGCCTTCGATGCGGGCGGCGATCTCGGAGAGTTGCTGACGATTGAGCGGCTCGCCGGTGAGCGCGTCGAGCTCGCGCCGCAGGCCCGGGCTGAGGCTGTCGCGCGGCAGGCCGGAGAGATCGACGGACTCGATCACAGCGCCGTCGCGCGGTTCGACGTCTTGCGCGCGCGCCGCACGCGCGTCGATGTCCTGCGCATGCGCGGCCTGCCCTGGCGCGCCGAGTACGAAGATGAGGAGGAGCAGCGACAGTGATTTCATGACGAGGGCCGTGGCAAGCGGCGCGCCATTTTACAAGTAGTTGATCTGCCAGCAGATCCGCTCGATCGACCCGTGCCGTCGATTCACACCTGTGAACGAAGTGGAAGAAGTGGAAAAGTGGAAAAGTGGAAAAGTAAGTGCAAAGTGCATCGAGTCGATCCGGCAGCAGTCATGCACCTCGGCGCCGCGTTGAACGCTTGTCCTGAGCGAGCAAAGCGAGGTTCCGATGAGACGAGGACTGATTGTCGTAGTCAGCCTGGCGCTGGGCGCCGTGACGTTCGGGCAGACCGCTGACCCCAACACCATCGAGCAACCCTTCTCCGAGGGCGGCATCGTCACCCTCAACCTGTCGTCGGGCGACTACACCGTGCGCGCCGGCGCGAGCGATCGCGTGCGCGTGCAGTGGCGCGCCGCGGACGTGGAGCACGACAAGGATATGCAGAAGATTCAGGTCGTGTCCGACGTCTTCGAGCGTGTGCTCGCCATCCGCACGAAGGGTCCGACAAGCCACGCCCGCTTCACGATCGAGATTCCGGCACGATCGGACGTTCATTTGCGCGTGCGTGCCGGCGACGTGCGCATCGAGGGTATCGAGGGCAACAAGAACGTCCGGATGAGGGCCGGCGACCTTCACATCGATGTGCAGCCAGAATCATTGCGGCATGTGCACGCATCGGTCTCGATCGGCGATCTGCAGGCACGCAGCCTGGGGATCGAGAAGGACGGGTTCAAGAACTCTCTGAATTGGTTTGGCAACGGACAGTACATGCTCGATGCGCGTGTCTTTGCTGGAGACGTGACGCTGCGGTGAGCGGCATTGTAGATTTTGCGATCTTTGATGGTTAATTGGATTGTCGATTTGTGAATGCTGATTCTCCGATTTGGAGCTGATCGCGGCAATCGCGCGTGATTGGGAGGTTGGTACACCGTCTGCTCTGTTTGCGAACATGACGCCAGACGATCTCAAAGCTCGAACGAAGAAGTTTGCTGTGAACGTGATTCGATTCGCCAAGGCGATCCCGAAGGACCACATCAACGATGAAATCGCTTCCCAGTTAGCCGACGCCGCTACGTCCACAGCCGCGCACTATCGCGCCGTGTGCCGTGCGAAGTCCCGGGCGGACTTCATCAACAAGCTCAGCGGTGCGGTGGAAGAGGTCGATGAATCAGCCTTATGGCTCGAGATTCTTCGCGAGGCGGAGATTTGCTCCGGCACTCAAACCGTACCGCTGTGGAAGGAAGCCGATGAACTGACTCGAATCCTTGTTCGGTCGCGCGAAACAGCACGGGCAAGGGCCAAAGCGGCGAAGCGGCAGGCCGAGGCTCGCAGGTCCACTACAAACCGACGAAGCGTCCGCTGATAATCACCACTCAGCAATCGCCATTCGTCAACGAATCACCAATCAAAGATCTGCTAATCACCAATGTGAGCGTCAATCTATGCGCGGCGGAATGCGACGCTTCGTGGCCTGTTCGAACGCGTAGGCCAGTTCGATCAATCGCGGCTCGCTGCAGGCGCCGGCGGTGAACGCGACGCCGTACGGGGACGGCTTCGCGTTGAATCCCGCGGGCATCCCGACGCCATTCGGCACGGTGCCAAAGGGGACGATGACCGTCGGGTAGCCGGCCTTGGCCGCGATGGCTGCGCCGCTGCCGCCGGGGAAGATGAGGGCGTCGAGCGTGTGCGTCTTCATCACCGCGTCGATCCCCTCGCCGCGCGAGAGGGCGAGGTCCTTCGAGCGGTCTGCCTCGTAGCGTGCGCGATCCGCAACGAGATCCATTTCGTCTGAGTTATCCAGCTGCGCCTGGCCGTACTTCAGCGTGCCGGCGGACTGATGTGCCCGGTTCCATTCGCGCAGGGCGGTCAGCGACCGCACCGGCGCGCGATCGCCCAGCGACGCGAGCCACAGGTTGAAGTCGCGCTTCATGCCGTACTTGAACACCACCGAGCAGTCCTCGTCGCCGCCCTTGGCATCGCCTGGTCCGCTGCACACCCCCCACTTCAACAGGCTCCTGGCGGGATCGGCCGTCACGACGGATGGAATGTCCGCCGGATCGATCACGGTCGCCCCTTGCGCCCGCATCGCGGCGATCGCCTCTGTCATGACGCGCTTCTGCGCGTCGTTCAATCCGCCGTTCGATCCCCGTTCGCCGGGCGTGGCTGCGGCGTCGTAATAGAACGCGCGCGGGATGCCGAGCCGGGCGCCCTTGAGTCCCTCGCGCCGCAGGAACTTCGTATAGTCACGCTGCGGTGGCGGCCGGCAGGTGCTCGTCGCCGGGTCGTTGGGATCAGTCGCGGCGCCCTCCATCGCGCCCAGCATGATGGCGGCGTCCGCGACCGAGCGGGCCATCGGGCCGGGCGTGTCCTGATCGGCCGCAATCGGGATCACGCCGTAGCGGCTGACGCGTCCGACGGTCGGCTTGATGCCCACGAGCATGTTCTGGTTGGACGGGCTGAGGATCGAGCCCGACGTCTCGGTCCCGACGCTGGCCATCCAGAAGCTCATCGCCGTGCCGATCCCCGAGCTGGAGCCGCCGGTGGCCAGCACCGGCCGGCCATCGCCCGTCGCTTCCCGCGGATCGCGTCGCGGGTCGTACGGATTGAACGCGAACCCGCTGAGCGAGTTGTAGTTGGTCGGCATTGCCGCCGCCACCCAGTTCGCCAGCTCGGTCAGCGTCGTCTTGGCGATGATGATGGCCCCCGCCTCGCGCAGGTTCCTGGTCAGCGTCGCCTCGTACGGCGGAATCAGTCCGGCAAAGGCCAGTGCCCCTCCGGTGGTCGGCATGTTGGTGGTGTGGACGTTGTCCTTGAGCGCGATCGGAATGCCGTGCAGGGGGCCACGGACCTTTCGCAGCCGGCGCTCGCGGTCGCGCTCGTCGGCGTCTTCGAGCGCGCGCGGGTTGACGTAGAGCGCGGCGTGGAGACGGTCCTCGTACAGCGCAATCCGCATCAGCGATTGGGCGACAATGTCTCGTGAGGTGACGCGGCCCTGTTCGAGTGCCGCCCGCGTCTCCGCAATGGTGGCTTCGACGACCGAGAAGGCTGGACGCGGCTGCTGCGCGTCGATTGGCGTCAGCCCGACGATCGCGACAGCTACCATCACCACACCGATGACGCAGACCCGAGTCATGAGAGGGAATTCTACGTGCCAACAGCATCCCGCGTGAACTCGCGAACCGCACTGATTACCGGCGCCTCCTCGGGAATCGGCGAGGCGTTTGCCGACGTGTTTGCCGCGTACGGCTTCGACCTGGTCATCACCGCGCGTCGGGAGGACCGGTTGCGCGATGTGGCTGCCCGGCTCGAGCAACGCTACGGTATCCGCGTGCTGGTCTTCGTCGCCGACCACTCACGCCAGGACACGGCGGAGCGGCTGTGCGCCGAAATCGCGTCGCGAGGACTGACGATCGACGCGCTGGTCAACAACGCCGGGTACGGCGTGCCCGGGACGTTCGTCGCCTCGCCCTGGCAGCGGCAGCAGGACATGCTGCAGGTGATGGTCGTCGGCCTGGCCGAGCTCACCCATCGTCTGCTGCCCGGCATGATCGAACGCGGCTACGGCCGCATCATCAACGTCGCGTCGGTGGCCGGCCTGGTCCCGGCGCCGGCAGGACACACGCTCTATGCGGCAGCCAAGGCGCTCGTCATCAAGTTCTCCGAAGCACTGTCGAACGAAGTGCGCAGGCACAACGTGCATGTCACCGCCGTGTGTCCCGGCTTCACGATCAGCGAATTCCACGACGTCACCGGCACCCGCGAGCAGATGAAAAGCCTGCCACCCTGGATGTGGCTGGATTCACCGACGGTGGCGAGGCAGGGGTTCGAAGCCGTCATGGCCGGTACGTCGATCTACATCAACGGGCGCGTCTATCGAGCGATCACGCTGCTCGTACGCTACGTCCCCGGGCGGGTGGTCAAGGCGATCGGCCGCCGGCTCGGACGCTCATATCGAAAAACGTAGCTCTAAAATAGTGTCGGGATGCCTACATCAGGACAGCTCTTCCTGAAGGAAGACCGGACGCCGGATGAGATCGTCACGACGAACTTCGACCTCGAGCGCGAAGACGAGTTCAGTGCCATACGCTGTCCGCTCTGCGGCTGGCGTCCGCTCGCCTCGAGCCGCTGGTCGTGCAGTTGTATCGGAACGCCGGAGCCGTACTTCGAGTCGTGCGGCACCGTCTGGAATACATTCTCGACGCGAGGCCGTTGTCCCGGCTGCAGCCATCAGTGGCAGTGGACGACATGTCTGCAGTGCCACCAGCCGTCGCTGCACGTCGAATGGTACGCAGAGGAGGCGAGCCGCTGAACGATGCGCTACTGCCGCGGCTGACGTCGCATGGCGATGGCGCTCGCCGGGCACGCTGACTGGAATTCGATGGAGCCCTGAATCGACGCCGGCATCGACCGGCGGTCCATGGCGACGAACCCGAACCGCGGAAAGAACGCGTCGGCCGTCGTGGTGAGCAGATAGATCGCCATCATGCCACGGCGCTGCGCCTCGTCGATGGCGGCTTGCGTCAGCGCTCCTCCCACGCCCTGGCCCTGAACGGTCCGATCGACGACGAGCGATCGCAGCAGCGCGCTGTCTGGATACAGTTCCAGCGCCACCGCTCCGACAATCGCCTCGCGATCCTCGGCGACGAATCCGACGCGGAACGCCTCCCGCGCACCGTCGAGCGGCAGATGCGCGCCGGTCAGCAGCGCCTCGATGCGATCGAAGTCGGACTCTGCGGCACGCCGGATCATGGAACTAGGCGTTGAGGAATTGGTGCGCGAGACGCTTGATCATCGCGTCGAGCGATTCGCCGTCGAGCGCGAACGTGGACGAATCCGGCTGCCACGTCAGCTTGTAACTGCGTGACATCGCCGACACCCAGATCTGCCGCACGGGGGCGTTGGGGCTCACCACGAACTTTGCCGGTAACGGATCCTCGAATACGAGCTGCAGCACACCGTTCTGCAGCTCCACTTCGAAGCCGTGCTCGTCGGCCATCGGCATCAGCGAATGCTGCAGGCGTTCCAACGCGCGATCGGCTTCGAGCCGGAAGTCCTGATCGGTGAGCGCGGTCATTTACTTCCGCTGAGCCGGTCCGCTGACGCGATATAGCTCTTGCGGGCGCGGCCGGTCTGGCCAGACTGCTTCATCTTCACGTCGAGCCGGTGCTCCTTGTTGTCGAGCAGCGTCGGCGCGAAGCCAATCGTGTAGAGGCTGTGCAGCTCCTGGGCGACGCGCGTGAACGTCGGCGCGAGCTCGGTCGTCTTCTTCAGCTCGAAGTAGCCGCCGCCGGTCTCATCGGCCAGCTTGCGCAGGCCGCGATCCGGACGTGTGCGCTGCATTCGCCCGGGTCCGATCGGGAACTCTGACTCCAGGCCGATCGCGTAGACCATGGTTTCGGTGGCCCGGGCCTTGTCGAGCACATCGCCCATGCCCTTGCGGCTTGCCGTGTCGTCGCCGTCGGTGAAGACCAGCACGATCTTCCGTCCTTCGACGTCCTGCAGCATGTCGATGCTCGCATCGACGGCGTCGTAGAGGCGCGTCGGGTTGCCGAACTGCAGATCCTTCAGCGCGGCGACGAGGTCGTCGCGATCGTTGGTGAACTGGCCGCTGAATTGAATCTTGTCGCTGAACGCGCCGACCTGTCCCTTGTCGGCGGGCAGCATCCGCAGGATGAACTGCTCCGTCGCCTGCTTCAACAGATCGAGATGCGTTGTCATGCTGAAGCTGAAGTCGAGCATCACGACCACGGTGAAGGGCTGCGTCTCGTTCTGGAAGAGCGTGATCGGCTGCGGCTTCCCGTTGTCGAGGATCGTGAACTCTTCCTGCTCGAGGTTTGGTACGAGCCGGCCCTGGCTGTCGGTGACGGTAGTCAGTACCGGCACGATGCTCGTGCCGGCCTTGAAGGTCGCTTGCTGTCCGCTGAGCGATCCGGTCGCAAGCATCAGCGCGGCTAATAGTGCGAGAACACGCATTGAACGAGCTTAGCAACCCGCTGTGTTCCGGGCAAACGAGGGCCAGGAAATGGCCTGATCCGAGCTAATATTGCCGGTCATGCGTACACCCTGGGTGTTTGCCCTCTTTCTCGCTCTCTCGACGGCTGCGGGCCTGGGCGCCGAAGCGCCAGGCGCGGAGGCGGCCGCCCAAGCCGCGGTTTCAGGCATCGTCAAGGACGAAGCCGGAGGCGCGGTGCCGGGTGCATCGGTAATGGTCGTCGGCACGAGTGGTTCCGAACAGAAGACCGTGTCAGGACCGGACGGCCGATTCGAGCTCACGATGCTCCCTGGCGGCGACCTCACGCTGGTCGTGCGGGCGGGCGGATTTGCTGAATGGTCGCAGCCGCTGCCGGCAAACGGTGATATCAACGTCGTGCTCGCGATCGCCAAACTTCTCCAGACGGTGACGGTGACGCCGACGCGCAGCGAGCAGCGGCTTGGCGACGTGCCGGTCAGCGCGCACATCGTCGAAAAGGAGACGATTCGCCAATCGCCGGCCGTGGTTGCCGACGATGTGCTGCGGCAGGTGCCGACGTTCAGCCTGTTCCGCCGCAGCAGCAGTCTGTCGTCGCATCCGACGGCGCAGGGAGTGTCGTTGCGTGGCATTGGACCGAGCGGCGTCAGCCGGACGCTGGTGCTCGTGGACGGCGTGCCGTTCAACGATCCGTTCGGCGGCTGGGTGTACTGGACGCGTGTGCCGCTCGAGAGCGTCAAC
>Ga0209486_10000870_pt1 | contig 13288 bp, 4 predicted proteins | sample NCCompost_FD_187518 | JGI IMG/M metagenome (GOLD analysis project Ga0209486, IMG submission 187518) | Agricultural soil microbial communities from Utah to study Nitrogen management - NC Compost (SPAdes) (version 2) | ecosystem: Environmental > Terrestrial > Soil > Agricultural land | place: USA...
TTTTGAACAGATGCTCCCATTACTTTGCGAATTCCTATTTCTTTGGTGCGCTGTAAAATATTGTATGCTGACAATCCCAATAATCCGAAACAAGCGATCAGGATAGCCAGGAATGAGAACATGCTGAATACTTTTCCATACAACTTATCCGCTTTGTATTGTTGGTCATATACTTCATCCAGGAAATAATATTTGAATGGATCATTGGGGAAATATTTATCCCATGTGGTTTTAACAACAGCAATTGTTTTACTCACATCGGCCGATTCAATTTTGACAGAATAAGCGCTGCGGCTATTAGGACGGAGAAGAATTATTTGTGGTTCGATCGATTTTCTTAATCCTTCCTGGTGGAAATTCTGTACAACCCCAATTATAGTAAGTGTATCATTATTTCTCCGCAGCTTTCCGTTAAGTGCTTTTTCAGGACTGCTATATCCCAGGTTGGCCACTGCAGTTTCATTCAGGATGGCAGCTTTATTATCCGTAGGAAAACTTTCTGAAAAATTTCTTCCGGCAAGTAATTTCATTTCAAAAGAAGGAATAAAATCATGATCAATACCGAGATGGTAAAGAGTCATAGAAGTTGCATTTGGCAGATCCACTCGTTTAACGCTGCTTGTCCAATAAATTTCTTTACTCATTACACTGCTTGAAGCAGTCATGCTTTTTACACCTGATTGTTGAAGCAAGGCGGTCTTGAAAGGTTGAAAAGTATTTTGATAAAGTGAATCCTGGACAGAAACAGCTCCATCCAAAACCAGGGTTTGTTTGATATTTACCCCAAGTTGTTGCTTCCGCATATAGTTCACTTGCATGTAAACGATGATCGTTCCAGCTATCAATACGACAGATGTGGCAAATTGTAAAATGATCAGGCCCTTTCGAAGATTTAATCCACCAGAACTATTTTTGAAAAGACCTTTTAGTACAGTTACAGGCTGATAGCCTGATATAACAAATGCAGGGTAAATACCGGATAATAATGTACCAGCAATAAATATAGATGCAAAAATATACCAGTACACCGGTTGCAAAACAAAAACAGAATCGCTATCGCGACCAATCATCTGGTTAAAGCCGGATGTAAGCAATGTAACAGCACCCAAAGCAATAAGCAACGATACAATATTCAATAGTAAACTTTCCAACAAGAATTGTGTAATAAGATCTGTTCGCAAGGCACCCATTACTTTTCGTATTCCAACTTCCTTTGCTCTTTCCACTGATCTGGCTGTTGCCAGGTTTATATAATTGATCCAGGCAATACCCATAATAAAAAACCCAATGAGAAAAAGAAACGCAACCGATCTTCCATTACCATTTACTTCTGCTTCCTGGTTAAAGTTGGAATAAAGGTGAATATCACGCAAGGGTATAAGGTAAGCCTGGCTTTTAACATTGTTGGCCTTGTTCCACTCACGGTTATTTATATAACGGTCGCAAAAAGCAGGAAGCTTTGATTCCAATTGCTTTAATTCTGTTCCTTTTTTTATTTGCAGGTAAATATAAAAATCATACCATCCCCATGCGGTTTCTGTAGCATTAGAAGTGTCACCCAAACTTTGCATTATATTTCCTAATGTAGAATAGGAAAGCAAATGGTTGATTATAAGATGAGAATTAGAAGGAAATTCTTTAAATACTCCTGTTACCTGTAGCGTTCTTGTATAACCCGGATCACGGAGAGTTAGCCTTTTTCCAACTGCATCTTCATTGCCAAAATATTTTCTTGCCATGCTCTCGGACAACAATATTTTATCGGGAGCGTCCAGAACTGTATTGGGATCTCCTTTTAATAATTGCAGGCTAAACATGCTGATAAATGAGGGATCGGCATAATACCCTTTTTGTTCACTAAACTTTACTTCTCTTTTATCATTAGATAACAGAACGTCAGCATCGATAAGACGGCAAAACTCCTCCACTTCGGGAAAATCTTTTTTCATAGTAGGCCCAAATGCTGGATATACTGTGGCGGATTGCCATGAAAGTTTTCCCTGCTGATAAGAATCAAGACGTAGCCTTGCTATTTGTTTCGCATTTTTCGGGGAGTTGTCATAACTTCTTTCAAAAGAAACATACTGGAAAATAAGCAGGCAGCATGTAATGCCAATAGCAAGCCCGAGTATATTCAGCAAAGAATATCCTTTGCGCTTACCAAGATTTCTTACCGCCAGTTTGAAATAATTGCTAACCATAAAAAAATATTACAATTTATTGTGACCGTAAATTTTTAACAGGGCAAACCAAAAATGTTTATCGCATAGAAGGTTTTGTTCTTCCAAACACTTCTCCATGCAGTTTTAAAATAGTTTTTGATCATGTCTTTAATTTTATTCTGTTCTTAATGACTTAACAGGATTTGTCAATGCTGCCCTGATCGTACGTATGCTTAATAATACAAGAGCTATCATCAGCATGCTAATGCCACAGGCTGCAAATACCCACCAACTGATATTAGTTCGATAAGCAAAATCCTGCAACCAGTTGCTCATTGCCAGCCATGCCAACGGTGTAGCGATGATAAATGCGATCATTACAAGTGATAACAAGTCTTTTGATAACAGTGAAACGATCTGAACAACAGAAGCGCCAAGGACTTTTCTTACACCGATCTCTTTTGTCCTGGTATTAGTCGTATAAATCACAAGCCCTAATAAACCAAGGCAGCTGATAAAAATGCAAAGACCTGCCGACCATTTTAATAACCTTGAAACATCCTGTTCCTTTTTATAGAATGAAGCGATCGTTTCATCAAAAAATTTATATTTAAAATCGGGATCCTCCGGATATGATTTCTTGAATTCTTTTTCGATCTTTTCCAGCCCTGTTTTCCATAACCCCGGTGAGCTTGTTTGAGATCTTAGTGCGATATGAATAGTATAGCTGTTATTACGAGCACTTTCAAAAGCAACTGGCTTTATTGGGTCGCGAGTTGATTTTGTATGAAAGTCTTTCAATACTCCAACAATTGGAACAAGCTTTTTATCCATTTTTACAAATTTTCCTATTGCATCGGCAGGTTTTATGAATCCAAATGCTTTTGTAAAGGATTCATTAACTAAATATTCTTTCAACGTATCACTTTGCACAGGAAATTTCCCTGTTAAGAGTTTTAGCTTGTAAATATTGAAATAATCCGGGTCAGCTTTCATCGTTTCCGTCATCAATTCAATTTCCCTTTTTCCATTGTCAACTTTCATTGTTGTGGAGGATGCTCCCCAGTGTGCCGGCGAATTGCTTGCTAAACTTACTCTTTCAACCTCCGGCATTTCTTTTATTTTTTCAACTAATGCAAACCGCCTGCTATCGGGTTTATCTGAAAAGAAATTCCAAACAGTTGGGAAATAAACTATCGCATCCTTTTTATACCCCAATTCTTTATTCAGTGAAAAATTGATCTGCTTGCTAACTACTAAGGTTGCAATGACAAGAAATTGTGCAATGACAAATTGTGTAACAGTTAGTGACTTTCTTAACCAGGCTTTCCTTGTTTTTGAAGTAGTGGCGTGCAATTGATTCTTTAAAACGGTAACAGGCTTAAATTTTGTCAGGATCAATGCAGGATAAAAACCAGACAAAGCCGTCATCACCAAAATCAGCAGTAAAAGAAATATCCAGACATGTGGCTGATCGATCGAATTGAAATTTATTTCGGGAGGTATGAAATCACTGAAGATATTTAGCAACCACGGAAGAATGACAATTGAAAGTACTGTTGCCAGTATAGTAAGTAAAAAGGTTTCACTCAGGAATTGAAATATCAATTCACGTTTTCCACTACCAAGTGTTTTTCTTATCCCTATTTCTTTTGCTCTTTGTGCTGATTGTGCAGTAGTAAGATTAATAAAGTTGATACAGCCTAGTAATAAAAGAAATAAAGCAACTGCAAGTAACCCGTATAGAGTTGGTTTATGTGCCTGTCCACCAACATTGTCAAATGAACTATAATCAGCATTAAAATGAATATCGTTGATAGGCTGCAAGTGATGTTCCGTATCATCTTTTTCCTGTTCCTTCTTATCCCGGTATTTATCCCTAAGCATGGGAAACTGCACATTTAATTGTTCAGGTCTTGTTCCCTTTTTTAATTTTACAAAACACTGGGAAGATGAATTTACATTTCCCCAATCACCACCAAAATGATCCTTCAATCCTGTTGCCATCACTGTTGCCAGTGAAATAAATTCCTTGAACCGGAAATCTGTTGCTTTTTCTGTTTCATCTTTTATGATACCCGAAACAATTGTTTTGATACTGTCATCGTAAGTTATTTGTTTACCAATAATATCATTTGGAGGAAGATTTCCAAAATAGGTTTTAGCTCTTTCTTCAGTTAGCACCACCTGGTATGGATCTTTTAATGCCGTTTGTTTCGAACCTGCCAGCCAGTCTCTTTGAAATAATGAAAAATAAAATTCATCGGCATAAATAATGTTTTCTTGTTTTTTAAATTCAGCCGGTGATTGACTACCTGCAACAGGTAAAGAAACTTTTGCATCATAAGTAGTAACAAAGTGAGTAACTTCCTCTATACCGGTTAGATCTGCTCTCAACGCTTTTGGCATGGGCATTGGCACACCTGAATTTCTAAATAATGATTCGCCGGGAAAAGTAATATTTGTAGTTACCCGGTAGATCCTGTCATTATCTTTTCTGAACTTTTCAAAACTAAATTCAAATTGCACCAACAGGTAAATTACCAACGCAGCGCTAATACCAATTGCCAAACCTGAAACATTGATCAGTGAAAAAACTTTTTGTTTCCAGAAATTTCTAATAGCGATCGTAAAATAGTTTTTGAGCATAAAAATTATTTATTCAGTTCTTAATGATTTCGCTGGATTTGAGATCGCTGCCTTGATCGCCTGGAAGCTTACTGTAATCAATGCTATTAAGATCGCAGACGCTCCGGCTATAAGAAATGCGGTCCATCCAATATTTATCCTGAAAGCAAAATCCTGTAACCATTTATGAACACCCCAGTATGCCAATGGAACTGCGATAACAATTGCAATGCAAACCAATATGATAAAATCTTTTGCCAGCATTGAAACAAGATTTGATACGGAAGCGCCAAGAATTTTTCGTATTCCTATTTCTTTTACTCGTTGCTGTGCTGCAAATGTTATTAACCCCCAAAGGCCAAGACACGATATCAGCATTGCTAAAACAGAAAATATTTTGAAAAGACTGAATAACCGCATTTCCGATTTATACAATGCGTCCAGTTGCTGATCTAAAAAATTATATTCAAATATTCCACTAGGAAATGCTTTTTTATAGCTTGTGTTTATCTGACTGATCACTCCAGGAATATCGGTCCCAGCCTGTATTTTGATACCAATTTTTTCAGCGAACGGAATAAATTGAGTGATCAATGTTGGCTTGATGGCTTCGTGTAAAGAACCAATATTAAAATCAGTCACAACTCCCGTTATTTCTGCATGCCATCCGTTCAAACCGATCCAGAATCTTTTACCTAATGCTTCTTCATTTGATGCAAATCCAAGTTCCTTTACTAATGTTTCATTAACTACTGATTTAGGAAATCGCAAGCCTTCCGGTACGGATTCTGATACTGCAGTTGTGTCCGCAATTGTAAAAAATCTGCCTGCCTTTAAATGCAACCCGTATACCTGGCAAAACTTATCATCGGTCATAATAGTGGTTACAGATTTTAGATTCGGATCCTCACGGCCTATCAGGCTCATCCTTGTACCCCAATGTGTGTTTTCTCCCCCACTCGGAGGACTTGTTGAAAATGACCAGTCTTTTACACCAGGGATTGTTTTAAGTTCTGCTGCAAGCAATTCCTTTTTTGCAACGTTACCGCCTGGTGGTAATCGCACCATTACAACATTATCCTTATCAAAGCCCAGGTTTTTGTGACGCAAATAATTCATTTGTTTACCTATTAACAATAACCCGATAAGTAAACAAACTGAAATGCTGAATTGTGTTATTACCAATCCTTTTCTTAACAAAGGTGTTCCCTGGTTTGTATTTACTGAACCTGACTTTAAAACAGAGGCTGGTTGAAATCTCGTAATGATCCATGCAGGATAGATGCCAGCCAATAAAGCGGTGAAAAAGATACCTGCCAATAAGGAGATCATTATCCCCGGAGAACCCCAAATATCAAAAGTGATATCCTTACCTGTAAGATCATTTATATATGGTAATGCAAGTTTGGAAATAAAAATGCTTAATACGGCGGCAAATAAAACCAGCATCAATGCTTCACTAAGAAATTGTCTTATCAACTGGAAACGTCCGGCTCCAATTGATTTACGTACGCCAACTTCTTTTGCACGGGTAAGTGATTGAGCTGTTGACAGGTTGATAAAATTAATACATGCCAATATCAACACGGCAAAACCAACAGTTCCAAAAAACCATAACCATTGCGTATTGATCGCTTTGATCCACTCACCTCCCCCGGCATATTTAGCATTAAAATGAACATCCCTTAACGGTTGTATTTCAGTTTCAACGTGCGAATCCTTTCCCATCCATGGCTGGTTATTTAGAAACCTGTCATTGATACTTTTCAATCCTGCTCTAAGGCCAGCATCCGATTTCGTTCCTTTGGGTAAAACAATGAATGTTGACCCTCCCGATACTGAACCATAATGTTTGGTGCTGGTCATTAAATATTTTTCATTATCAGAAAACGAAAGCAACATCGAAGCAGGTAAATGGGTATTTCCCGGAAAATCTTTTATTATGCTGCCTACTGTAATATTGAAACTATCATTGTATGTAAATGCTTTTCCGATAGGATCTTCATTACCAAAGAATTTTTTTGCAGTCTCTTCTGTCAACACAGCCTGGTAAGGTTTTCTTAATGTCTCGTACGCGTTGCCTTTTACAACTTTCACATCAAATACATCAAGGAATTCAGGATCGGTCATCATCACACGATCCTGTTTGAATCGTTTAGTTGGATTTATCTGAACTATTGATTGAAAAGGATGATGAACTTTTGTTATATATTCCAGGCCTGGAATATCTTTTCGCATCTGGTCAGCTAAAGGAAAAGGTGTTGAATAATGAAATTCCTTTTCCCCAAAATCAACCCATACAGTATTTAAACGATAAGTTCTGTCTGCTTTGCTTTCATAAGCATCAAAGCTCAATTCATATTTTACAAATAATCCTATCAGCAAACAGACTGTAATACCTAATGTCAGTCCGACAATATGTAATGACGTGGTTAACTTTTGGCGGCTAAACCGGCGGAGTATGAATGGAATGTTTTTAAATATCATAAATAGGGTTTTATTCTGTTCTTAATGATTTCACCGGGTTGGTCAATGCAGCTTTTATTGCCTGGAAACTTATCGTGATCAATGCGATCACCGCTGCCAGGATGCCAGCTGATAAAAACATCCACCATGGCATAGATATGCGGTAAGCAAAATCCTCTAACCATTTATTCATAAAATACCATGAAACAACAAAGGCAGGGATTGCTGCAAAGGCAACCAGTTTTAAAAAATCTTTTGACAGCAGCGCAACAATTGTTGATGTATCTGCACCTAACACTTTTCTAATACCAATTTCTTTGAGCCTTTGCATGATCGCAAATGCAGAAAGTCCAAACAAACCCAAACAAGCAATAAAAATGGCAAGAGATGCAAAAATGATCAGAATAGTTTTTTGCCGCTGCTCAGCTTCATAAAGTCTCGTAAAATTTTCATCGAGGAATGTATATTGGTAAGGCGTGTCCGGAAGAAAATTTTTCCATGTTGATTCAATCCGGTCAAGAGCTGCCGGTATATTTGATCCGGAGATCTTGATCGATATCCTTCCATAAGAATTTGCGCCCCTTGGCACCAATAAAACAAGCGGCGTGATTTTTTGATGTAATGACTCAAAATGAAAATCATTGAATACACCTATGAGTTTTCCCTTGCGATTCCCATAACCAAAATTTTTACCTACCGCATCAGCATAATTTTTAAACCCAAGAATTTTTGCAGCCGCTTCATTGATAAGGAAAGCGGAGGTATCCAGGCTAAAATCTCTTGAAAATCCCCGGCCGGCTACTACTTTTATTCCATAAGTTGAAATAAAATCATGGTCAGCTGATACAAATTTTATATCCACATTCACAGGAGCCAGTGTATCCGCAGATTCCATTCGTGTTCCCATCGCATCCAATAATCTTCCCGTAGGAATACGGGATGAACGCCCAACATTTTTTATATTGGAATTTGCCAACAATTCATTTCTGAATGCCTCATACCGATCATTAAGTTGCGTAGGATAAGGAAGGCTTACAATATGTTCTTTATCGAATCCCAGTATTTTGTTCTGCATATAACGCATTTGCCAAAAAACAATTCCCGTAGCAATGATGAGAATAATTGAAATGGCAAACTGGAACGTAACAAGAACTTTTCTAAAAGAAATACCACCTCCTGCCTTCAAAAAACCTTTCAGAACTTTTATTGGTTGAAATGAAGACATGAACAATGCCGGGTAAATTCCGGATATGATCCCCACAACAAAAGGTATCAGCAAAAGAGGAACAATGATCTGCCATTTTAATAAAATGTCGGTCGTAAGGTTTTGCCCTGAAATTTTGTTTAACCAGGGCAACGCTATCCATGTAAGAGCTATTGCTATGATCATTGAGATATAGGAAACTAAAACTGATTCACTCAGAAACTGAAAAACAATTTCTTTTCTTTCAGCACCGGCAACTTTTCGAATACCAATTTCTTTTGCTCTTAATGTTGATCTTGATGTTGAAAGGTTCATATAATTGATACAAGCGATCAACAAAATGAATAATGCAATGGCTGAAAAAATATAAACTCTTTTTATATCACCATTTTCCTCTGCCTCGTAATCGGTGTGAGACTTAAGATGTATATCCGTTAATTTTTGAAGGCCAAGTGTTGTCCATTCAGAGGCCTTATGTTTCGGACCAGTTTCAACATGCTTATCAATAAAAGCAGGGAATCGTGCTTCTAACTTCTTTGGATCATAATTTCCAGGTAAGCGGATATAAGTAAAAAAGGAATTATTGCCCCAATTGGTTCTCAGGTTCTCTGCTCCATATATTAATGTATCATTTAGTGTGTTAAACGAAAGCATAATATCAGGATGAAAGTGAGTGTTGGAAGGAAAGGTTTTGTAGACTCCAGTAACTTTAAAATCAAAATAGTTGCCTAGGTTAACACGGATCATTTTGTTCATAGGCTCGTCATTACCAAAATACTTTTTGGCTATCTCTTCCGTCATCATCACAGTATATGGATCTGATAAAGCTCTTTTTGGATCGCCTTTTACAACATCTGCTTTAAAAAAATTGAAAAAATGATCATCAGCAAACATCACATTGTCTTCATTAAACATTTTCTCTTCATACTTCATCGGTGTGGTACCATTGCTAATAGTACGGGTTAGATCTTCTATTTCTCCAAAATCATTTTTCAACAATGGCGCAAATGGAGGAGCAATTGTGCTTAATGTAAGCGAAACCGCTTTTGTTTCCGCGTTTAAAAAAGTTCTTGTAACACGATAAACCCTGTCTGCATTCGGCTGGTATTTATCATAGCTCAACTCATTAAGAATATAAGTAAGGATAAGCATGCAACAAGCTAACCCTACCGTTAATCCAAAAATATTTATGAAAGAAATGAACTTGTATTTTACAAGATTCCGATATGCTATTTTTAAATAATTTTTTATCATGACAGTGTTTTTATTCTGTTCTTAATGATTTTACAGGGTTTGTCAATGCCGCTTTGATCGCCTGGAAACTCACAGTCAGCAATGCAATCGCCAATGCAGCAATAATTGCAATACCAAATACCCACCAACTGATGCTAACCCTGTATGGAAAATCTTTTAACCAACTATTCATTGCCCACCATGCAATGGGAAAAGCAATAAGAGAAGCGATCATAACTAACACCAGGAAATTTTTAGACAGCAATCCAACAATATCAAAAGCATTTGCCCCTAATACTTTTCTTATACCTAATTCTTTTGTTCGTTGTTCCGCATTAAATGCAGCCAAGCCAAATAATCCCATACATCCAACAACAATTGCCATGATTGTGAATATCCAAAGCAGGTCACTCAACTTCGCTTCTGCCTTATACATTGTAGAATAAGTTTCATCCATGAACTTATAATCTAAAGGGAAGCCGGGAACGAATTTGCCCCAGACATTATTCATGTAAGCAATTGTGTTTTTAATATCCGCTGTTTTTAACTTAACAGCAACGGCAAACACAACCTGCGGATAAATTTGAATTGCAGATGCAGTAACTTTTTCATGAAGGCTCTTATAATGAAAATCCTCAACCACCCCAATTACTTTTCCTCTTTTGATGGGGTTAAGTGTATCTACCGGCGACCATTCATTCCAGCTTATTGGTTGACCGATCGCTTTTTCCGGCGTACCAAAGCCCCATTCTTTTACTGCTGTTTCATTAATAATGAACCCTTCTTTTATATCTGTCGCCATATCTTTTGAAAAATCTCTTCCGGCAATGATCCTTAAACCTAATGTTCTTACATAATCATGATCACCAATAAATACATTGGCTGAACGTTCTTTTTCTCCATCGTTGCCCTTTGTTTTAACCCCATCACCTGCATATCGGTCACCGGGTAAACCGTAACCTGAAGTAATTGAAACTATACCAGGAGAACGTTTTAATTCCGATTTGAACGATTCTAATTTACTTTCCAAATCGCCTCTTACCTGGAAATAAACGACCTGCTCTTTATTAAAACCAATATCCGTTTTGTTTAAAAACTGTGTTTGCCTGTAAACAATAGTTGTAGAAACGATCAGCAATACAGAAAGTGAGAATTGGATCACAACCAATCCTTGTCTTAACCAGGCGCCGCCTCCACTGCCAATAAGCTTCATATTCTTTAAAACTTTTATCGGCTGAAAACCTGATAACACTAAAGCGGGATAAATACCGGCGATCATACCAATTACAATTCCTGCAGCCAATATTATTAAACCAAGAATTGGATTGGCAAATGGATTAAACTCAATTGATTTACCGGTAAATTGATTTAACAATGGAACAATAAGGAATGTAGCAATAATTGCGAGCATCATTGATAATACGGAAAGCAAGATCGTTTCACTAATAAATTGTATGATAAGCTGCTTTCTTTCTGCGCCGATCACTTTTCTTACACCAATTTCTTTTGCTCTTCTGAATGACCGTGCAGTAGCGAGGTTTACAAAATTGAAACAGGCGATCACTAAAACAAATAAGGCAATAATGGTTAATGCTTTTACATAAGTTTGATTACCCCGAACAGCATTATCATAAATAAAATCAGCAGACTGAAGATGAATATCTTTTAATGGTTGAAAAAACGGAAGAAATGTAGAACCGGCTTGAGTCAAAGTCGGAAATATTTCCTTTTTCATATGTGCCTGGAACTTATCCTGTAATTGCCGGACATTTGTTCCGGGTTTTAATTTCACATAAGTATAAAACTGGTGCCATGTCCATCTTTCCATTCTTTCTTTTGGAATTCCTGCCGTTTGCAATGATAACAGGTAATGAAAATCCAAATGAAAATGCTCAGGCAGATTGGCAAGAACTCCTTTTACAGTCACTGTATCCTTATCAATATAAATTGATTTATTAATTGGGTCTTCATTATTAAAATACTTTTTGGCCAGTTCTTCAGTAAGTACGACAGTATTGGGTTCAATAAGCGCCGTAGCCGGATCTCCTTTGCTAAACTTTAATGGAAATACCTGGAAGAAAGAAGATTCCACAAACCAACCCTTTTCTTCGTAATTTCTTTTTTCTCCTACTTCCATCAAAAATTTATCGATCGACATTAATATGCGGGTCGTGGTATCAACTTCAGGGTAAGTTCGTTTTAAGAAAGTGGCAAATGCCGGCGCTGAAATAGCCGCGTAGGTAATATTGTCATTATCTTTTCTCTGTTCGTAAATACGGTAAACATTTTCTCCACCTGGAATATTCTTATCATATTGCCATTCGTCCCAGACAAAAAGGCCGATCACCAGGCAACCAATAATCCCAATGGTAAGACTTGAAATATTAATAATAGAAAACCCCTTATAACGTAATAAATTTCTAATGGCTGTTTTTAAATAGTTTCTAAACATGGCTATGTTTTAAAAGTTATTTAATATCTGTTTTATGTAACAAGCATTATTCAATCGATATTCACTCTCTTATTTTCTCAAAATCCTTTTCTAATCCTCCAAATCACGGTTCTATTCAGCTCTCAAAAGTTTGATTGGGTTTGTTTTTATAGCCTGCCATACTTTAATTCCCGATGTGATAGCGGCTATAATAAATAATACAAGCACTGAATTCACCAAGGTAGACACTGCTATACCTGCATTCACACTGAATATCATATCGAGTAAAAGTTTTGTAAGCGCATATCCACCATAACAACCTATTGCAGCCCCAATAAGAAATATCCAGAAGTAACCGCGGTTAATTAATAAAAGAATATGACCCGATCTTGCGCCAACAACTTTTCGCAGCGCTATCTCTTTCATTTTTTTAACGATGGTAAGCGAAACCAACCCAAACAATCCTGTAGCAGTCAGTAAAATTGAAATGATCGCAAACCAGAAAAAGATCTTTGCAATACTGTTGGTTGTCTGGAAAGCTTCCTTTTTTATTTCATTTTGATAAAAACCGGTAAAGGGTTTCATGGGAAATACTTTTTTCCATGCATCTCTTGTTTTTGCATATACAAGTTCCAGGTCTGAGATCTTGCTTTGTATAACGAGAAACTGGTACCTGTTTTCTTTACTCAGTTTCATTACAATGGGTTCTTTAGGTTGAAACAGCTCATCAAGCTGAAAATCCTTTAATACACCTACAACAGAATAATTCAGGCTGTCGATGAATATCGTTTTCCCTAAAGCTTCTTTATTCTTCCATCCATAATTAGCGGCCAGGTTTTCAGTTATAAGAATGGATTTTGTATAGTCTCCTTCCATTTGTGCATCAAATGCTCTTCCTTCTGCCATTTTAAGATCCATTGTCGTAATATAATCAGGTCCTACTTCAAGGAAATTTGCTTCTCCTTTTTCCCCTTCTGCTTCAGTAATTATATTTCGATAGCCGTAGCCAATATGACTTCTTGTACCTGCTAACGCAGTAACCTGTGGTATAGCTGCAACTTCATTTTTGAAAGCCGTGAATGCAGTTGTATCCGTTACAACCGCACCAATTGTATTTTTAATATTATATCCGTAATCATAATTTTTTTGAAACTCGGCATTACG
>Ga0209486_10000871_pt1 | contig 13278 bp, 10 predicted proteins | sample NCCompost_FD_187518 | JGI IMG/M metagenome (GOLD analysis project Ga0209486, IMG submission 187518) | Agricultural soil microbial communities from Utah to study Nitrogen management - NC Compost (SPAdes) (version 2) | ecosystem: Environmental > Terrestrial > Soil > Agricultural land | place...
GCCCCGCTCGTCGAGCGCGCGACGATGCAGACGGGACTCTCGAGCAACTCCGTCCAGCCGTTGCTCGAGGACCGCGAGGGCAACATCTGGGTGGGCACGATGCTCGGCCTCCACAGCCTGACGCCCCAGGAGCTCACGCCGCTCGCCTCCGGCGCGCTCGTGAGAGCCATCCTTCCCGATGAGGATGGGTCGGTGTGGGTGGGCACGGCCAACGGCCTGGTGCAATTCCAGAAGGACGGCAGCACCTGGCGTGGAACCGCCGCCAGCGACAAGTGGGACATCCGGTCGCTCTTCCGCGACAGACGCGGTCATGCCTGGGCGGAGACCGATCACGGACTTCGAACGCTGATTCGCGGTCAGCTGCTCGACTCCCGCATGTCGATACAACGCGTGGCCTCGCCGTCCACGCTCGACGAAAAAGCCATCGACGCGTTCTACGAGGACGCGCACGGCACGACCTGGGCCGGGGGACCGGAAGGGCTGTGGCGGATGCGCGAAGGGCGGGTCGAGCGCCTCGGCGAGCGCCATGGGCTGCCGGCCCAGCGGGTGCTGGCCATCACGCAGAGCGACGACGGCTTCCTGTGGCTCGCGGTCGATCGCGGTCCGCTCCACGCCGGCCGGCGCGCCGCTCTCGTCCGGCTGCATCCGTCCGACTTCGATCGCGCCGCGAGCGGCGCCGGGCCGGTTGCGGGATACAAGGTGTACGACGCCCTCAACGGGCTCGCCGGCGTTCCGCTGGAGCCGGTCACCGCCGCGCGATCGCGCGACGGCAGTCTGTGGTTCGCCTTCGGAGGAAGCCTCACCGTCGTCGATCCCAGACAGGTCTGGAGCGAACGAGGCCGCACCGCCGCGTTCGCGCGCATCGCCGCGGTGACGATCGACGATCGCCCCGCCACTCCGGCGGGCGTCGAAGCGCTGCCCGCCGGGACACGCAAGGTCCAGATCGATTACAGCGTGCTGCGTCTCACGGCGCCGTGGCAGACTCGCTTCCGCTACCGGCTCGACGGATTCGATCCGGATTGGGTGGACGCAGGCGTGCGCCGGCAGGCCTACTACACGAATCTCGCGCCCGGGCGCTACGTCTTTCGCGTGCAGGCCAGCGGCGACGGCGGCGCGTGGACCGTCCCGGAAGCGCAGTGGCCGTTCACGGTTCGCCCGGCATTTCACCAGACGCTCTGGTTCTACGCGCTCTGCGGGCTCGCGCTGCTGCTCGCCACATGGGGCGCCGCGCAGACACGCGTCTGGATCCTGAACCGGCAGTTCGCGGCCACGCTCGCCGAGCGGACGCGCCTGAGCCGCGAGATTCACGACACGATGCTGCAGAGCCTCGCGGGGATCGCGCTGCAGGTGCAGGCGATCGCCCGCCAATGCGCGCCCGAGGCCGCCGATCAACAGTCGAAGCTCGTGGCGTTGCGACGTCAGGTCGAGGAATACATGCGCGAGGCGCGCCAGGCCGTGCAGAACCTGCGCTCGCCCATGCTGGACGCGGGCGGCGGTCTCCCGGGGGCGCTCGCCGAAATCGGCCGCCGGATGGTGACGCCGCCGACGCGGTTCGACCTGTCGGCCGATCCGCTCGTGGGCGCCGAGGCCGCCATCGAAGGGGAATTGCTGCGCATCGCTCAGGAGGCGCTGGCCAACGCCGCTCAACATGCCGGCGCCAGTCGCATCCGGGTCGAGCTGCTGCAGGAGCCCGGCATCATCCGCCTGCGGATCACCGACGACGGCCGCGGATTCGACGTGGACGCGATGCTCTCGGCGGGCAGCAGTCACTATGGGTTGACCGGCATGCAGGAGCGGGCGGCACGCATCGGCGGCCGTCTCACGGTCACGAGCTCGGCCACGGGAACCGTCGTGGAGGCGACCGCCCCGTGCGCTCGGCGGCGCACGTGACGCCCGGCGCCCGCCCCGCCGCGAAGCCACGCATCACGGTGCTGTGCGTGGACGATCATCGCATCGTCCTCGAGGGCCTTCGCATGATCATCAACAGCGAACCGGACATGGCCGTCATCGACGCGGCGGCCACCGGCGGCGAGGCCGTGGCGCGCTATCAGCAGCACGCCCCGGACATCACGCTGATGGACCTGCAGCTCCCAGACATGGGCGGCGTGGACGCCATTCGGGCCATCCGCCATCTCGATGCCGGCGCCCGCATCATCGTCCTCACGATGTACAAGGGCGACGAGGACATTCATCGCGCCCTCGATGCCGGCGCACGCACCTACCTGCTCAAGGACACGCTGGCGGACGATCTGCCGCGCATCGTGCGCGAGGTCCACGAGGGCCGGCGGCCACTGCCGCCCGACGTGCTCGCGAAGCTCGAGGAGCGCGCCGCAAATCCCACACTGACGTCACGTGAGGTCGAGGTGATGAGGCTCGTGGCCGCCGGACGGCGGGACAAGGAGATCGGCCTGGCACTGGCGATCAGCAGTCAGACCGTGCGGGTCCACATCAAGAACATCTACGCCAAGCTGGAGGTCAGCGATCGCACCGAAGCGATGAGCGTGGCCCTCCGCCGCGGCATCATTCACATCGACTGAGTCGCAGGGGGCCGCCCAACATGGACCGCCGGCAGTTCCTGGCCTTGAGCGGTGCCGGTCTCGGCGCGGCGCTGCCCGTCTGCGATCTGCGCCGGCTGCTGGCGCAGGCCGGGGCCGAGGCGCCCGGCCCCGTCGTCACGACGGCCGCCGGCCGCGTGCGTGGCGTCACCGACGGCCCGGTGCACGTGTTCCGCGGCCTGCCGTACGGCGCGTCGACCGCCGGCCCCAACCGGTTCCTGCCGCCGCGCCCCCCCGCGCCGTGGACCGGCGTGCGTGACGCCGCCGCCTTCGGGCCGCGGGCGTTTCAACCGTTCAGGCCGATGATTCCCGAGATCGGCGACGCGCTCACGGGCAGCGGGCCCATGAGCGAAGACTGCCTGCGGCTCAACGTCTTCACGCCGGGCACCAGCGGCCGCCGCCCGGTCATGGTGTGGTCCCACGGCGGCGGGCAGCGCACCGGATCCGGAAACTCGATCTTCTACGACGGACGTGAGCTGGCGCGGCGTCACGACGTGGTGGTGGTGACGACGACGCATCGTCTCAACGCGTTCGCCTATCTCTGGCTGGCGGGCGTCGCAGGAACCGGCGGACAGTTTGCCGACTGCGCGAATCTCGGCTTGCGCGATCTCGTGCTGGCGCTCGAATGGGTGCGCGACAACATCGCGCGCTTCGGCGGCGACGCGGGCGCCGTGACCATCTTCGGGCAGTCGGGCGGCGGCGGCAAGACGGCGATGCTCACCGGCTTCCCCGCCGCGAAGGGCCTCTTCCATCGCGCCATCATCATGAGCACGCTGGCGGACACGGCCGTCACCGGCCTGCGCCCCGAGCGTGCGGTCGAAGCAGCCGATCTTCTCCTCCGCCGGCTGGACGTGACTCCCGCGCGGCTGTCCCGGCTGATCGATCTGGCACCCGAGCGCATCGTCGATGCGCTGGCGAACGGCCCGGATCTGTCGCTGCGTTTCGTGCCGGTCGTGGACGGCACGACGCTGCCCGCCGATCCCTTCAGCCCCGCCTCGCCGCTCTCGGCGACGGTCCCGATCCTGACCGGCTCGAACGAGTGCGAGTCCATCCCGTACGGCAACCCGGACGATCCGTACTGGCGCTCGGAGCCCGCCGACGACACGGCGCTGCGACTGCGTCTCCAGCAGCTGGTGCCGATGAGCGACGCGGACGCCACGCGGATGATCGCGCTCTACCGCTCGCACCGTCCGCGCGACACGGCCGGAGACCTTGCCGCGGTGATGGCGGGCGACGTGTCGGACCTCCGGCGCGCGGCGGAAACGATCACGGCGGCCAAGCATGCGCAGGGCCGAGCGCCGGTCTACCTGTATCGCTTCACGTGGCGCTCGCCGGTGCGCGGCGGCAAGCTGCGCAGCATGCACGGGATGGAGCTGCCGTTCGTGTTCGGCCACCCGGACCGCATCGGCTTTCTGACCGGAACCGGCCAGGACCGTCACGAGCTGGCGCACGACATGAGCGCGGCGTGGGCGGCGTTTGCCAGAACCGGCAATCCGAACCACTCCGGCATTCCCGTCTGGGCGCCGTGGACACCGGCGCGCTGGTCCACGATGGTGTTCGACGCGACCACGACCGCGGTGGACGACCCGTGGGGGGATGAACGCCGCGCCATGGCCGCGCTGCGTGCCCGTGGCTGACGGAAGGAAGGGACCCATGACCCGCTCGGGCGTCCTGTTGATCGCGTGTCTCGTCATCGGATCGGCCGCCTGGGCCCAACCCGCGCGCTCGAAGATCCACCGGCTCGAGGAGCTCCGCGCGCCGCAGATCGACGCGTTCGATCGCGAGCGCACGCTCTTCATCCTGCCCGTGGGCATGCTGGAAGTGCACGGACCACACCTGCCGATCGGCACCGACACGCTGGGCCTGCTCTACGAAGCCGCCGCGGCCGCGAGACGCGTCAGCCGGGCGCTGCCGGAGTGGAACGTCGTGATGATGCCGCCCATCCACTACGGCCAGGCCGGCGCCAACGAGCTGGGCGGCCGGCTCACGCACCCCGGCACCTACGCCATTCGACAGACGACGCTGCGGTCGCTCGTGGCCGATGTCGGCGGCCAGGTGGCGCAGAACGGGTTCAAGTGGATCTTCGTCCTCAACGGCCACGGCTCGCCGACGCACAACATCGCCATCTCCGAGGCGTGCGACTTCGTCAGCGAGACCTTCCGCGTCACCATGCTGCGCGTCACGGGATACCTGTCGGATCCGGCAAAAGCGACGGCGGCGTACGGCCGCGCCGTCGAGGCCGCCTGGATCGAGGGATTCGCCAGCTTGAAGCTGCGGGCCGTCAGCGGCGAGAATCTGTTCGTGCATCCGCGCTTTCCCGACGCCGTCCCGCCACCCGTGGCTGCGACAGCCGAACGGGCGCTCCAGAACGAAGCCGCGTTCGCGGCGTCGTTGGAAACGTGGCTGGCGCGGCGACGGTCGCGCTAGGCACCTTGGGCCACACGGCGATCGCCAGGGCCACGACCCACAGCAGGAACACGCCGAGGTTCACGCGCTCCCACACGCCGATCCACGGCGTGGGCAGACCGGCGTCGATCTTCGGCGCGTCCAGGAACGTCAACACACCGAACACCAGCAGCACGACCAGGCTGACGATCGAGTAGACCCGAAACCGGGTGCCCAGGGCCGCGGCGCCGACACCGATCGCGACGAGCATCAGGAGCACTGTCACCGCCGCGAGCGTGAGGTGCATCGTGTCGCTGATCGTGCCGCCGCCGGCCACCAGCACCTCGCGCTGATGCATCGGCGCGAACGGCCACACGAGGCCCAGCGAGCCGTAGACGGCGATGAGGACCCCGACCGCGCGCAGCCGGCGGTTGCTACCGGCCGACTTCACGACGCCCCAGCCGAACAAGGTGACCAGCACGGTGTAAAGCGCACCGGGAACGACCCAGACCGCGCGCGTCGGGGCGTCGATCGCGGACAGCTCGCTGATCGTCTGCGAGAGGGAGCTGTACTCCTCCCACTGGCGGGCGATGAGAACGGTCATCGTCACATACAGCAGCGACGAGAGGATGCCGCACGCAAGGAGTGCCTTCTTCGAAGAGTCCATACAGGTTGAACGAGCAGAACGCATGCCACGGGCCCTGCGGATCCGTGGTCCGAAGTCGCGTCGTGTCCTGGCACGAGTGCGAACTAGTCCGCGCGATTGACGTGTTTTTCCTGGCCGAGCCAGCGGGCTAGAGCAGCCGAAAGACGGCCGCAGCGATGATCGTCGGCACGAGGGCACCCGCAAAGAGCCACAGCGGATGAATGGCACCCGAGAAGAAACGGCCGAGCAACGCCTGCCCCGCCGGATTGGGCGCGTTGGCAATCACGGTCAGGCCCCCGCCCGTCACCGCACCCTGGACGATCGCCACTTTCAGCCGTGGGTCGAGGTCCGGAACCAGCGTGGCCAGATAGGTGATGAGCGCGTTGTCGTTGAACGCGGTGAGAACGGTGGCCCCCAGAAAGAGCCCCGTCTCGTTCAAGCTGGCCAGCACGGGCCCGATCCACCAGGCCTGCAATCCGCCGTGAACCACGAGCCCGGCCAGAAAGAAGCCGACGAGCAGCGGCGTCTTGAAGTCGGAGAGCGTTGAATACGCCGCCGTCGCGCGATCGAAGCCGATGAAGAAGAGGAAGCCGAGGATGAACAGCGCCGGGTAGTGCGCGTTCACGACGGTCCAGACGAGGAACAGCACGTAGACGGCGGCGACCCACCACGGCGTCGCGAGCGGTCTGGCGGCGTCCGGCTGCGGCGGCCGCGTCGCGAGCGTCTGGAATTCGCGCCTGAACACGACGTAGTACACCAGCGTCGAGATGACGATCGCCAACGCGGCACGCCAGCCGAACTGCGTCAGCATGTAGCCGGTGTCCCACCCCCACGGGCGCGCCACCATCAGCACCGGCGGCGCCGCGAAGTGCGTCAGCGTGCCGCCAATCGAGACGTTGACGAACAGCAGACCGAGCGTGGCGTATTTGAGGCGGCCCGACGGCTGCAGGTCGTAGAACTGCCGGCCGAGGAGCAGCGCGGCAATCGTCATGGCCCCGGGCTCGGTGATGAACGACCCCAGGAGCGGCGCGACGATCAGGATCGACAGCCACCAGGCCGCCGGCGTCGATTGCCCGAGGCTCGCCAGGCGCCGGAGCGTATTCTCCGCGAGCTCGACGACGGGCAGCGTCGAAGCCATCGCCATGATGACGACCACGAAAAGCGGCTCCGTGAAATTGACGCCGCCGTTGAGATAGTGCACGGCGGTCTCCCAGCCGCGCGCCATCACGATGGCGATCATCAGCGGCACGATCCAGAGGCCGAAGACCACTTCGACCTCTCCCAAGAAGTGGAGCAGCTCCGCCCTGACGCTCGGCACTGGGGGCCGCCCTGCCGCGGCGGCCGCCTGGCGGCGGTGGGCCGCCTCGATGAAGCGCGCCGCCACGAAGGTATGGCATACGGCCAGCAGGAAGATCACCGTGGCCACGGCGTTGAAGGGCTCGGCCTGCACTCGCGCCCACAGGATGTCGATGAGGGATCCGCCTGGGGGGTTGGTGTAGGCCGAGAGCGGCAGCGGGAACGGCGAGTCCGATGGGTGCATGCCCACGTGGATTCTATCGTCCCGGTTGGGTAACGGTCAGGGACGTATGATCGGCGGATGCCGATCGGCCGTGTACACGCGCTGTATCTGTTCGAAGTCGGCGATGCGATCGACGTCCGCGCGATTCCTACGCTCGTCGAGGCCACGGCGGCCGCGCCGCTGACGGCGAAGCCGGCGTCGCCGCCCTACCTGCAGTATCAGCAGCCTCCGATCGTCGTCGACGGCGCGGCCATCGGCGTCACCGCCGGCGAGCATCGCCCCCGATTCACCGTCTACGACTACGGCATCGTGTCGGTCGTCGTCACCGAGCCGCTGCCCGAGTCGTGGGACGCCGTCGTCGAGCTCGGCCAGCGGTGGCAGGACAACCCGCGCCTCCTGGCCGACGCCGAACGCTGCTGCCGCGCGCTGTGTGCCCGCATCTCGCCGGCAATCACCGCGCCGCGCGCGTCGTACCTGTGGGAGGACTACGTCATCTTCGTGATCACTCCATCCGCGCCGGCCGAGAGCGCCGAGGCGCTCCTGGCCGCGCGCGGGCCGGCGCTGGCGCAGCTCCTGCGCGGCGAGCGCGAGCCGCTCAGCGCCCAGGAACGCGAGGAGGTGCTCCGGCACCGGCTGTCGTACTACGCCACGGACATGGTGATTGCCACCTGGAGCAGCGCGCTCGTCTACGACACCGAGGCCGGCGCGCAGAGCGCCGTGGAAATCCTCGAGTACGCCAACTCGCAACTGCTGCAGTTCCGCTACTACGATCAGCTGCTCGACGGCGAGCTCGCCCGCATCTACGTGCAGCTGCAGAAGGGCGGCTGGCGTCAGAGCTGGCCCGGCCGCCGCTACACGCGCGCGGCGAGGCACGTGCACTCGCTGTTCATCGACGTCTCCGAGCTCACCGACCGCGCCGAGAACGCGCTGAAGATCGCCGGCGACGTCTACGTGGCGCGTCTGTTCGCCATGACCGCGGCGCGCATCGGGCTCGAGCAGTGGCGCGGCAACGTGCGGGACAAGCTGAAGACGCTCGACGACATCTACCGCTTCGCCGTCGAGCACGCGGGGATGAACCGCGGCGAGCTCCTCGAGCTCATCATCGTCGTCCTGATCCTGTTCGAAATCGTGATGGCCCTCACGGGCCTGCACTGAGCGGCGGCGCTGCGCTCAAACATAGCAATCCAAGTCAAACCCGGCGCCCTACCATCGAGCCTCATGAACGAACGGACGACGACGCGCAGCGACTACGCCGAGCGGCTCGAACGCGTGTTCCGGTGGCTGGCCGAGCACCTCGACGACACGCTCGACCTCGCGCGGCTGGCCGAGGTGGCGTGCCTGTCGCCGTATCACTTCCATCGCGTCTACCGCGCGATGCAGGGGGAAACGGCGGCCGATACGGTGCGCCGGCTGAGGCTGCACCGGGCGGCGGTGGAGCTGATCACGGGCGAGCTGCCCATCCCGCGCGTGGCCAGGCGCGCGGGCTACGGCAGCCAGGAGGCCTTTACGCGGGCCTTCAAGGCGGCGTATGGCGTGCCGCCCGCCCGCTACCGCGCGTCGTTCGTTCCCACGCACACGGCACATCGACAGGAGGATGCGATGGAAGCGACGACGACGTACGAAGCCACGATCACGACCAGACCCCCAGTCCGCGTGGCGGCACTGCGCCATGACGGCGACTACCAGAGCATCGGCAGCACGTTCGAACGGCTGATGGCGCTCGCGGCCGGGCAGGGGCTGCTCGGCGCCGATACGAGGACCTTCGGCATCTACTACGACGACCCCTCGGCCACGCCGGTCAGCGCCCTGCGCGCCGACGCGTGCGTGGTGCTGCCGGAAGACAAGACGCCGAGCGGCGATCTGCACGTGCGCGAGATCCGCGGCGGGCGCTATGCCACCGTGCACTACGTCGGGCCGTACGCGGAGCTGGATCGTCCCTACCGCTGGCTCTACGGAACCTGGCTGGCACAGAGCGGTGAGGAGCCGGCCGACGCGCCGACGGTGGAGGCATACTTGAACGACGCCCGGATGGTGCCGCCCTCCGGACTCGAGACGGAAATCCTGCTGCCGCTCCGGTAGTGACGCCATGCCTCGAGCCCTCAAGACGTTCGACAACGAGTGGATCTTCGACGTCTTCGCCGGGCGTTCGACGTTCTTCACCAAGCGGATGTTCGGAGGGCTCGCGGCCTACGTCCACGAGCGCCAGATGCTGGTGCTCGTGGAGCCGACGAAGACCGGACGCTGGAAATGGCACGGCGTGCTCGTGTGCACCGGGCACGAGCACCAGGCGTCGATCCGGGCCGACTTCCCGGCCCTGCTGCCGCACGCCATCCTGCAGAAGTGGCTCTATATCGACTCGGCCCACGCGGACTTCGAGCCGACCATGGAAGCGGTGGCGAAGCGCATGGCGCGAAACGATCGCCGCTTCGGCATCCTGCCGTTGGCGAGGGCGAAGCGGCGAAAGCGGGTTGGGCCGCCTCAAGGCGGCCCTGGCCGGGCCGGCTAAAGCCGGCCCCCACGTACGTTTTATCTCGTGGCGGCGGTGCGCCAGCCGAGGTCGGCGTATTCCGTGCGCGCCACCTCGCTGTACGGAACCGGGCTGACCGTCGCCCGCATCTCCACCTGCTCGTGGCGCTCGACCGTCGGCTTCGACGTGCCGCCGTTCTCTTCGCCCCACACGAACGTGACCTCGCTGCCGACCGGCGCCTGCTCGGCATCGAGAATCGCCAGCGTCAGCATCTGCCCTTCGTTGGCGCTGTAGCCCACCCACGTCGAGACGCCGATCGTCCGGCCGTTCTTCGTCACCTTGTCGTACGGGTGCATCGAGTAGACCGCCGACGGGAACTCCATGAACTTGGAGCGCCCGTCGCGCTGGAACTGGCTGCCGATGACGCGCATCACGTCGTCGGTGTGGAGCGCGAGCGTCACCTTCTTGCGGTGCGGCCCTTTGGCCTTCTGCTCGAGCGCCTCGCGCCCGATGAAGTCGTGGTCGAACTTCACGTGCGGCCCGTAGCCGAGATCCCACGGCGTCAGGTAGTAGTCCTCGATCTTCGGCGAGTCGAAGCTGCCGCCAATCGACGCCTTCGCCTCGTAGGAGTCCGCCGGCAGCCACTGGCGGTACGCCTTCAGCGAATCGCCGCTGTAGATCGCGGGCAGCGGCGACGGGATCCAGCCCGACTCGAGCGTATTGGCCGAGTAGGCGCGGCCGCCCACCAGCCGGAGCCCGAACTCCTCCCCCGCCTTGAAGATGGCATCGCGAATCAGATCGTGCTCGGCGTAGGGCCCGAACAGCTCGTAGCCGGGCTGCCCGGCCATGCCGTGCCGCAGGGCGCGCACCGGCCGGCCGGCGATGGTGACGTGGCCCATGTTGAAGAACTTGAGGTCCGGTGCCTTGCCGCCAGTCACCTTCTCGAGCACCTTCATCGCGTTCGGGCCCTGCAGCTGGAAGCGGTAGCCCTTGCGGTTGAACGGATCCGGGCGGGCCGCCGACCGGTCGTCGAGCTCCACCTTCACGTCGTAGCCGCCGGTGGCCGCGTGGAAGCGGATCCAGTTCAGCGCCGGGATGCGGCCGACCAGGTTGAACGAGTTCGGCGCCAGGTAGAACAGGATCACGTCGCCGATGACGTAACCATCGGGCGTGCAGGGCACGAACTGCTTGGCCTTGTCCACGGCAAAGCCGGCAAAGCTGTTGACCGCGAGGTGCGAGAGCAGCTTCTGGGCGTCCGGTCCTTCCACGAGGAGATCGGCCATGTGGTAGGACTGGTTGAAGAGCACGCAGGTCTTCTGCCACGCCTGCGTCTCGTCGCGCCAATTGGTGTATTCGGCCGGGACACCGGGATAGACGTTGGGTCCGGTCTGCTGATTGCGGAGCAACGTCACGGGGTTCCGCGCCGCCTGGAGGACGTCCTCGAGATTCTTCATGGTCATTACGCGTATTTTACTTCGCGCACCGAAGACAGGCTTTCGCTGTCCGCAAACCGCTGGAGCGAGCCGGGATCGACGCCCGTTCAGCGCTTGTCGACGACGAGTTTCCCCTCCTTCAGCACCATCTTCGTCTTCAGCATCTCGTAGACGTTCAGCGTCGGGTTGCCATCGAGCAGGATGATGTCGGCGAGCTTGCCGGCCTCGAGCGTGCCGATGCGATCCGCCATGCCGACGTAGCGCGCCGAGTTCGGCCCCATGATCCGGTGGATGTCGGCCATCGAGAACACGATGCTGTACGACTTGAGCTCGTGCTCCAGCACCGCGAGATCGGCGAAGTTCTGATCGGTCGAGTACGAAATCGTCTGGTGGTTGGGGTCCGCGTCCCAGATGCGGCGCGCGTTCACGATGGTGTAGCCCGCCTCGGTGCCCATGGCGCGCCCCTTGGGATCGCGGTTGGCGCCGGCGATGGCTTCCGGCCACGGCTTGCCGTCGCGGAAGCGTGCGGTGTTGTCGCGCGGGAACTGCACGACCGCTGGCGCGGGCGACGCGCGGTCGATGGTCGGCGCGCCAAACGCGATCAGCCCGGCGACGATCGATCCGGTCTTCGCCACCGCCTCGGCGGCCTCGAAGCCGGTCCAGTCCTTGTTCGGCAGGTGCACCAGCCGGGTGACGCCCGCGTCCACCGCCGCCACCATGGCCGGCGTGCTCACGGCGTGCACGTTCACCTGCACGCCCGCTTTCTTCGCTTCGTCCACAATCGCCTTGAGGACCTCGATCTCCGCCTGCGGCGGCGCCGGCTCCGGCGTGAGGCCGATCTCGGCGGTGTGCATGATGCCCTTGGCCACCATCGCCTGCACGGCCGCGCGCGCCTGGGCGGGCGTCTGCTGCAGCGGGATACGCACCGACGGGATGATGCGCGGGCCGTTGTACTCGCCCTTCTCGATCTTGTCGCGCAGGGCGACGTCGGCGCCGCCGTTGCTGCCGCCGGAAAGGATCGTCGTGTAGCCGGCTTCGAGCAGCGACTGCATCTGCCCCTTGGCATCGGGGCCGTCGTTGACGTGCTTGTGGCTGTCGATGAAGCCCGGCATGGCCGACAACCCCTTGCCGTCGATCACGCGCAAGCCCGGCGCGGGCGCCGCGCCCGGCGTCACCGACGCGATGGTGCCGCCGCGCACGATGATGGTGCCCGACTCGATCACCTGGCCGGTGCCCACGACGATGCGAACGTTGGTGATGGCCACGTCCTGGGCCGCGGCCGCGAGCGGCATGCCCAGCGCGAGCGCCACGACGGCGCATGCTCCCTTCCTCAGCGACATGCCAGCCTCCCTCGGAACGAGGTGCGTTCCGGGCCGGCAGCCTACCACGGGGCAGGCCGTTTATAGCGATCCGATCGCGCGACGGCCAGGTCGCGAAGTCCGGTGGCGCTGGCACCCATCAGCACGTGCACGTCGTGGTCGGCACCATCGGCGGCAATCGGAATCGCAGCCGGGTCCACGTCGATGCCGTCGAGCGTGGCGCGAGCCACACCGTGAGATAGATGATCGGGATTCGACACCGCGAAGCGGTAGCGCGAGGTCCCCACGCGCCACGCCACGGAAAACTCCGGCCAGACGGCGGGAATGCAGGGGCTGATGCTCATGGTGGCGCCGGTTCGTCGCAGGCCCAGCATTGCCTGCACCGCCGCCTGGTACATCCATCCTGCCGAGCCCGTATACCAGGTCCAGCCGCCCCGTCCGATGTGCATCGGATGGGCGTAGACGTCGGCCGCGACGACGTAGGGCTCGACCTTGTAGCGTTCCACGTCTTCGGGCGTGCGCCCGTGGTTGATGGGATTGAGCAGGTGGAACAGTTCCATGGCCTCGTCGCCCATGCCAAGCCGCGCCAGCGCGATCACCGTCCACATCGCCGCATGTGTGTATTGGCCGCCGTTCTCGCGAATGCCCGGGAGATACCCCTTGATGTAGCCCGGATCGAGCGGCATGCGGTCGAAGGGGGGCGTCAGGAGCAGCACGATCTTGGCGTCGCGCCGGACCAGATTGGCGCGCACGGAGTTCAGGGCGCGCTCGGCGCGGCGTGGCTGCCCGGCCCCCGAGAGGACGGCCCACGACTGCGTGATCGAGTCGAGCTTGCATTCCTCGTTCTGCACCGACCCGAGCGGAGTTCCATCGTCGAAGTAGGCGCGGCGAAACCAGTCTCCGTCCCACGCGAGCTCCAGCATGCCGGTCAGCCATCGCGATTCATCCCTGTAG
>Ga0209486_10000872_pt1 | contig 13275 bp, 11 predicted proteins | sample NCCompost_FD_187518 | JGI IMG/M metagenome (GOLD analysis project Ga0209486, IMG submission 187518) | Agricultural soil microbial communities from Utah to study Nitrogen management - NC Compost (SPAdes) (version 2) | ecosystem: Environmental > Terrestrial > Soil > Agricultural land | place...
TGGAACGGGGGAGAGCCGTTGACGAACACGCCGCTGCTGCCGGCGCCGTGGTTATCGTTGTCCGACACCGACGTTCCGGTCGTGGAGTTGATCAAGCGGATCTGGTTCTTCCACGCCGACTCGCTGCCGACGTCATACAAAGTGAGCGCGATATCGCCCTGGTTTTGGAGTCTCGCGTCCGTCCAGATCCGGCCGCCGGCGAAGCCGACACCGGCCTGCCCGAGCACGCTGTTGCCGGAATCTCCCTGGGGGATCGTGGTGGTGGGGGTCCCGCCGCTGATCACGAGCGTGGCCGCCTCGACGGGATTGGCGAAACCGGTCGCAGCAGCCAGGCAGGCGAGACTGGCTGCTCGCCCGAAAGTAAACATTGCGTTCTTCTTCGGCACTAGATGACTCGCAATGGGGCCCGACGCGACGATCGCGCCGGCCCAGTATCGTTCAGAGCGGTTCCGGGCGCTTAGGCTGCTTGTCGCCGTCCCGCGACGAGCGCTCCGAGGCCGAAGAGCAACAGCAGCTCGAACAAGCCAGGGGCGCCGCCGCCGCCTCCGCCGCCACCGCCACCGTTGTTGTCAGCGCGGGTGGTGGTCGTGAATGTGCCGGCGATCCCGCCAACAGTCAGCGTGGTGGACTTCGAGGTCGAGAAGCTGCCCGATGCCTGTTGCTCGACACAGACGGTGTCGCCGTTGGCGATCTCCGATGGATCCGTGGTGAACGTGCCGTTGCAGCCGATCGAATAGGCGCCCTGGATCACGCTGATATGCGCAGGCACGCCGTCGGTCAGGCCAGTGATCGTTTCCTCATTGGAGGTGATCGTCTCATTCGGTTCGACGCCGGTCTGTGCAGCGAAATCGAATGCATCCGGCTCCGTATCGCAGACCCGCCGCGTGTACTGGACCTCAATCGGGTCCTGGCCGGTCACCTCGACGCGGAGCGTGTGCTGGGCGCAATCCGTGATGCCGTCTTCGAAGGTGATCAGGAATTCGTTCGCGAGTAGGTCGGCAATCGCGTTATACGCGTCGTCAATGTGCTCGTCGTTCGGCGCCGGCGCGTAGTACACGCCGCCGGTCTCGTCTCCGAGGCCCTGCATCAGCTCCGTGCGCCCGGGCTGGGTGACGTCGCCGATGCCGATCGTGAAGACCGGGATGCTGTGTTCGTTCGCGAGGGCGATGACTGCGCTCTGGGTGGCGTCCGACTGGTTCTCCCCGCCATCAGACACGAGGATGATCGCCTTGGGCCCGGCCGGCAGCGGATGCGGTGGCGTGACGAACTGGTTGACCGCAAGGAACAGCGCGTCGAGCAGCGGAGTGCCGGTTCCCGAGTAGTTCCCGTCGACCGCAGCTTCAAGCGATGCGTTGTTGGCGCCGCCATCGATCGGCACGAACTCGTGGACGACCGTCGGGCCGCGCGTGGCGTTGAACTTGATGATGGCGGCCTCGTCGCCGGCCACCATCTGGTTGATGAAGCCCTTGGCTGCCGTCTGCAGCGCGGCGAGGGCGGTCGACTGGACGGTGCCGCTGTAGTCCATCACGAGAACGACCGATACGTTCTGAGAGCCGCCTTGGCTCTGTGGGAGTGTCACTGCTCCCGGGGCAAGTGCGAGGAGGTCCCCGTCGACGAACACCTGAAAGCTGCCGGCATTGAGGCCGGGCACGGGATCGCCGTTGACATCGGTGACCTTTACGAAGGCCTCGACCGGATCGCTGGCGGGCCGGCCTTCGACCCGGACTTCCACGTCGGCGCGCGCCTGTGCAACGAGCGCGATCGTCGCGACAAGGCACAACGATACGGGCCGGACAAGCGCCAAGGCGCGGCCCGCGAAACGAGCGAAGCGGTGCGTCATTTACGTCTGTTCCTGTCGGGAAAACCCCTATACGCGTATTCTAGCTTGTGCTGCTGCTGTCATATTCTTTGCCGTTCAATCTGTGAAGCAGATCACAGGCGCGGACGTATTTGAGCGCGAATAACCATAACCCCGGGCTCGCGGTCGTTGAACCAGGATTTCCGGGGGATATTTGCCCGGTTGTTGGCAGGAGCCGGCAACGATGCCAGGCTCGTTCCAATCTTCCGCGCGCTGCCAGGTGACACATGTTGCCGACCCTTGCCGAAATTTACGGCGCCGGCGAGCACTTGAAGGGCGTGGCGCTCCGGACACCGCTCGTGCGGCTCGATATTGCGGATGCGCCAGCCGAAATCTGGCTCAAGCTCGAGAACCTCCAGCCGATCGGTTCCTTCAAGATCCGCGGCGCTGCCAATGCGATGGCGGCAATCCCGCCAACCGAGATCGCGCGCGGCGTCCTGACGGCATCCGCCGGCAACATGGCGCAGGGCGTCGCCTGGTGCGCGCGCGCACGCGGCATTCCCTGCACCGTGATCGCGCCGGAGACGGCGCCTGCAGCGAAGCTGGACGCGATCGAGCGTCTCGGCGCGCGCATCGTCCAGGAACCCTTTGAGCGCTGGTGGCAGACCTTCCAGGACCGGAGCTACCCGGGTGTCGACGCCACGTTTATTCATGCGTTCGACGACCCGCAGGTCATGGCTGGCAACGGGACCATCGGCCTCGAGATCCTCGAGGACCTGCCGGACGCTGAGGCCGTGGTGATACCGTGGGGCGGCGGCGGGCTAGCAAGCGGCATCGGGGCGGCCATTCGCGCGCTCGCGCCCGGCTGTCGCGTCTACGCCGCGGAGGCGGAAACGGGCGCCCCCCTGGCAGCGGCCCTTGCCGCCGGCGCACCGAAGACCGTCGATTATCGACCGTCCTTCGTTGACGGCATTGGCAGCCGGTCGGTCTTCCCGCAAATGCTGTCGCGCGCGCAGGCGCTGCTGGATGGCTCGCTCGTATCGTCGCTCGACGAGATTGCCGCTGCCACGCGGGTCATTGCCGAGCGTGCTCGCGTCATTGCCGAAGGCGCGGGCGCCTGCGGCGTCGCAGCCGCGCTGTCCGGCCGCGCCGGCCGCCGCAAGGTCGTGTGCGTGGTGTCCGGCGGGAATATCGACGCAGACCGCCTCATTGCAATATTGGGCGGGCGCTTGTCATCATGACCATGACAGATGTCGACACCTGGAGGGACTGACATGACAGCGTGGGTAACTCGCTGCTTCCCCGGTGCACTCCTGTGCGCGGTGCTCGCGGCCTGCTCGACCAATCCGGTGACGGGCAAGAAGGACCTCATGCTGGTCGGCGAGGACACGGAGCTCTCGATAGGCCAGCAGCAATACGCACCGATGCAGCAGTCGGAGGGCGGCAACTACACGATGGATCCGGCGCTCACCGCATACGTGCAGCGGGTCGGCAGCCGGCTGGCCGCCGTGAGCGACCGCAAGCTGCCGTACGAGTTCGTCGTGCTGAATAACACGATACCCAACGCCTGGGCCTTGCCCGGCGGGAAGATCGCGGTGAATCGCGGCCTGCTGGTCGAACTGAAATCGGAGGCGGAACTCGCCGCCGTGCTCGGTCACGAGATCATCCATGCCGCCGCCCGGCACTCGGCGCAGCAGATGAGCCGGGGCATGCTGGCGCAGGGCGGCCTGCTCGCAGCGCAGGTCGCGGCGAGCGACAGCGATTACGGTGGCCTCTATATGGCGGGCGCGGGCCTTGCCGCACAGCTCACGATGCAGAAGTACGGCCGCGATGCCGAGCTCGAGGCGGATCGCTACGGCATCGATTACATGAAGCGTGCGGGCTACGACCCGCAGGGCGCCGTGTCGCTCCAGGAAACTTTCGTGCGCATGAGCGGCAACAAGGAAAGCAGCTGGTTCCAGGGACTGTTTGCCAGCCATCCGCCCTCGCAGGAACGCCTCGATGCCAATCGCCGGCTGGCGGCGAAGCTGCCACCCGGTGGCGAGATGGGAACAGAAGCCTATGCGGCGGCGATGGCCGCAACGATGAAAGCGAAGCCCGCCTACGATGCGTACGACGCCGGCCGCAAGGCGCTCAAGGGCAAGAACGCCGACCTCGCGCTGGCGAAGGCGGACGAGGCGATTCGCCTGTTGCCGGGCGAGGGTCATTTCCATGCGTTGCGCGGGGATGCCTTCCTGGTGAAGAAACAGCTTCCCGCGGCGACGGAGGCCTACACCGACGCGATCGCGCGCAACGACGGCTTCTTCTACTACTACCTGCAGCGCGGCCTCATCGCCGCGAACAGGAAACAGGATAGCCGCGCGCAACAGGACCTGGAAACGAGCGTAAAGTTGCTACCGACCGGAGCCGCATATTACGCCCTCGGCAACATCGCCTCGCGTGCGCGCAATGTCGACGCGGCCCGGCAGTACTACGCAAAGGCCGCCGGTGCCGAAGGCGAAATAGGGCAGGCTGCCAGCCTCGAATTGATGCGCCTCGAGTTGCCGCAGAACCCGGGCAAGTACATCCGGACCCAGGCCGGGCTCGACGGCCGCGGCATGCTCGTCGTCGCCGTCGGCAACCCGACGCGCGTGCCGGTCACGGGGCTTTCAATCGCCATCCAGTACGTCGATGCGCAGGGACGCATGCGGGACATGCAGCGCGATTACCCGGGCACGCTGGGGGCGGGGCAACAGGCCCAGGTTGCGACCGGACTCGGTCCTTTTCAGAATGCCAATCAATTCAAGGTGGCGCTGGCGTCGGCCCGGATCGCGGAGTGAAACGAATGCGCCCGCCGGGAGGGCGAACCTCCGGGCGGGCGCGATGTTGCGACTGCGCGGCTTAGCGCGACGACAGGACGAGCTCGCCGTCCTCGACCGGGATGCGCTTGCCCGGGTCGCGTTCCATGCGCACGACCTTCTGCGCGCCATCCAGCTCGTACGTCACGTCGAAGCCGGCCTGCTCGCTTCGCGTGTCGAACACGACGACGCATTCCGCGCTGGCATCGGCCTCGCCCGCTACGCCCGGCTTCGCCGCCGCTGCCGGCTCGGGCTTTTCAGCCTGCGCGGGTGCAGGCGCAGTTGTCGGCGCCGCTGGCGCTGCGGCGTCCGCCGTCATCGTGGCCTGGGCGAGCGCAGCCTCATCACCACACACCTGCCGAGGTGTACGCGTCGTGTCGAATGCCGGCTCGACCGACACGACCGTCGCGTACGTCTGCAGCGGGTTGTAGCCGCTGCTTGCGAGGATTGAACCGGCCGCCGCAAGCACGACGCCACCGACGATGATCCCTGCCAATACTGTGTTGTTCATTCTGGTCTCCTTGAACGGCCCTTCACCTGCCGCATGCTCCAGAAATAGCCGTGCTTTGCCGCGAACGTTAGCCGGGCGCGTCGCGCAACGGCGACGTCGGCACGTTACCTACGCGGCGCCGACGCGATCCTGAATGAAGCTGCCGCGGGTCAGCGGGCCGGCGCCTGCAGGTAGTCGATGGCCACGTGTAGCAGGCTGCGAAGCCCAAACGGGATGCCGGCCTCGTCGACGTAGAAGAGGTCCGAATGGTTGTCGGGAGCCGCGGCGGGATCCTGCGACGCCGGCGTGACACCGACCCACCAGTAGACGCTCGGCACGGCAAGCGCAATGAGCGCGTAGTCTTCCGCCACCGTGAGCAGGCTGCTCTCCTGCACGGCATCCGACCCGAATGCGCGCTCGAGCGATGCGGTCACCGTCCGGGTGAGTTCCGGGTCATTGACGAGGACCGGGTTGGGTGCCGGCATCATCTCGAGAACCGCGGTCGCGCCGTGGGCGGCCGCGACGTTCGTCGCGATCGCGCCGAGCCGCTCGATCACCCGGGTGCGGTCTTCATCGCTGAACGTGCGGATCGTCCCGAGCAGCTCGACCTGCCCCGGAATGATGTTGTGACGCACGCCGCCGGTGATCGCCCCGACTGTGACGACGGCGGGCGCGGCGGTGAGGTCGAGGTCGCGGCTGACGATCGTCTGTACTGCGACAACGATGCTCGATGCCGCGACGATCGGGTCGACGCCGGACCAGGGGCGCGAGCCATGCGTCTGCTTGCCCGTGACGACGATGTTGAAGAAGTCCGACCCGGCCATCAACGGGCCCGGCCGCAGTGCGATGGTGCCGGTCCGCAGCGACGAGCCGACGTGCAGGGCGAAAGCGGCCTCCGGCTTCGCGATCTCGAGCAGGCCCTCGTCGAGCATCATCGGAGCGCCGCCGCGCTCGCCTTCCGGAACGCCTTCCTCGGCTGGCTGGAACACGAGCAGCACCTTGCCGGGCAGGCGATCGCGCATGCCGACGAGGATCTCCGCGGCGCCCATCAGCATTGCCGTGTGCGCATCGTGCCCGCAGGCATGCATGACGCCCACCGGCCGGCCGCGAAACTCGGCCGTCGCAACGGACTTGAATGGCACGTCGGTCTGTTCCGTGACGGGGAGGGCGTCCATGTCGGCGCGCAGCAGGATCGTGGGTCCCGGCAGCTTGCCTTCGATGACCGCGACGACGCCGGTGTGCGCCATGCCGGTCTTCACGTCGAGCCCGAGGGACCGCAGGTGCTCGGCGACCTTGGAAGACGTGCGGACCTCGCGGTTGGCAAGCTCCGGATGGCGGTGGAAGTCGCGGCGCCACTCGATGACCTGCGCATTCAACGACGTCGCTGCTGCGTCGAGTTCGGCGCCGGTGATCTCCGCACCGGCGGTCGCCGAACCGAACGTGCAGACGAGTGCCAGGCAGCAGGCTGATTTCATGCGTCCTCCGGGGGTTCGGGCGAGTCTAGCGCGGGGCCTGCGGCCTGCGGTATCATCCGCGCCGGCCGGGGGCTTGGCGAAAGCCACCGCGGTCCGGGCAGCGAGGCCCGGTCGTGGTCCCCTGGAACCGAATGGTCGATCGGAAGGCCCCCTCGCGGGGCTTTTTTGTTGCCGATCGGGTCGCCGGAAATGGGCCTCGTGCCCATTTTTTGTTTCCGGGACGGGCGGAGGCCGGATGAAGGACAAGTTGTTCGGCCTGCTGGAGCCTGTGGTGGCAGCGCTCGGATACGAGCTGCTCGACGTCGAGTGGAGTTCTGCCGGGCGCCACTCGCTGGCGCGGGTCTACATTGACCGCACGGATGGCGGTGGGATCGGGCTCGACGATTGCGAGCGGGCGAGCCGCTCGATCGGTGCCGTCCTCGATGCCGAGGACCCGATCGGGAGCGAGTATCGGCTCGAAGTGTCCTCGCCCGGCTTTGACCGGCCGCTGCGGACTGCGGAGCATTTCGCGCGATTCGCGGGCAGCGAGGCGCGCATCGAGCTCGCGGCCCCGATCGAGGGCCGGCGCAGATTCCGTGGCCGGCTCGGGACGGTCGACGGCGGCGAGGTGACGATCGAGGTCGACGGGAAGGTATGGAAGCTGCCCCTCGCGGGCATCAGCAAGGCACGATTGGTGGGTTGATCATGAACAAGCAGATCCTGGAAGTCGTCGAGGCCGTCTCCAACGAGAAGGGCGTCGCGCGCGAGATCATCTTCGAGGCGCTCGAGGCCGCGCTCGCGTCCGCGACGCGGCGCAAGCACGGCGACGACATCGACGTGCGGGTCGAGATCGACCGGAAGTCCGGCGAATACAGCACGTTCCGTCGCTGGAAGGTCTTCGCCGACGACTCGACCGAGCTCGAGTTCCCCGAGCGCGAACTGCGCTTCGACGATGCGAAGGACGTGGACGCGAAGGCCGAGATCGGCGGCTTCGTCGAGGTGCCGATGGAATCGGTCGCCTTCGGCCGCATCGCCGCCCAGACGGCCAAGCAGGTCATCGTGCAGAAGGTGCGCGAAGCCGAGCGCGCCCAGGTCGTGGACGAGTACAAGGACCGCGTCGCGTCGCTCGTTTCCGGCATCGTAAAGCGCGTCGACCGCCACGGCGTGTACGTGGATCTCGGCGGCAATGCCGAAGGATTCGTGCCGCGGGAGCACATGATCCCGCGCGAGATGGTGCGGCCGCAGGACCGCCTCAAGGCGCTGCTGCGCGAGGTGCGCTCCGAGGCGCGCGGCCCGCAGCTCTTCCTGTCGCGGACCTCGCCCGACTTCCTTGTCGAGCTGTTCAAGCTCGAGGTGCCCGAGGTGGGCCAGGGGCTCATCCAGATCCTCGGCGCGGCGCGCGATCCCGGCGCGCGCGCCAAGATCGCGGTGAAGAGCCTCGACCCGCGCATCGACCCGGTCGGCGCGTGCGTCGGCATGCGCGGCTCGCGCGTGCAGGCGGTCTCGAACGAGATCGCCGGAGAGCGGGTCGACATCATTCCCTGGGTGGAGAACCCCGCGCAGTTCGTCATCAACGCGATGCAGCCGGCCGAGGTGACCTCGATCGTGATGGACGAGGACGCGCACTCTATGGACATCGCCGTGACCGAGGACCGCCTGTCGCAGGCGATCGGCCGCGGCGGCCAGAACGTGCGGCTCGCGAGCGAGCTGACCGGCTGGCGCCTCAACGTGATGTCCGAGCAGCAGGCGGCCGAGCGCAGCGACGAGGAGACCGGCGTCCTGCGCGAAATGTTCAAGACCCAGCTCGACGTGGACGAGGACATCGCGAGCGTGCTGGTGCAGGAAGGCTTCTCGACGATCGAGGAAGTCGCCTACGTGCCGACCAGCGAGCTGCTCGGGATCGAGGAGTTCGACGAGGAGATGGTCGAGGAGCTCAGGAACCGCGCGCGCGACGTGCTGCTGACGCATGCGATCGCGAGCGAGGAAAAGATCGACGAGTCGGGGCCGGCCGAGGACCTGCTGGCGGTCGACGGCATGGACAAGGAGCTCGCCTACGAGCTCGCGTCCCGCGGGATCCGCACGCGCGACGAGCTGGCGGACCAGTCGCTCGACGAGCTGGAATCCGTGCCGGGACTCGACCCCGAGCGCGCCGGGCAGCTGATCATGGCTGCGCGCGCGCACCTGTTCGAGAACGCGGGTCAGGCCTGAGGCCGGGCGGAGGTAACGAAAGATGTCCGACGTCACAGTCGAGCAGTTCGCCGAGGTCCTCAAGGTCCCGGTCGACAAGCTGCTGTCGCAGCTCGAGAAGGCCGGCATCACGACGCTCGGCCCCAAGGACCGCATCAGCGAGGATGCGAAGCACGAGCTGCTGACGCACCTGCGCAAGGCGCATGGCAAGGCTGAGGACGGCAGCGCGCCGCGCAAGATCACGCTGCGCCGCAAGGCGCAGAGCGAGATCAAGGTCGCGGCGCCGCTCGGCAAGTCGCGCATGGTCAACGTCGAGGTCCGCCGCAAGCGCACCTACATCAAGCGCGACGTGCTCGAGGAGCAGGCGCGCGTCGCCCAGGAGGCGCTCGACCAGCAGCGCGAGAGCGACGACGCGGTGCGCGTGGCGGCCGAGGCGCAGGTGCGCCGCGAGCAGGATGCGCGTGACCAGCAGCGCCGCGAGCGCGAGGAGAGCGAACGCCGCACGGCCGAGGAGGCTACCAAGCGCCAGGCCGAGGAACAGGCGCGCCGCGAGGCCGAGCAGAAGGCGCGCGAGCAGGCCGAGAAGGAGCGCCGCGCCCGCGAGGAAAAGGCGCGCAAGCCTGCCGAGGACGACAAGAGCACCCGTTACGGGCGCCAGGAACTGCACATCGCCGGCGGCTTGTCTGCTCGGCACAAGAAGGGACGCTCGCGCCCCGAGCCGCGCCGCCGCACGGCGAACGTCAGCGCGGACCGCAAGCACGGCTTCGAGCTGCCGACCGAACCGGTGCAGCGCGAGGTCGCCATCGGCGAAACCATCACGGTCGCCGAGCTCGCCCAGCGCATGGCCGTCAAGTCGAGCGAAGTCATGAAGACCATGCTCAACATGGGCGTCATGGCGACGATCAACCAGCCCGTAGACCAGGACACGGCCGTACTCGTGGTCGAGGAGATGGGCCACGTCGCCAAGGTGCTGAAGGCCGACCAGGTCGAGGAAGAGCTGCAGGCAGGCATGCAGGCCTCCGACGAGGCGTTGCCGCGGCCGCCGGTCGTCACGATCATGGGCCACGTCGACCACGGCAAGACGTCGCTGCTCGACTACATCCGCCGCGCCAAGGTCGCGGCGGGCGAGGCGGGCGGCATCACGCAGCACATCGGCGCCTACCACGTCGAGACGCCGCGCGGCGTCGTGACCTTCCTCGACACGCCGGGCCATGCCGCGTTCACGGCGATGCGCGCGCGCGGCGCCCAGGTGACGGACATCGTCGTCCTCGTCGTTGCCGCCGACGACGGCGTGATGCCGCAGACGAAGGAAGCCATCCAGCACGCGAAGGCGGCCGGCGTGCCGATCGTCGTCGCGGTCAACAAGATCGACAAGCACGACGCCGACCCGGAAAAGGTCAGGAACGAGCTGTCGCAGGAGGGCGTGATCGCGGAGGAATGGGGCGGCGAGAACATATTCGTCCCGGTTTCCGCGAAGACCGGCGAGGGAATCGACAAGCTGCTCGAGTCGCTCCTGCTGCAGGCCGAGGTGCTGGAGCTCAAGGCCGTGCAGGACGCTCCCGCGATCGGCGTCGTGCTCGAGGCCAGCGTGGAGCGCGGGCGGGGCGCGGTGGCCACCGTGCTGGTCAAGCGCGGCACGCTCAAGATCGGCGACTCGGTGGTCGCCGGCGAGCAGTTCGGGCGCGTGCGCGCGCTGTTCGACGAGCGCGGCCGGGAGGTCGACTCCGCGGGCCCGTCCATCCCGGCGCAGATGCTCGGGCTCTCGAGCCCGCCGAACGCCGGCGACGAGCTGCTCGTCGTCGACAGCGAGCGCAAGGCGCGCGAGGTCGCGCTCTACCGCCAGGGCAAGTTCCGCGATGTCCGCCTGGCGCGCCAGGCGGGGCAGAAGTCGGATGACGCGTTCGCGCAGCTGGGAGAGGACTCCAAGGGCACGGTCAACCTGCTCATCAAGGCCGACGTCCAGGGTTCGGCGGAGGCGCTGCGCGAGGCGCTCGCCAAGCTCTCCACAAGCGAGGTCTCCGTCAAGGTCATCTCGAGCGGCGTCGGCGGCCTGACCGAGTCGGACGTCATGCTCGCTGCCGCTTCCAGGGCGCGCGTGATCGCCTTCAACATCCGCGCGGACGCCGCGGCGCGCGACGCGCTGCGCGACCAGAACGTGGAAGTGCGCTATTACAGCGTGATCTACGAGGCGATCGACGACATCCGCGCGGCGCTCACTGGCATGCTGGCGCCCGAGGTCAAGGAACAGATCGTCGGCCTCGCCGAAGTGCGCGAGGTGTTCCGCTCGAGCAAGTTCGGCACCGTGGCGGGCTGCCTGGTCGTCGACGGTTACGTTCGCCGCAACAACCCGATCCGGGTGTTGCGCGACAACGTCGTCGTCTTCCAGGGCGAGCTCGAGTCGCTGAAGCGCTTCAAGGACGACGCCAGCGAGGTGCGTGCCGGCACCGAATGTGGCATCGGCGTGAAGGGCTACAACGACATCAAGGTCAAGGACCAGATCGAGTGCTTCGAGCGCGTCGAGGTGGCCCGCCAGCTTGGTACCTGAGCGAGTCCGATGCCGCGCGAGTATCCGAGGGCACGCCGTGTCGAGGAGCAGCTGAAGCGCCTGCTCGCCGAGCTCGTGCGGCGCGAGGTCAAGGACCCGCGCGTGGGCCTGATCACCATCACGTCAGCTGAAGTCTCGCGCGACCTTACGCACGCGAACGTCTACTTCACGCCGTTCGCCGGGGTGGGCGACCCCAAGGCGGCGCTCGAGGCGCTGCGCCACGCGGCCGGGTTCCTGCGCCACCAGGTGCGCAACCAGATGCGGCTGCGGGTCGCGCCGGAAATCCTTTTCCACATCGACGACTCGGTCGAGCGCGGTGCGCGCCTTTCGGCGCTGATCGACGACGCCGTCGACAGCGACCGCCGGCGTCACATAGAGACCGATCCGGACACGGAATGAGTGGCCGCGAGCTGCGCGACGTCGACGGCATTGTGCTGCTCGACAAGCCCGAGGGGATCAGCTCGAACGCCGCCCTGCAACGCGTGCGCAGGGCGTTCCAGGCGCGCAAGGCCGGGCATACCGGCAGCCTCGATCCCCTCGCGAGCGGCCTGCTGCCGATCTGCCTCGGGCAGGCCACCAAGGCGTGTGCGCTCCTCCTGGACGCCGACAAGTCCTATCGCTTCCGCCTTGCACTCGGCCGCAGCACTTCGACCGGCGACCGCGAGGGCGAGACTCTCGCCACGGCGCCGGTCGGGGCACTCGACGAAGCGGCCATCCGGCGGCAGGCCGCGGCATTCGTCGGCGAATCGATGCAGGTTCCCCCGATGTATTCCGCCTTGAAGCACGACGGCCAGCGGCTGTATCGGCTGGCCCGCGCTGGCGTCGATGTCGAGCGGGCGCCACGGCGCGTGCGCATCGAACGGTTGGACCTGCTGACGGCCGGAAGCGACTGGCTCGATTTCGAGGTTGCCTGCAGCAAGGGCACTTATGTCCGCAGCCTCGCCGAAGACCTCGCGCGCGCCTTCGGGACCGTCGGCCATGTTGCGAGCCTGCGCCGCATCGGGCTCGGCCCGTTCACCGGCATGCCGATGCATGCACTCGACCGCATCGAGGCGGCAGGGGCAGTGGGCAGCGGCCAGGAAAAGATGCTTCTGGCCGTTGACGAGGCCCTGCCGGGACTGCCCGCGGTCCAGCTTGGAGCCGTGGAACAGGAGTCGGTCCTTCAAGGCAGGGTCGTACCGGCCCTTGGGCCCGGCGCCTCGCAGGTGCGCATGTACGGCGTTGGAGGCCGCTTCCTGGGCGTCGGGCGCATGAGTGCCGAGGGCGCGCGGCTCTCGCCCGAGAGGATCATGGTCAAGCTGCCGGAAGACGCCATTTCGCGTGCTTGAGGGGACCCCGCCCGGCGGGTACAATGCGCGCCCTCAAAAAGGGTTAAGTGAACGAGATGCCACTCACGAATGAACGCAAGGCGGAGGTCGTCGGCAAGTTCCGGCGCGCCGCGACGGACACGGGATCCCCGGAGGTCCAGATCGCCTTGCTGTCGGAACGGATCAACGGGCTGACCGCGCACTTCACCACGCACAAGAGCGACCACGCCTCGCGGCGCGGCCTGCTGAAGATGGTGGCACAGCGCCGGCGGCTCCTGGACTATCTCAAGGACAAGGCCCCCGAGCGGTACACCAAGGTCGTCAACGAACTTGGCCTGCGCCGTTGAGGCGTGGCGGGCGCGAGGCGCCCGTCTTCCGTCGCATTAATCAAAGGGGACCCGCTTGAGCGTTTCCACGCAGACTTTTAAGTATGGTGCCCACGAGGTCACCATCGAGACCGGGCGGCTCGCGCGCCAAGCCGACGGATCCGTCGTCGTCAGGATGGGCGACACCGTGGTGCTCGTCACCGCAGTCGGCCGCCGCGAGGCCGTCGCCGGCCGCGATTTCTTTCCGCTGACGGTCAACTACGTCGAGAAGACCTACGCGGCCGGCAAGATCCCCGGCGGCTTCTTCAAGCGCGAGGGCCGTCCCTCCGAG
>Ga0209486_10000874_pt1 | contig 13271 bp, 6 predicted proteins | sample NCCompost_FD_187518 | JGI IMG/M metagenome (GOLD analysis project Ga0209486, IMG submission 187518) | Agricultural soil microbial communities from Utah to study Nitrogen management - NC Compost (SPAdes) (version 2) | ecosystem: Environmental > Terrestrial > Soil > Agricultural land | place: USA...
CGGTCAACGGTCAACGGTCAACGGGAAAACACCATGCGACGAATTGGGCGAGGCTCCATCCTGGTGGCGTCCGCGCTGGCGCTGGCCGCCCCGGGCTGCGGCGGGGGAACGAATGATGCCGCGAGCGCCGATTCCCTGGCGTCCGCCCCGCCCGGCGCCGATCAGATCGCGGTCCGGGACGTCGGATTCGCGACTCCCGAATCGGTGCTGCACGATCCGCTCACCGACACTTACCTGGTCTCCAACATCAACGGCTCTCCCCTCGAGGCCGACGACAACGGATTCATCTCCCAGGTCACCGCCGAGGGACAGGTCACCAGTCTCAAGTGGATCGACGGGGCATCGGACTCGGTGACGCTGCACGCGCCCAAGGGGATGGCGGTGGTGGGCTCCTTCCTGTACGTCGCGGATCTCACCACCATCCGGCGGTTCGACCGCCGCACCGGCGAGCCCCGGGGGGAATTCTCCATCCCCGGATCCAGCTTCCTCAACGATGTCGCCGCGACCGAGGACGGTTCGGTCTATTTCACCGATTCGGGGTTCCGGGCGGGCACCGGCGGATTCGAGCCCTCCGGCACCGATGCGGTCTACCGGCTCACACCCGACGGCGGCCTGGACACTCTGGCCCGGGGCGACTCCCTGGGCCGTCCCAACGGCATCGCGCTGGCGGGCGACACCGTCTGGGTGGTGAGCTTCGGATCGGGAGAGCTCTACCGGGTCGTGGGCGGCGGCCGGGCCGACATCCACAAGCTCCCCAAAGGGACCCTGGACGGACTGATCATCGTGGTGGGGGACCTCTTCGTCTCGAGCTGGGAAGGCGAGTCGGTGTTCCGGGGGCGTCCGGCGGGACCGTTTGCCGAGGCCCTCAAGGGGATCAAGACCCCGGCCGACATCGGGCACGACCTGTGGCGGAACCGGATCCTGATTCCGCTGTTCAACGAGAACGAAGTGAGGTTTGTGCCGCTGGCGTTCTAGACGGTGAGCGGATAGCGGAGAGCGGATAGCGGAGAGCGGGAACAGCCTCACCGTTGATGTTTGTGACCCGGCGGGAGTTTCAAAAGAAAGCGGGGCTCCGATTGGAGCCCCGCTTCCCGCTATCCGCCATCCGCTACCCGTCTAGGCATTTCGGTCGATGCAATCCGTGAAGTTCGGGTTGTTGGTCTCGTCGAACGGGATCGGCAGGTTGAGCTCATTGCCGAACACCCCGCCCTTGTTGTTCCCGTTGATGATATAGGGCTTTCCGCCGCCGCCCGGGAACACCGCATCGGCCGAGCGGCCGTACTGCCGCACCAGCCGCCGAAGATCGCCCAGCCGGTGACCGCTCATGAAGAGCCAGAACGCCCGTTCCCGGAACATCAAGTCTTCCCGGGCGGAGGTGCTGCCCGGATCAGTTAGCGGAGTGAGCGCCGGGAACGCGCTCGGCGCCGGGAAGCCGGCCGGGTACACGGTCGGGATGAGGCTCACGTCGGCCCGCAGGGCATTGAGGGTAGCAAGCCAGCCGGCGTTGTCTCCCGCCTTGAGCTGCGCCTCGGCCTCGATCAGCCGGGCCTCCACGCCGGAGGCGATGGCCACCGGAGCGGTTTCGCTGGGGTACTTGCCCTGGTCGTACTGCGGCGTGGCGTTGTCGAAGCCCACGTCGTTGGCCGGGGTCCGGGCCCACGGCACCCGCGGATCCATCGCGGTGCGGAAAGGCAGTCCGTTGGTCCCGTCCAGGTCTGCCACGCTGAACCGCTCGGTCTGGCTCAGGAAGACGAAGAGCCCATTCTGCTGCCGCCCCAGCGCGAGGGTGTGGGTGGTGTTGTAGCGGAATGAGGTGGGCACCCCGGCCACCGCGGCGGCCGCCGCGGCATACTGGCCCAGGTTGAGCAGCGCCCGGCCCTTCCCCACCTTGGCGAAATTGACGACGGCGGTGCTGCTCGCCGGGCCGGGATACTTGGCCGCCGAGTCGAAGCGCATGACCGCCTCGTTGAACAGCTGGGTGGTGGTGAGCGGATCGCCGAAGGTCAGCGTTCCAGCCTCATCCGCGGTGCTGATCGGCACCCCGGAGCAATAATGCTCCCCGATAAAGTTATAGATCGTCCCGGCCAGGGCGAACGACTCGCCCACTCGGGCATCGACGGTGGGATCTGCCACCACGTCCCGAATGACCGACGCCGACCGCTCGGCGGCCCGCCGGGCCCGCTGCACCTCGCGGAACACATTTAGCAGTGTCCCGTTCCGGGTGTCGATCGGCCCCCGCATGTCGTATTCCTTGCGGGTCGGGAAGGTCTCCGAATTCCCCAGCTCGTCGCTGAAAGAGCCACCCACCAGGATCAGCCCCTCCAGGCCACCGTTGTCGCCGATGATCGCCTCGGAAAAGTCACCGATCATCCCGGCATAGAGGGCCGCCAGGCCCGCGGGAGTGGCGAGACCGGCCGGATCGATGATGTCCGGGTTGTCCACTTCGAGGATCTCGCCCGGCGAGCAGGCCGCGACGGCCAGCATTCCCGCGAGTGCGATCCCAAACCGCTTGGCACGCCTCATGGTCGTCAAGCTCCGATCAGAAAGTGAAGTTGGCGCGCAGGAGGAAGGTCCTGACCTGCGGCTGGGTCAGGAAGTCCTGCACCCCGAATCCGTTAAAGGCGGCCTGTCCCGCTCCGTTCACCTCGGGGTCCACGCCGGTGTACCCGGTCCAGGTGGCCAGGTTGCGACCGCCCAGAGTCAGCGAAGCGTGCTGGGCTCCGAACATTCCGGAAATCCGGGTCGGCAGGCTGTAGGTGAGCGACAGTTCGCGCAACTTCAGGAACTCGCCGTCCTCGAGGTAACCCCAGTTGCTCTGCCGGGGATGAAGCCGCCGGGCCACCGCCCGCGCCTGGATGTCGAGCGGCGCATTGGGGTCATGGATACCCTGGCAGTTGTTGCCGGTGGCGGTGCAGCGGAACACCTCGGTCAGGTTGTACTGCTTGTAGCCGCCCTTGTAGTCGAGCAGCCCCTGGATCCGGAGCGCGCCCTTGAAGAGGCCGACGGTCTGGCTCAGGGAAAACTCCCGGGTCGGGGTCGGAGAGCCGGCGTAGACCGCCGTATCGCCAACGACGATCTCACTCAACTCGATGATCCCGTTGTCGTTGGCGTCATCGAAGGAGAGCAGCGGCCGCTCCCACCAGCTGCCCAGCTCGTACCCGGGAGTGTGCCGCTGAATCCCCGAGATCACCGGAGGAATCCCTTCCCCCAGCTCGACCAGCTCGTTCTTGATCCTGCTCCCCGCAAAGGTCAGGTCCCAGCTCAATCCGGGGGTATTGATGATCCGCGCGTTGAGGGTTGCTTCCCAACCGATGTTCTGCACTGAGCCCAGGTTCTCGAACCGGGCCACGGACACCCCCAGCGAGGGCGCCAGTACCCGGTTGATCAGCGCATCGGAGGTTTCCTTGTGGAAGTAGGTCAGCTCTACGTTCACCCGGTCGGCCCAGAAGCTGGCGTCAACTCCGAGCTCCCGTTCCCGGGACTTTTCCGGCTTGAGGCCGGCGAGACCGAGATTGCCGAAGGTCACCGCGCTGGTCGAAGCGCCCGCAACCGCCGACGCGGTCGGATTCTGGAAGGTCAGCGCATCGAGCGCGCCGGGCTGGAGGCCCGACTGGCCATAGGCGCCCCGGAGCCGGAGCAGCGAGATCGTCCCGCCCTTGGGGAAGAACGGCTCGTCCGAAATCACGTAGGAGATGCTCGCCTTGGGGAACACGATGGTGTTGAAGTCGGCGCCGAACGAGCTGTTGTCGTCGGCCCGGAGCGCCCCGGTGACGAAGAGCCGGTCCTTGAAGGTGAACTGCTGCTCGACGTATCCGCCCAGCTTGACCGTGGTCGTGGTGGTCTGGCTGGCGGTCAGGATCGCGGCGCCATCCACGTCCTGGCTGCCGAAGGTCAGCCGCTGCCCGCCGGCCTGGTTCTGAAAGAAGACTTCCTTGCCGTACTGGACCCCCACTGAGGTTCGCGACGACAGCGTGGGCCGGAGCCGGAACGATGCGGTGAGGCCGGTGTTCACCGTGTAGGTCTTGAGCTCGGTCCGGGTGTCGAACTTGTTGCCCAGCGGGGTGGTCCCGAAGGCCGGGCCCAGCGCGGTGGGGTCGAACTGGATGTCGGTGCGGTTCCCGATGTCGTATCCCACGGTGGTGAGGTTCGACAGCCAGGAGAGCGGCCGCCAGGTCATCTGGGCGCTTCCGGTGAACCGCTCGACGTTCTGATTCCGGACCAGCGAGAAGATCTCGCCCGGGGCGAAGAAGCCCCATCCCGCCACACCGAGCGTGTCGGTGGTGCCGAAATAGCCCGACGGCAGCATCCCCAGCACGTTGTTGTCGTTCTGGGGCAGCCGGATGTCGGCCGAGACGTACCCGACGTTGGTCTGGATGTCGAGATTGTCGCGCAAATGGGTGCTGAGGTTGGTCCGCAGGCTGATCCGGCGGTTGGTATTCGGCCGCAGCACATTGCTCGGCAGCTCGGTGACCGCGCGCGCGGTGGTCAGCCGGTCGAACTCGGAGTCGGGCAGCCGGAAGGTCCCCGCTTCGTTCTCAAACTCGCCGGAGACGAAATACTGCACCGCGTCGCTGCCGCCGGTGACGTTGACCCCGAACTGGGAGCGATAGCCCTTCCCGATCGGCGACATGGCGTCGTCGTGCAGCGGGTTGGTGGTCAGCAGCTTCTCGTTGGTACAGGTGTTCGCGGCCACCTGGGTCAGCAGGCAGGTCCGGAGCGCGCCACCCGGCGTTCCGCCGGTGATCGTCCGGCCCAGGAGGCGGAAGTTGGTCGGATACTCGTTCTTGTCGAGGATCTGGCCGCCTTCGGCATAGGCGTTCCAGCGGGGACGGCCGGCCCGGCCCTTCTTGGTGGTGATCCGGATGACCCCGTTGGCCGCGTCGGTGCCGTAGAGCGTGGCGGCCGAGGGACCCTTTACGATCTCGATAGACTCGATCTCGTCGGGATTGATGTCGTTCATTCGGGAGGGCGACTGGCCACCGGTGCCCAGCGAGCTGGAGGCGGGGTTGGTGTTCACCTTGACCCCGTCCACCACGATGATCGGCTCGTTGGAGAGCGAGAGGCTGTTGGCCCCCCGGATCCGGATCCGGGTCCCGGTCCCCACCGTGCCGGAGCTGGGCAGAACGGTCACGCCGGCGGAGCGGGCCTGAAGCAGCTGAGACAGACTCGAGATCGGCTCCAGCGCGGTCAGCGAGTCCGCCCGGATGCTCGCCACCGTGTGGCCGAGCTCGAGCCGGCGCTGCTCACCGGTCGCGGTGGTGATGATCTCCTCGAGGGTGAAGGGCACCACCTCGAGCGCGAAATCCACCGTGGCGGTTTCGCCGGCGGCGACGGTCACCGTCTTCCGCTGGGCCGCGTAGCCCACCGCGATGACCCGAATGTCATAGGATCCCGGGGCGACGCTGGTGAAGGTGTACCGGCCGTCCGGCCGCACGTTCACCACCTGGCCGGTCTGGGCAAGCTGGAGCCGCGCGGCCTGAATGGCCTGGCTGCTGCCCATATCGGTGACCCGGCCGGTAATCGAGCCCGACTGGGCTGCGGCGGTGGCCGCAAATCCGAACAGAAGGGCGGACACCGCGAGCAACCGACGAACGTTGAAGAGAGACCTCATGGATGCAATCCTCGTCCTGGAGTGACCAAAAGACCGAGCCTGCCGATTTCTCAGAGTTGAGATTATATCATCTTTCATGCCCAAGAGGAAGCGCTGGAAGTATCACAGTTTCAATATCTTAGGAGACGGGTCCGGAGAGTGGATACATTCCGACACGCCTCCCTCGACACGCCCGTGTCCGATGGACACGTCCGGCTATGGTACCGGACCGAAGCCCTTTCCCGGCGGTAGAGCCCGAAGCGCGCCCCGGTGCCGGTCCAGATCCGAACGGTAATCCGACAAGCTAACAAGGTTACGAATTTCCCACGAGTCCCGACCCAGGTGGTAGAGCTCCTCGGTCCCATCCCCATTGAGGATGTACTGCAGGCTGTCGAGCACGACCGAGCGCATCGATCCCTTGAGCACCGGGGCCGGAGGCCAGCGGGGAAGCAGCCGGTTGAAGTCCACCGTGGCGAGCACGGTGTCGCCCGGGAGCGGCCCGCGCCCGGCGCTCCAGGAACGCGCCAGCGAGCGGCCGGGAACCCCGGGGTTGGGGACCTGGGCCATGTCGAGGAGGGTGGCCGGGAGATCCCGCAGTGCCGCCAGGGAGCCGACCCGGAGTCCAGCCGGGGCACGACCGGGAGCGAGCAGCAGGAGGGGAACGTGGAGGACCTGGAGGTAGAGGTTGTTGCCGTGGGCGATGACGCCGTGCTCCCCGAACAGCTCCCCGTGGTCCGAGGTCACCACCACGATGGTGTTGGCGAGCTGGCCCTGCTGCTCCAGTGATTTGAGCAGCGCGTCCACCTGCCGGTCGAGGTAGGTGATGCCGCCGTCGTAGGCATCGAGGCTGATGGCGAGATCCTCGACCGGCACCGGGGGCCGCCCGTACGCGCGTACCAGCAGGTCCCAGTAGCGCTCGGCGACCGGCGCGGGCCGCCGGAAGTACATGGTGTCGAACGGGGCCGGCGGAAGGTAGGGCCCGTGGGCCTCGTAGTAGTTGAGGAACGCGAACCAGGGGCGGCCCCCGGTGGCACCGGCCCACTGGAGGAACTCGGCGTTGATAAAGGCAGCCCCTCTCCCTTCGATCATCCGCCTCCGTCCCACCAGCTCGGCTACCCGGTCCACTCCGGCCAGCCGGCGGAACAGCCCGATCCGCCGGAGAATCGCGATGGCCTCGAGCGGGTAGTCGTCGTAATGGGCAAAGCCCCGGGCCAGTCCGGTGGGCCGGCCGGTCTGGGTGTAATTGGCGACGAACCCGCCGGTCGCATAACCCGCGGCGGCCAGGGTCTCCGCAAGGGTCGGAAAGGTCCGGTCCAGCGGGCGGTCCCAGGTCACCGAGAGCTCGGTGGGGTGCCGCCCGGTGAACATCACGGCGTGGGACAGGGTGGTCCAGGGGGCCGGCGCCAGGGTCCGCTCGAACACCACGCCCCGAGTGGCCCACTCCCGAAGCCCGGGGGTCGTTGCCCGCCCATAGCCGTACAGTCCGAGGTTCCAGGCCCGCACCGTATCCAGCACCAGCAGCAGAATGTTGGGCCGGGGAGTGATAGTGGCCGGGAGGGAAGCCAGGCTGCGCCGCTCCCGAATGGTGCGGAGACCATGCAGCGAGAGCCCGGTGAGCCCGAGCAGCAGCAGGGCCGCCGGCGCGCCGAGCCGGAGCAGGCGCCGCAAGGCCGCCGCCCGGGGAGCGAGCCCCCGGGCCAGCGCCACGCCCAGCGCCAGCGCCAGCAGGACCTCCACCACGACGTGGATCCGTTCGAAGAGGAGCAGCACGGCGAGGGCGGCAAGGAACCCGAAGAATCCGAGAATGATGCGGGGCGACCGGAGCGGGCGCACCGGCACCGCGATCAGCGCATAGAGCACGCCGAACCCCAGGAAGACCAGGCCGTCGGCAAAGGGAACCTGCCAGACGTGCTCCGGGGCCATGAACATGGTGCGGCCCGACAACCTCCGTACCAGGTGCACCAGCACTTCAGCGAGCCCGGCCAGAACGCCGAAGCCGGTCGCTGCGGCGAGGATGTCGAGGAAGCTCCAGCGGAGGGGCGCTCCACCGGGTTGGTGCGGGGCCTGGACCATGTCGTTCCGGAATCGAGGGATGGTTAGGTTCCGGCGTCCCCCACGCACCCAGGAGACCGTCGTGACCTTTCTTTACGTGGCGCTCGGCACGCTGGCCGGAGTCCTCGCGGGCCTCTTCGGTATCGGCGGAGGCGTCATCATGGTAATCGGAATGGTCGGTCTGATGAAGCTCCCCTTCCCCATGGCAGTCGGCACCTCACTCGGGGCGATGCTGCTGCCGGTCGGGGCGCTCGGGGCGCTGGAATACTACCGTCGCGGCAACATGGACCTGCGGGCGGCGCTGCTCCTGGCCGTGGGTCTCACCGCCGGGGCCTGGCTCGGCGCGCGGATCGCCCAGCAGGCAGCACCTGCCGTTCTGCAGCGCGGCTTTGCGGTGTTTCTGCTGTTCATGGCGGTGCGGATGTGGGTCACCGCGAAATGAGCCTTCAGCCGGCAGCCTTCAGCCGGCAGCGGGCGAGCAGCGGGCGCAGGGAGTGGGTGTGCCGGAGGGGACGTCAACGCTCGAGGCTTCAGGCGCAGGGTGGAGAGGGCCCCCTAGGGGCGTCAGTGAGCGGAAGAACGAGTTATGACTTTCGCGCATGAGCGCGAACTGCCAGCCCCGTAGGGACCCTCCCACCCGGAGCCGAAGCAGCGATCGTGGCGGTAAAGCAGAACGGGCGCCCTCTCGGGCGCCCGTTTGCCGTACCGTATGGTGGGGCTCAGTTCCGTTTATGCCGTCTGGCTTCGCGGGCCTGCTCCTTCAGCATGGCTTCGCCGATTTCCCTCGCACTTCGAACCGATGAGCTCGGTCCTCCCGCTCCCGGCGCCAGTCCGGCCGGATTTTCGGGGCCGCCGAAGCTGTAAAGCTCCAGCTTGAGGACCGAGAGCTCCTTGGCCGGAATCGGCATATGACGCGGCGTCATCGGCCACAGTCCGTCGATGCGCCGGCGGTTGTAGAACGGACTCGGCCCGATGCCGAGCAGCTCGATATCCTGCTCGTACTGCAGCGCCGCGAGCAGCGCCGCCTGGCCCTCCCCGCCGGTGAGCGGCGTCAGGTGGCCCCGGCCGACCCGGGTGTTGTTGATCAGCGCCGCGGCCTGGGCCGCGCTGCCGTTGCCCCGGATCAGACCCTCGGCCCAGAGCAGATCGTTCATGGTCGCGGTGTAGGTGGGGATCTGCCCGGTGCCGTCTTCCTCCGGGAGTCCATAGCCGGGATACGCGGCGTAGGAGTACCGGATGTGGCCCAGGTTGCTCTGATGGAACTGGCCCCGCGCCGGATTCATGTTGTTGTGCGGAGACCAGGCGAAGTCGCTGCCCGCGTTCGCGGTCTCGGCGACAGTGCCGTTCCCCAGGAAATCGTCCGCCGGGCCCCAGGAGCCGTCTCCGACGCGGGCGTCGAAGGCGTTGGGCTGCGGGTTGGAGGTGCCGGGCCACGGATCTGCATGCACCTTCGAGGGATCGGGGCCGGCGGTGATCGCGTGGGCCACACGAGTATCCACCCGCATGGTGGTGATGTCATTGCTCCAGTTCTTGAGCCCGCTGAACATGGTGACGAAGTCCTGGTAGAACTGGAAGTCCACCGCGGCACCGGAGCTCAGCCCGCCGGAGGCATAGGTCGCCACCTGGCTCCAGTTCACCTGGGCGTTCTCCGCCGCGGTACGCGGGAAGTAGGCCAGGGCCTCCGCCTGCATGGTGCGGATCAGCTTGATCCACTGCGCGCTCGAATAACTGGTGCCGTTCACCACGCCGAGCCATGTCGCCGGTGAGCTGGAGAACGGCGAGGCGGTCATCAGTGCGATGGCCTGGTCGAACTTGGCAATGGCGCTGTCCCGCAGCACCGCCCGGTCCTCCAGGGGGAGGGCCAGCGGGTTGGCGAGATCGGTGGCCTCGGTGACCACGAAGCCCTGATCGTAGTTGAGCGCGATCGAGGAGAAGACCACCCCCTGCAGCATGACCGCGATGGCTTCGAGCTGGTCGGTGGAGGCCTGGCTGCCGATGATCACGTCGTTGGCCCGGATGGCCGTCAGCACGTCGTTGGCCGAGGAGAGCAGGCCGTAATAACCGTACCAGAAGGTCTCGACCTGGAAACGGAAATTCGAGGTGGGCCGGTTGTCCCAGCCGCAGCGCTCCGGACACTCCACCCCGTAGGAGGTGTAGTACCGGAGGTTGAAGTTGTTCCACGAGGCGGTATAGGCGTCCGCCATCGCGCTGAGAATCAGGCCGCCGTCATAGCTCTCGCGAACCATGACCCAGTTCCGCATGGCTCCGGTGACCAGACCCGCGACCGCTCCGGGATCGGAGAAGGCGCGCTCGGCATCGGGCGCGTTCGGGTTCGTCACTTCGAGGCTCTTGCACCCCGCCGTGCCGAGCACCGCGAGCACCGCCGCGAGCCGGGACCACTGTGTCAGCTTACGCATGAACGATATCCTCATGAGAGTCGGGTCGGCGCCTCAGAACGCGATCTCGACCACACCGGTAAAGGTGCGGAAGTGCGGATACGAGAACCAGTCGATCCGGAACTGGTACGGGTCGCCGGCGATGCCCGAGACTTCGGGATCGTATCCTGAGTACTTGGTGAAGGTGAACAGGTTCCGGCCCACCAGCCCCAGCCGCACGTTCTCCAGCCGGCCGAGACCGACTTTGCGGAGCTGATCGCGCACCAGGGTGTAGTTGACCGAAAGCTCCTTGATCTTCACATAGGTGCCCGGCTCGACGAAGAACGCCTGCGCGTTGAGGCCGTTGTAGAAGTAGTTGTAGTACGACTGGGACTTCTTCTCCGCTTCCGGCTTGCCGGTCTGATCGTAGACCCGGTCCCGGTTATCGAAGAAGGGCCATTGTCTGGTGCCGTTGTAGATGTTGCCGCCCTGGGTCCAGTCCACCAGCCCGCTGACGCTGAACCGCTTGTAGTTGAAGGTGGAGCTGAAGCTGGCGTTGAAGTCCGGGTTGGCGTCGCCGATCTCCACGATGTCGGTGGTGCCGGAGCAGGAGCCGTCACTCGCGAAGGTCTTGCAGGTGACGTAGTTGATGGGACGCTCGCTGGCCGCACAAGCGACCCCGCCGGTCCCGTCGGGATTGGTGGTGCCGACCTTCTTCAGGTTCGCGCCGCACTGGTGCGAGGCGAGCGAGACCACGAACCCTTCCTCGTTCACGATGAACTTGGCCGGATCCCAGGTCTGCCCCGGGCCGGACAGCGCCGCCTTGGCCGGGTCATCGTAGAGCTCGTTGATGGTCCGGACCGCCCGGTTTCCGAACATGACGCCGAGCTTGGCGCCTTCGCCGAGGAAGAACGTGGCCGGCTGCTGCCCGAACACGTTGAGCTTCTCGGGGAGCGGGTAGTCGGTGATGGTCTGCCGAGTCCGGTCGCCGGTGACGCTCACCACCCACGCCATGTCGCGGTTGTTGATGACCTGATAGCCCAGCGCGATCTCGTGGGTCGAGGACCGGAGCGAACCCACGTTCTGCCACTGGTTGGTGAAGCCGACCACCGAGGGCAGGTCCACCAGCTGGATCTGGTCCCGGGTGTCCTTGCGCGAGAAGGTGTACTCGACGGTGAACCGGCCGCCGCCCATCTCGATGTTGCCGCCGACTTCGAGCTCGGCCGAGTGGGCCGGCTTGAGGAACCGATTACCCAGCACCGCCTTGGCAAACGACCCGCCGGTGGTCGAGAGGGTCTCGTACTGGTAATTGAACAGCGGGCGCAGGCCCGCGGTCCCGTACGAAGCCCGGAGCCGGATCTCGTCGAACCCGCTGATCCGGAGGTCTTCATTGGCCCGCCAGGCGCCGGAGACCCGGTAGTAGTACTGCCGCCGGGACTCGGGCCCGAACAGCGAGGACTCGTCCCGCCGGATCAAACCGTCGACGATGTACTTGTCCTTGATGTCGAAGGTGGTGATGGCGAAGGCGTTCCGGTTCCGGATGGTCTGGTTGGTCGAGGCGGCGTCGAAGGACGACGGATCCGCCGCGGCCAGCTCAGGTACCTGCTTCACGATCAGCTGGTCGGCCGAGGCCCGGACGAAGCTGTTGGTCTGGTCTTCGTAGACGTAGCTGACCTTGGTGGTGTTGTTGATCCCGCCCCAGCTCCCCGCGGCGGTGACCGTCGCGCCGGCGTTGTAGGTCCGGCCGGTGAAGGCGTCCCGCTGGAAGCTGCCGTCGGTCGGGGCCCCGGTGGGGCTCAGGAAGCCGAACGGCACCAGGAGGCTGAAGTCATCCCGCTCCTGGTCGAAGTTGTAGTTCGCTTCCGCGGTGAGCCAGTCCAGCATCCGCCAGCGCACCCGCCCGCCGCCGGTGAAACGGCTGCGCTCGGTGTTGCGGTCCTCGTTGGCCAGCCGGTAGAGCGGATTGGACGCGTTGGAGAGCCGGTCCGGAATGAAGGCCCGGTACGGCGTCCCGTCGGGGTTCTTGGCGAACAGGTCGATGTAGGGCTCGACGAAGGTGATCGCGAAGAACGGCGCCCCGGTCCCCTGGGCGGTGTTGTTGTTGTCCGACCGACCGTAGAAGGTGGACAGCTCGAGATCGACCCGCGGGGTGAGCTGCTGGTCCACGTTCAGCCGGAAATTCTGCCGGCCGAACCCCTTCAGCCCGAAGATGACGCCTTCGGTGTGGGTGTTCTGGAATGAGGCGTTGAAGTTGGTCGCCCCGCGCCGCTGCCCGATCGACAGGTAATTGGTGTAGAACAGGCCCGGGTGGAGCACTTCGTCCTGGTGGTCGAAGTATTCCGGGTACCGATTGTCGGCGATGGCGTCGGGCTCCGGGATCCGGTTGCCGGTGGCGGTCCGCAGGAACTGGCCGTCGGGCGCGAGCCGGAACGCGTGCACGTTGGCGTTGGGAATCCGCTTGGTCACGAACGACGCACCGACCTCGTTGCGCAGGGTGACCAGCAGCTTGCCATCGGCCAGGTTCTTGCCGCGCTTGGTGAAGATCTGCACCACGCCGTTGGCGGCGTCGGAGCCGTACAGCGAGCTGGCCGCGGCGCCCTTGATGACCTCGATCCGCTCGATGTCCTCGGAGGAGACGTCGGCGAGGGAGGCCCGACTGATGGTGCCGTCAATGATCACCAGCGGCTCCTGGGAGCCGGTGATGCTGGTGGCCCCGCGAAGCCGGATGCTCGGAGCTCCCGAGGGATCGCCCGAGGACTGGACCACCCGGACTCCTGCCACCTTGCCGGCCAGGCCGCCCAGCGCGGAGATCGACGGCGTCTCCTGCAGCTGATCGGCGGACACCCGGCCCACGGCGAAGGGCAGCTTCTTGGTGGAGGTGGCCTCATTCACGCCGGTCACCACCAGCTCGTCGAGCCGCAGGGGATCGTCGCGCAGCCGGAAGTCGATTTCCTGACGGCCGGCGTTGAGGGTGATGGCGCGGGTGGCCGGCGACTTGCCGAGAAAGCGCGCCACCAGCGTCATGGACTGGCCCCGGGCCCGGTCGGCCGGTACCTCGATGGTGTAGGTGCCGTTCGAGGCGGTGTTGGCGCCGAACGAAGCAAGCTCCCGGATGACCACCTGAGCCCCGCCGAGCGGCTGCCCATCGGTGTCGGTCACCTTGCCGGTGATGGTGGCCTGGGCCGCTGCCTTCCCGGCTACCAGAGCGAGCAGGGCGGCGATCCCTCCCGTCCTGCGGAGGATGGTATACGCCG